>Ga0207694_10003630_pt1 | contig 12218 bp, 10 predicted proteins | sample KBSC34metaG_FD_184353 | JGI IMG/M metagenome (GOLD analysis project Ga0207694, IMG submission 184353) | Corn rhizosphere microbial communities from Kellogg Biological Station, Michigan, USA - KBS C3-4 metaG (SPAdes) (version 2) | ecosystem: Host-associated > Plants > Roots > Rhizosphere > Soil...
ATGCGGATGAGCCATGTGCCGACGGCACAGTCCTCGCGGAAGCTGTCGCGGGCGGTCCAGGCGCGCAGAAAGGTCTCCTGGGTCAGGGTTTCGGCGGCATCGCGATCGCGGAGGTTGGCCAGCAGGAAACGGAACACGCGCGGCTGATAGAGCGCAACTACGGTGTCGAGGTCTTCCAGCGGGTTAGCCCGCTCTTCCATGTCAATCGCCAATCCGTTGGGAAAGGTGCTGATGTTTTCGGTTGCCATGGGTTCCCTCGCGGCCCGCCCTTCCGGGCTATCAGTCTTTCCGCCCACACTAGAACAGACGGGGCCGGCGGCCCAGAAGTCTACGCTTTGCGGGGAAAATTTGCCGGGCTGCGGTATCCTGCTCAGGCGATGCAATCCGTCAAGGCCATCTACCCCGGAACCTTCGATCCCCTGACCAACGGCCACCTGGACCTGATTGCCCGCGGTTCGCGTTTTGTGGACGAACTGGTGGTCGCTATCCTGCGCAATGCCGACAAGGGCGCACCCCTGTTCACTGTCGACGAGCGAGTGGAGATGATCCGCGAGGCGATTGCCGAGCAGGGCTTCAAGAACGTCACCGTTGACACCTTCGACGGCCTGCTGGTGGACTTTGCCAGGGCCCAGGGGGCCAAGGCCGTGCTGCGCGGCATCCGGGCCATCTCCGACTACGAATACGAGTTCCAGATGGCCATGATGAACCGTAAGCTGGATCCTGATCTGGAGACGCTCTTCATGATGCCGGCCGAGAAGTACACCTACGTCAGCTCGCGGCTGATCAAGGGCGTCTTCAAGCTGGGTGGCGACGTAAGCGCACTTGTGCCGCCGCTGGTGATGGAGCGGCTGAGGGCCAAGGGGCCGGCGAAGTTGTAGCAGGCGCCGACGTGCGCGGTGTTCGATTACACAATGCTTTATCTCCCTGCCTGAATCTGCGAAACTGTTAACTGACCGCGAAAATTCAGGTCTTGAATGACGCGATGCGAACCAACCGCACGCGAGGAGCTGGGAGCATGACCGCAGTGGCGCAAAAGATTCTTACCGACCGCATCAACCGCATTGAAGTCTCCGCCACCATGGCCATTACCGCCGAGGCGCTGAAGATGAGTGCCTCCGGCATTGACCTGGCCAACTTTGGCGCGGGCGAGCCGCACTTCTCCACGCCGCGCCACATCAAGGACGCGGCCATCGACGCTATTGAGAAGAACTTCTCGCGTTACACCAACGTCGCCGGCGTGCCTGAGGTGCGCAAGGCCGTGGTCGAGCGCCATGCCGCCGATTTCGGCACGAACTACACGGTCGAGGAGTGCGTCTTCACCACCGGCGGCAAGCTGGCCATCTTCAACGCCATCGAGGTGCTGATCGAGCACGGCGACGAGGTGATCGTGCCGGTGCCCTTCTGGGTCTCCTACAAGGACATCATCGAGTTCGCGGGTGGCAAGGCCGTCTTCGTCGAGAGCTCCGAGGCGGACAACTTCCGGGTCACCGCGAAGATGATTGAAGCGGCCATCACTCCCAGGACCAAGGCCATCTTCCTCAACTTCCCGTCGAACCCTTCGGGCGCGGTGATTCCGCAGGAGGACATGAACGCCATCGTCCGCCTGGCTCACAAGCTTGGCATCTACGTGCTGCTGGATGAGTGCTACGTTTACCTCGACTACTCCGGCAACATCTACTCCGGCGCTTCTGTTCTCGAAGCCAAGGAACATGTGCTGGTGCTCGGCTCGCTGTCAAAGACCTATGCAATGACCGGTTGGCGCGCGGGTTTTGCACTGGGGCCGAAGCCCCTCATCGCGGCGATGAGCAAGCTGCAATCGCAGTCCACTTCCAACACCAACAGCATCGTACAGCGAGCGTCAATCGCCGCGCTTAGCGGCCCGCAGGACTGCGTGGCTGAGATGCGTGCGGATTACCTGAAGCTGCGCGACCGCATGTTGGATGGCTTCGCGACCATCCCGGGACTGACCTGCACGGTTCCCCAGGGAGCGTTCTACGTCTACCCGAACATTACCGCCTTCCTCGGAAAGAGCGGCATCAAGACGGCGTCTGAGCTGGCATCGAAGCTGCTGACCGAGGCACATGTGGTAACCGTTCCTGGCGAGGCCTTCGGCACGAATGACCACATCCGCCTCTGCTACGCGGTTGCGGGCGACGTCATCGACAAAGGCATCGTGCGCATGCGCGAGTATTTAGGCAAGTTGAGCTAAACTGCGCGGGATGGCTGACAAAGAGAAAGCAACGCTGCGTTTTGCTCCAGTGATCCTCGCTGGAGGCAGTGGCACACGTTTCTGGCCGCGTAGCCGCCGCGCGCGGGCCAAGCAGGTGCTGGCCCTCGATGGCGAGCGCACGATGATCCAGCAGACGCTGGACCGGCTATTGCCCGTGGCGAAGGTCGAGAACGTCTGGGTCATCACCAACTCGTTGCTGGACCAGACCATCGCTCAGCAACTGCCCCAAGTCCCGCCCGCCAACATCCTGAGCGAGCCGGCGGCTCGCAATACGGCACCGGCATGTGCCCTGGCTGCATTTCTGCTTGATCCTGACACTGTCATCGGCATCTTTCCGTCCGACCATGTAGTCGGCAATACAGCGCGATTCGCTGAAGTCATTCGCGCCGGCATTGAACTGGCCGCGAGCGGCGAGCGCATTGTGGTGCTAGGCGTTCCGCCCACACGTGCGGAGATTGGCTACGGCTACATCGAGTTAGGCGCGGCGGTTGATGCGATCAATGGAGTAGACACGCGCCGCGTGAAGCGCTTCACCGAGAAGCCCGATCGCGCTCACGCAGAGCAGTTTGTCGCCAGCGGCAATTATGCCTGGAATGGCGGAATCTTCCTGTGGAGTGCGCGCACCCTCGCCAACGCGATTCGTGAGCACAAGCCGCAGATGGCGCCTCTGCTCGAAATGATCGCCGCCGCCCACGGCACGCCGGAGTTCACCCGCATCTTCGCCGAGCTTTACCCGCAGTGCCAGGACATCTCCATCGACTACGCTTTGCTGGAGCCACGCTCCGCGAAGGGTGAACTGGCTTCGGAGATTTACTGCCTGCCGGCAGACTTCGCGTGGAATGACCTTGGCTCATGGGCCGCGCTGCATGAGCATCTCTCGCGCAATGCCGCGGAGGGCCATGCCGCCAACATCGCCGATGGCGCAGCACAACCGCCGGTTGCAATCGATTCGACGGGCAATTACGTCTTTGCGCCGGGCAAGACCGTTGCCCTGCTGGGCGTCGATAATCTTGTCGTCGTAGAAACCGAAGACGCCATACTCATCACTACGCGCGACCGTTCACAGGATGTTGGCAAGGTCGTCGGTGAATTGAAGGCGCGAGGGCGACAGGATTTAGTCTGAAATATCCTTTGGACCACAGGGCATCACGTCGTCCCGCAACGAGAGGCTGAGAACGGATATGTCCGAGACAGTAGTCAAGTTCGGCACCGATGGATGGCGCGGCATCATCGCCGACGACTTCACCTTTGAGAATGTGCGTATCGCGGCGCGCGCTATCGCGCACTATGTCCTCAATCACGAAGAGGCCAAACGCGGCGTATGCATCGGCTGGGACACGCGCTTCGGCTCGCAGGCCTTTGCCAAAGTGGTAGCGGAAGTCCTCGCCACAGCGGGCATTCCTGTTGCGTTGGCAAGCGAGATTACACCCACACCCGCGCTCTCCTACGCAGTGCGCGAGCGCAAAGCTGCAGGAGGCGTCATGATCACCTCCAGCCACAATCCCGCCTCGTGGAATGGTGTGAAGTACAAGGCTAGTTACGGTGGCTCCGGCCGGCCAGCAATCATGACGTCGATCGAGAGCTATCTCGGCCAGCCTCTACCTGCTGCCGCGGCGAAGGCGAAGATCGAAGAGGTCACCTTTAACCCGCAATACGTCACCGCGCTGGCACGCTTTGTGGATCTGCATGCGATCCACTCCTCAAAATACCGATTCCTGATTGACTGCATGTATGGCTGCGGACGCGGTGTCATCTCCTCGATCTTTACGCGTGCAGAGATTCCCTTTGTCGAGATCCGCAGCGAGTGGAATCCTCTATTTCCGGGAATTAATCCGGAGCCGATCCTGCCGCATATCAAGACCACGCAGGAGGCAGTGGTCGCCAACAAGTGCGACGCCGGTCTCATCACTGATGGCGACGCCGACCGCATCGGCGCGGTGGATGAGCATGGCAATGTCGTCGACGCGCACAAGGTCTTCGCGGTGCTGCTCAATTGGCTGCTGGAGCGCAAGAAGTGGCCCGGCGACGTGACCCGTGCCTTCAACACCACGAAGATGATCGACCGCATCGCCGCCAAGCACGGTCGGAAACTGCATGAGCACGGCATCGGCTTCAAGTATGTTGTCGACCTGATGCTTGAGCAGGAGATTCTGATTGGCGGAGAAGAGTCCGGCGGCGTCGGAATCAGCAAGCATCTCCCGGAGCGCGACGGCCTGTTAAATGCGCTGCTGATTGCGAACGTAATGGCGGATGAGAAGAAGACCCTTGGTCAGCTCGTCGCCGCGTTGCAGTCCGAGTACGGCGAGCACCAGTACGGCCGCATCGACATGCACATCGACGAGCAACTCAAGCAGTCCGCCATCACCCGAGCTCGCGCTCTCCAGCCCGGCGGCTCGATGGCCGGTATGAAGGTCCTGCGCGTCGAAACCCTCGACGGCATCAAGTTCTTCCTCGAAAATCCCGCCTGCGCAGACAAGCCAAACGCCGCCGAGACCTGGCTGCTCCTCCGCGCCTCCGGCACCGAGCCGCTGCTGCGCGTCTACTGCGAGAGCTGCTCCATGGACTCCGTCACCAACATCCTTGAGGCCGCGCGTCAGTTCGTCCTCAGTGGACCCACAGCGTGAGCGCGAACACCACAGCCCAATCCGCAAACCAAATTGTCGTCCACACCCGCGGTCTGCTCTTCGATATGGACGGCGTGCTCGTCAGTTCCATCGGCGCCGTGGAGCGCTGCTGGAAGCAGTGGTGCCATCTCTACAACGTCCCGAATGCGGACAGCTTCGAGGTCCCGCACGGCCAGCGCGCTATCGACATCGTGCGACTGCTCAAGCCGGAGTTCAATGAAGCTCAGGTCGCCGAAGGCCTGCGCGTCATCGAAGACCTGGAGATCGATGACACTGCCGACCTCACCGTCCTTCCCAGCGCGAAGGAGCTTCTGCAAAAGCTTCCGCCCGATCGCTGGACCATCGTCACCTCGGCGACCATGCGTCTGATGCAAGGCCGGCTAGCCGCTGCCGGACTGCCTTCGCCGCCACGCCTCATCGCCGGGGATATGGTGGAGCGCGGCAAGCCGGACCCTGAGCCGTATCGCCGCGGCGCGGAACTGCTGGGTTTTGCTCCCGAAGACTGCATCGTCGTGGAAGATGCGCCCTCGGGTGTCGGTGCGGGCATCGCGGCAGGCTGCCGTGTTCTGGGCGTGTTGGGCACGCATGATCTGGCCGAGTTAGAGCAAGCGACATGGATCGCAGAATCGCTGGATGCCGTTACCGTCCGCGCAAATAGTGAGGGGCTGGAGCTGAGTTTCGCGGACTTCAACAGGTGATCCACTGCCTTAAAAGGAAGCTGCCGGAGCCATAACGGCCCCGGCAGGACTTGAATCAGCTTCAGTTCAACTCATCCACATAGCGGGCCAGTAGAACTGTCTGGCCCGATGTCGGGTCCTTCAGCAGCAGCCCAACCGCGCGCACGTTGACGCTGGGCGGCACCGCACTTACTCCGCCCATGCCGGTAAGGCCCGTGCGGAAGGACGTGTTGCCGGTGGTATAAACAGTCACCGTCTGCGGAATCAGCAGTCCGGCGAAGCCGCTTACCTGCATCTGGAAAGTTCCATTGGCCGTGCTCACGGAGCCGGGAACGACAGTGCCGTTGTAGCCCCAGTGCCGCAGCACTACACGTTTGGTTGTCACTGCTTGTGGATTAGCAGCGCCGCTGGCCGGTCCACCGATGGCGACCGCCTGGCCGGGCAGCAGCAGGCTGGAGTTGAAGAGGAACTGTGTGAGCGGGTTGCGCATGCGCCGGATGTAAAAGTTCTCTGAACCGGTCAGGTTGACCTGCGCGATCTGGCCAAGGGTGAGACCGGTATTCGCCGGCAGCAGCGCTCGTACGTAAAGGTCGAAACTGGAAGCAGGGCCGCTTGCTGGCGTCACATAGGTCACCTGACCGTCCGCGTAGAAGCCATTCTGCGAGAGGATGGCGATGTCGTCTGCATCGATGGTCGCGTCGGCGCGGTCCAGCGTGCCGGAGATGGCCACGATGCTGCTGCTGGTCAGAGAGCTAAAGTTCTCATTGTTCTCCCAATCGGTATTGCCGGTGACATTGACGGTGAAGTTGCGTCCATGCGGGCCCTGAATAACAAACGTCTGCGCACTCGCGTTCACACTGACCACGCCCGCATCAAAGTCGTCGAGATAAGCGTCGGAGTCATTCGGGCCGACGGCGCGAACGGCGAAGGTCGGCGTTACAGAGCCGGTAATCTGGCCGCGGCTTACCTGGATCGACTTCGCCAGGTTGAAGTCCAGGTGGATTCCGGCCGGACTACCGTTCTGCGTAATGATGAGCGGGTTCGCAAGCGTATAAGTAACCGTCGAGGTGGTGAGCGTTGCGGCCATGGTCTGGATGGTTGGCGCGCCCGAGCCTGTCTGCAGATAGCCGATTGTGGCCGGCCCTAGCGTGATGCTGATGCTGGAATAGGTGCCGACGGGAACATTGTTCATGTCGAGCAGTGTCTGCAGACCGTTGAAGCGCGCGAAGTCCACCGTCGGCGTGCCGCTGAGCAGCGGGACGCTGGTGCCCGTGGCGGTGATGGCATTGAGGCTTTGCACTTGTACGGAAAATGAAGTGACGCCGGCAAGCGGCGCGTCCGTACCGACGACAAAGGACGGGCCGGTGACGGCGAGTGGGTTGCTGGTGCTGGCGCTTTCCAATCCGGCGCCGCAGCCTGCAGCAAGGAGCGATATAGCGGCAAGCGATCGAAGCGAGATGCGTGGTATGCAAAGACGAGAGGGCAGAGTTGAACCTGACAAAGTTGCCATGATGCACTTCACTTTCTGCGTGCTCGTGCATCTATGGCTGTGCTCGCACCGGGCAGTGTGTCTGCTCTGGTGGTGCGCGCCGCGGAGCGACGCCCGAGTTCTTTAGGATGGGGCGGAATGCGAGAGGCCCCGACGGCGCCTCGCATTATGCCCGTTGGCAGAGACCCACGCCCTGTTGCATAGTTGTGCGGCAGGACGAATTAATTTCTAGCACTGCGACTTTCAAGGGCTTTGTCGTATATCCCACGGATCTCTCCGATTCGCACCCATGGAGATTTGGCATAAATGCAACCTCTCAAATCGATACATGCCCGTACTGCTGTTTTAGCGCTTGCCTGCCTTTCCCAAGCGGTCCTGGCCCAGCGGAACTGTAGCGATCTGCGCACCGCACATGTGGACGGTGGCAGCATAACGTCCGCTGAGCCGGTCGCCGCTGGCGCTGAGGCGAGATATCCGAAACTGCCCGCCTTCTGCCGTGTCGACGCAACGCTGCGCCCAACGAACGACTCCGAGATCAACATCGAGGTCTGGTTGCCGGAAGGTGCAGCATGGAATGGCAAGCTGAAGGGGACAGGTAATGGCGGGTGGGGCGGTTCGGTTGACGTCAAGGAACTCGCCGAAGGAGTTACGCATGGATACGCCACAGCTTCTACTGACACCGGCCACACCGGAGGCCGTGCCAGCTTCGCTGTGGGACATCCGGAAAAGCTGACCGATTTTGGTTATAGAGCCATTCATTTGATGACGATCGCCGCGAAGCAACTGATCACCACCTACTACGGCAACGGGCCGAAGCTTGCCTACTTCCAGGGCTGCTCCTCCGGCGGACGCCAGGCCCTGATGGAGGCGCAGCGCTTTCCCGCCGACTACGACGGCATCATCGCCGGCGCGGCCACCAACAACTGGACGCCGATGATGTTTGGCCGCATCTGGGTTGGGCAAGCCACCCTGAGCGACCATGCGAGCTACATCCCGCCTGCGAAGTACTCGATGATCCACGCTGCTGTTCTCAACGCCTGTGATGCACTGGACGGCGTGAAAGACGGCGTGCTGGAAGATCCGCTGAAGTGCCACTTTGATCCTACGGTCCTGGTATGCAAAGCCGGCACCGACGCTCCGGACTGCCTGACCGCTCAACAGGTGGCGGCAGCGAAGCGCATTTACACCCCGGCGGTCAATTCACGCACCGGAGCGATCATCTTTCCGCCGATGGAGCGCGGCAGCGAGCTCGCATGGCGCACATTGGCCGGCGGCCCTGAGCCTATCCAGCTGGCAAATGACTACTTCAAATATGTCGTCTTCGAGAACCCGGACTGGGACTTCCGCACTTTGAACTTCGACGGCGATCTGACAAAAGCGATGCAGCGAGACGGTGGCACTTTCAGCGCGACCAATCCTGATTTGCGGCCCTTCTTCTCGCGCGGCGGCAAGCTGATCCAGTACCACGGCTGGACCGACCAGCAGGTGATGCCAGAGAACTCCATCAATTACTCCAGAGCTGTGACCGCAGCAGTGGGCAAGGCGACGGCAGATACCTCGTATCGCCTATATATGGCCCCGGGCATGGGGCATTGCGGGGGCGGCGATGGCCCGAATACCTTCGATATGCTGGGCGCGCTGGAGCTGTGGCGGGAAGATGGGAAAGCACCCATATCCATCCTCGCCTCGCATACAACGGGCGGCAAAGTCGACCGCACGCGTCCGCTCTGTCCTTATCCGCAGACGGCAAAGTACAAAGGGAGCGGAAGCACCGACAATGCGGCTAACTTCAGTTGCGCAATGCCGACAAACTAACGCTCGCGCAGCAGCTTTTCCACAAAACGCAGGTCATCTTCCGTATCCACCCCGATGGTGTCATGCTCGGTCGGCTCGACGTAGATGTCGATGCTGTTCTCGAGGAAGCGCAGCTGCTCCAGTCGCTCGGCCTGCTCCAGCGTGCTTGGCGGGAGTTTTGTGAAGCGACCGAGTGCTGCCTTGCTGTAGGCGTAGAGACCAATGTGCTTCCAGTACTCGGGCTGCGCGCCATCGCGGTCGTAGGGGATCGTGGCGCGGGAGAAATACAGCGCGTGGCCATCTGCGGCTGTCACGACCTTGACTGCGTTGGGATTTGTGATGTTCTCCGGGGTGCAACGGACCTTCAGCGTGGTCACGTCCACCTGGGCGCGCTCGAACGGCCGCAGCAGCGCAGCAATATGCTCAGGCCGGATCAGCGGCTCGTCGCCCTGGATGTTGACGTAAACATCTGCATCGATCTTCTGCGCTACGGCTTGGATACGATCGGTGCCGCTAGGCAGATCTGGCGAAGTCATCTCAACTGCAATGCCACGGTCCGCACACAGCGCGACCACCTCGTTGGAATCTGTTGCAACCAGTACCTCATTCAACTGAGGGCAGGCGCGCGCTGCCTCCACCACCCAAAGCAGCAGTGGCTTGCCTGCAATCTCGCGCAGCACTTTGCGCGGCAGCCGCGTGGAGGCCAGCCGCGCGGGAATCACACCCAGTGTGCGAAGCAATTTACTCATCTGCTTTGATTATTGCGCGTGGCCATGGATCGGGCGCTTACTTCGCCCAAGCCAGGCCATCAGCGCCCGGCCCTGCGGTGATCAGCCGCCGCACCTTCATCGTCGCCGTATCGATCTCCGCCACCTGCCCGCTGGTATTGCAGGAGACGTATGCCGTCTTGCCGTCCGGCGCGATCAGCACTTCCTGCGGCACGGGCGGCACGTCGATCGTCTGGCTTACCGCCATCGTGTTCAGGTCAACGACTGCTACCTGGTTGGCCCGCTGCATGGCCACCAGCAGATACTTGCCGTCCTTGGTCGGAGCTGCACCATAGCCGCGCGCCGGCAGCGTAATCCTCGTCTTGATCTCGTTTGTCGCCGTGTCGATCACCACCAGCTCCGGCTTGGCCTGGTCCGACGTAAACACCAACTTGTCATCGTTCGAGATCGCGATGCGCTGCACATTGCGCGAGATCGGAATCACCGCAATGGTCTTGCGCCCCACCATGTCCAGTACAGAGACTGAACCTGCCCCGACGTTGGTCGTGTATGCGCGCTTGCCGTCATGCGACAGGATCAGCATGTGCGACTGCTCTGCGCCGGTGGGCACTGAGCCAACCACCTTCTGCGTCTTCGGATCGATAATCGTGATCGTCTTGTCCAGCTCGGTCGTCACGTTTACCTGGCCGGTGGCCGGATTGATGAGTGGCATGTGCGGCCGCACGCCATGGTCAAAGTCGATGGTGTTGACGATCTTTCGTGAGGGCAGATCGATCACCTGAATCTGCTTTCCGTCGATGCCTGGATTGCCGACGCCGGTGCTGCCGTAGATGGGCAGCCAGACGGTCTTTCCGTCGGGCGAGGCGATCACCTCGTGCGCGTGCACTCCGGGGGTGTTTTCCGCAATCGTGGCGACCTCTTTCCCAGCTACGGGATCGATGACGCTCAGAGTCGCATTGTTCTGGTTCACAACCAGCAACGATTGGGCCCCGGCGCAGGCAACAGGCAGAACAGCAGAAAGGGCAAGAAGCGGAAGGCGGCGCATAAAGTGGGTTCGCATGGCGGGAGAAGTATAGCTGCTCCAGCCCTGATGCTGCTTTGGCAAGCCTCTCCTCCCTTCCTGCCTGCAAAATCTGGGTTGCGATTTGCAAGCATCCCCCGTCCAACAAGCAATCAGGCAAAATAGTCGCAAGGTCGAATCTCCAGGTAGAGGCGAGCGCAATGGGAATCGGCAGGTCGGTCTTCCAGATAAATCGCTATCGAGTGGTCTCTTTTCTGATTCACATTAGCGCGCTGATTACGATTGGCGTTCTTCTCCGGCATGCCGCGACTGTCAGACCTACCAACCCTTCCTCGCATCCAAAGGTTGCACACCAGGTGGTGCTTATTGTGCCCGGCAGCCTCTTGTCGGGATCGCCGAAGGCCTCGCCCCAAAATGTCGCAAGGCTCAACTCTGCTGCCGCCACGTTGCTGTCAAAGCCCAAGCCATTGCGGCAGGGTGTAGCAACCCAGACGCCACATGATGGCGAAAGCGCCCTGGGCCATAGCGCATGGGGCAATGGCGAAATCACGATTGCGTACGCGAAGTTCTTTCCTCACCCGGCGCCGGACCTCTCAACGATGCCTCACGGGACGGAAGGCGATGTCGTCCTGACGGCATTGATCGACGATCAAGGCAAGGTCAGCGACCTAACAGTAGTCGCGGGGATAACCCCTACAATTGACCACGACGTACTGCAAACTGTGCGCTCGTGGACGTTTACTCCAGCGACCAGAGACGGCCTGCCGGTAGCCAGTAGACAAGAGCTGCACTTCCACTTCAAAAGCTCGCGTGATGGTTAGCCACTCCCACCCGCAGAGAATCCCAAGTGCCCTTACCGCCGCTTTCAAGTATCATGGAAGAGTTGTGCGGCTGCGCCTTTTCACTCGGTGCCGAGCGCAATCTCCTCACCGGCGGCGTAGCTCAGATGGTTAGAGCGACGGACTCATAACCCGTAGGTCGGCAGTTCGATTCTGCCCGCCGCCACCAGCTTTCCCTGCCCTCCAGCCCATGGAATTCTGCGCCTTCAGCCCGCAACAGCCGCGGGAGTATGATTATCGCTATCGGCCCGCCGCACGGTACGTCAAAAGAAGGCGCCGTATTTGAAGTTTGTCTACCGGAGCGTCTTACCCTTCATGCCCAAAATCTCCAAGGTCCTCCTGCTTGCAGCCTCAGTCGTTCTGGTGCTGGTTGTGTTTCTCGGCGTCAATTTCAGCGGCGTTCACGCCGCCGCCGGCGGTCAGGACGGGGCCTATCGCCAGATCAACGTCTACACCGACGTTCTGCAGAAGATCCAGGACGATTACGTCACGCCTCCGAATATCCCTGACGTGACCAACGGCGCTTTGCGCGGCCTGCTGGAGACGCTCGATTCAGATTCCAGCTACCTGACCGCTGCCGACTATAAGGCATACAAGGCTGACCAGGGCGGCAAAGCGCAGGCCGGCATCAATATCGCCAAACGCGAAGGTTACGCCATGGTCGTTTCCGTGGTTCCGGGCAGCCCGGCCGATAAGGCCGGCCTGATGGACGGGGACGTGCTGGAAGCGATCGACGGCAAAGACACCCGCAACATTTCGTTGGCGATGGTGCAGCGCATGCTGGAAGGCGCGCCTGGTTCGACCCTGACAGTCGGC
>Ga0207694_10003633_pt1 | contig 12214 bp, 10 predicted proteins | sample KBSC34metaG_FD_184353 | JGI IMG/M metagenome (GOLD analysis project Ga0207694, IMG submission 184353) | Corn rhizosphere microbial communities from Kellogg Biological Station, Michigan, USA - KBS C3-4 metaG (SPAdes) (version 2) | ecosystem: Host-associated > Plants > Roots > Rhizosphere > Soil...
GGCTCAATAAGGCTCCATTCGACACGATGATTGATCTGGCGATCGCCGAAGACCTGCAAACACGCTTCATGCCGGGTCCCACCGGGGCCGACGAAGATAGCTGGCGCATGCGAGCCAAGGCCTGGCGCGACCCGCGGGCCCTGATCGGCGGCTCTGATGCCGGAGCCCATCTCGACATGATCGACACCTTCGCCTTTTCGTCGCATGTCCTCGCGGAAGGCGTACGGGAGCGTCGCATCATGCCTCTGGAGGAGGCGGTCTATCGCATGACCGGGCTACCCGCGGCGGTCTTCGGTATCAAGGACCGCGGGACGCTACGCGAGGGCAATTTCGCCGATATCGTTATCTTCGATCCCGCCACGATCGGCGCGGGCCCGATCTATAGCCGCCACGATCTGCCGGGCGGCCACGCCCGTCTCTACAGCGATGCCATCGGCGTCCGTGATGTGATCGTGAACGGCAGACCGATCATCCGCGACGGCGAGTTCACCGGGCAGTTGCCAGGGCGGGTCCTGAGGTCGGGGAAGGACACTGTCACCGTTCCGATCGATAGGCCGGAAGCTTAGGAGGCGAAGTTGAGAATCATCGAACTTGGTTACGTCCTGGTAGGCGCACCAGAGACTTCGGAGTGGCGGCGCTACGCCACCGATGTAGTGGGGGCGATGGCGATCGACGATCCCTCGGGCGCGCTTTATGTGAAGACGGACATGCGCGCTTTTCGCATCGCGGTCCTGCCTGACCGCGATGCCGGGCTGCTTGCGAGCGGGTGGCTCGTTCCGGACGAGCCGGATTTCTTCCGCGCGCGTTCGGAGCTCGCGAATGACGGCGTCATCATCGAGGACGGCACGGAGGAGGGGGCCGGCCTGCGCAAGGTCCAGGGCTATTTCGCCTTTCGCGACCCAGCCGGCCATCGGCACGAGATCGCCTGGGGACCCATTTCGGATTTCACGCCATTCGTTTCGCCGGTGGGTGTCAGCGGCTTCGTGACTGGTGACATGGGGCTCGGGCACGTGGTTCTCGCCGCGCCGTCATCCATGGAGCAAGTGATGGAGTTCTGGACCAAGCCCGGCCGGTTCGGGCTTTCCGATATCCTGCATGTTCCCGGACCATCGGGTGCCGCGCGGATCAATTTTCTCCACTGCGCCAATCCCCGCCAGCACAGCCTCGCCTATGCCGGTCTGCCGGTGCCGGGCGGCTGTATCCATCTGATGCTGGAAGCCGGCTCGGTCGATGATGTCGGCCGCTGTCTGGATCGTGTCGCCCGCCACGACGTTCCCCTTCTCGCGACTCTCGGACGGCATGTGAACGACGAGATGATCTCGTTCTATATGCGCACGCCCGGAGGATTCGCGCTCGAATTCGGCGCAGGCGGCAAACGCATGGACTGGAGTGAGCATCTCGTTTTCGAGACGACCCGCGGCAGCGACTGGGGCCATCAATGGAGGGCCTGAAGGCGGAGGACGGGATGGGCGCTCCCAAAGTCGCCGTCGTGTCCGGAGCGACTTCCGGCATCGGCTTGGCAACAGCGCGGGCGCTTGTCGGGCAGAGGTTTCGGATCATCGCCATGGGGCGACATTCCGGCCGCGCTTCCGCCGCGGACGCGGAGCTGCGGGCAGGGGCAGAGGGAGCGGAGATCGATTGGGTAATCGCCGACTTCTCCCGGCTGGCGGATGTCCGCAGGGCTGCCGGCGATATCGTGCGATTGACCGGGCACATCGATGTCCTGGTGAACAACGCCGGTCTGCTGCTTGACCAGAGAAGCACCACGGAACAGGGCTTTGAGACGACATTTGCGGTCAATCATCTTGCGCCGTTTCTGCTGACCACCAGCCTCCTCCCTTTGCTGAAGGCCGCACCGGCGCATGTGATTAATGTCTCGTCGGTCGGCCATACCATGATCGACGACATGCGCTGGCACGATCTGCAGATGGAGCGGGACTTCGCCCCTCTGGCCGCGTACGCGCAGAGCAAGCTCGCCAATGTGCTATTCACCCGGGAACTGGCCCGCAGATTCCATGGCGAGGGTCTGGTCGCCAGCGCGGTGCATCCTGGCCTCGTCGCCTCCCGCTTCCCGCTGACGGGCGGAGCCGACACGCGCGCTTATTACGCGGCGGCGCAAGCTAGCGGCGAAGCGCTGACATCCGAGCAGGGCGCCGACACAGTCGTCTGGCTGGCAACCGCGCCCGGTGCGGCCCTGCCGTCCGGTGGCTATTTCGCTGAACGTAGACGAATCGCACCGTCCGCGGCCGGGCAGGACGATGACGGCGCTCGGCGCCTGTGGACCATCAGCGAGCGGCTGGTGGGTCAAGCGTGACCATAGGGGTTGCGCCATAATTCCATATACCGCGCGTTTCTCACCCTCTGGCGAGCGGTCTCTGGGTTCCCGCTATCGCTTCCGCTTGCATCAGGACAAGAACTTCGGGAGGCCTTTCAGACTAATTCTGTAATTGAGGCGCGCTTCGGCCGGCTCGTCGGAATACTTGATCATGGTTGCCCGGTGCATGACCGAGAAGTTGTCCCAGATCAGGATGTCGTTCGGCATGAGCTTGTAGCTCTGGACGAAGCGTGGCTGCGTCGCGTGACGCTTCAGGTCGGCGATGAGCGCGGCGCCTTCCTGCTCCGCCATCCCCACCACCGCAAAGGGCGTGCCGCCGAGCCCGTAGAGCCCCTTGCGCCCGGTTACCGGATGTGTCCGCACGAGCGGATGGACGACCGGATCGGGGATCGTAACGCCCTTGCGGACTTCCTGCGGCACCGTGTCGAAAGGGATCAGATACTCGTCGTCCGCGGCGCGTGCCGCACCGACGGCATGCCGCAGCGATAAGCCGTCAATCCGGTCGCGCAAATCCAGGGGCAGGGCGTCGTATGCTCCCACCAAGTCGCAGAATAGAGTCTCGCCCCCCAGCAGGGGGGCTTTTTCCCCATAAAGCATGGTGATGGTCGCGGGGATCTCCTCATAGGAACTGTCGCAATGCCAATGCGCCGCGACATTGCGTATGGCCGGAGCGACCCTGGTCGCGTTCGACTGGACGATGATCTCCGGATGCGAGCCCAATCGGGATTTCTGATCGATGAGCAGAACGGGGTCGCCCCAAAGCCGTCCGAAACGGACGTAGTCGTCGCTCGTGAGTTCCTGCCCAGGTAAGACCAGGATCCGGTGCGAGAACAGACTGTCCGCCATTCCACGAAGGGCGGAGGGGCTGAGCTTCCCGATATCGGTGCCTGGCATGCAAAGGCCGAATGGCCCGGGGAGCCTGACTTGATTCGACATCGGCGTTCCTCCGCTCGCGGAGTTGGGGGTAATGGGCGTGGTTGCCGCCACAGCCATAATCTGGAGGACGCGCCGGCATATCGTCGCGGCGGACTATGCCCGGCGAAGACTTTTTCCCTACAGCTGAGCGAATTGCAGGCTGCGCACTTAGCGCAGCGGAGAGGTACCTTCATGCAGGATCTGGTGGGCGGGTTTGGCTCCGGAGGCGTGTTCGTTCTGGGCGGGAGCGGGGACCTGGGCGGCGCGATCTGCCGCTCGTTCGCGCGGGCGGGCGTGCCGGTCGCATTATCCTACCGCAGCGACGCCGAAGCTGCCGCACTCCTGGCGCGGGGGATTCTGAGCGAAGGGGGCGACGCTGCGGTCTTCCAGTTGGATGCGGCAGATCGCCAAGCCATCGGCGTGACTCTCCAGAAAGCGGCCCAGCGCATGAATGGGCTGCACAGCATCGTTTATGCCGCCGGCCCCGCGTTTGATCCGGAATTCTTCTCCAACACCGATCTGTCCACCTGGCGCCAATGGGTGGACGGGGATCTGCTGGCGGCGATCAGCCTGGCTCAGGCCGCTATTCCGCATCTGCGTAAATCGCACGGGGCTTTTTTGGCCTTGACCACATATCAGGCCAATATGATCGAGGTGCGCGGCGGCGTGTCGGCCATCTCCAAAGCCGCGGTCGATCGCATGATCGCCGTCATGGCGAAGGAAGAGGGGCGCTATGGGGTGCGGGCGAATAGCCTGCGTTGCGGGTGGGTGAACACCGAAAGCAATCAGAAGATCTTCGCCGAGCTGCCGAATCTGCGGGACGAGAAGCAGCGCTCTATTCCACTGGGCCGGCTGGGTCAGCCGGAAGAGATCGGCGAGGCAGTCGTGTTTCTCTGTTCGCGCCGTGCAGGCTTCATAACGGGGGCGAATCTGATCGCCGACGGGGGCGAATCCCTCTAGCGGGGTGCCGCCTCGACGGGGCTCCGCTCAGGCAATTTCAAGCTCCACCTGGTATTGCCCGACCTCGGGAAACGGCCGTGTCGCCACGCCGCTTTCTATCGCCGCCATGGCGACAGCCGGGACGACGGTGGCGAGCAGGCGCGGGTCCAGAACGTCCGGGATCAGGTAGAGCGGGCCGAAGCCGGCATGCTCGAGGTCGGGCTGGGTGTTGCGGGCCAGGTCGGACAGCGCCATGGCGCAGGCGAGCTTCATCTCCTCGGTAATCTGTGTGGCGCCGACGTCGAGCGCGGCGCGGAAGATGAAGGGGAAGCCCAGCGCGTTGTTGACCTGGTTCGGGAAATCCGACCGGCCGGTGCAGACGATGGCATCGGGCCGCTCGCGATAGATGACCTCGGGCATGATCTCCGGCGTCGGATTGGCCAGCATCATGACGATCGGCCTGGCCGCCATGAGGCTGAGATGCGCCGGATCGATGCTGCCGGGGCCGGACAGGCCGATCAGCACGTCGGCCCCCGCCATGATCGCCTCCCACCCGCCGGGGTCGCTCGCCTGGGCGAAGCGCGCCTTGTATTTATTGAGGCCGTTGCGGCCGGCATGGACCAGGCCGCCGCTGTCCATCATGAAGATGTTCTTCCGCTCCGCCCCCATCTCGACCAGCAGGTTGAGGCAGGCGATGGCCGAGGCGCCGGCGCCGGTGCAGACCAGGCGGATTTCGTCGATCGCGCGCCCAGTCAGATGCAGCGCATTGCGCAGCGCGGCGGCCACGACCACGGCGGTGCCGTGCTGGTCGTCATGCATCACCGGGATCTTCATCCGCGCCTTCAGCCGCTCCTCGATCTCGAAGCATTCCGGTGCCTTGATGTCTTCCAGATTGATGCCGCCGAAGGTCGGCTCCAGCGCGGCGACGACGTCGCAGAAATGGTCCGGGTCGCGCGTATCGACCTCGATATCGAAGGCATTGATGCCGCCCAGCAGCTTGAACAGAACGGCCTTGCCCTCCATCACCGGCTTGGACGCCAGCGGGCCGATATTGCCCAGGCCCAGAACGGCGGTGCCGTCGCTGATCACCGCGACCAGGTTGGCCCGGCCAGTCATGCGCGCGGCCTGGGCCGGATTGCGGGCGATCTCCATCGAGGCCTGGCCGACGCCCGGCGTATAGGCCAGCGCCAGGTCCGCGCGGGTCTCGACCGGCTTGGTCGGGACGATCTCGATCTTCCCGGGGCGCGGGTCGGAGTGATAATTCAGCGCCGCCCGGATCTGGCTCTCGTTCACTTTGAGCTCCTCGATCAATTTTCCAGGAAGCGACTGGCTGCCGCCCGCAGCGCGCGCGCACGCTCCTCGGGTGTCACCGTCCCGATCAGCGGGATCTGCGGCACTTCCACGCCTATGATGGTTTCGGACGGAATGGCGGACAGGAAGGCGCCGATAGGAAACTCGCCCTCGCCCGGGACCTTCCGATTGGTGCCCGCCTCTGTTGCGAATTCATCCTTGCGCAAAATGAGTGGGCCGTCGCTGATCTGGGTGGCGCTGATGAGCGCAGGATCAAGACGCCGTACATCCTCGATTGAACCGCCCGATCGGATGAGATGGAGGATGTCCATCTGAAGACCGGCGTTCTCGCGTCCGCTGTCGCGGACGAAGGAGACTGCCGCGTCGAGGGATCCGATGCTCTCGCAGAAGGCGAAGAATTCGACATTGATACGGATGCTCATCTCGCGCGCCATGTCGCAGAGGCGTCTGAGTTTGGCGAGAGCGTCCGCCCGGTCGGGATTCTCCCAGACAATTGCGGTCGCATTGCGGGCGCCGAGTTCGTGCCCGCAGACAAGTCCGGCCGCAAACCCTTCGGGGTTTGCATCTGCCGTCAGATTGAAGCATTCGATCGTGGACAGCCCGATGCCCTGGTCCCGCATCGCTGTCGCAGTGTCGCGCCGCAGATCGCGGTCCCGTACGATCACATCTGCCGGCATCGCGGGCACGGGCGAATGCAGAACCATGCTGACATAGTCAAAGCCGGTGCGGGCTGCGATGCCGACGAGGGTATGCGCGTCGACCTCCGGGATTGAAAGCGGTTCCAACGAAACCCTCCGGCGCGTCATGCCCATTCACCTCGATCCATCGAAACCTCTCACCTCAAGGCCGCTCGGCAATCGAGCAGACGATTCATGCGCGTCCGCACTTGGCCGAAGTGTCGGAGCACCAACGGCAGCGCTCCTCGTCCGATTGGACGAGTAACTCCCGCAGGCGGCAAATCATCGTTCCGATTCCAGGCGGAGCTCCAGATCGCTTGTCCTGTTTAGACGCGCCCTCCGCAATGTTGGCGTGCCGAGCCGCCTATTGTCGGAAGCGGGACTCGGAGCCAACCGATGGGACTTCCTGATTAATATACACAAATGATTGTTTTAGGCGCGGAAATGCGTAATCCGTCTGGCATTTTGCCACGCATCATGGTACGGAAGATTCAGGCGTGAATAGTTTTGGACCGATACTATGGATCAAGCCGCTGCCGCAGGTGTTTCGCCAAAGCAGAACGACGAAGATGCGGCGTCTCTTCGGCGCGCAGGGGGGCGGCCGACGCGTGCGCGGGCGGATGAGATCAAAAGCGCTATTTTCGCCGCGGCTTTGACGGAATTTTCCGAGCGCGGCTTTCACGGCGGCAGCATCGTCCGGATCGCCGAACTCGCCAATGTTACCCGGGCCACAGTGTATAAGCATTTCAGCAGCAAGGAAGTACTGCTGGAGCTGCTCGCACGACACACATCGACGAGGCTCAGGACTTCGATCGACGACGTCATCGACTTGGGTCGGCCAATCTGGGAAGTTCTGCAGGAGGTTGGCCGCTGCTTTTACAAGGATAGCGTTGCATCGGACTCTAAGGCGATTTCACGCATACTCGTCATGGAGTCGGAGCGATTTCCTGAAATCGTTCAGAAAGGTTACGAGCTCCGCTTCTATGCTCTCGAACCTCTTGCCAGTTATTTGGTGACGCTGTCGATGAACGGAAAAATCGCGGTCGACGACGCCCCGCGCGCGGCGGAGCAGTTCATGCACTTGGTGACCGGTTCCGTCGACCTCTTGTTCGCCAAGAATGCAATTACGGGAAAAGAGCAGGAGCAGTGGATCGCCTCGGCGGTCCGTATCTTTCTGCATGGTGTGCTGCGCGCGTAGAGAGCCGCGCCGCAAAGCGACGAAATTCAACACGTCTAACGCTTTGGATCAAGCCTGCCGGCTTTGCGCCGTCAGGTGCGTGCAGGCCCGGTCATATCGATAGCGATGCTACGCCTATAGACAGCTATGTCGTCGGCGTTAGGCGTGGCGGGCGGCGCGCTCGCTCTGAAAACCGCCGAATTCCGCGCTCCCTGCTATCACGAAAAACGCTAATTGACAAAACTAGGCAGAAATGCATAGTTAATGCATACGCGCGTTGCGTCCCCGGTGGGATCGCGGTGCGAGCGAAGCAATCGCTTCCATCAGAAGCGGGTCAGGGAGGATGAAGTGATCAACCAGAGTGGATTGCGTCAGTTTCCGGACGCGTTGGTTGGGGCGATTTACGGTGGGCTCGCTCAGGAGGTGCCGTGGAGCGACGCTCTGGAACTCCTCCGTGTCGCCCTGGATTCGAACGTCGCCTGCCTTCGTGTGTCGCTGAAAGGCTCGCGTCCGCGCGAATATCTGTTTGCCGCTGGGCCTAAGGCAAACCAAGATGCGATCTCCGAGTGGGAGATGAGAAGCGCTGCCGAAGTGCTGCCTGTGGTCCTGCAACCCGGTCAGCCGCGCGTCGTCAACTGGGCGGAAATCGCTTGTCCGTCCTACATTTCCGAGATGCTGGAGCGGTATGGCGTCGGGTATTCGGCCATGATCCTGATCGGCGCCGACGACGGCATCGAATATATCCTACAGCTCTCCCGAGACGGTTCGGAGCAGAATTACAATGACGATGAGCTGGCGCTATTGCGCTTGGTTGGCGAGCATTTTTGCCGCGCGCTCAAGTTGAGACGGGAGTTGATCGGCGCGCGGGTCACGAGCCAGTTCCAATCGGACACGCTGGACAGGTTGGGAATTGCCGCCATTCTGGTCGGACCCAGCCGCCAGTTCAAAGTTCTGAACAAAACCGCGGAGGAGATGCTGGCCGCGTGCGAGGGGCTGCATATCGCCGGCGGCGTACTGCAAGCGGTCGACGAACTGGACGACCGACATTTTCAATCGGCGCTCAAGGAGGTCCTCGGGTCCGAGTCCGCCGAGCGCTCACGCGCGATGCTGATTCGCCGGGAGGGGGAAGGGCGCGATCTCAACCTCCTTGTCACTGCACGACGGTCGGTTTCCCTGATTTCCGATCGTGTCGAGACCTGTGCCCTCGTATTCCTTCGCCGCTCGAGCGTTGCCAGCGATGCCGATGTCGAGGTTCTGCGCCAGCTCTTCTCCTTCACCCGCGCCGAAGCCAAGCTCGCGCTGGGCCTTGCCAAGGGCATGCGGCTCGAGGACGTGGAATCCGAGCTCAATATCCGCCACAACACGGCCCGCGCCCACTTGCGCTCGATGTTCTCGAAGGCGGAAGTCACCCGGCAGGCCGAGCTGATCCATCTGCTGGCCAATTGCCTGGCACCGCTCGGGCGGGCATTGGAGAAATCCCCCGCGTCCTCCCGTCTCCTCAACTGACGCTGGGTGCTCGCCGCCCGATTGTCGGGCCGGAAACGCCATATAAGAACCCGCATCTCGTCCGGCCGGACGAGATGCGCTGCGATGACCGTCGCTAGATCCTGACGCATGGCTTTCAGATGGGGCTCCGGGATCAGGGGCGTGGCGGGATGAATGATTTGCATCAGGCCGTAATGCGGCGGCAGATAGCCGGATGGTCGATTCGGTGGGACGAGGCGCTCGCCGCCGACGCACGAAGGCGGGGCTGGTGGCTCGACACCACGATCGCTGAGGCCGCGGCGACGCTGAATCTCACCGAGCCGGACCGTATCGTTGTGGTCGACGGCGGGCACCGGCTCACTGCCGCCGCGCTCTTTTCCGATGCGCTGCGCCTCGCCGACGCGATGCGTGCCAGAGGGCTTCGGCCGGGCGATGTCGTGTCGTTCATACTGCCGAATTGGCATGAGGCATGCGTCATCTACCTCGCAGCCTCGATCGCCGGTCTCGTCGCCAACCCCCTCGTCACCGGCTATCGCAAGAGTGAGCTGGCCTTCATGCTCGCGGACTGCAATAGCCGCATGATCTTCATCCCGGCGCAGTACCGCGGCTTCGACTATGTCGCGCTGTTCAGCGAACTGCGCCGCGAAATGGCGGCCCCGCCTGAGGTCGTTGTCGTGCGCGGTCCCGCGGAGCCGTTCCTGTCCTACGAGGCGCTGCGGGACAGTGGCGACCCTGCCGCCGCGTTCGATCCTGTCGATCCCGACAGCGTCCGGATGGTTCTCTACACGTCCGGTACGACCGGTCGGCCGAAGGGTGTCCTGCATACGCACAACACGCTGAATGCGGATGTCCTGCAACTGCACGAACGATGGAGCTGCGGCCCCGACACACGGTTCTTCGTTCCCTCGCCGGTCAGCCATATCGGCGGCTCGCTCTACGCATTCGAGCTCCCGCTCCTGTTCCGAACGACCGCGGTACTGCTGGATATCTGGGATGCCGAAGCCGCGGTCGAGATGATCGAGCGGGAACAGTGCACCCACACCGCCGGCGCCACACCTTTTCTTCAGCAGATCCTGGCGGCGGCACAGCGACGCGGAACGCATCTGAGCAGCCTTCAGCTGTTCATTTGCGGCGGGGCCTCGGTGCCTCCATCACTGATTCGAGAGGCCACCGGCTGGTTTGCGAGCTGCGTCGTCACGCGTGTCTATGGTTCGACCGAAGTCCCGACCGTCACCGTTGGCTCGGTTGCCCCGGGTGACGTGATGCATGCCGCCCAAACCGATGGCGAGGTCGGCTATGCGCAGGTGCGGATCGCCGGCGCGGATGAGGGTGAGATCTTCGTCCGGGCGCCGCAGATGCTGGTAGGGTACCTGCACCCCGAGGACGAAGCAGAGCTATTCGATGCAGAGGGTTTCTTCCGAACGGGCGACCTTGGGAGGCTTCAGGACGATCGTTTCCTCGTGATCTCGGGCCGCAAGAAGGACATCATCATTCGCCATGGCGAAAATATCAGCCCAAAGGAAATCGAAGACGTCCTCGTCCTGCATCCGGATATCGCGGACGTCGCTATTGTCGGACTCCCCAGCGACCGAACAGGAGAGATGGCCTGCGCGTTCATCGTGCCGCGAAGCGGCACCCAAGTTTCGTTAGCAAGCCTCGGCGATTTCCTCACGGCGCGGGCGGTGGCCAAATTCAAGTTTCCCGAGCGCGTTGAATTGCGCGAGTCGCTGCCGCGGAATCCCGCCGGCAAGATCCTCAAGCATGTCCTGCGCGCCGAGTTCTTGGCGAGCGCACAGGGCTAAAGGGTGGCAGCATGGCCGACCAGTACACGATCGCGACCATTCCTGGAGACGGCATCGGCAAGGAGGTTATGCCGGAGGGCGTGAGAGCCGTCGAAGCCGCGGCATCCGTCTGCGGCTTCCGGGTCCGGTGGCGCCAATTCGACTGGAGTTGCGAAACCTACAAGGCGACCGGCGCGATGATGCCGGACGATGGTATCGCCTGGCTGTCGCAGCATGATGCCCTCTTCCTGGGCGCCGTCGGGTTCCCGGGGGTACCGGACCATATCTCGCTCTGGGGCTTGCTGATCCCGATCCGCCGTGAGTTTGACCAGTACGTCAATCTCCGCCCGGTTCGGCTCTTGCCTGGCGTACGCTGTCCGTTGCGCGACAAGAAGCCCGGCGACGTCGATTTCTGGGTCGTTCGCGAAAATACCGAAGGCGAATATTCCCGAGTCGGCGGCCGGTTCGGGAGCGGCGAGGACGAGACGGCGGTCCAGACCGCCGTTTTTACCCGCAAGGGCTCGGACCGGATCATCCGCTATGCCTTCGAGCTGGCCCGCCGCCTCGGGCGCCATCACGTCTCCTCGGCGACCAAGTCGAATGGACTCTATTACTCGATGCCGTTCTGGGACGAGCGGTTTGCGGCGATTGCCGCCGAGTATCCGGACATTGCGGCCGATGTGCACCATATCGACATCATGGCCGCACGGTTCGTGATGTCGCCGGAGCAGTTCGACGTCGTCGTCGGTTCGAACCTGTTCGGCGACATCCTGTCCGATCTCGGGCCGGGCTGCACGGGCACGATCGCGGTGGCCCCGTCGGCCAACCTCAATCCGGAGCGGCGATTCCCATCGATGTTCGAGCCGGTGCATGGGTCGGCTCCTGACATCGCCGGTCGCGGCATAGCCAACCCGGTCGGCCAGATCTGGGCGGGCGCCATGATGCTCGATCATCTGGGGCAGCCGGAAGCGGCCGCTATGATCGTCAGGGCTGTCGAGGCGGTTCTCACGAAAGGTCAGGCGTTGACGCCCGATCTCGGCGGGACAGCCACGACCGAGCAGCTGGGGCGCTCCGTCGCAGACCAGATACGCCGCTTTAGGATAGCCGGGACTGCACCGGCCGGCTGACTTCGCCGGTTCGGACGCGGGCAATTCCATCAAGTGTCGTCCGCGCGGACGAGGAATCCGCCCATCGCGCTTCCTACACTTCACCCCACGGATCGTCCGGCCGCTCGCGAGCAGCAAGCCGCGGGCCCCGGGCAATGGTCAGATCATGGAGTGATCAGTGGCGCGCATCTGTTACAAATATTCGGACGGCACCTCGCGCGAGGTCGATGTTCCCGCTGGTCGTAGCGTGATGCTGGGCGCCACCACCAATGGGTTGCCCGGGATCGATGCCGATTGCGGTGGAACGCTCTCCTGTGCCACCTGCCACGTCTATGTCGACCCGGCATGGCTTGAGAGACTGACGCCCCCCGAGTCGTCGGAAGCCGATCTGCTGTTCGGCGTCGCAGCCGAGCAGCGCCCGACCAGCCGCCTGTCTTGCCAGATCGTCGTCGACGACACGCTCGACGGGCTGATCGTCGAAGTCCCGG
>Ga0207694_10003643_pt1 | contig 12200 bp, 7 predicted proteins | sample KBSC34metaG_FD_184353 | JGI IMG/M metagenome (GOLD analysis project Ga0207694, IMG submission 184353) | Corn rhizosphere microbial communities from Kellogg Biological Station, Michigan, USA - KBS C3-4 metaG (SPAdes) (version 2) | ecosystem: Host-associated > Plants > Roots > Rhizosphere > Soil...
AGAGGGAAAGCAACCTGGCGCGGGCTTATCGCGTAATCGCGCGGATGCACAATGCGTTGAAAATCACGCCGCCGATAGTTGAAGACGTGAGCAATTATTTTGGACGACCATACCTCGTCTTTGAATGTCCTAACCTGGTCCGCGACATCGTGAGCTGCTTTACCGATGAGGAAGTCAAAGCGATCAAGCATGGCCTCGGTTCGGTGAACCAGTTTGTAGATTCAACTAATCAGCTATCGAATAATTCGCTGGTCGAAATGTTGAAAGCGGTATACAGATGACATCCCGGTCTTTTAGTTTTCAGGAACCACAAGCGGCTTGACGAGTGTAAACGGCATGTGGAGAACAGCGGAGTATTATTCCGTAACGATCTGTTTCCCCGGCTTTCTATTCGGTCTAATCGTCGCTTACCTTTATTTTAAGGACCGTACTAAGTTTCGGTGAGCCTGTGGGACTGTTCTTAACCGAAGCACCCTCTGATTGGCTCCCAAAACATTTCCGTTATGTTTCCGCCTGAGAGTACATCGTAGCCTTCGACAACAATTGTGCTGAGGATAAATAGCAGAATCCAAGCGGTGATTCGGAGTGTGCGACGTTGCATCATTGGCGCAGTGTATGATGTGCGTGGCACAATTTCAATGCGGTGGAACAAATCCTCGTCACGGGGTGCTATATGAAAGCTGTTGTTATTAATCGTTTCGGTGGTCCTGAGGTTCTGGAAATCCAGGACGTTCCGACACCGCAGCCGGGACCGGAAGAAGTCCTCGTTCACGTTCGAAGTACCGCGCTCAATCGCGCAGACCTTTTGCAAAGGCAGGGTCGATATGCTGCGCCGCCGGGTGCTGCCGAGAACATTCCCGGGCTCGAATTTGCCGGCGAAGTGGCGGAGTCAGGCGCGAACTCTCAACGCTGGCAACGAGGCGATCGCGTCATGGGGATCATCGGTGGCGGAGCTCATGCTGAATTTGTGACGACGCACCAGGATGCGGTGTGCGCCGTGCCGCCGAATCTCGCGTGGCCCGCCGCAGGCGCCGTTCCTGAGGTCTTCATAACGGCATTTGACGCACTTCAGCAGGCAGGATTCAAAGCCGGTGAAAACGTGCTGGTCCATGCAGTTGGGAGTGGAGTCGGGCTCAGCGCAACGCAACTCGTCAAAGCATTGGGAGGACGTGCGTTTGGCACTTCACGCACGCCGGACAAGATCGAGCGGGCGAAACCATTTGGACTGGAGTCGGGATATGCAGTTCCGGAGCCGAGCGCGCTGAAGGGCCTTTCTGATTTTGCCAAAAGCGTAACGGGGGGTGGATTTAACGTCGTCCTCGATCTGAATGGTGGGCCATACTTCGCCGCCAGTCTCGAAGCAATGGCGCAACGTGGACGGATAATCCTCATCGGCGGAGTGGCGGGTGGCAAGACTGAGATCGATCTCTATCAGATTCTCGGCAAACGTCTCCACGTCATCGGTACGGTGCTGCGCGCGCGATCCCTGGAGGAGAAGATCTCGATCACCGCCTCCTTCGCACGAGATGTTGTACCGCTACTGGCCCGGGGAACAATTCAACCAGTAATCGATTCCGTCTTCCCGCTCGATCAAATCCAGGACGCCCACCGCCGCCTCGAATCCAACGAGACCTTCGGCAAGGTCGTACTGACGCTGTGATGACGAGTGGTTTACGGTTTGATAACGCCGAAGGCGTTGGCTAATTTTCAGCCCAGGGTTGGAGCGACAGCGACAACCCTGGGGACAATTCAAAACCGCGACCAAACCCTGAAAGGGTTTGTCGCCCGGCGAACCCTTTCAGGGTTCGTCGCTTTATAAATTGTGATCCCAAGGTTGTCGCTACGCTCCAACCTTGGGCTGAAATTAGCGAACGCCTTCGGCGTAATTTCTTCGTCTAATTCTCAACCTTCCAAAGCCCGCGGGCGACGAGGGGGACGTAGGTTTCGAGGGCTTCGGGGCGGAAGGGGATGGTGCGTTCCTGCTCGGCGCTCATGTAGGCGGTCATGAGCAACTCGGTTATCTCCAGGCCGTCGTGAAAACTCTCGTCGGGTTGCTTGCCGTCGAGAAAGCATTGAACGAAATAGCGGTCCTGGGATTCGTAGCCATACTCTGCGGCTTCGTTCCCGAGGACCGGCATCAGGCCCTGTTCGGCGTTCTGTTTTTCAACCAAATCTTCACCAGCCGCACCTTTCACCTCACGGCTCATGAATAACTTCAAGCCACTATCGAGCGAGTTCATGCTCAATGAATACTCCGGTCCAAGTACTTCAAGACTCAAACGCAGGCCCGCGCCGACGTAGCTCCACGATGTTGTCACTTCGACGATCAGCGGTTTGTTGTCTTCGTCAACGTAGTTAATTGTGGCGCGCGCAAAATCCTCGGACGGTTTGTTTTTATAATCGACACCCATGTTCTGCTTGAGAATCTCCACATAGTCGGGCCGCGACCATTTCAGACTCGCAATCTGCGCGGACACCTTCACGGGCCGGATGCTTGCGCGCGGCGCGCCGGGTTTGGTCAGCATGAAACGGCCGACTTCGATGCTGTGACACATCATGTCGTTGAGCACGCCACCGCCCTGTAACTCGCCTTGCCAGAACCACGGTGAGTGTGGACCGCTGTGTTCTTCAGCTGCGCGTGCGAGATACGGACGACCAGTAAGCGCAGCCGCACGGTTCCACATGATCTCTCGGCCACGCGTGACACTCGGTGCGAATATCTGGTCTTCGAGATAGCCGTGCAGCAATCCCGACTGCTCCACCAGTTGCACCATCTGTCGCGCCTCCGCAACATTACGCGCCAACGGCTTTTCACAGGCAATTCCAATCAGCTTCGCTTTCCCGGATCGAATCGCATCGCTGATTGCCTGCATGTTCTGCACGCGTTGATGATTTGGACCACACAGCCACACGCAATCAATCTCAGGAGCAGCAATCATCTCCTCGATGGATTTGAAAGCCCGCGCATTGCCGACGCGAAGCTCTCGCGCCCTGGCGGCCGCGGCTTCAGCGTGCGCCGCGTTTGGACTGTATACACCGAGCACATCCGCATCGCGAACGCCGCGCCACGCTTCGAGGTGAAACTTCGTCACGAAGCCGCTGCCGATGAATCCGATTCCCAATTTGCTTCCTGTCATGTGTCGTCTCCCGGTAAATTGTAGCCTATGAACAAGAGCCACATTCTATTCCTAACTGCCGTCGTTGCTCTGCTGACAGTCTTTCCTCAGCAAAGCTCGCTCGGTGATTTCACTAAACAAAGCGACGTCGGCAATCCGATTCGCACAGGCCGAACCACCTATGATAGCGACAAACAGGAATACACGATCGAAGGCGCGGGGACGAATATGTGGGCCAGCCATGATGAGTTTCATTTCGTCTGGCGGCGTTTGACGGGCAACTTCATTCTTACCACCCATGCTGCTTTCGTCGGCAAGGGCGTCGAGCCGCACCGGAAAATGGGATGGATGGTGCGCGCGAGTCTCGACGCTGATTCTCAGCACGCTGTGGCCGTCGTTCACGGTGATGGACTTACATCGTTGCAATTTCGCCGAACGAAAGGCGTCGCAACGGAGGAAATCAAATCGAATGTGAGCGGGGCGGATGTGCTGCAGCTCGAAAGAAAAGGCAACACTTACACGGTGTCTGTCGCTCGTTTAGGCGACGTGTTCACGAGCGAGGAAGTGTCTCTCGATTTAGGCGATCAGGTATACGTCGGGTTATTTGTATGTTCGCATAACAAAGACGCGACCGAGAAGGCCGTGTTCAGTAACGTCCGCATTACAGTGCCTGCGAAAGATAACTTTGTTCCGTACCGCGATTACATTGGCAGCAATCTCGAAGTGATGGACGTCGCGACCGGCAAACGCACGATTGTCTACACCGCGGCCGACTCTTTTCAAGCGCCCAACTGGACCAGGGATGGTCAGGCGCTGATCTATAACCGCAACGGCCGGCTGTATCGTTTCGATCTGGCGAAGAAAGCTCCAGCGGCCATCGATACCGGGTTTGCGATCAGTAACAATAACGACCACGTTCTCTCGTTCGATGGAAAGATGCTCGCTATCAGTCATCACAGTAAGGACGATGGCAATGCGTCGATCGTCTACACCGTGCCAGTCAACGGCGGCACGCCGCGCAGAGTGACGGCTAAAGGTCCTTCGTACTTACATGGCTGGTCACCTGACGGCAAATACCTGGTTTATACCGGTGAACGAGAAGGAGAGTTTGACATCTACAAGATTTCAGTTACCGGTGGTGCTGAGACCAGACTTACAAGGGCGAAAGGACTCGATGATGGACCAGAGTTCACGCCCGACGGCAGGTATGTTTACTTCAATTCAACGCGCTCGGGAACAATGCAAATCTGGCGCATGAAGCCGGATGGTAGCGATCAGGAGCAAGTTACAAACGATGAATACAACAACTGGTTCCCGCATATCTCTCCCGATGGGCGGTGGATTGTTTTCCTGTCTTTCTTAAAAGATGTCGCGCCGGCGGATCACCCGTTCTACAAGCACGTTTACATCCGGCTCATGCCAGTCAGTACGATGAAGGCGAAAGTGATTGCGTACGTGTACGGCGGTCAGGGAACGATCAACGTCCCGTCGTGGTCGCCGGATGGGAAGCGAATAACTTTCGTGAGCAACACTGGCAGATAGTTCACGCAAAGGCGCAAAGGAAGACGCGAAAGCGCAAAGGCGGGCGTAACCCTACCTGGTTTCTTTGCGTCTTTGCGTGAACTCTCACCTAGAACTTTAGCGTCTCGAGGTAACGAAGACTTTGCGGGATTTGCAAAACGGAGGTTGGTGATTCGTCTTCGATGAAGTACCACTTAACGCCGACTTTCTTCGCCGCACGAAAGACGCTCGGCCAGTCGATGATGCCCTCGCCGAGCGCAACGTTGTTCGTCACGTCCGACTGCCCCGTGAATCCGCCCGGCGTGCCTCGCTTCATGTCTTTAACGTGCATCAACTCGAAGCGCTTGCCATACTTCTCGAGCAACTTCACCGGATCCTGCCCCGGATGAACGATCCAATAGACGTCCATTTCGATACGCACATACTCAGGCTTTGTCTCGGCCATCAGTAAGTCGAACAACGTGCCGTCCCGATAAGGCAGAAATTCATAACCGTGAGTGTGGTAGAAAAACTTGATCCCGTGTTTCGCCAGGGCTTCACCAGCGCGATTGAAAACCGCCGCCGCCTCGCGACAGGTCTTCTCGTCAAAAGGATCTTTGTGCGGGATCCACGCGCAACCGGCATACTCGAGGCCCAACACCTTTGCCTCGCGCGCTACGCTTTCAATATCGTCGCGGCACTGTTCATACGGGAAATGCCCACTGACAGCTTTGAGCTGGCGCGCGTCGAGTTGTTCTTTGAACTTCTCAGGCGCGACGCCGTAAGTTCCGGCGAGCTCAACGTTAGTGAGGCCAAAAGCGCGCACCTGGTCCAGCGTTTGGGGTACATCCTTCTTAAATTGATCACGGAGACTGTAGAGCTGAAGACCTACAGCTTTTCGCGGGACGGTTTCAATAGAACTGGGCCACGTAGAAGCTACGCAGCCCAGTACAAGTGATACGAGTAAGATTTTGAGTTTCACACAGCTACTACGGTCTAAGAATTTGGAGCGTTGCGCTCACGCTGCTGTTGCCGAGTGTGGCAGTGATCGTAACAGGATTTTGGCCCCCCCCTAGTCTACCCGTAAGTGTGCTGATAACAAAGGTTGCTGACTTACTTCCCTCCGGCACGATGACGCTCGGTGGAACCGTCGCCTTGCCCGTGTCACTACTCCTGAGCGCTATCGTGACTCCGCCGGCTGGCGCCGCACCATTCAACGTGACGGTTCCTGTCGAGTTCGCAGGAGCAGTCACTGTCGTCGGACTCACGGTCAGGTTCTCGATAGTCGAACCTTCTGGGATCGTGATCGTGGCGGTTGCGCTGTTCGACAACGCCGATTGATTGCCCGCCGCATCAATAGCCGCCACTGCGTAGACGTGCGTTCCCAACTGATTAGTATCATTGAACGTCGTTCCGCTGACGGTAGCGATCGCTGTCGTTCCATTGTCACGGAAGACACGATAGCCGGTTACAGCAACGTCATCGGTCGACGCAGTCCACGAAAGCGCGATCGTGCTGGTGGCCAGATTAGCGGTTGCAGTAAGAGCCGTTGGCGCTGTCGGAGGTGTGACGTCGCCACTACCTACAACTGTGGCGCTGGCAATATTCGATAGACCCGACTCGTTGCCGGCCGCGTCTATCGCAGTCACCGCGTAACTGTGAGTTCCCAACGGTGCAGCATCAGAGAACGTAGTGCCGTTGACTGTATTGATGGGAGCTGTTCCGCCGTCCCGATAGATGCGGTAGCCTGTGACAGCAACGTTATCTGTTGCCGCCGTCCACGAAAGATCGATCGCGTTGGTGGTGGAATTGAAAGTCGCCGTAAGGCCAGTTGGCGCTGTTGGTGGCGTCGTGTCGCCCACAGGTGTGGGTCCGGCTTCGATGTTGTAACGCGCGAGTGTTAGATCAAAATTGCTGCGAAAAGATCTGCCTGCCACCACGGCCTTTCCGTCGGATTGAATAGCGATAGCAAGACCTTCGTCGGTACCGCCGGCAATATCATTGGTGTTTATGCCATCAAGGTTGCCATCAGCGTTGTAGCGCACGAGAGCAAAGTCGGGTGGCGTATTGAACGTCTTGAACGCCGTGCCAGCGACAATGATCTTTCCGTCCGGTAAAACGGCCACAGCGTTACCTTGCTCGGTGGCGCTGTCTGTAAACGGAATGGCGGTTTCTCCACCAGCGCCGAAAGCTGAGTCAAGACTGCCGTCCGAGTTATAACGCGCCACAGCAATGTCAGTCGCAACCGGACGAGTCGCGCTATCGGAAGCAGTACCTGCCACAACGAACTTGCCGTCCTCTTGCAGCACGACACTATTAGCCTTTGCGCCGGCTCCAAAGAAATCGGTGATCTGCTTGCCGCCGGTTCCAAAACCAAAGTCGATACTGCCATCCGTGTTGAAGCGCGCGAGTGCGAATCCGATATCGCGATTGGCGCTGTCGTAGGAAGCGCTGCCGACGGCGATGATCTTCCCATCCGGTTGAAGCACCGCGCCGTTCGCCTGATCGAAGCTGCCGAAGAAATCGAAGACGACTTTGCCGCCCTTACCAAAACTGCCATCGAGTGTGCCGTTGGAGTTGTAGCGGGCGAGTGCGAAATCAAGACCGTTGCCGGGAAGGTCCGGATTGAAATCAACTGTTCCAGCGACGACGATCTTGCCATCCGGCTGGAGCATGAGAGCGCTCGCTGCCGCGAAGCTTCCGCCAAAGCTGGTTGTGAGTGCGCCACCATTGCCGAAGCTCGTGTCAGGCTGTCCGTCATTGCGATAGCGCGCTAATGCGAAGACGCGCGGTGTGCCGCCGCTGCCGCCGAGTTGTGCAAAGCCTGCAACTACGATCATGCCATTCGGTTGAATAGCCACCGCGCTGATTGAATCGACGTTGCGAAAGAAATCGGTTGTGATCTTACCGTTCTTACCGAAGCGTTTGTCGAGTGAGCCGTTCGCGTTGTAACGCGCCACGATAAAGTCTTCGACCGTCTTCGAATTGCTGAAGCTCGATCCGGCGGCGATGATCTGCCCATTCGGCTGAATGGCGACCGCGTTGGCCTGATCGATATTTCCCGCGAAGTCGGTTCTAACGGTGCCGCCCGTCCCGAAGGTCGCGTCCAGGTTGCCGGCCGTAGTTTGCGCCTGGCTCACCACTGCGGCTGCCATAATCAATATAGTTATCAAAAACGTCTGCATTAATTTCATTGCTGTTTTGTTCCTCCCACTGGTTCAAACAGTGCATCGCATACTGCGAGAAATACGTTTAAATTAAAAATTTTCTCTGCGGCTCTCTGCGTATCTCTGCGCCCTCTGCGTTTGTATTAAAGCTTTAACGCAGAGAACGCTGAGATACGCAGAGGACGCAGAGAATTGGACCATCCGAACTATGGTCTGAGAATGTTGAGAACGGCTGTTCTACCGGTTCCCGCCAGGGTCGCCGTGATGGTGACAGGGTTCTGTCCTCCACCCAGTTGGCCCGTCAGGGTTGTGACCGTAAAGGTCGCCGTACTCTGCCCTGCCGCCACAGTTACCGTCTGCGGTACACGAGCTTTCCGTGTATCACTGCTGGTTAGCGTGACAGCCAGGCCGCCCGCTGGCGCTGGACCACTCAACGTCACCGTACCCGTTGAAGGATTCGGGGCCGTCACCGTAGCCGGGTTCAACGCGAGTGACACAAGGGCGCCCGCGAGTTGAGTTGTTGCAGTGGCGGTATTCGACTTCGCTGACTGGTTAAGCGCTGCGTCGAATGCCGACACCTGATAACTATGGGTTGAGTTCACCGCCAGACCCGTGTCAGAGAATGACGTGGTTGTGACAGTGGCGATTTCAGTGGCTCCGCCGTCGCGGAATACTTTGTAACCCGTTACAGCGAAGTTATCGGTCGAAGCTGTCCAAACCAGGTCGATAGCGGTTGAGCTCGAGCCCGTTGCCGTTAGACCTGTGGGCGCAGTCGGCGGAATAGTGTCGTTGCCCTGCGTCGAGGCCGTGGCCGTGTTCGACGCCAGCGACTGATTATTCGCGCCGTCAAAAGCCTTCACCGTATAACTGTGCGTTGAGCCGATTCCAAGGCCGGTATCGGAGAAGTTGGTTGCCGAAACCGTAGCGATCGCAACTGATCCACCATCGCGGAATACGTTGTAACCCACGACGCCAACGTTATCGGTCGAAGCCGTCCACGAGAGATTAATCGTGGTCGAGTTTGATCCAACCGCGGTTAGATTAGTTGGCGCAGTCGGACCTGTTGTATCGGCGGGCGTGTTGGCCGTCGCCGTGTTTGAGAAGCCCGAGAGATTTCCGGCCCCGTCACTCGCGATCACTCGATAACTGTGTGACGAGAGCGGCGTAAGTCCGGTGTCAGAGAAAGTCGTTCCAACCACCGAGGCGATCGGCGACGGTAATGTGTCGCGGAAAACCAGGTAGTTAGTGACACCAATGTTATCGGTCGAAGCCGTCCATGAAAGATTGATCGTGGTCGGGTTCGGAGCACCCGCGACTAGATTCGTTGGAGTCGACGGCGCAGTTAGATCGCACACCGTGGGCTGCTTGAAGAAGTTAGTCGGAGTGATTGGCTGCAATGCCGGATTGGCCGGTGGCCACGGCATCACAGTGGCGTCGCCATTGAAATTGCCAATTTTGGCGTCCACGTAAGAGAGAATTCGGTTAGACGCGTTCGACAGCGGGCTCGCTGTGAAGGTCGGATCGTTGTACGGATTAGTCGGAACAGGAGCCTGCGTGCGCGGATCGATGATTTCGAACGGGAATGGATCGAGTGGTTGCGCCGTGGCCTCACATGGGCCATTGCAGCCGCCCGGACCAAGACGCCGGTCGAGATTCCATGTCAGGCCGGAGAAGCTGAACGGAGTGTCAAGCGCGTTGAGGTCGATTTCTACGAACTCCGGTCCAACGATGCCACCAAGACCGAGACCTAACGGGAATAAGTACTCGCCGTTGGTCGCAGCATTACCGAGGATATCGATGCTTTTGAGTGTCCCGGTTGCGTCAGCAAACTTCTTGCCCGTACGAGCCATAATCTCGTGCGGAACAGGGCTAAGAACGCCGAACTGCTCCTCGAAGGTGCCGCCCGCAGGACATGGATTCGTGGCGGCAAATCTCGGATCAGCGCGCAAGTGAGCGCAAGGGTCAAGCCTTGGCTTCGTTGCAGGGACGAGGAAATCCACGTCGTGGCGGATCTTCCAGATGTTGCCGCCGACGCCGGCAACGAGACCATTCTGACCGCAGGTGCCCGCGCCTCCGGCATTGTCACAACCAACTACGGTCGCGAGTGGAAACTCATGAGCGGCGTTGGCCTGATCGTAATGAAGCCCCCAGATCATGACGTCCGTGTTCAGGCTTGCGAAACCGATGAAAAGGGTTCGCGCGCGTTGGTTTTGAAAACCCGGAGCGTCGATTCCCACTTCGTCGAGCGTCAGGTAGTCGGGCTGGCCGGCGACATCCTTCGTGGCGAGCGCACGACTAACCATTGAGGTGTGGGCAGAAAGGAACCTCACGTCATTGATCGTCTCGAAGTTGCCTTCAGCCTCGACACTGTCTCCGATCTGAATCGGAGCAAAGCGTCTCGAGTCAGCAACGATCAAATCAGCCGTCCGGTTGGTGGACGGGCAGAGCAAATCACCGGTACCGGTGCTGGTGCTCGTGGTCGTGAGAGTCTCAGTAATGTTGGCGTCGCCGTCGAGATCAAGCGTATCAATGAACGAACGCGTAACGGTGCTCGGAAGACAACTGGGGACGCCGGTCGAAAAAGTGTTCGTATAGTTGTCAGGGTCAAGACCGAAACGCCGGTCGGGACTACAGTTGACTGTTCCGGTCTGGCAGCCGAGTCCCTGTTGGACGGTGTGACGGTTTTCGGGATCATTGAGACGAACCATAACGCCGGTCGTGGCGTCGTTCGCAATGCCATTCAGGCGAAAGTAACCATCGGTGTAATTGATGTAGGTGACGTTACCTTTCACCGTGTCAACACCTTTTTGTATGAAGACGTCACCGGCGATGACGTTTCCGGCGCTGGTGCGATTGGCGTGAATCGTGGCGATGCCGCCTGTCCTGTTGGAGTTACAAACATCTGCTTTCGCGATGCCGCTCTCAGCTCGCTGCAAACATGCAGCAGGCGCCTGGGCGAACAACTGGTTCAGCGTTAGACGATTGGCCGGCAAGTCCATCAGCAGGTTGCGCGGGATGATGATGTTCTGTCCGCCAACAACGATGACCCCGCCAGACCATGGATCCTTTTGGCTGTTAAGTGTGAGACGTTCGATCTCACCGGTGATTGGGGCCGCCGACGCGGTTTGCGCCTGTGCTGTACCAGCGGGCACGAGCAAGAACGCGAACAAGACCAGCAGCACAGCGCTGCTCGCTAATTTAATGTTCCGACAGATACAAGTGGATTGATGGGAAGTCAGCATTCGCGCTGTTCCACTGTTAACTTTGGTGGGGCTCACCTTCATGGGATTCTCCTTATTGGGTTAATTCTTCTTCAAGACACACTCAGCCGCGCTGAGGGGGCCAATCATTGAGCGATGTTGTGATCGACTTAGGATTGGAGATCCGTGGGGGAGACGGACCTCCAGATAGAGCCGGATTAATGCGGCTACTTCCTTCTCGAATTCTTACGGGTTTTAATGCGCTTGAGAGCTATCCCGCTTAATAAAACAGGATCGACAAAATCGATGAAGGACGTAAGAAAGCTTCTCGAGCGAGAGATCGAAGAGCAATGTTCGTGCCTGAAATAAAAAATGAGGCTATTCGCCACGATTTCTTAATTTGTCGTTGTTGAGCAGGAGAAAAAGTGGTTCATACTGAATCACGATCACGAACCGCTTGTCTCAGTTTGAAGCTATCTGTGCGGCTCTCTGCGTACCTCTGCGGCCTCTGCGTTGAAGTAAACCTTAACGCAGAGGACGCAGAGATACGCAGAGGGCCGCAGAGTTATTCCGTTGAGACTTGGGCTTCTTTGTTTAGCGCGGCGTGGAGGGTGTGCCAGGGAAGGGTGGCGCATTTGACGCGTACCGGAAACTCGCGTACGCCCGCGAAGATCTTCAGGTTGCCGAGACTGTTTTCCTGTGTCTCTTCATTCAGCTCACCCATCACCATCGAGTGAAACTCCTGAAAGAGCTTCTCAGCTTCTTCTTTGCTCTTACCTTTGACCGCCTGCGTCATCATGCTCGCGGCTGCTTTCGAGATCGCGCAGCCCGAGCCTTCAAACCCGACTTCCTTCACGGTGTCGTCTTCGAGATTCAGGTAGATAGTCAGTTGATCGCCGCAGAGTGGGTTGAAGCCTTCGGCGGTGTGATTAGCCGTTTCGAGCTTGCGGAAGTTTCGCGGCTTCTTGTTATGGTCGAGGATTACCTGCTGGTAGAGTTCGCTCAGTTCAGACATTAGCTAAATATCTCAATCACACGTTCGATCGTGCGTGCGAGCACATCGATCTCTTCCTTCGTGTTGTAAAAAGCAAACGACGCGCGCGCCGTCGCCGGCACTTTGAACCGTTGCATCACCGGCTGCGCACAGTGATGTCCGGCGCGAACCGCAATGCCTTCCTGATCCAGGATCGTGCCGATGTCGTGCGGGTGAATGTCGT
>Ga0207694_10003644_pt1 | contig 12199 bp, 11 predicted proteins | sample KBSC34metaG_FD_184353 | JGI IMG/M metagenome (GOLD analysis project Ga0207694, IMG submission 184353) | Corn rhizosphere microbial communities from Kellogg Biological Station, Michigan, USA - KBS C3-4 metaG (SPAdes) (version 2) | ecosystem: Host-associated > Plants > Roots > Rhizosphere > Soil...
AACTCATCGTCGAGAGCCGCATGCGCTCAATTTCCTCGTTCACGCTCGAGTCCTTCTCCACGAACGTATCCGTGCGCGGGATGTAAGCCTCCGGTTGGTAATAATCGAAATAGCTGACGAAATACTCCACCGCATTGTTTGGAAAAAACCCTTTGAACTCTGCGTAGAGCTGCGCCGCCAGCGTCTTGTTGTGCGAAATCACCAGCGTTGGCTTATCAACATTTCGGATGACATTCGCGATCGAAAAAGTCTTCCCCGACCCCGTCACGCCGAGCAGAGTCTGGTGTTTGACGTCCGCTAAAACGCTTTCCGTCAGCTTCGCGATGGCTTGCGGCTGGTCTCCGGCGGGTTGGTAAGGCGAAACAAGATCGAACACGCAGCGAACTTAAAGGCGCTCCGCAAACGTGTCAACGTAGTGGCACGGGCATCTTGCCCGTGCGAACAGATTACCGGCAACGAAGGCTCAGCCAGCCCCTTCCTTTCGGACTCACTTCCTCGCCTTTTCAGAATAATACATCTCTCCCAAATCTTTCGGTATCCCCGCGCCGACAAGTAATTCAATTTGATGCCTGGAGAAATCCGGCCAATCCTTCTCGCGGACAAACCGGTCGCCTTGCCCAATCGTCCAAACCTCCCGTCCGAGCTGCGCAAAGAACCGCTGAAACACATGACAATGATCCCCGCCCGGCGTCGGAAGCTTGTCGAACAATAAAACGATCTCCGGATCATTCGTGTTGCTCAAGCCCTGCACATAGACACGGCCGAACTCGCTTTCCGGCGCGTTTTCACCCGTGCGTCGAACCCGTTCAAACACGTGCGCATTGTATCCCGGCCCCGTCAATGATTCGTCCCATCCGGCATTAACCATCACCAATGCATCACCATATCCATTCGTGGAAAACGGGAAGCGTCCTTCATGTTCTGCCGCGTAACCATCCAGCGACAAACCTCCCCCAACAATGCAATGCGCATGCTCAAGAAACGATTCATTGAAAACCAACGGATGCGTTTTGACGTAGTAGAAACCCAGAAACGTGATGACTCCAAGCGCCGCGAATAGCGTTATCAGTCTCCTCTTGAATTTAGTTGTCATAGTACATGATCTGAGCAGCTCGCGACTCGCTCATCCCCTCCTAACCAGCTGCATATCAAAAAAAATTTAAAATTCTTCAATGTTAATGAGAATCATGCCTCGTACCAGCCTCCCCTCTTTGTCTCTGTGTCTCTGTGGCTAAACTACTTAACATTTGTACAAGCAAAAGGGCGGCACGAGCTCTGCGCCGCCCTTTTCACTACGATTCCGCGGCTCTGAAAAAACCGAGAGGAACCAAGGAAAAAATAATCTTCGGAGAACGTTTTTCCAAATGGAATTTATTCACAAACCGTGTGAACTTCACGTAAGGGAAACCGTAATTGTACTCAACAGTCCTAGTCACTCGGATGCAGCGTTGGATTCAACAAATCTAACGCCAGTTCTACACGCAGAAAGTCCATGGTGCGGGACTCATCGCCGCATTTCTTCTGACACTGCCCCTGGTAGGGCGGACCTGCCGGTCCGCCCTGATTTTACAAAAACGAGCGCAGCGATGTTTTTGCCACCGAAACGATGACATCGCCTCGCCTGCCATCATTGAAGTCAGGAAAAACCCGGCAGGTTTGCCTTACCCGGTTTTGGGGGCAGTGTCAGGATGCACCCGCTCCGCGTGAACATTCCCATTCTCGTTTGACAGCCATGTTATAAAGACCTCGTAAAGGAGAAGGATTATTGAATGGAAACGAACCGGCAGCTCGATTTAATTCAACCCGCAGCTTATCCCGCTCGGTGCCATCGGCAGCCGCTGGCATGGAGCCGATCGTCGCAGAGCGTGCCACGACTGAGTGCATTATCGTCCCTTCGTAAGTTCCTCAAAATAAACTGCGGTCGTGCCCGGTGGTGCCCGATCGTAGAGCATGCTATCGCACGACCGTCGCCTCGCCGCCCTTCGGCGTTCAGGCGTTCCCGTTCCATCTTCGAGGTTTTCCAGCCCCAGTCCGTCCCTTGACATCACCCCGCGCATCCCAAAGACTGTGCGTTCTTATGGCTGAATCGAATAGCGCCGACTTGATGGACAAGATCGTTTCCTTGTGCAAACGACGTGGATTTATCTTCCAATCTTCCGAAATCTACGGCGGCATAAACGGCTTCTGGGACTACGGCCCACTGGGCGTCGAGCTCCGCAAAAACATTCGCGATTGCTGGTGGAACGACATGGTCCGCCGCCGCGATGATGTCGTCGGTCTCGAATCCTCCATCATCATGCACCCCAAAGTCTGGGAAGCCTCCGGCCACGTCGGCGGATTCACCGACCCCATGGTGGATTGCAAAGTCTCCAAGCAACGCTTCCGTGCCGACCAGATTTTCTTTTCACCGGTGCTGGTCGACGGCAAAACAGTTGGCTATGTGACGGTTCTGGAAAGCGAACGCATCGCCGAAGAACTCCAGGAAAAAGCCGAAACGTTCAAGCGCAAGAAAGCCATTCAAGGCAAACTCGAGCCCGTCCAGCCAAAGGATTTCACCGAAGCGAAACCCGAAGAAATTCCGCTGATTCCGTCTCCCGCCACAGGCGAGCCGGGCAGCCTCACGCCGCCGCGCGCGTTCAACATGATGTTCGAGACCTACGTCGGCGCGCTGCGCGATGAATCCGCCGTCGCTTATCTTCGCCCGGAAACCGCGCAAGGCATGTTCGTGGATTTCAAAGCCATTCTCGATACGGGTCGCGTGAAGATTCCCTTCGGCATTGCCCAGGTCGGCAAATCGTTCCGCAACGAAATCACCCCGCGCAATTTCATTTTCCGCAGCCGCGAATTCGAGCAGATGGAAATGGAATATTTCATCGCCGACGACGATGACTGGGCCAAGTGGCATCGTTACTGGATTGATTGGTGCCGCGAATGGCTCATTTCCGTCGGCATTTCTGCCGAATCCCTTTCGGAATACGATCACCCGAAAGAAAAACTCGCGTTTTACTCCAAGGGCACCACCGATCTCATGTTCAAATATCCCTTCGGCGTGCAGGAATTGTGGGGCATCGCCGCGCGCGGTGATTACGACCTCACGCAGCACGGCAAAGCCAGCGGCCAGCCCATGGAATATTTCGACGACGTCAAAAAGAAACGCTTCGTGCCGCACGTCATCGAGCCCGCCGTCGGCGTCGATCGCATCCTCCTCGCGATTTTGTGCAGCGCTTACGTCGAAGACCAGGCTCCCGACGAAAAAGGCAAAATGGAAACGCGCACCGTGCTCAAACTGCACCCCCGCATCGCGCCGATCAAAGTCGCCGTGTTCCCATTGCTCAAGAACAAACCCGAGCTGGTCAAAAAAGCGCAGGAAGTCCGCGACCTCTTGCGGCCATACATGACTGTTTTCTACGACGAAGCCAGCGCCATCGGCCGCCGCTATCGTCGCCAGGACGAAGTCGGCACCCCGTTCGGTGTCACCATCGACTTCGACACCCTCGGCGAAAAAGGCCCCGAGCTGGCCGACACCGTCACGCTTCGCGAGCGCGATACCATGAAACAGGAGCGCGTGAAAATCTCCGACCTGCTCGGCATTTTGTTGCCGCGCGTGAGATAGCATCGAGGCACCTCCATGATCCACCCGCGCCGCATCTCTTATATATTGATGGCGCTGTCGCTGGTCTTGATCGGCTGGTTTCACCTCGGCGTGCTCGTGCTCACGGTGTTCTTCGGTTATTTCGCCCTGGAAAAATTCAGCTTTGGCCGCAGCAAAATTCTCGGCCTGCTGCTTTATCTCGTGGTGGTGGTCACCGTCATTGGTGGCCTGTTCGCCTTTTCGCGACGCGCCTACAAGGCGCTGCCGGAAATCGCCGACCGCACCATTCCCGCCGTCGTGGAATTCGCCGAGAAAAAACAGATCGAACTGCCATTCTCCGACTACGCGAGTCTTAAAGCCGTCGCGTTGGACGAAGTGCGGGACAAAGTCGCCAACGTCGGCCGCTACGCCCGCGAAGCCGCCTTTCAGGCAGCGCTCGTCCTCATTGGTTTGGTCGTCGCCGCAAGTATGTTTCTGGATGCTCGTTGGGGCGCGGAATCCGACCCGCAAACCTCGCGCGACAGCGTTTACTCAAACGTCGTGCGCGAATTGGCCGTGCGTTTCGAAACCTTCTACCGCAGCTTCTGCAAAGTCATGGGCGCGCAGATCATCATCTCCATGATCAACTCGGCGCTTACCGCGATCTTCCTTGTATGGAATGGTTTTCCCTACGCGCTGGTCATCGTGGGCCTCACTTTTCTTTGCGGCTTGCTGCCTATCATCGGCAATCTGCTAAGCAACACGCTCGTCGTCGGCGTCGCCTTCACCATGCCCAATGGCCCGCAGGAAGCGCTGTTCTCGCTGATTTTTCTCATCATCATCCACAAGCTCGAATATTTCCTGAACAGCAAAATCATCGGCGACCGCATCAAAAACCCCATGTGGCTCACGCTGATTGGCATCGTCGTGGGGGAAAAATTAATGGGAATCCCCGGCATGGTCCTCGCGCCGATTGTTCTGCACTACATCAAGGTCGAAACATCCTTCAAAAAACTTGCGGAACCTTTGCCGCCTACGGTCACGACCGCCGAGGCAAAATAATCACTCATGGCCGACCAAGCTCCAGTTCCAAAGAAGCGCGCGCCAACGCTCTACGTCATCATCACGATCAAGTTGTTGAAAGGCACGCTTGCACTCCTGCTGGCCGTGGGTGTCTACAAACTCGCCGGACGCGACTTGCAGGACATCTTCGACCGCCTGCTGCGTTTCATCCATCTGGACCCGGAAAACCGATTCCTGTCCGATATCGGCGACAAACTGGAGGCCATAACCCCGGCGAATGTCCGCTGGGTCGCCACCGGAACCTTTCTCTACAGCCTTTTTTCGCTGATCGAAGGAGTTGGCTTGATGTTTCGCGTGCGTTGGGCGGTTTGGCTGGCCATTGGCGAATCCGCCTTTTTTATTCCCATCGAAATTTTCGAAATGGCGCATCACCATAGTTCGGTGCGAGCCGGGACGGCGGTAGAACATCACGGCTTTTATTGGAAGGTCGGCTCCATCCTCGCCGTAAACATTCTCATCGTCTGGTACTTGTTCCAAAACCGCGCCCGCTTGTTCAAACATCATTGATGATGGGCCATCGGTTTTCCCACGTGACCAAATCTCGCTTCTGTGGCATCGTCACCGCGTGACCATTACCGAAGCGACTCAGCTCCTGGAAAAATTTCGCGCGGGCGGCGTGGGACGCGACAAAGTCCTGCAAGCCTTCCAAGCCGCGCCCATTGCCGACATCGGTTTCGCGCAAGTCGATACCCATCGCGCCCTCCGCACCGGTTTTCCCGAAGTGATTTTTGGCGCCGGCAAAACCCCGGAGCAAGTCGCCAAAATCGCGGCCAAAATTCTCGAACACGGCGAGAATGTACTCGCCACGCGCATCACGCCTGAACACGCGCGCGCCGTGAAAAAGAAATTCAAAAACGCCGTTCACCATGAAATGGCGCGCTGCATTACAGTTGAAAAAAAGCCGCTCCCAAAGCGCGCCGGCGCCATCGCCATCGCCTGCGCCGGCACGAGCGACTTGCCGGTTGCCGAAGAGGCTGCCGTCACTGCGGAAATCATGGGCAATCGCGTCGAACGCGTTTGCGACGTGGGAGTCGCCGGCGTGCATCGCCTCCTGAATCGCATCGAAACCTTGCGCAGTGCCAACGTGGTGATTGTCGTCGCCGGAATGGAAGGCGCATTGCCAAGTGTCGTTGCGGGATTGGTGTCAAAACCCGTGATTGCCGTGCCGACCAGTGTGGGTTACGGCGCAAGTTTCGGCGGCCTGGCCGCATTGCTCGGCATGCTGAACAGTTGCGGCAGCGGCGTCACTGTTGTGAATATCGACAACGGCTTCGGCGCTGGCTTTGCGGCTAGTCAGATTAATGCGTTGACAATATAGATGTAGCGGCGGTCTGTGACCGCCGCCATTTTTATGGAACGCCTCCATCGCCTAGAGCAACTTTACGTCGATAATCCAGTCTATTTCTTGACGTTCTGTACAACCAATCGTAAGCCTATCCTTGCCAACGATTCCGTTCATGGGGCGTTTGTCACGTTTTGCGGGGAAGCGATGACGCGAAATATTTTTGTCGGACGATACATATTAATGCCGGAACACGTTCACTTATTCGTAAAACTTCCTGCACCTTCCCAGAATCTCTCTGCCTGGGTAAAAAGTATGAAGAACTATCTGTCGAAAAATTTGAGGCAGCGAAACATTTCCGCGCCGCACTGGCAGAAAGGATTTTTTGATCATGTTCTCAGATCAGATGAATCTTATTCTGACAAATGGTTATATATGGTTGAGAATTCCGTTCGGGGAAGTTTGGCCAAAGAGTGGGCTGATTGGCCTTATCAGGGAGAGATTTATCCATTACGGTTCTAAAGAAGATTTGCGGCGGTCACAGGCCGCCGCTACATGATATGAAAACACTTTACCTCGATATCTTCAGCGGAATCAGCGGCGACATGTTCATCGGCGCTTTGCTCGATCTCGGCATCGATGCTCATCGATTCGAACACGAACTCGAAAAGTTAAACGTCGAAGGCTATCACCTCCACGTTTCGCGCGGCGAAAAATCTGGAATTGCCGGCACCAAATTCGATGTTCATCTGGCCGAACATAATCATGACCACGGCCATGCGCATCATCACGATGACCATGGTCACCATCATCACGATCACAGCCATGGCCATTCACATTCGCACTCGCATGAACATGAGCATGAACATGAGCATGAACATCATCACGAGGAAAACCGCACGTTCACCGAAATCAAGAAATTGATTTCCCAGAGCGCGCTTTCGGGTTGGGTGAAGGAAAAATCCATCGCCGTTTTCCAACGCATTGCGATTGCCGAAGGCAAGATTCACGGCAAACCACCAGAGCAGGTGCATTTTCATGAAGTCGGCGCGGTGGATTCCATCGTCGATATCGTCGGCGCGAGCATCGCTCTGGAAATGCTCGGCAAACCGCGCGTCCTCGCTGCGCCTGTTGTGGAAGGTTTCGGTTGGATCGACTGCGCGCACGGACGCTTTCCCATTCCTGCGCCCGCGACGCTTGCGATTCTCGGCGCTCGCAACGTCGCCGTCACCCAGTGCGACGAACCGCACGAATTGGTCACGCCCACTGGCGCAGCACTGCTCGCGGAATTCGCCGAAAGCTTCGGGCCCATGCAAAATCTCGCGCCGGAAAAAATCGGCTTCGGTCTGGGAACCCGCACAAACAAGACCCGGCCAAACGTGTTGCGCGCCATTCTGGGAACGAACTCCCAACTTCCAACTCCCAACTCCGAACCCCACGATTGGGAAACGGACACCATCACCGTTCTCGAAACCAATCTTGACGATATCAACGCGGAGATTTTGGGAAATTTTGTCGAACGCGCGTTGGCCGCTGGCGCGTTGGATATCTTCCACACACCGATTCAGATGAAAAAAAATCGACCCGGTGTATTGCTCGCCGTTTTGTGCGCTTCATCGGATGCCGACAAATTCAGCGAGATGATCCTGCGCGAGACCAGCGCCTTTGGCGTCCGCCGGCATCTGACCGAGCGCCGCAAGTTGCGCCGCGAATTCACCACCGTGAAAACTTCCTTCGGCGAAGTCACCGTGAAAATTGGCAAACTCGATGGAAAAATCGTGCAGGCGGCGCCGGAATTTGAGTCCTGCCGGAAAGTTGCCGACACCGCCAAGGTCTCTTTGAAAGAAGTTTACGAAGCCGCTTTAAAGGCTCGCTAACAAGTTGCAATCGCAATTCGCGTCCGGGAAGCGCGTGACCAATTCCCGGGTTCGGCGATTGTGACTGGCAAACCCGCCGACTTCGATTAGCCTTAGCCCGTTGTATGAAACAACGGTTTAACAGCATCGAATCCGTCGTCGCCGATTTGCAAAAGGGCAAAATGGTCATCGTCGTGGACGACGCCGATCGCGAGAACGAAGGCGACTTGATCATGGCCGCGGAATTCGTCACCCCCGCCGCGGTTAATTTCATGGCTAAATTCGGCCGCGGACTCATTTGCGTGCCGACCACTTCCGAACGCCTGCAGCAACTCGGCATCGAACGCATGGTTCGCCAGAATCGCGAGACCTTCAAAACCGATTTCCAAATCAGCGTCGACGCCGCGCGCGGCATCACCACCGGCATCAGTGCCGGTGACCGCGCCGAGACCATCCGCATCATGGCCGATCCCACCGCCATCCCGGATGATCTGGTGCAACCCGGCCACGTGTTTCCGCTGCGAGCACGCCCCGGCGGCGTGTTGCAACGCGCCGGTCACACCGAGGCCGCCGTTGATTTGGTGAAACTCGCTGGCTGCCGTCCCATCACCGTCATTTGCGAAATCATGAGCGACGACGGCTCCATGGCTCGTTTGCCCGAGCTGTTGCGCTTTGCGAAAAGGCATCGCCTCAAGATTTGCACCATTGCCGATCTCATTCAGTACCGCCGCACGCAGGAAAAACTGGTTGAGCAAATTGAAGTGGTGAAAATGCCGACCGACTACGGCGAATTTGATTTGCATCTGTATCGTTCGAAAATCGACGGCCAACATCACCTCGCGCTCGTGTGCGGCGATGTAACCAAGCGGAAAAATGTCCTCGTCCGCGTGCACAGCGAGTGCCTCACCGGCGACGTCTTCGGCTCCCGCCGTTGCGATTGCGGCCCGCAGTTGCACCAGGCCATGAAGCAAATTTCCGAATTCGGCGCCGGAGTGCTGGTTTACATGCGGCAAGAGGGCAGGGGCATCGGCCTCGCCCCCAAGATCAAAGCCTACAAACTGCAGGAGCAGGGCTACGATACCGTGGAAGCGAACAAAAAACTCGGCTTCGACATGGACCTGCGCGAATACGGACTCGGCGCGCAAATCCTCGCCGACCTCAGCTTGAAAACCATCCGCCTGCTCACGAACAATCCCAGAAAGGTGGTCGGTCTCGAGGGCTACGGATTGAAAATTGTCGAGCAAGTGCCCATCCGTGTGAAACCGAATACGCACAACGAGCATTACCTCAAAACGAAACGCGAAAAAATGGGACACCTGCTGTGAGTTACGAGTAAACCCGCCATGTGAAAACCTTGCAGGAACTGATCAATCGCGCCGAGCCTGCCTGGCCGTTGGTGCGGCAATGGGTGGCTGAAGCGACAAATCCGGTTGAACTGCTTCCACCGCCGGAGGATTCGGTCCGAGAAAAGGCGCTGCTCGAAACACAAGTTACGACGCATTCGCCAATGGGAGCGATCATTTACGAAAGCGGCGGCATTTTCGTGGACCACGGTTGGTTGCGATTTCTCGGTTCCGGCCATCCGCGCCTACCGCGTTCGATGCCAGATTGGAATCTCGGACGCACGTTGTTAGAATTGGGTCATCAGCCTCCGTTTTTGCTCATCGCCGATGACGTCGTCGGCGGCTTTTTTGCAATTGATGGTGGGGGTCTCAACTTGGAATTCGGCAAAGTCTGCTATTTTGCACCGGATACCATGCAATGGGAGAACACCGGTAAGGTATATTCGGATTTTCTCAATTGGGCTTTCCGCGGAGATTTAGAAGAATATTATAGCTCTATGCGCTGGACTACTTGGAAAGAAGACATACAGAATGTTCGTGGCGATCAGTGTTTCAGTATTTATCCATTTCTCATTTCCAAGGAGCCGCCGTTGGATAAGCGCAACCGGAAGCCGGTAAATATTTCAGAACTTTACGGTCTGCACATCGGAAATTTGAAATCTTAGGCCACTCTCATGTTGAAATCTGTAAAATCGAAGACGATTAGCGCCGTCGGCCACTCCTTCGCCATCGTCGCCTCCCGTTACAACGGCGAATACGTCGACGCCATGGTTCACGCCGCCAAAGTGGAATTGGACGACGCCAAAGCCAAGCTGCGCATCGTGCGCGTGCCCGGCGCTTTCGAGATTCCCGCCGTCGCCGCGAGGCTCGCGGCTTCGGGCCGTTATTCCGCCGTCATTTGCTTCGGCGTTATCTTCCAAGGCGAAACAAGCCATGCCCAGCATATTGGCTGGGGCATCACACACGCCTTGGCACAAATCCAAGTCCTGCAAAAGGTTCCGGTGATTCATGCCGTCTTCGTTTTTGATAAGGTTAAACACGCCAAAGTCCGTTGCCTTGGCGCAAAACACAATCGTGGAACTGAAGCCGCGCACACCGCGTTGGAAATGGCCCGCGTGATGGCCGCCGTTCAATAAGCCGCCATTTTGCGTATTTCGCAGAATTAGCCAAAGTCACGCCAAGAATCAGCCGGTGTGAAAATGCTAGCTGGACTCTTGCGGCGTTATATTCCGGGTGATACTTTCCAGCCCGACTTGTTCGAACCAAAATCTATGAAACTGTCTTTTGCTCTCCTCACAGCCATCGGCGCGGGTGTGGCTCAATTCGCCACTGCGGCGGATGTCACCGGCACTGTCACTCTCAGCGGCACGCCCCCGGCGGCGGTTGAAATCAAGCCGCTCGAAACCGATCCGGTTTGCGGCAAGCTGCATACCGAGAAGGTTTTCACCGAATTTTACGTGGTCGGCGCCAATAAAGAACTGGCGGACACCATCGTCATGCTCAAGGGCGATAACCTCAAAGCAGCCAAGGCTGACGCCGGCGCGTCGCCGGTGGTTCTCGACCAAAAAGGCTGCCTTTACGTGCCGCAAATCGTGGCGCTTCAGACCGGCCAGAAGCTCGTCGTGAAAAACTCCGACGTAGCTCCGGTCGCAATGCACAACGTGCATATCAACCCCACCGCCGGCCCGAATTCCTCGGAATACAGCACCAAGATCAGCCAACCCCAAATGGCTGGCGCCGCGGATTTGACCTACAATTTTGCCGCCCCGGAAAACTTCATGAAATTCCAGTGCGACGTGCATCCGTGGATGTTTGCGTGGGTCACTGTGGTGGATAATCCTTACTTCGCCGTGACCGGCAAGGACGGCAAGTTCAGCATCAAGAACGTGCCGCCGGGCAAATACAAAATCGTCGCGTTGCATCGCAAGGCCGCGCCGACCGGCATGGAAAAAGAAATCGAAGTGAAAGACAGCGGCGCCACCGCCGATTTCACCCTCGAAGCTAAATAGATTTTGGAATCGAAAACCGCTGCGGGCGCTCCCCGCAGCGGTTTATTTTTTCCGGTAACACTTTCATGACTCAACCCGCCCCTAATCGCTGGCTGCATCGCTTCGCCGTTCTCACGGCCTTGGCGACGTTGGCCTTGATTGGCATCGGCGGACTGGTCACCAGTCATGAAGCCGGAATGTCCGTGCCCGATTGGCCGAATAGTTACGGCTACAACATGTTTCTCTTCCCGCCCTCCAAATGGATCGGCGGAATTCTCTACGAACACACCCATCGGCTGTGGGCGTCGATGGTGGGCTTGCTCGTGATCGCGTTGCTGCGCTGGGTGGGCGGGCGTCAATCGCGCAAACCGCTCGCAATCGTGGGTCTCGTTGAAGTGCTGGCGGGAATCGCGATTTTTGCCATTTGGCCGAATGAAAAAGCGACTGGCGGATTTTTAACCGGCATTGGCGGAATGGTGTTGCTCGCCGCATTGGTTTGGTTCCGCAACGACATTGCGCCGGGCTCGCTGCCATTGCTCGCCTGGCTGACATTTTTCATCGTTCAATTTCAAGGCTTGCTTGGCGGTCTTCGCGTCGTTTTGTTCAAGGATCAAATCGGAATTTTCCACGCCACGCTCGCGCAAATATTTTTCGTCCTGACCTGCTTGATTGCGTTGATGACAAGTAATTGGTGGAATCAAATGATTTCCACGCAACACGCAACACGCAACACGCAGCCGCTGTTATCCCGCTCCATTTTCGGCCTGCAAAAACTCGTGCTGGCCACCACCGCACTGATCCTCTTCCAACTTATCCTCGGCGCCACGATGCGCCACCAGCACGCCGGTCTCTCGATTCACGATTTCCCGCTCGCTTACGGCAAACTTTGGCCCGCCACCGACCCGGCCTCCATTGAACAGTATAACGCGCATCGCGTCGAGTTGACCAACATCAACCCCATCACCGCATTCCAAGTGCAACTGCAAATGGTGCATCGCATCGTGGCCGTGTTGATCCTCGCGGCCGTGAGTTGGTGCGCGTGGAAAGCGTGGCGTAAATTTCCGGGAGCCATCGCG
>Ga0207694_10003649_pt1 | contig 12192 bp, 13 predicted proteins | sample KBSC34metaG_FD_184353 | JGI IMG/M metagenome (GOLD analysis project Ga0207694, IMG submission 184353) | Corn rhizosphere microbial communities from Kellogg Biological Station, Michigan, USA - KBS C3-4 metaG (SPAdes) (version 2) | ecosystem: Host-associated > Plants > Roots > Rhizosphere > Soil...
ACCGAGCGCGATCTCGACCTCCGAGCCGGTGGCAAAGATCGTCACCACGGCCTCGCCGCTTGCGGCAGCCAATTCGTAGGCGCCCTGGCTGCTGAGGTTCTTGGACGAGTGTTCGGTGCGCACCGTCGGCAGGTTCTGGCGGGTCAGCGCCAGGGTCGACGGAGTCTTTTCGGATTCGAGCGCGATCTGCCAGCACTCCGCGGTTTCGACCGCATCGGCCGGGCGGAAGACATTGTGGTTCGGGATGGCGCGCAACGCCGCCAGGTGCTCGACCGGCTGGTGGGTCGGGCCGTCCTCGCCAAGGCCGATCGAGTCATGCGTCATGACGAAGATCGAGCGGATGCCCATCAGCGATGCCAGGCGCATCGACGGACGGGCATAGTCGGAGAAGCACAGGAAGGTGCCGCCATAGGCGATCAGGCCGCCATGCAGCGTCAGGCCGTTGATCGCCGCCGCCATGCCGTGCTCGCGAATGCCGTAGTGGACATAGCGCTGGCCGTAGTCGTCGGGCGTGATGTTCTTGGTCTGGCTGGTCTTGGTGTTGTTGGAGCCGGTGAGGTCGGCCGAGCCGCCGATGGTTTCCGGCACCGCGCCGTTGATGACTTCCAGCGCCATTTCGGAGGACTTGCGGGTGGCGACCTTCGGCTTATCGGCCGAGAGCTTCTTCTTGTAGTCGGCGATGACGGCGTCGAAGTTGGAGGGCAGCTTGCCGGCGAGGCGACGCTCGAACTCGGCCTTCAGCTTCGGCTCGGCCTTGGCCAGACGGCCTTCCCAGTCGGCGCGTGCCTTGGTGCTGTTTTTGCCCACGGCGCGCCAGGCGTCGAGGATGTCGGCGGGGATTTCGAAGGGCGGCGATTCCCAGTTGAAGAATTTGCGCGCGCCGGCGATTTCCCCGCCGACATCCTCGACGCCATGCGCCTTGTTGGTGCCGGCCTTGGTCGGGGCGCCGAAGCCGATGGTGGTCTTGCAGGCGATCATCGTCGGCTTGTCGGAATGGCGCGCCGCCTCGATGGCGTAGGCGATCGCTTCCGGATCGGTGCCGTCGATGTGGCTGGCGTTCCAGCCGCTGGCCTGGAAGCGGGCGACCTGGTCGGTGTTGTCGGCAAGCGACACCGGGCCGTCGATCGAGATGTTGTTGTTGTCCCAGAAGACGATCAGCTTGTTGAGCTTCAGATGCCCGGCCAGCGCGATGGCCTCCTGGCTGACGCCTTCCATCAGGCAGCCGTCGCCGCACAGCACATAGGTGTAGTGGCTGACGAGATCGTTGCCGAAGGCGGCGTTCATGATGCGCTCGCCGAGCGCGAAGCCGACCGAATTGGCAAGGCCCTGGCCGAGCGGGCCGGTGGTGGTCTCGATGCCGGCGGCATGGCCGTATTCGGGATGGCCGGCGGTCTTGGAACCGAGCTGGCGGAAATTCTTGATCTGGTCGATCGTCATGTCCTCATAGCCGGTGAGGTACAGGAGCGAATAGAGCAGCATCGAGCCGTGGCCGGCGGAGAGGATGAAGCGGTCGCGGTCGGCCCAGTGCGGCGCCTTGGCGTCGAATTTCAGGAAACGGCTGAACAGCACCGTGGCGATGTCGGCGCAGCCCATGGGAAGGCCGGGGTGACCGGAATTCGCCTTCTCGACGGCGTCCATGGAAAGGAAACGGATCGCATTGGCCATCCGGTCATGTTGTTCGCGCGAGCTCATGCTTCCTCCGGGAATGGGGTTGGGCTTGGGAGAACCCTTAGGGAAAAGTTGCGCGACACATAGCAGGCACGGTCTTTTAGTCAACAAATCGGGGCGGATTTTGCCGGGCTTGTGATGGCATCGAGCACCCTACATTAGCGATAGCGGGGGACAGTCGCGAGAGCTTTGTTGACGCGCCCTTCACCCGGTGCCTAATCTTTCCGAGGTAACGCGTTCTGAACGCGTGCGATTCGGTGATGGGCAGGGCATAGGACGAAGGCCATGACCGGGGAAACGACCCTCAAGGAAGTCATCGCCAGGCTGGGCAAGGCCATGGAAGGGCTGGAAAACGCCGTGGCGGCGAAGCTTGAGCACGAGCGCGACTATTCGGAAGCCGAGGCCGAGGTGCAGCGCATGAACGCCGACCGTTCGCGGCTCGCGCAGGAGCTCGACAATTCCGAAGCGCGCGCCGAACGGCTGGAGGATGCCAACAAGGAAGTGTCGCGACGGCTGGTGACCGCCATGGAAACCATCCGCGCGGTGCTGGACAGGTAAGGCGATGGCACAGGTCACGGTTTCCATCGACGGCAAGCAGTATCGCATGGCCTGCGACGAGGGCCAGGAAGAGCATCTGATCGACCTCGCCGAGCGCTTCGACCGTTATGTCTCGCATCTGAAGGATTCCTTCGGCGAGATCGGCGACCAGAGGCTCACCGTCATGGCCGGCATCATGGTGATGGACGAGCTCTCGGAGCTCGCCAAGCGCGTCAAGGGCATGGAGAGCGAAGTGCTGACGCTGCGCAAGACGCGCGACGAGGCGCTGACCAAGGCCGACAAGAGCGACAGCGTGCTTACGACCGCGCTCGACGCGCTGGCGCAGCGCATGGAAGATCTCACGGCGACGCTGGCGATAAAGAAAGCCTGAGCGGCTCTATCACTCGCAAAAGCGGAAAATCCTGGCGCGAATTGCCGGCGGCTGCGCAAAAAATTCGCCTTTCGAGGGCGGTGACCATCACCGCGAGCGTTTAATCCGTGCCATGATGGTGTTAGGCTTGGGAGCCGGCAACGGCCAGCCGCAAGCCGGCTACAATTTTCAAAAAAGGGCAGGGACAGGCCATGAGTCTTCGTATCAACGACATCGCGCCGGATTTCACGGCCGAGACTACACAGGGCACCATCAAGTTCCACGATTGGATCGGCGACGGCTGGGCGGTGCTGTTCAGCCACCCGAAGAATTTCACGCCGGTCTGCACCACCGAGCTCGGCACCATGGCCGGTCTCGAAGGCGACTTCAAAAAGCGCAACGTCAAGATCATCGGCATCTCGGTCGATCCGGTGTCGAGCCACGACAAATGGCAGGCTGACATCAAGACCGCCACCGGCCATACGGTAAACTACCCGCTGATCGGCGACCGCGACCTCCATGTCGCAAAGCTCTATGAAATGCTGCCGGCGGGCGCCGGCGAGAGCTCGGAAGGCCGCACGCCGGCCGACAACGCCACGGTGCGCTCGGTCTACGTCATCGGCCCGGACAAGAAGATCAAGCTGGTGCTGACCTATCCGATGACGACGGGCCGCAACTTCGACGAGATCCTGCGCGTCATCGATTCCATCCAGCTGACCGCCAAGCACCAGGTGGCGACGCCGGCCAACTGGAAGCAGGGCGATGACGTCATCATCACCGCCGCCGTCTCCAACGAGGATGCGATCAAGCGCTTCGGCGCGTATGAGACGGTGCTGCCGTATCTGAGGAAGACCAAGCAGCCGACGGCATGATTTTTCCTTCTCCCCGTTCACGGGGAGAAGGTGCCCGAAGGGCGGATGAGGGGCGGCGCGGCGTTTCATAGTAAGCGCGCGCGGCCTCGCGAGGGAATGCTGGAAAAGACACCCTTGCAGCGTCGGCGCTGCCCCTCATTGCCCTGCCGGGCATTTCTCCCCGTGAACGGGGAGAAATGGGCGCGCCACCGCTTTCGCCAAACAAAAAAGGCGGCGCCGGTTTCTCGGCGCCGCCTTTTGTTTTCTGACCGTAGGCTTTACGCCGCCGGCTGCGCCTCGATGGTGCGCAGTGCCTGCATCTGGCGCTTGGCGGCGGCCTTGACCGCGTCCTGCACCTTCTCGAAGGCGCGCACCTCGATCTGGCGCACGCGCTCGCGGCTGATGTCGAACTCGGCCGACAGCTCTTCCAGCGTCAGCGGCTCGTCCGCCAGGCGGCGCGCCTCGAAGATGCGGCGCTCGCGGTCGTTGAGCACCGACAGAGCGCCCGACAGCATGGAGCGCCGGTTTTCCAGCTCGTCCTGCTCGATCAGCATCTCTTCCTGGCTTTCGTGGTCGTCGACCAGCCAGTCCTGCCATTCGCCGGACTCGCCTTCGCTCGCCCGGATCGGGGCGTTGAGCGAAGCGTCGCCCGACAGGCGGCGGTTCATCGACACCACTTCCGCTTCGGAAACGTTGAGGCGAGTGGCGATCTCAGCGATCTGGTCGGGCTTCAAGTCGCCATCGTCAAGCGCCTGGATCTTACCCTTCACCTTGCGCAGGTTGAAGAACAGACGCTTCTGATTGGCGGTCGTGCCCATCTTGACCAGGCTCCACGAGCGCAGGATGTATTCCTGGATCGAGGCCTTGATCCACCACATGGCATAGGTGGCGAGCCGGAAACCACGCTCCGGTTCGAATTTCTTTACGGCCTGCATGAGGCCGACATTGCCTTCCGAGATCACCTCGCCGATCGGCAGGCCGTAACCGCGATAGCCCATGGCGATCTTGGCGACGAGCCGCAAATGGCTGGTGACGAGCTTGTGTGCAGCCGAAGTGTCCTGATGCTCGGCATAACGCTTGGCGAGCATGTACTCTTCCTGCGGCTGCAGCATCGGAAAGCGGCGGATTTCTTCCAGGTAACGGGCGAGACCGCCTTCACCGGAAACGATACTGGGTAATGATTGGGCCATGATAGCGCCCCCTCTCTCTTTGGAGTGGATGCCCCCGAAACGCGGCGGGCATGCGACGCGGATGCCAAAGGCTCATCCGCGACAACTTCTATATATAGGAACAAAACCAGAAAAGACAGGCATTTGTTCAACGCTAAACAGTCTGTCACGCTGAAGTGAACAACGCCGGTCAGGTTTTTTGATGGCTGATTTGCAGCTTGTTGGTGGCGGGTCGGTTCAGAGTTTCCGGAAGTCGCCGACGAGTTCCTCCATGTCTCCCGGCATCGGCGCTTCGAACCTCATCGTTAAATGGGTGGCCGGATGCCGGAATTCAAGGAGCCAGGCATGCAGGGCCTGCCGCGGAAAGGCGTTGACCTTGGCCTTCAAGGGCTCGGGCAGCCGGTTGGCCTTGGTGCGGAAGGCCTGCCCGTAATCCGGATCGCCGATCACCGGGTGGCCGATATGGGCCATGTGGACGCGGATCTGGTGGGTGCGGCCGGTCTCCAGCCGGCATTCGACCAGGCTTGCGGTGGCGAAAGCCTGCTGACCTTCGCCGAAGCGCTCGACGACGCTGAAATGGGTGACGGCGTGGCGAGCGTCGTCGCGGCCCTCGGGAACGACCGCGCGGCGGACGCGGTCGGCGGCGCGGCCCAAGGCCGCATCGATGGTGCCGGTCGGCCGCTGCGGAATGCCCCAGACAAGCGCCAGATAGGCGCGCTCGAGATCGCCGGTGCGGCCGTGGTCGGCGAAGGCCTCCGACAGGGCCTTATGCGCCCGGTCGGTCTTGGCCACGACCATGACGCCGCTGGTTTCCTTGTCGAGCCGGTGCACGATGCCGGGCCGCCTGACGCCGCCGATGCCCGAGAGGCTGTCGCCGCAATGATGGATCAGCGCGTTGACCAGTGTGCCGGTCCAGTTGCCGGCGCCGGGATGGACGACCAGTCCCGCCGGCTTGTTGATGACGATCAGCTCGACGTCCTCGTAAAGGACGTCGAGTGGAATGTCCTCGCCCTGCGGTTCGGCCGGCTCCGGTTCGGGCATCACGACCGAGACGCGCTCGCCCACCGCCATCTTGCGCTTGGCTTCCTCGACCGGCCTGCCGGCGATCGAGACCGCGCCCTGCTTGATCAGTGCCTGAACCCGGCTGCGCGAAATGTCTGGGCCGAGCCGGGCGGCCAGCCACTGATCAAGGCGCTGGCCGGCGGCATCGGCGCCAGCTTGCAACTCCACCGCTCCATCCCCGGTCAATTCATCCTCTATCAATATCGGGGCCTCTTCGTTATGAGCGCTCATCGAAACCCGCTGCGGATTGTTTAGCCATGGCCCGGCCGATCGCCGAAGAAGATGAGGAAAAGCCGCTCGACCCAGCGGCCGAAAACGTGCGCCGGAAGCTCGTTCGCTTCATGATCGTCAATCTCGGCCTTCTGTTCCTCGCCCTTATGGTGGTGATCGGGGCGCTTGTCTACAAAGCCCGCAACGCGCCGGTGGCCGGCTCGGCGCCTGCCGGCGATGTCCAGGCTCCGGCCGGCGCGCCGCTCTCGGGAGACATCGTGCTCCCCGTGGGCGCCAAGGTGGTCAGCCAGTCCTTGTCCGGCAACCGCCTGTCGATCGACGCCGAGCTTGCCGACGGCAGCCGTTCGATCTTCGTTTACGACATCGCCGAGCGCCGCATCATCGGCCAGTTCGCGATCCGAAACAAATGAGCCCGCAAGGAATGAGCGGTTTCGCCGACCACCGCAGCGTTGCGACCGTCGCGCTCCTCGTCGGCAATTACGACAAGGCGATTGCCTGGTATGTCGAGCGGCTAGGTTTCGTCCTCACCGACGATGTCGACCTCGGCGGCGGCAAACGCTGGGTGACTGTCGCGCCGCCAAACGGCAATGGCGCGAGGCTGCTGCTGGCGGAGGCATCGGGCGAGGAGCAGGCAAGCCGCATCGGCGACCAGACCGGTGGCCGTGTCTTCCTGTTCCTCGAAACCGACGACTTTGCCCGCGACCACCAGGCGATGCTGGCCAAGGGCGTCGACTTCCGCGAGGCGCCGCGCTTCGAGCCCTATGGCACGGTGGTGGTGTTCGCCGACCTTTACGGCAATCTCTGGGACCTGATCGAGCCGAAACGGCCCGCCTGAGCCCGGCGGTTTCGCAATGTCGGCGAACTCTCCGAACCCCAGTTGCTTTTTCCCGGCCGCCAGCCTATATCGCCGGTTCTTGAGCGCGCCCATCGTCTAGCGGTCAGGACACCGCCCTCTCACGGCGGGAACAGGGGTTCGATTCCCCTTGGGCGTACCAAGCAATCAAAACAAGCCGAACTTTGATCCTCGACCGAACCCAAAGCGGGCAGCCATCGATCCGCATTATTGCCGACGACGACGACGCCTCAGAATCTCAGGGAAGGCTCGGTGCTTCTGGCGTAACATCCCGGATTGAATTAGCATCCCCTCATCGACGCTCCGGCCGCGAACCAACACGATGCGGAATGCCGAGCGCAGGGAAGCGAAGCGGGCGGCGGTCGCGTGCCAAGCGCTGATCCAAGGGCGGCTGGGCATCTGAAACTCGCCAGCCGGCACGCGCAAATGCAGGCGGGGAGGAACCGATGCGGAAGCTGCAATCGCAAGGCGTTCATCACATCACTCTGGTCGGTGCCGGGCGCCAGACCTCGATCGACTTCTGGGAGGGCGTGCTCGGCATGCCTTTCATCTTCGAGCAGCCCAATCTCGACAAGGCGAGCGAAAGCCATCTCTATTTCGATCCGGGCGACGGGCGGCTGATCACGGTCTTCACCGACGAAACCCGGAGCCCGGTCAAGCGGCGGACGCCGACCGATATCGGCTGCGTCCACCACATCGCGTTCTCGGTGTCGCGGGTCACCTTCCTGCAGGCGGTTGCGCGGCTCGACGAGCGCGGCATCAAGCACAGCGGCGTCAAGGATCGCGGCTTCATGGATTCGATCTATTTCGAGGATCCGCTCGGACTGTTGATCGAACTCGCTTCCTATCGCTTCGAGCCGCCGGCCGGCTTCACCCATGCCGACGTGCTGATGGAAGCGCACAAGATCCGCGTGGCGCGCAGCGACTACAACATCGCCGAGGTGCACCTTGCCGATGCCATCCAGGCGCTGGTGGAGCGGTCGCGCGAAACCTTGTCCGAAAACAGGGTAGCAAAAAATCCATACTAACCAGGTCGGAGGGAGGACCAAGATGGCAAAGACAGCAACGAAGAGCATGAAGAAACCCGCGGCAAAGCCCGCGGCGAAAACGGCCGCGAAGGCGACGGCAAAAGCTGCGCCCAAAGTGACGGCGAAAGCCGCAGCCAAAGCGACGGCGAAGGCCGCGCCCAAGGCCAAAGCGAAGCCGGCCAAGAAGCCGGGCATAAAACTCAGTGTGCTGAGGCCAAGCGTCAACAACATGACGGTGCGGGTGTTCGCGCGAGCGGCCGGGCTCGATCCGGCGGAGACCGATGCCTGGGGCCATACGCGCTCGCCTGAGTTCCTCGCGCGCAATCCCGCGCATCTGACGCCGATGATCGAGGACAAGGGCCTGCCGCGCGGTGTGCTGTGGGAAAGCTGCGCCATCATGCAGTATCTCGCCAACAAGCATGGGCTGGAGAAGTTCTATCCGAAGGCGCCGGCCAAGCGGGCTATGGTGGACAGCGCCATGTTCTACCTCGTAGGCACGCTTTATCCTTATGTCGCCAGAGCCACCTATCCGGCGCTCGGCTTCCCGCAATATGCCGGCGAGGTCGGCCATAGCGATGCCCATCCGGAGAAGAAATCGGAAGCACAGAAGGCCGCGGCGGCCGCGATCGCCGAGCCGCTCGAGGTGTTCCACTCTTTCTTCCGCGACGGCAAACCGTTCATCGGCGGCAAGAATCCATCGATCGCCGATATCCGGTTGGCGGCAACGCTCGAGTTCCTGGCCGTCATCGACTACGCACTGCCCAAATGGGCAAAGGAGTATATGGCTGCGCTGGAGAAGAAGCTCGGCAAGGCTTATGCGGAACCGGCCGGCGACGTGCGCGGCTACATCGCGCATGTGAAATCGCAGGCCAGGGCGTAGTAGCCCCGGCGTTAAGGTTTCGTTTACCTAAGGCCTGTCTACTGGTCGCAGTCCTCGCCGCGACCACGGATGTACTGGCGCCATGACGAGGCAAGGGAAAGGTCGGCTCCGTGCCGGCCTTTTGCTTTTTCCCCGGCCTCGCGCCGCAATCACGACAGTATGATTGCGGCGCCGACAGGCAGGCTGAAATCCTGTTGTCATCCTTGTCGTGGACCGTACGATGCCGTCAGGCGGCTGAGCGATGGCAACGAGGACCCGCGATGTACACGGCAAGATCTTTGATAACAGCGGGCGCGCTCCTGGTTGTGCCCTTTCCATCGGTGGCCGCATCGCTCAACAGCATGAACGAAGTCGGCGCCGCCATGCTCGCCTGCTGGACACCTCCGGCCAATTCCGAGAATTCCTCGGTCACGCTCAGCTTCAGCTTCAAACGCGATGGCACGCTGATCGGCCCGCCGAGAACAACCGCTATTCATGTCAGCGGCGACGACAAGGCGCGAAAGGCCTATGTCGATGCGGCGACCAAGGCTCTGCATGACTGCCTGCCGCTCAGCTTCTCGCCGTCACTGGCGCAAGGCATTGCCGGCAATGTCTTTACGCTGCAGTTCAACTCGCCGAAGACGTAAGCGTCAGGCTCAATGTTTATCTTCGTGTTTTGACACAAGGCTACGGCGAAGGCGCCGAGCCTGACCGTGTCTCGCTTTTTCTGGAATTGCTCTCAGGTCAAGCTGCGCGCGCGCCTGATTTGGGCGTGCTTTTCCAGCTCCGGCATCTCGAAGACATAGTCGCTCCAGGCGGAGTCCGGGATCTGCCCGGCCAGGTAACAATCCAGCAGAAGGCTTTGTTCGGCGGTAAGCGGTCTCGGCACCTGCTCATGATCCAGCCCAAGCGAATGGATCAGGTTCCTGGTCAGGCCAGAGACGGTGAAGTGTATGGACATCTTCAGTCTCCTCTGCATGCGCGGATCACATCAGCGCCAACAACGTCCATCACCGGCCAAAGGTTTCATCAGCAATCCGTGATCGCGCCGTAGGCCTGGTCATAGGTCGACCTGAAAATGGTTTTTCGACTACTGTCTCAATCTTGAGATGAAAGCGTAATATTCGCTTCACTAGGCGGAGTGTAACGCTTAAATCGTATGGGATAGTTCGCACTTAATCTTCCTTTCTATGAGTATTAACTCAATTAGCCGGCGTTGATTAAGTCAATCTCGTGTTTCGAACAGGGGTGGCGTCCGATGGCGAGGTTACGGCTTCTCAAAATGTCATTTCTGATGGTCATGGCGATCTTGGCGCTGACGCAGGTTTCCTATGCCGATTCTTGTTCGGCGTTGAGAAGTCAGATGCTCTCTGGCGGTCGTGGCGCGGCGAGCCCCGAGCTTGCGCAACTTCGGCGCCAGCTTATCGCAATCCAGGGGGTCGAGAGGCAGCGCCACTGCACCGCCGGCAGCGCTGTCGGCGGATTCTTCAATGCCTGCGCGGATCTTGCCCGCAACCGGGCCGAGGTGCAGCGGCAGATCGCCAGCATCGGCAATTCCAGCCGCGACTCCTCGGGGTTGCAGGCGCGATACGTCGCCCTCGGCTGCCAGGCGGCACCCAAGCGGCAGCAGGCGCCCAATACCGAAGCGTCCGGCCCGACCTTTGGCGGGAATGCGATGCTGTTTTGCGTTCGTCTTTCGGACGGTTATTTCTTCCCCGCGCCGAACTCGCAATTCGCGCAGGCCGGCGACCTCAAGGACACGGCCGATCAGTGTCGCTACATCTGCGACGATCCCGGCGTTGACCTCTACACGCTCAGCGATCCGAGCCTCGAGACCGATCAGATGGTCTCGGTCGGCACGCGCAAGGCCTATACCGAGCTCCCGACCGCCTTCCGTTATCGCGATGCCGCCGAGTTCAAGGCCTGCGACCTCAAGCGCTACTCCCAGCGTGTGGCCGAACTCAGGGCTCGCACGGTGACGCCGCGCAATATGGAAAACGCCATCATCCCCCTGCCGACGACAAGGCCTGACCTGGCCACTGTTTCAGCCATTCCCTCGAGCAGCAATGACACTGGAGCGAGTGAGACCAGCGCGACAGCGCAGTCCGAGGCGCTTGTCCCGGCAAGCGCAAAGCCGGTGCGGGTGGTCGGGCCTGCCTTCTTCCCCGCAAACTGATCCGGCCTTCGTTCCCTGTCTCGAGCCAAGCGCGCCGATCGGCACTGCCCCAAATGGATTGAAGCAAATTATTCGCACACGACGCGATAGCGCTTGCCGGTTTCGGCGACGTTCCTGCAGGTGAGGGGGCTCTGCTCGCTGGAAGATGCATCAGGCAGATCCTGGCCCAGGGATGTCGTCGTCGAAGCGGGCCTGGAATAGCGCCGGGGAGTGGCACTCACCGGCGGGCTCGGCGGCAGAGGAAACAGGTCTGACGCGATCTGCCTCGACGCGGTCGTTCCCGGCGGCGCCCTGTCCCAGACACGCCTGACGTCCATCCGGCTTGGAACGATTACCGTGCCGTCGTCACTGCGCGCGCAACCGCCCGCTGCAAGCAGCGCCGGGCACAGGACGAAAGCCGCGATTCGACCGAACATTAGCAACACCTCAGGCACCTTATAATCCGTCGTTGCCTCGTTCGCCAACGGGCGGATTACCGCAGCCGCATTTGAAAATGCGCCTCCTCTTAACGGGACCCGCTTTGCCTGGTTGCAATCATCATGGTTAGCGGATCGTTAATGCTTGTCGGGCACATTTCCGCCGGCGAACCGGCGCGGTTCGGCCCTGGGGGTGGCAATGGCGGATACGGACGGGACTGTCGGGGCGGTCAGCGCGCGGGATTTCGACAAGGCGGACATGCGCGGCAACAGGGTCTCCCGCAGTGAAGGCCACGATGTGGCCGGGACTTCGGAGGCGCTCGCCAATCTCAGCCTGATGGTCGATTCGATGCCGATCGGCGTCATTGTCCTCGACGCGGAATTGCGGGTCGAGGTGGTCAACCGGGCATTCTACGACTTCTGGAAGATCGATCCGCGGCGCGCTCCGGCCGGCAGCCGTTTTCGCGACCTCATGGACGCCAGCCGCGACGCCGATCCCTATGGTGCCGATGACGCCGCCTGGCAGCGCCACATCGCGGAACGCGAAGCCGAGATCCGGGCCGGCAGCGCGGGTTCCAGGCTGTTGCCGCGCAAGGACGGCCGCACGCTGATCGCCTCGCTGGCGCCGCTTCCCGGCGGTAAACGGTTGATCTCCTATGTCGACATCACAGACATGAAACAGCGCGAGACCGAAGCCGAGGATGCGCGCAGGAACCTCGCCACCGTGCTGGAGTCGCTGCCGGCCGGCGTCATCATCTACGACCGTGACGACCGCTTCGTCTTCGCCAACCGCAAGCTGCAGGATACGCTGCCCGCGCTGAAGCCGGCCTGGCAACCGGGTCGCACGTTCCGCGAGGCGTTGGCGCTCGGCCATTCGGTCGGCTACTTCCGCTCGAGCGGCGACACCGAGGTCGACAGCCTCTATGGCGGCGACATCGAGCGCTGGCTTGACGCCATGCTCAAACGGTACCG
>Ga0207694_10003652_pt1 | contig 12184 bp, 11 predicted proteins | sample KBSC34metaG_FD_184353 | JGI IMG/M metagenome (GOLD analysis project Ga0207694, IMG submission 184353) | Corn rhizosphere microbial communities from Kellogg Biological Station, Michigan, USA - KBS C3-4 metaG (SPAdes) (version 2) | ecosystem: Host-associated > Plants > Roots > Rhizosphere > Soil...
CGATGGTGCGCTCGGACATGTACATCATCACGACGACGCGCAGATAGAAGAACACCGAGACGACCGAGGTGAGCATGCCGAGGATCGCCAGCCAGTAGTAGCCGGCGCTCACCGCGGCGCTGAAGATGTACCACTTGCCGATGAAGCCGGCGGTCGGCGGCAGCCCGCCGAGCGACAGCAGGCACACGGTCACGAGCGCGGCGAGCGCCGGGTGCGTGTGCCACAGCCCCGCGAAGTCGCGCAGTTCGTCGTTCGGGCGATCCTCGGCGCCAAGCAGCGCGATCGCGCCGAACGCCGCGAGGTTCGTCACCGAGTAGGCGAGCAGATAGAAGAGAATCGCCGCCTTGCCCACGTCGTTGGCGGCCACCAGGCCCACCAGCAGATAGCCGCCGTGCGCGATGCTCGAGTAGGCGAGCATGCGCTTCAGATTGGTCTGCGCCACACCGACGACCGTGCCGAGAATCATCGTCAGCGCGGCGATCACCGCGATGACGGGCGCCCACTCGCCCTTGAAGGGCTCGAACGCCGACAGGAAGACGCGCGCGAATGCCGCAAACGCCGCCGCCTTCACGCCGGTGGACATGAAGCCGGTCACGACGGCGGGCGCGCCCTCGTAGGCGTCGGGCGTCCACATGTGGAACGGCACCGCGGAAATCTTGAAGGCGAACCCGACGAGCAGGAGGCCCATCGCGATGAGGATCATCGGGTTGGACGAGAGCGCCTGCGCCGAGAGATACGCGCCGACCGCACTCAACTTCGTGCTGCCGGTGACGCCGTAGGTGAACGCGATGCCGTAGAGGAAGAACGCGCTCGAGAACGCGCCTAGCAGGAAGTATTTGAACGCGGCTTCGGTGCCCGCCGTGTTCTCGCGCCGGATGGCGGTGAGCACGTAGACCGAGAGCGACAGGATTTCGAGGGCGACGAACACCACGAGCAATTCGCTCGCGGTGGCCATCATCATCATGCCCACGATCGAGAAGAGCACCAGCGAGTAGTACTCGCCGGCCGGAATGCTGTTGCGGTCGAGCACCGGCGCCGAGAACAGGATCGTCAGGATGCCGACCACGACCAGCGTCAGCGTGACGAAGAGCCCGAAGTTGTCGGCTTGAATGACGCCGAATCCGACCGCCGACCGGTTCCACAGGAGCGCGGAGGAAACGGCCGCGCCTACCAGGCCCACGATGCCGAGACCGCCGATCGGCAGCCGCTCACCCTTGGTGCGGAACGCCTCGGCGCCCATCGACGCCAGCGCCGCCAGCGTCACGCACAGCATCGGGACGATTGCGTCGAGCTGAGGACTGAACATCTAGCGAGACTCCGCCATTTTCTGAGATTTCCGCAAGTGAGGCTCTGCCTCGCTAGATGCAGCGCTGACTTTGCCCCGCCTCCGGCGGGGCGAGACGTTTTGAAAGGCTCGATTCGAGATACTGGACGCTAACATCGCTCGCCTTCCAAAACGTCTAGCGTGGTGTCTGCGTGGCGGTCGCTACGGCCGGCGCGGCCGGAGGTCTCACCTCGGCCACGACCGGGCGCACCGCCTGCACCCGCTCGACCACTTTCTTGACCGACGCTTCCATCGGCGCCAGGAAGATCGACGGCAGCACGCCCATCACGATGGCCATCGCACACAGCGGCAGCACGCTCGCCCACTCGCGCGGCTGCAGGTCCGGCAGCTTCTCGTTCTTGGCGTTGGTGACCTCGCCGAGATACACCTTCTGGAACATCGTCAGCATGTAGACGGCCGACAGAATCACGCCGAGGCCCGCGACGACGACGAAGCGCGGGTTCCACAGGTAGGCGCCGAGCATCGTCAAGAACTCACCGATGAAGCCGTTCAGCGCCGGCATGCCGACCGACGCCAGGGTGATGATGAGGAACGCGGCGGTGAGGCGCGGCATCACGTTGCGCAGGCCGCCGAACTCGCTGATCAAGCGCGTGTGCCGGCGATCCGACAGCATGCCCACGATGAGGAAGAGTCCGCCGGTGCTGATCCCGTGCGCCAGCATCTGGTAGACGGCGCCCTGCATCCCCTGCACGTTCATGGCGCAGATACCGAGCACGACGAACCCGAGGTGGCTCACCGAGGAATAGGCCACCAACTTCTTCATGTCCGGCTGCACCATCGCGACGAGCGCGCCGTAGACGATGCCGATCACCGCGAGCAGCGCGATCCACGGCGCAAACTCGTGGGCCGCGATCGGGAAGAGCGGGAACGCGAAGCGCACCAGGCCGTAGGTGCCCATCTTCAGCAGCACGCCCGCGAGGATGATCGAGCCGGCGGTCGGCGCCTGCACGTGGGCGTCCGGCAGCCACGTGTGGAACGGGAAGAGCGGCACCTTGATGGCGAATGCCAGCGCGAACGCCAGGAAGAACCAGCGCTGCGTGTCGGGCCCAATCTGGAGCGCATACAGCTTGAGCAGGTCGAAGCTGTAAGCGCCGGTGGCCTCGCTGTGCATCCACGCCAGCCCCAGGATCGCGACCAGCATCAGCACGCTGCCCGCCATCGTGTAGAGCATGAACTTCACGGCAGCGTACACGCGCTGGTCGTAGCCCCAGATCCCGATCAGGAAGTACATCGGGATGAGCATCGCGTCCCAGAACACGTAGAACAAAAACAGGTCCAGCGAGACGAAAACGCCGATCATCGCCGCCTCGAGGGCGAGGATGAAGATCGAGAACTCCTTGACCTTCTTCTCCACGCCTTCCCACGACGAGAGCAGCGCAATCGGCGTGAGGAACCCGGTGAGCACCACGAGCAGCAGGCTGATGCCGTCGATGCCGATGTAGTAATCGATGCCGAACGCGGGGATCCACGGCGCCCGCTCGACGAACTGGAAGTCGGCCGAGGCCGGATCGAAGCGCGCCCAGATGACGAGCGTGACGACGAAGACGAGCAGCGACACAGCCAGCGCGACCCAGCGGATCATGGCGTCGCGCTTCCCGTCGGCATTGCCGATCAGAGCGAGCAGGATGGCGCCGGCGAGCGGCAGCGTCCACGAAAGAGTGAGGAGCACTGTCTGCCTTATCTCCAGAGGTAGTAGCCGAGCATCAGCACGACGCCGATGAAGAGCGACCCGGCGTAAGCGCGCACCGACCCGGTCTGCAGCCGGCGCAGCATCAGCGACCCGGCGTCGACGATGGCCGCCACGCCGTTGACGGCGCCGTCGATCAGGCCCACGTCCACGCCGCGCCACAGCCCTTCACGCGACACCGCCTGCACCGGTCTGACGACCGTCGCGTCGTAGACTTCGTCCACGTAGTACTTGTTCAGCAGCAGCTTATAGATCGGCGACAGGCTGCGCGCCATGGAGTCGGCAATGTCGCGACGCTGCAGCCAGATGAAGGCGGCGACGAGAATGCCGCCGATGGCGATGGCGCTCGACACGCCCATGAGCGTGCGCTCGAGCGCAAGGTGCTCGGCGTCGTGCCCTTCGCCTTCCGCTGCTCCCGTTGGCTCGACGCCCGCCGCCGACCGCTCTGCCAATCCAGAGCCGGCGACAGGCGGCGCAAACGACGGCGCCAGCCAGGCGCCGAGCGCATTGTGTCCACCCAGGCCGGCCGGAACGCCCACGTAGCCCGCGCCCACTGAACCGATGGCCAGCACGATGAGCGCGAGCGCCATGGCCGGCGGCGCGTCATGAAGATGAGTACTGCGCGGCGCGCCGTGAGGCGCCGCGTCGTGACCGCTGTCGTGACTACCGTGCCCATGCGCGCCGCCGTGCGCGTCCGTGTCGGCGCTGCCCGGCGCCGCGTGACGCCGTTCACCATGGAAGGTCAGGAACACGAGGCGTCCCATGTAGACCGCCGTCAGCGCCGACGCGAGCGCGCCGACGCCCCACAGAATCTGGTGCCCCTCCGCGAACGTCTCGAAGAGGAGTTCGTCCTTGCTGAAGAAGCCGGCCAGCAGCGGGACGCCCGCGAGCGCCAGCGAACCGATTACGAACGTCCAGTAGGTGACCGGGAGGTACTTCTTCAGGCCGCCCATGTTGCGGATGTCCTGCTCGCCGTGCAGCGCGTGAATGACGGCGCCGGAGCCGAGGAAGAGACAGGCCTTGAAGAACGCGTGCGTATAGAGGTGGAAGATGCCGGCGCCGAAAGCGCCCACGCCCATCGCCAGGAACATCAGCCCGAGCTGCGACACCGTGGAATACGCGAGCACGCGCTTGATGTCGTTCTGCACCAGCCCGATGGTGCCGGCCATGAGCGCCGTGGCGGCGCCGATGACGGCGACGATCTGCAGCGTCTCGGGCGTGTGGCTGAAGAGCACCGCGTTGCGCCCGATCATGTAGACGCCGGCGGTGACCATCGTCGCGGCGTGGATGAGGGCCGACACCGGCGTCGGACCTTCCATCGCGTCTGGCAGCCAGACGTAGAGCGGAATCTGCGCGGACTTACCAGTGGCACCGATGAAGAGCAGCAGCGTCGCGATCGACAGCAGACCGAAGCCCGTCTCGGCGGGCATCGTTGCGACCTTGGCCGCGATGCCGCGTACTTCCAGCGTGCCGAACATCGCGAACAGCGCGAACATGCCGAGCAGGAACGCATAGTCGCCGATACGGTTGACGACGAACGCCTTCTTGCCCGCGTCGGCCGCGCTCTTCTTCTTGAACCAGAAGCCGATCAGCAGGTACGAGCAGAGGCCCACGCCCTCCCAGCCGACGAACAGCACCGGGAAGCTCGAGCCGAGCACCAGCACCAGCATGAAGGCCGCGAAGAGATTCAGATACGAGAAGTAGCGCGCGAACTCGCTGTCTATCTCGTCGTGCATGTACGCCGTCGAGTAGATGTGGATCAGCGAGCCGATGCCGGTAATGACGAGCAGCATTACCGCGGAGAGTGGGTCAATCAGGAACGTGACGTCGAGCGTGAACTCGCCCGACGAGATCCAGCGGTAGATGGTGTTGCTCAGTACCCGCTGGTGCGGGTCCATCTGGGCCAGGTTCCACACCAGGTAGGCCGAGATGAGGAACGACAGCACCATCACGAGCGACGCCAGGCCGCCCGAAATCGACTTGGGCAGCCGCTTGCCGAGCGTCGAATTGACGACGAAGCCGGCGAACGGCAGCAGCGGGATGAACGGAATCAGCGACGTCATCGGCTCACCACTTCAACGACGTGAACGCGTCGGGATTGAGCGATTCACGGTGCCGGAAGAGCGCGATGACGAGCGCCAGACCCACGGCGGCTTCCGCCGCGGCCACCGTCATGACGAAGAACGTGATGATCTGCCCGTCTACCGTGCCGGCAAAGCGGCCGAAGGCAACGAAGCTCAAATTCACGGCGTTGAGCATGATTTCGACGGACAGCAGAATGGTGATCAGGTTCTTGCGGAGGAACACGCCGGCGGTGCCGATCGCGAACAGCAGCGCCGAGACGACGAGATAGTGACTGAGCGGAATCATGCGTCACCTTCCCGCCGCGCCAGGACCACCGCGCCGACCATCGCCACCAGAATCAGGATCGACGTGGCTTCGAACGCGAAGCTGTACTGCGAGAACAGCACGCGGCCCATCTCGCGGACCGAGCCGACGACCGCGCCGTCAGCGCGTCCGGCCACCGGGCTTGCCAGCGCGGCCACTTTGGCCAGCGCCCACCCGAGCTCGACGACGAACAGCAGCGCGAGCACGACGCCGATGCGCGCGAAACCGGGCCGGCGCAGCGGGTGCGTGCGGTCCCATTCGGCGGCGTCTTCCTGCGCCGCGTTGAGCAGCATGACGACGAACAGGAAGAGCACCATGATGGCGCCGGCGTAGATGATCATCTGCGCCATCGCGACGAACGGTGCGTCGAGGCCGATGTACAGACCCGCCAGCGCCGCGAACGCGACGATCAGCAGCATCACGCTATACATCGGGTTGCGCTGGCCGATGACGAGCGCGGACGCGCCCACGGCGAGCCCCGACATCACGTAGAAGAGAAGGCTCTCAAGCATTGAAATAGAGCACCGCCGCGGCGGTCGCGAGCAGGTTGAGGACCGACGCCGGCAGCAGCCACTTCCAGCCGAACTTCATCAGCTGGTCGTAGCGGTAGCGGGGAACCGTCCACCGCATCCAGATATAGAAGAAGAGGATGCCGCCAATCTTCGCGAAGAAGACGAGCCATCCTACGTTCCAGTATTCGATGAGGCCGTCGAGCGGCGTGCGGAACGGCAACAGCCCGTGCCAGCCGCCGAGAAACAGGTCGGTCGCCACGGCGGCGACGGTCACCATGTTGATGTACTCGGCCTGTGGGAAGAGGGCGAAGCGCACCGAGCTGTATTCGGTGTTGAACCCGGCGACCAGCTCCTGCTCCGCTTCCGGGAAGTCGAACGGCGCGCGGTTGGTTTCAGCGACGCCGGCAATGAAATAGATGATGAAGCCGACCGGCTGGATGAAGACGTACCACTTGGGGATCACGCCGAACCAGTAGCCGGCCTGCGTGTCGACCATCTCGCGCACCGACATCGACCCGGCCAGCATGATGATCGCGGCAAGGGCCGTCGCGTACGAGAGCTCGTAGGAGATCATCTGCGCCGAGGCGCGCAGCCCGCCGAAGAGCGCGTATTTGCTGTTGGACGACCAGCCGGCGAGCACGATGCCGTACACGCCCATCGACGTGATGGCGAAGATCACCAGCACGCCCACGTTGACGTCGGCCGCGCCCAGCTTCAACGGCTGATCGAGCAGCCCGAAGAGCGTCGTCTGGCCGCCGAACGGCACGGTGGCAAACGCCGCAAACGCCGTCGTCACCGCCAGCACGGGCGCCAGCGTGAACAGCCACTTGTCGGCACCTTTCGGCCGCAGCTCCTCCTTCATCAGGAGCTTGAGGATGTCGGCGAACGGCTGCAGCATGCCGTGCGGTCCCACGAGATAGGGGCCGTAGCGCTGCTGCATGAAGCCCATCACCTTGCGCTCGGCGAGGACCAGCACGGCGGACATGTTCACCAGCAGGAAGAACGCCGCGAAGATGACGATGAACTGAGCGAGCAGTTGGACGTTCATGGATGCGGCGCCGTCCTAGTGGTGACCGGCCATGACCGGGTGCTTGGAACGCCACTCGGACGGCAGCGTGCAGCGACCTTCCTTCACGTGCGCTTCGAACTCGTGTCGGAACAGCTTGAGCGTAGTCTGCACCGGCGTCGCAGCCGCGTCGCCGAACGCGCACAGCGTCTTGCCCGCGATGTTGTTCGCCACCCCGAAGAGCAGATCGATGTCCTTCATCCGCCCTTCGCCGCCCTCCACGCGCATCAGCAGCTGGTACAGCCAGTTGCCGCCTTCGCGGCACGGCGTGCACTTGCCGCACGACTCGTGGCGGTAGAAGTGGAGCAGGTTCATCGCCAGCCACACCATGCAGACTGTTTCGTCGAGCACGATGAGGCCGGCGGACCCGAGGAGCGAGCCCGCCTTCTGCACCCCGTCGAAGCTGGCCGGCGTGTCGAGGTGCTGGTCGAGCAGCAGCGGCACCGAGGAGCCACCGGGAATGATCGCCTTGAACTTCTTGCCACCGGCCATCCCCTGCGCGAACTGCTCGCCGTAGATCAGCTCGCGCAGCGTCGTATTCATCGACGCTTCGTAGACGCCGGGGCGCTGCACGTGGCCGCTGATGCAATAGAGCTTCGGGCCGCCGTTCTTCTCGGGGCCGAGCGCGGCAAACCACTCCGGACCGTTCAGCACGATCGGGGGCACGTTGCACAGCGTCTCGACGTTGTTCACCGCGGTCGGACACTGATAGAGGCCTGCGACTGCCGGGAACGGCGGCTTGATGCGCGGCTGTGCGCGCTTTCCTTCCAGCGACTCGATGAGCGCGGTCTCTTCGCCGGCTTCATAGGCACCGGCCCCACGGTGCACGAAGACGTCGCAGTCGAAGCCGCTGCCCAGGATGTTCTTGCCGAGGAAGCCGGCCTTGTAGGCCTTCTCGATCTCGGCCTCGAGCACCTGCTGGACGTGATAGAACTCGCCGCGGATGTAGATGTAGGCGACCTTGGCACCGATAGCGAAGCACGAGATGGCGCACCCTTCGATGAGCAGGTGTGGGTTGCGCTCCATCAGCACGTGATCCTTGAACGTGCCCGGCTCGCTCTCGTCGGCGTTGCAGCAGATGTAGCGCGGCTTCTCCGACTTCTTGTCCACGAACTGCCACTTCATGCCGGTGGGGAACCCAGCACCGCCGCGGCCGCGCAGCCCCGACGCCTTGACCTGTTCGATCAGGTCGTTCGGCTGCATCGTGAGCGCCTTGCGCAGCCCTTCGTAGCCGCGCGAGCGCTGCACGTAGAAATCGAGCGTGTGCGCGTTGGGCTCGCGCACGAACGGCGTGAGAACAGGCTCGAACGCCATTACTTCTCCACCTTCAGATGGCATCCCGTGAACGCCGCCGCGCCGCGCGCTTTCAAGTCGTCCACGAACTGACCGGCCTTTTCCGGCGCCAGCCGCTCGTGCCAGTCGTCGTTCACCATCACGACCGGTGCGCGGTCGCAGGCGCCCAGGCACTCCACTTCGATGAGTGTGAACTCGCCGTCGGGCGTCGTCTGCCCCGGCTTGATCCCGAGCTTTTCGCTCAGCGCCTCCGTGACACGCTCGGCACCGAGCAGCGCGCACGAGAGCGTGCGGCACACATTCAACACGCGCCTGCCGACCGGCTTCGTGTAGAACATCGTGTAGTACGACACGACGTCCTCCACGTCCGCCTTCGAGCAGCCGATCTGCTGCGCCACGAAGCGCATTGCGTTGCCGGTGAGGTAGCCCTGCTGCCCCTGGGCCAGATAGAGCGCGTAGAGGATGGCGGACTTCCGCTGCTCGGGCGGATAGTGCGTCACGTTCTCGTCGAACTTAGCCTGGTTCTCCGGCGTGTACGCGAAGGGTGGCCCTTCATCGGCCAGCTTGCGCTCGGACCGGTGGAACTGGGCCGGCGCGTACTCCATCTGCGGATGAAAACTCACCGGTCGCAGTCTCCCATGACGACGTCGGTGGAGCCGATGACGGCCACGACGTCGGCAATCAATCCGCCCTGCACGACGGTGGGCAGCGCCTGAATCGCCATGAACGACGGCGCCCGCATCTTCACCCGCCACGGGCGGTTGCTGCCGTCCGACACCACGTAGCAGCCGTGCTCGCCACGCGGCCCCTCGACCGGGACATAGGCCTCGCCGGCCGGCACGGTGAACCCCTGCGAGTAGATCAGGAAGTGCTGGATGAGCGCTTCCATCTCGCTGTAGACCTTGTCCTTCGGCGGCGGCACGACGCGCGTGTCGTCGCACGCCCAGGCGCCGGTGGGACTGATGCGGCTGAGCGCCTCGCGCGCGAGCTTGACGCTCTCGCGCATCTCGGCCACACGGACACGGTAGCGCGCGTAGACGTCGCCTTCGGTGGCGGTGGGGACCTTGAAGTCGTAGGTTTCGTAGCCGCTATACGGGAAGTACTTACGGACGTCGTAGTCCGAGCCGCCGGCGCGCGCAATCGGGCCGACCAGGCCCCAGGCGTAGGCGTGCTCCTTGCTGATGACGCCAACGCCTTCGGTGCGGCGCCGGTAGACGTCGTTCTTCGTCAGCAGCCCTTCGAATTCGTCGATCTTCGCGGGGAAGCGGTCGAGGAACTCGGTGACCTGCGCGTGGAAACCCCGCGGCAGATCCTCGCGCAGGCCGCCGATGCGGATGTAGCTCGGGAAGAAGCGGAAGCCGGCGATGAGCTCGTTGATGTTGAGCAGCAGCTCACGCTCGCGGACGGCGTAGAACAGCATCGACACGGCGCCGATCTCGAGGCCGTGCGTGCCGATCCAGATCAAGTGGCTCGCGATGCGCTGCAGCTCCGCGATGAGGACGCGGATGTCCTTCACCCGCTGCGGCATCTCGAGGCCGAGCAGCTTCTCGACGCTGAGCGCATACGACAGGCTGTTGCTCTGCGCGGCCAGATAGTCCATGCGCTCGACGAGCGGAATGACCTGCTGCCACTTCTTCTGCTCGGCGGTCTTCTCGATGCCGGTGTGCAGATAACCGATCGTCGGAATCACCGACTGGACGACCTCGCCATCGAGCTCCATCACCAGCCGCAGCACGCCGTGCGTGCTGGGGTGCTGGGGCCCCATGTTGACGGTCATCGTTTCGGTGCGGATCTCAGACATCGCGTTGCCAGTCCTAGTGTGTGCGCTTCACGCGATCGCGTTCGAGATTGGCGCGGAACTGCTCTTGGCTGACCTCGAGCGGCGCGTAGGTCTGCGCCGCCTTCTGAATCTGCACGGGATAGTCCTTGCGCTGCGGGTGGCCTTCCCAGTCCTCGGGCATCAGCAGACGGCGCAGGTCGTTGTGGCCGTCGAAGACGATGCCGAACATGTCCCACACTTCGCGTTCGAGCCACCCGGCGCCGGGATAGACGCCCTGCACCGTCGCGAGCGTGCCATCGTTGGCGACGCGCACCTTGAGCCGCAGCCGCAGGCGCTTCGACACCGAGAGCAGGTGATAGACGACCTCGTAGCGCGGCGCGCGCGGCAGGTAGTCGGCCGCCGTCACTTCGACGAGCGTTTCGAAATTCAGCGAATCGCGTAACGCCTGACAGGTGGCCACCAGATGCTCGCCGGAGACGTACACGGTGGTGAAGTCCACGCTGGGAGCCGCTTCGAACACGGCACCAGGGACGAGCGGGCTGAGGCTGTCGATGATGGCCTGTGCGTCCATGCGTCGGCTATATCCGGGAACGCGCGATTTTCTGCTGCAGCTGCACGATCCCGTAGATCAGCGACTCGGGGCGCGGGGGGCATCCGGGCACGAACACGTCCACGGGGACCACCTGGTCCACGCCCTGGACGATGGCGTAGTTGTCGAAGACGCCGCCGACCGACGCGCAGGCGCCCATCGAGATTACCCACTTGGGTTCCGGCATCTGGTCGTAGACGCGGCGCATGGCGGGCGCCATCTTCCGCGACAGCCGGCCAGCGACGATCATCAGGTCCGACTGCCGGGGCGAGCCGCGGAAGACTTCCGCGCCGAAGCGCGCGACGTCGTAGCGGCTGGCGACCATCGCCATCATCTCGATGGCGCAGCACGCCAGGCCGAACTGCGCTGGCCAAATCGCCGATTGCCGCGCCCAGTTGACGATCTTCTCGACCGTGCTCGTGAGGATGGGCAGCTCGTGATCGAGCCCGTGCGTGTGGTCTGCCTGTACCATCGTCTGTGCCTATGCCGCCCGCTGGGTCTTTGCCGCTGGACGCTGCTTCACCACCGGCCCCCAGTCGAGCACACCCTTCCGCCACACGTAGACGAAGCCCACGAGCAGGACCAGGAAGAACGTGAGGAGCTGCAGGTAGCCGCTCCATCCGAGATCGCGTATCGCCATCGCGTAGGGATAGAGGAACGCGACCTCGATGTCGAACAGGAGAAAGATCATCGCCACGAGATAGAACTTCACCGAGTGGCGTTCCCGCGCGTTCCCCACGGCGGGCATGCCGCACTCGTAGGGCGCAAGCTTCTCCGGCGTGGGGTTCTTGGGGCCGAGCAGCAGTGACAGCCCGATCATCAGTCCGGCGAAACCCACCCCGAATAGGGTCATGACGACGACGCCGAGCCAGCCGTCCATGGTCATCGTTGTGAAAAGATTCCCAAACCTGCTCATGCTATAGAACAGCACCTGAAACGTCAATGCGCGGCGCCCGCCGAAGGCGGGCAATTTGGTGCTGTAAGGGCGAGACGAAGCGCAGCGGAGGCTCGCCCCTTTATGATGCCCAGATGACGCGCGTGTCATCACCGCTCTCCTTGTTTCACGAGGCGGTTCGTGAGTGGTTTTCCGGCGCGTTCGAAGCTCCCACGCGGCCGCAGCGCCTTGGCTGGCCTGCGATTGCGCGCGGTGACTCCACGCTCATCCTGGCGCCGACCGGCAGCGGCAAAACGCTCACTGCATTTTTGTGGTGTCTCAACCGCCTGCTCTTCGAGCCGGTGCCAGAGGCGCAGGCGCGCTGCCGTGTGCTCTACATTTCGCCGCTGAAGGCGCTGGCGGTGGACGTCGAGCGCAATCTGCGCGCACCGCTCGTCGGGATTTCGAACGTCGCGGCCGCCGCGGGCACGCCGGTGGCCGAACCGGCCATTGCGATCCGCACTGGCGACACCCCTGCGAACGAACGCGCCCGGTTCCAGCGCGCGCCGGCCGACATCCTCATCACGACGCCCGAGTCGCTCTTCCTGCTGCTCACGTCGCGCGCGCGCGAGCGGCTGGTCAGCGTCGAC
>Ga0207694_10003655_pt1 | contig 12182 bp, 8 predicted proteins | sample KBSC34metaG_FD_184353 | JGI IMG/M metagenome (GOLD analysis project Ga0207694, IMG submission 184353) | Corn rhizosphere microbial communities from Kellogg Biological Station, Michigan, USA - KBS C3-4 metaG (SPAdes) (version 2) | ecosystem: Host-associated > Plants > Roots > Rhizosphere > Soil...
CTGCCGTGGAACCATTCAAGCAGCTGCGCAAGGCGTGATGCAGGTTTTTCAAACTGTTAAGGAACTGCGGGCCTGGAGCCGCGGCCTGCGCTGCAGCGAACAGGGCTTGATTGGCTTAGTCCCAACGATGGGCGCGCTGCATGAGGGTCACGCGTCGCTGGTTCGCGCTGCAGCGCTGCAGTGTCCGGGGCGCGTTGCGGTGAGCATCTTTGTAAATCCGACACAGTTCGGACCTAGCGAGGATTTTTCGAGGTATCCGCGAACTTTCGCTGCGGACTGCGAGATGGCTGAGCGTGAAGGCGCGACGGTGGTCTTTGCGCCCAGCGTGGAAGAGATGTATCCGGCGGGCGCGGCAACGATTGTCGATGTTGAAGGCCTGAGCGAGCGGCTGGACGGCAAGTCCCGGCCGGGACACTTTCGCGGAGTGGCTACCGTCGTGGCGAAGCTGTTCATCGCAGCGGAGCCAGACCTCGCCTTCTTCGGGCAGAAGGATGCCGCACAGGTGGCTGTGCTGCGGAAGTTGGTTGCGGATCTGCGGCTGGGGACAAAGCTCGTTGTCTGTCCGATTGTGCGCGAGCCGGATGGGCTGGCGATGAGTTCCCGGAATGTTTACCTGAGCCCGGAGGAGAGGAAGCAGGCGCTGGTGTTGAGCCGGGCGATCAAGCGGGTTGAGCAACTGACGCGCGAGGGTGAGCGCCGATCGGACGCGGTGATCGATGCTGCGCACAGGGTGCTTGCCGAGGAGCCGGCGGTTCGGGTGGATTACCTTGAGCTGGTGGACTGGGAGACGCTGTTGCCAGCAACGACGGCCGGCCCGGGAGCGCTGTTTGCCGTTGCGGCGTGGGTGGGTTCTACACGATTGATCGACAATACGATCATTGAGTAGCTTGAATGGCGTTGCACAAAGGCGCGTCTTCGCTGCACTCTGGATGCGATGCCCGAACTGCCTGACATCTCCGCATACATCACGGCGCTCGAAGCGCGAATTCTGGGCCAGACACTCGAGCGGGTCCGGCTGGGATCGGTATTTCTGCTGCGCACGGTCGATCCGCCGCTGAGCGCGACGGAGGGCAAGACGGTACGCGAGTTGCGGCGGATCGGGAAGCGGATCGCCATCGGGGTTGATGACAACCTCTGGCTTGTCCTCCACCTGATGATTGCCGGCCGGCTCCACTGGAAGCCAGCAGGAGCGAAGCTCGCCGGGCGCAATGCTCTCGCCGCATTCGATTTTCCAAACGGGTCACTGGTTCTGACGGAAGCGGGCACAAAGCGGCGAGCCTCCTTATACGTGGTGCGGGGGAATGAGGCGCTGCACGCGATGGACCCGGGAGGCGTCGAGGTGTTCGCGACAGACCTCGACGGATTTCGCGCGGCGCTGTCGGCGGAGAATCGAACACTCAAACGCGCGCTGACGGATCCGCGATTGATCAGCGGCGTGGGCAACGCATATTCCGATGAAATCTTGCACGCGGCGCAATTGTCGCCGGTGACGCTGACCCAGAAACTGAAGCCTGAAGATTGGGAGCGTCTGTTCACGGAGACTCGCCGCGTGCTCACGGACTGGATGGATCGGCTGGGCGCAGAGGCGAAGAAGAGCTTTCCGGAAAAGGTGACGGCGTTCCGGCATGAGATGGCGGTTCACGGCCGTTTCAATTTGCCTTGCCCCCGGTGCGGCGAAAGGGTTCAGCGGATCCGCTATGCCGACAACGAAACGAACTACTGCGCGAAGTGCCAGACGGGAGGCAAGGTGCTGGCCGATCGCAGCCTCTCTCGTCTGCTCGGCTCGGACTGGCCGCGAACGCTGGATGAGCTGGAAGCGTTGAAGCGGAAGTGACTCGCATCAGTCTGTAAACGGCTATCCTGCCGTGATTTCTGCGATAACGCTTCTGAATGCGGGAAGGAGTCGACGCGGAGCGGGAGATTTGACACAACCCGCTCGCTTTGCGAGACTTAAAGGTACTGCCGGTCTGACGGATCAGGTCAGATACGTGTCCCGTGCCGAAGTGGCGGAATTGGCAGACGCGCGTGGTTCAGGTCCACGTACTCGCAAGGGTGTGGGGGTTCGAGTCCCTTCTTCGGCACCAAATTACTAGTATTTTGTTGAGCCACCTTTTGGTGGCTCTTGTCATTTTGGGGCTGGACGGGCGGGTTCATCGGAACCGGGGTCGTCTCACCGAGAGCAGCGCGGCTGGCTTCTATAGGGAATGGCGCGCGCGAAACTCGCGGACGACTTCTTTCGCGTCGCGATGCTGGCCGTCTACTGCTTCATTCATATTGCGCATGTCGTCGGCGGTGATTTTGCCGGCCAGCGCGTGAAGGGCCTGAGCGATCTGAGGCCAGCGGCGCAGCGATTCGGTGCGCAGCAAGGGAACGGCCTGGTAGGGCGGGAAGTAATGCCGATCGTCCTGGAGCGCGACGAGATTGAACGTCTGAATCGGGCCGTCTGTGGAGTTGGCGGCGATCATGTCGACTTGGTTGGCGCTAAGCGCGCGATAGAGCAAGCCGAGATCCATGGTCCGGGGCGGGCCGGAAAAGTGCAGGTTGTAGGCCGCGCTCAGTCCGGGTAATCCGTCGGGGCGCTGCTCGAACTCGTAGCCTACGCCGAGACGCCACTTCGGGGTGTACGGCGCTGCCTGGCTGAGCGTGGACAGATTGAGACGCTTGGCATCGTCGCCTCGAATCACCATGGCGAAGGTGTTCTCGAAACCGAGGGGCTCGCCCACGGTGATGTTGCCTCGCGATGCGTAGAGGCGGCGAACGGTCTGGAGGGCGGCATCGGGATCGCGGCTGACGGGCTGCTTCAGAATTGCGGTGAGCGCGGTGCCGGTGTATTCCACGTAGGCGTCGATGCGGCCAGAGACGAGCGCCTGATTGCAGATGTAGCTGCCGGCAAGATAGAAGCGGCGCTCAACTCTCGAACCGGTTCTGGCTTCGATCTCCTGCGCGAGGAGCTCGCCGAGAATCACCTGCTCCGTGAAGTTCTTCGCGCCGATGACGGGGCGGTCGGGACGGGGCGGCGAGCAGCTGACGAGCAGAAGGCAAAGAAGAGTTGCGCAGCAAGTCGAGAAAGTACGCTTCATCTGCGGGTGCTCTCTGGCCCTGGAACCTTGAATCGTCTCTCCAGCAGACCGAGTGCGCCGTCTGCAATGAGCGCGAGCAGCGCAGCCGGTACCGCTCCGGCGAGCACAAGCCGGTTGTCCACTGAAGCCACGCCGCGGAAGATCAGCTCGCCCAGTCCTCCCGCGCCTACGGCGGCCGCTATGGTTGCAATACCGATGCAGGTGACTGTTGCCGTGCGCAGGCCAGCGAAGATGAACGACGCTGCCAGGGGCAGTTCGATCTTGAGCAGACGCTGGCTGCCGGTGAGGCCGATTGCTCTTGCCACTTCGATCAGAGTCGGATCGATGCCGCGGATCCCCGTATAGGTATTGCGCAGTATGGGAAGGAGCGCATAGGCAGTGAGTGCGACGATGGCGATGCGCGCGGCTCGCTCGCCTAGCCAAGGAAGCGGTAATAGAAAACCAAACATCGCAAGAGACGGAATCGTCTGCAGCACGTTGGTCAGGCCAATGACGGGTTTGGCCCAGCGCGGCGAGCGCGTAAGCCAGATACCGGCAGGAATGGCCACAGCCGCAGCGAAGAGCATCGCAGCGCCCGTGAGCCACAGATGCTCCAGGGTGAGGGTGCTGATGTCCGCACCGTACTGCGACAAGAAAGACTCGCTCATGCCGTACCGCCCTCGTGCGGGGACTTTCGAGACGTACCGCGATGGAAAGCGGCGGCATAAGAGACGATCTCGGGATGATCGGAGCGAAGGAATTCGTCGCTCGGTACGTCGACGAGGATCTTTCCTTCCTTCATGAGCACGATGCGCGCAGCGAGATAAAGCGCTTCATCCAGATCGTGTGTCACAAGCAGCACAGTAGTCTTCACGCGCTTGAGAAGGTCGCGAAGCATGTCCTGCATCTCGGCACGTGTTAGCGGATCGAGTGCGCCGAAGGGCTCGTCCATGAGTAGAATTCTGGCTTCCGCTGCAAGCGCCCGCGCCAGGCCGGCCCGCTGCCGTTGACCGCCCGAGAGCTGATGCGGATAACGATGGCCGAAGCTTGCAGGGTCTAATCCAACAAGCTGAAGCAATTCGCGGACACGATCGGAGCGCTGTTCGCGCGGCCGGCCTTCCGCCTCGAGAATGATGCCGACGTTGCGCTCGATGGTGAGATGAGGGAACAGGCCGGTCTCTTGAATGACATAACCAATTTTGCGCCGCAATGCGACCACATCTCTTTCTGATGCTCCGGCGACAAGCACCTCTCCGCTTGCCGGCTCGATCATGCGGTTGGCGGTGCGAAGCAGCGTTGTCTTTCCCGATCCGCTGCGGCCGATGATGGCCGTGACCGTTCCCTCCTCGATGGCAAGTGAGACTCTGTCGAGCAGTCTCCGCTCATTCGCGGCAATGACGGAAATATCTCGGAATTCAAGCGCGGTACTCATCGACTGATGGGCAGCTTATCATGGCGACTTGTATAACTGCGGCCACAGCGAACTCATCGAATGAGGGAACAGATCAAATCGAAACACTTTTCAGTTGGACGTAGCCGGCGCGGACGCAGCAAAGGCCGGCATCCATTCTCGAGTTCCTCGATAGCGGCATGATTTAGAGGCGAGGATTGCAGCTTTTCGAAGCGCATCCTCAAACACGTTGGAATGGGCATAGTGAAAACAGAAGGCTCCGTGAAGGACGTCGCCGGCACCGGTGGTGTCGAGGCAGTCGACCTTGGGAACTTCGATGACGCCAGAAGCGGACACCGATAAGTACTGGATTGGCGAAGCGCCGTGAGTGATTGCAATGCTGCGCACTCCGGCGTCAGCCAGATAATCCATCACGTCATTTTCGCTGGCGCACCCCGGCGGGAGAAAGTCTGCCGAGCAGATCGCCACATCCACATTTCTCAGCAGAGTATCCGTGCCCGGCTTCCAGCTTCCGCCGTCGAAAACTACGGGGACCCCAGCCGCTTTGCCGGCTTGAGCCCATGCATGGCAAGCCTGCATCGCATGGCCGTCCACCATCAGGACCGAGGCCTCGCCGAGTTGTTCAGTATCGACGATGGCAGGAGGAATTATTCGACCAACGGCATTCGCAGAGACTACGCTCCGCTGACCTTCGTGATCAACCCACACGGACGACAGGGGAGGTGGTTGCTGCGAATCCGGAACCATGTCGATCAATTCAATTGCAAACCTGCTGCAATCTTCCTTGATAACGGAGGCGAGCGCGTGCCGGCCGGCGGGTGTGACCAAGGTTGTTCGTCCACCAAGAAACGCAAATGTGATTGCCGCGTTGGTGGCAGGGCCGCCGACGATTATCTGCTGCGATTCCGCAGCTATCTTTTGGTTGGGAACCGGATGCCCGGCGACCGTGTAGATGATGTCGATCGTTGAAAGGCCTACGAAAATACCTTTGACCTTCATCTTTGCTTCCGAGTCTTCGCGCCTATTATGTGGCAATTGCTGACCGCTGTTACGGCTCGTTAGGAACGATCTTGATTGAGAGAGGGTTTGGCGTCTTGGCGGATGAATGCGCACCGCTGAGTTTTGCGGTCAACTCAAACTCTTTCTGGGCACGATCGGCCAGTCCCTGTTTTCTGAAGAGCTGACCAAGCTGGTAGTGCAAGCTGGAAACATTAGGAGCCAGGGCGATGGCCTTTTCCAGTTCCGCCTGCGCCCTGGGCAGATCGGGCTGGGCGACATACACGTGGCTCAGCTCTTCATGAATGGTCGGATTATTGGGCGCCAGCGCAACGGCGCGATTGAGATACGAGATCGCTTCGTCGTAGTGGTGTTGCGCGGCAGAGAGCCGGCCCTGGTTCAAGAACGGCTGCGCGTCTGTGGGATGCTCTCCCTGCCAATCGATCGCCGTCTGAAATGCGGCCCTCGCCTTATCGAGATCGTTCAACTCTCTCCAGGCGAGGCCAATGTTGTTCTCGGCCTCGACGTACTTCGGGTGCAGCGCAAGAGCTCGCTCGAAACTATCTATCGCGCCACGGTAGTCGTTTTCATTGAACTTGGTTCTGCCCAGCAGGTAGTGGGCATTCGCGTCATTGGGAGCATCCGCGACAGCTGCGGAAAACCATTTGTCTGCATCGACGAGATCACCCAAAAACACATAGTCGGACGCCACTGCTTTGAGCTCTTCGGGGCCGGGCCGCCGGTACTTCGCTCCCGCCGTAAATTCCGCCAGGGACTCCTGCGCCTTTTTTTCTCGAAAAAGGACGTATCCCAGAAGGAAGTGTGCATCTGCTGAATCGGGCTTCTGCTGGAGGAAGCTTCGAACCACGTTTTCCGACTCCGCCAAATTCCCCTGATCCAAAAGCGAGCGGGCTGTCGCAAGAGCATCAGGTGAGGGTTGAGCTTCGGCCGCCAAAAACGGTAAGAGAGCCGTAAGGACACCGAATGTCGCAACCCGCGCCGCGGATCTCCCCTGGAGTATTTTCATATGCACGCTAGTGAGCCGCATTTTTGATCGCGCTTGAATCGCTCGCCTGGCCGGCGACTGCGGCGCTGGCCTCACGTTGCAGCCTGCCATAGGTTTGCATCTCTTTCTGCGCTTCGGCACTCCTGCCTTGAGACCGGTATACGCTGGCGAGCAGGAAGTGGATGCTCGGCTCACGCGGGCTGTCTTTCTCCGCCATCAGCAGATCGGACAGCGCATCGGGCTGCCGTCCCAGTCTCACGAGCGCGCGAGCACGGTCGACCCTGGCCTGCATCAAAGCAGGGCACCTCTCAATCGCAGCGTTGGCTTCAGTCAATGCCTCGTCATTGGAGTCGTTAGCTTCAAGAATCGCGTTGGCAAGCTTCCAGTGGGCCAGACAGTTATAGGGATCATTCTTGAGCTCTGCGCGGAATTCAGTCTGCGCCGATTGCCATTTGCCGATGTACCAATACGCGTCGCCCATATGCATGTGGGTGCCAGGCTTGTCGGGAGCCATTTCGACGGCCTTCTTATACTCGACCAGCGCCAGATCGTAGTTGTGCATGCTCTCATCGATTTCGCCTGCAATCTCGTGAGCGACAACGGAGTCTGGATCGATTTCGTTGATCTTCTTTAAGGATTCTTCGGAGAGCCGCAGATAGGTCTTGCCGAGCAGATACCATGCCTGCTGATCCTTCGGATTACGCGCGAGATAGTCATTGAGGTGTCGCGCCGCCTCATCAGGCTTTTTGTCGTTGATGAGCATCCGTGAAAGCATCATCTCGACCTTGTCGTCTTTTGGATTTGCTTTCAGTGCCTTTCGAAGCAGCGGCTCTGCCTTGTCGTCTTCTCCGAGTTGCACATAGCTCATGCCGAGGATGGCAGCTGCGGTGGGCATGTTTGGATTGAGTTCAAGCCCCCGTTTCAAGACTTCCGCGGCGTGCGCGTAGTCCTGCTGATCGAAATAAAGGCCTCCGAGGTTGTTATATGCAGCCGCGAGATGAGGAGCGAGCCGGATGATGGAGCGGTATCTTTCAACTGCGGCCGCTGTGTCTCCGCTCTGAGAGGCCTGATGCGCTTCGGCATAGAGGCGCTGGACCTCAGGTGTTACTTCGTCCTGCCGCGCTTGTGCATGAGCGGCGGGATTGATGGTGAACGCCAGCATGGCAGCCAATAGCGGCACTTTGATGCGATGGGCGATGCCGGCGAGGGAGGACTTCATACTGCCTCAATTATAGGTTTTTGCGATAACGACCGTTGGGCCTGAAAGAGTCAAAAAAACGCCGGACCACATGAGAGCGGTCCGGCGCAAGGAAGCCACAAGTCTTTCAATTTCAGGAGACCATCAGCTTTAGAACAAGATTTGCAGTTTCAACTGGCCTTGTCTGTTGTTGATCTGCGAACCAGTTGAGGTGTCCTGCGTGAAGGTTCCGTTGCTCGCATTTTCGTCGGGCCCGTTGAACCTTGTGCGGTTGAATGCGTTGAAGTAGTCAACCTGCAGGATCGCCTGGAACTTCTCGCCCATATAGAAGTGCTTGCGGGCGTTCAGGTTCTCCATGAGGTATGCCGGGTTACGCAGTTCACTGTAGATTCTGTCTGCGTTGCCGATGACATACTGCGTCGGGGTCGTGGTGAAGCCAGCCGGGTCGAACAGCGACGGACCGGTTCCCGTGCCGCCAGCGGTGAAGTAGTCACGTACCTTGCTGTAAGAAGCGGTCTTGAGCTTGACCGAAGGATTGCGGTCAGGCCGGTTGAAACCGTTCGGGAAGGGCGAGCCGCTTTCGCAAACAGAGCTCGACTGGCATCCAGACATCGGTGTTCCAGCCTGGTAGTTGAGAATCCAGCCTACCTGCCAGCCGCCAACAACGTTGCCGAGTTTGCGGTTGTTCACGAACTTCTTTCCGGGGCCGATCGGCAACTCGTAGGTACCGGAGACCTTGAGAGTCTGCGGTGTATCGGAGTTGGAGATCGTATATTCCGGCTTCTGGTTGTACTTGTTGATACCGCCAGAGGTAAAGCTCGAGAAACCGCTATTGGTGTTATCCATGAGCCGGGACAATGTGTAACCGGTCAGGAACGAGAGGCCGCTTGTGAACCGCTTTTCCAGTGTGACTTGCAGACCCTGGTAGTAGGTAGTTCCAAAACCCTCGAAGTTGTTGAAGATGTAGCTGTACTGCGGGTACGGCGTGAGTGCTTGCGCTACCGTCGCAGATCCGCCGAAGTCATCGACGAATGTCGGGTAAGGCAGGGTGAAACCGGCCTGTTGGGCGCATCCGTCTGCGAAGCTATCCGCCAGCACCGACTCGGTGGGGTGGCAGACGCTTTTCACATTTCCGTACTGATCGTCGTACTTCGGATCCATCTGGTTGATCTTGTTGTTCTGGCTAGGCAGGTGGATCACGCGATTGCCGACCCATGCTGCTTCGAAGAACATGTTGTAGGGCAACTCGCGCTGCAGGTTGACGTTCCACTGCTGGCTATATGGAGCATAGCCATTCTTGCGGCTGAAGGCGTTGATCTGTGTGCCAAGGCCAAGAGCCGGGCTGAACGGAGTGGCGACCGTTGCCGGAATGGGATTTGTATCCCAGGATCCGGGAGCGGAAGTGTATGTGCCTGAGCTGTTGCGGTTGAAAGAACCAGTCAGGAGGTTGCCATAGTTGACTGCAACCTTGCTGGTGCCGTATTCATAGGCGCCACCGTTAAGGAAGGCAATGTTGAAGCCGGCTTGAACGACCATCTTAGGGCTGAGTTGATAAGCAAAGCCCAGACGAGGTCCGAAGTGGGTGTAGTGCGTGTCGGCGCGGGTGTAGCCTGCGCAGCCATCGCAGTTACCGAACTTCGTGGCGGCTCCGGGGATGCCCGCGACTGGGTTGATGCCCGGCTTGTCAGGATCGAAGAAAACGATCAGGTTGTTCTCTTCGGTGAAGGGCACCTGGATATCCCAGCGAACTCCCAGATTGATCGTCAATTTTGGAGTCAGCTTGATGTCGTCCTGAACATAAGGAGCGAAGTCCCAGTTGCGGAGTCTTTCTTCCTGAGAGTTGGAACGGTTTGTGTTATCCGGAAGGCCGAGGAGGAAGCTAGCGAACGAGCTTCCATAATTGCTGAAGTTGGCGTCGTTGCGGTCGTGAATCGACGTCTGCTTCTGGCTGAAGTTGAATTGCCCGCCTTCTCTCTGCTCTTCGTTGTCGTCCTGATACGAACGGCGGAGCTCACCACCGATGTTGAAGGTGTGGCGGCCCTTCGTCCAGAGCCAGTTGTTCACGAGAGAGATACCCAGTTTGCGGTTGACCGATCCGGAGTTCGAACCACCGGTACCGAAGTTCGTAGTTGCATGCTGACCGTCGAAAGTGATGTCCGGCATGATGTCTTCCTGGAGCACGCCGAAGTAGTTATCGACCGGTGGGAACTTGTTGATGTTGAACTGGTTGTTGATTTCGCCAATCCATCCGGCGCCCGCTGTCATGATCAGGTGCGGCGTCAGCGCATTGCTGTAGTTCAACAGGAAAGCAGTACCTACGTTCGGGTAGTCACGCAGACTCTCCAGCGGGTTGGGGAAAACGACAATCGGGTTCCGATCGAATCCCTGGCTGTGGAAGGTGTTGCGCCACTCCGTATAGTGAATGCTCTGGGTTGGCGTAAGAGTCTGGTCGACCGTGAAGCCCCACACATGCTGAATGTTCGGAGAGATATAGGGAACGAAGTTCTTGTTGTTGTCGTGCCCACCCACGCCAGTACCGGAATTGTCAGGGTCGGGAATGTACTGAAGGATGCTGGCCGCGATCGGACTAATGCGGTTCGCGGGAATTTTGTTGCCAGGAAACGGTGCGCCTGTCACAGGATCATAGATCGGAATGACGATCTGATTCTTGTTGGCATCAACACCGAGGAAGTTCGAGAAGTCGCCGGCCTTTTCAGCTGCCGTCGGCACGGTGCCGTTGTTGGTGTTTTCGGTGTTCTGCTTGTACCACTCCTGCGCATAGTAACCGAAAGTCTTGTTTCGACCATCGTAGATGTGCGGGATGCGGATGGGTCCGCCGATCGAGAAGCCGTAGTTGTTCTCGTGGTCCACGGGAGGCTTTTTGTCTACGTTATTCGAGTTCCACGGAGGACCATTGAAGAAGCCAACGGAGTCAAAGAAGCTGTTACGGTTGATCTCGAAAAGATTTCCGTGGTAGCTGTTGGTTCCCGACTTCATCTGATAGGTCAGAGCGCCCTGTCCCAGGCCGTATTGAGCCGAGAAGGTAGACCGCTCAACCTTGTATTCCTGCACCAGGTCGAAAGGCGGGTTGTAATTCACGGTGTATCCTTCGGTCTCCGACTGGGGAACCGGGATGCCGTTGTAGATGATTTCCTGAGAAAAATCGACGCCGCCACTGACGCGGTGCGAAAAGTTGTCGCCGGTTGTGCCGGGAGCGAGAAATTGCAGCTGATCGATCTGGCGGCCGCGGCCTGAAACCTGTTCAGGCAGGGCTGCGACGACGGCGGGCTCGATGGTGCTGCCCAATTCCGGCGCGGTGGTGTTGAGCGCGATTTCGTCCGCGGTGACCTGGACGGTTTCAGTGGCTGCACCGGTCGTCAGAGTGAAGTCGACCGTGGAGGTCGTACTGACCTCGATGGTGACGGCCTTCTTGACGTCCTTCTTGAAGCCTTGAGCATCCACCGTCAGGTCGTATTTGCCGGGCAACAGCCCCCTGAACGCATACGTGCCAGCGCTGCTGGTAGTGGTATCGCTCGTGACTGATGTCTGATCGTTGGTGACGGTGACTTTCGCATTCGGCACAACCGCCCCGCTAGGGTCGGTCACAGTACCGGTGATTCCGGCGCTTGCCTGCGCAAACGCAGACTGCGGCGCCAAAGAAATCAGAAATGCGATTGCTAGGACGGCCGAAGCCCATAGGCCCGCCTTTGAGCGACGCCATAGGACGGCACACTCCGTTTGAACGGGAACTTGTTTCACTTTGCCTCCTGGTCTTACCCAGTTAAGTTTGTCTAAACTCAGTAGCTTTTTAGGGAGTCACGACATCGGAAGGGCTCTACTTGGCCTTGGATCCGGGGGCCGGAAATGGAAACGATACCACAAAATGGTAGCGATTCCATTCCGCGCAAATATACGTCTCCCAAATTTAGACTGTCAAGAAAATTCTGATTGATTCCTTATGGGCAAGTCGGGTGTTAACGGCAATTTTGCTACAAACTTGGTGACAAATTGCAGCCCTCATAAGGTGAGATCCCGGAAGGCGGGATGAACCGGTTCGAGCCCTTCGCCGAGGTGCCGTCTGTCCCGAATGTGACGGTTGCCGACTACTGTCCGGGAACGGAACATGATCCAGAAGCTTTTGCGGAGCTGGGAGGTAGATTCTGCAATGGTTCGTCCACCTGAATCTGACTGTCGCCCTTGACGTTTTCGAGCGTCTGCACGATCCCGCTGGGCCACTGGATCTGAATGCAAGAGGCCGTCGGGCTCTCGCCCAGACCAAAATGGACCCGGGGATCACTGGCAGACAGGTAGCCGCTGGAGGTTGTCACGGTCGCCCACTGTTTGCGGCTCGGAGTCTGGACCTGGACAACCGCTCCTATCCCGTCGCGATTGCTCTTGTGCCCCACGAGCCGCAGCGTCAGCCAGTGCCCCGAGTGCTCCGTCTCGTTCTTCAGGACGTAGGCCGCACCACCGTTCGTTGTCACTACGGCATCAATCCGTCCGTCGTTGTCG
>Ga0207694_10003657_pt1 | contig 12170 bp, 5 predicted proteins | sample KBSC34metaG_FD_184353 | JGI IMG/M metagenome (GOLD analysis project Ga0207694, IMG submission 184353) | Corn rhizosphere microbial communities from Kellogg Biological Station, Michigan, USA - KBS C3-4 metaG (SPAdes) (version 2) | ecosystem: Host-associated > Plants > Roots > Rhizosphere > Soil...
CGGTGGTCGCCGAATTATCAAAAACCGAACGGCTGGGGGTCAGTCGAGTTCCTGTTCGTGAAGCGACGCTAGTGCTCGAACGGGACGGGTTGCTTGAGTTTGAAGGCCGTGGAAGGTGCCGCGTCCGCACCCTGACACCGATCGACCTGCACGAAATTTACGGTGTGCGGCTGTTGCTGGAGATGGAAACGTTTCGCTTGGCGGCTCGCAATCACACGCCCGATGACCTGAAGGCGATGCGTGATAATATCGATCAACTGAAACGGGCGAGATCGCTGTCGCAGGTGACGTTGTTGGATATTGAGTTCCATGATTTGGTCGCCGTTGCCGCACGGCAATCTCGCTTGTCGCATCTGTGGCGGATTATGCGAGGACAAATCCAATTGTTCACCGCCTACTTGCAGCGGGAGGTGGCACAAGTCCGATTTGCGGTCCGCGAAGCAGCTGTCTCGGGACACAACGATTGCCTGAGCATCATCGAGTCGCGAAACGAGGCGGCCGCGGAAGAGTGTGCCAAGTCGCATTTGCAGCTCTGGGATCAATGGCTGCGCGCGTCCGAGCGGACGGGAAACGCCTTGTGATTAACGCACAATCGACCGCAGTAGCCAGTGGAACTTCGCGGCCGAGCGGCGTGGCGCATCTTCATCAGGGCAAAGGCGAGGGCGAGTGATATGTCGATGTCTGGTGCAGTCCGAACGGACGTGGTGCGATGCCTAACCTGCATGCTGTCGGCGCTCGCAGCACCGCTGATCAGCACCGCCGCGGAGTCAGCAGCCGACGCGTTCGAAGCGAAGATTCGGCCAGTCCTTGTGCAGACCTGTTTTCAGTGCCACGGCGACGTCAAAGCCGGTGGTGGTTTTCGCGTCGACTCGCGCGAGGCATTGCTTCACGGTGGAGAGTCTGGTCCCGCGATCATTCCCGGTAACGCCGCTGACAGCCTGATGTTCAAGGCCATCAAGCGAGACGACAGCGTGTCGGCCATGCCGCCCGACAAGAAACAGACACTGCGACCCGATCAAGTGGCGGCGTTCGAAGCGTGGATCAATGCCGGAGCTGTCTGGCCAGAAAACACCACCAAATTCGAGGCAATGCGACATTGGGCCTTCGAGCCCATTTACTCCGTCGATCCGCCGGTCGTCACAGACAAAGTCTCGTCCAGAAACAGTATCGACCAATTCATTCGGGCGAAGCAGGAAGCCGTCCATGCATCACCCGCTTCAACTGCCGACAAACGGACACTGATCCGCCGGGCAACCTTCGATTTGACAGGACTGCCACCGACACCAGCGGAAGTCGATGCATTCGAACACGATGATTCACCGCAGTCGTTCGCCACGGTCATCGACCGGCTATTGCAATCGCCGGCCTATGGCGAGCGTTGGGGAAGACATTGGCTGGATGTGGTGCGCTACGCCGATACCGCAGGCGAAACAGCCGACTACCCCGTTCCGCTGGCCTGGAGATATCGCAACTACGTCATTAACGCCTTCAACGCCGACAAGCCGTACGACGAATTCTTACGCGAGCAGATTGCCGGCGACGTGCTGGCAGGGCAGGGGCCACCTGCTGCGTACGCCGAACGAGCCACTGCGACCGGATACCTGGCCATCTCACGCCGCTTCGGCTTCGATTCCGAGAACTATCATCACCTGACCATTCAGGACACGATCGACACGCTGGGGCAGTCGGTTCTGGGACTGAGTCTGGGGTGCGCTCGATGTCACGATCACAAGTTCGATCCGGTGTCGATGCAGGACTACTACGCCCTGTACGGAATCTTCGACAGCAGCCGCTACTCGTTCCCCGGCTCGGAACAAAAACAACGCGTTCGATCGATGATGCCGCTGTTACCACCTGCGGAATCTCAACCGAAATGGCGTGAATTCGATGCACGAGTGGCCTTGATCGCGGATGCACTCGAAAAGCAGAAACAACCAGTCCCCTCGGCGATCCTGCGATCTCTGAATGATTTGGACGGAGATTTTGAGCTTCAGGCCATTGCCGCAGGCGGCAGCAATGGTGTTCTGGTGCCGCCCTGGCTTTACGAAGGGGCGATCGCCATCACGAACGCCGCTCAGAGTCCTTTCAAAAACCTGTATCCACGCGGCAGGGTCGGCGTCAGCATGGCAGCCCGAACCGGCAAATACCGGATCTCTCAAGCGATCTATCCGCGACGGACAAGCGACTCGTCGTCGAAGTTACATCTAAACCTCGATTTTCGTGTGGGGCCGTCAGACGGCGCACTGCACGGCGCCCATCGATTCTGCGTCGGCAGCCATCCCGATTCCTCGACGTTCGAAGTTTTGATTTCTTCGGAGGCCGTTTCACTTCGACAAGCCGGAAAAGTGGAACCGCTGAGCCCGGTGAAGCCGAACGAATGGCAGAATCTGCAACTGATTGTGGACTTGAAACAGCGCACCGTCGCCGGTTCCATCGGCATACCCGGACGTGTGACCGAGATTGCCATTAAGCCCTGTTCGCCCAATTGGAACGGCGCGATCGACGTAGTTTCGCTGGATTCGTTCGCGGAGAACGGTGTGGCATTGCCAGCGATCGAATACGACAATTTAGGCATTCAAGACGCGCCGATCGCTCCTGTCTCCACCGACCTACCGTCGTTTTCGAACGATGGCGTAGATGTTGCGGCGTTGAGTGCCGAGTTAGAGGCGTTGGTCGGGTTTGATGGTGATTTTGAATTCCAGAACAAATCAGCGGCGCCCATCAGTCCGTGGGGGCCAGGGCCGAACAGCGTTGTCGCGATCTCGGATGCGTCGCAAAGTCCCTTCCGGAATCGTTTCCGCACGGGGACGCGGGGAATTCATATGCCTAACCGCGGTGAATACGACGGCTTCGGCCGCACCGTGGCGAATGTGAAACCCGATGCAGATGGACGAGTCTATGCCGGATTCGATTTCCGTTGTGCCAGTCGCGATTCCGGTGGACAGGGTTCTTGGCGGTACTACTTTGGCCATGGCCCGGGTGTCTCGGCGGCTGTCGAGCTGTTCTTCAACGGCGAGAATTTCTTCCAGCGGAGCGGCGAGGCTCGAGATGTCGTCAGCCCACTGATGATCGGCGAATGGTATCAGGTGCAATTGATCCTCGATCTGAACACACGATCTTACACCGGCACATTATCATCGCGTTCAGGACGAGTTGCCTTCACTGGTCAATTCGCGACCGGTTGGGACGGTACGCTCGACTACACGTTCATCGACAGCTACGGCCATCTGGGCGGAGTCAGGCCCTCGTTGGATGCGGACAATTTTGCGATCTCGTCAACGCCCCTGGCGCCGTTCGACGCAGAACCGATTGAATCGGGTAAGACTGCGACCGAAACGAACCGAACACGTGTGACCGACCTCAGACGTCAGTTGGCGGCTGGTGCGGCCAACCTGGATCTCGCGAAGAATGAATTGAATACGCTGCTGGCGGAAGGGCCTTTTCCCCTGTCCTATGGGATGGCGGAGGGAACACCGCATAACGCGCGCATACACCATCGGGGCGAACCTGATCAATTGGGACCCGTAGCGCCGCGCGGTTTTATCAAAGTTTTGGGGGGCGGCCTATTGCCAGATCATGCGTCAGGCAGTGGCCGACTGGAACTGAGCCACTGGTTGACGAACCCCGCCAATCCGTTGACGGCACGTGTGATGGTCAATCGGATCTGGCAGTATCACTTCGGCCGAGGGCTGGTGAAGACTCCAAACGACTTTGGCGTCCGCGGTCTGCCGCCGACTCATCCCGAATTGCTGGACCATCTGGCGATTCAGTTTGTCCAGAACGGTTGGTCAATGAAGGCGTTGCACCGTCTGATCATGCTGAGCGCGACTTACCAGCAGGCCAGTCAGATCGATTCGAGTGAATCATCGCCGACGATGGACATGTCCGATCTATACACGCATTTCGTTCGCCGCCGTTTGAGTGCCGAAGAAATCCGCGATGCGATTCTGATCGTGAGTGGCGAGTTGGATCCGTCACCAGGACGAGAGCATCCGTTCCCGACACCGATCGGCTGGGGCTTTTCTCAGCATGCTCCATTCAGTGCTGTCTACGATCACAACAAACGCAGCGTGTACTTGATGACCCAGCGGCTGAAGCGGCACCCATTCCTGGCTTTGTTCGACGGCGCTGACCCGAACGCAACGACGGCAGATCGGCTCGGGACCACCGTACCGACTCAGGCGTTGTATTTCCTGAATGATCCCTTCGTGCATGCCAAGGCCGAAAAGTGTGCCATTCGGTTACGAGCGTCGGCCTCGAACGAAGTGCAACAGGTTGAATTGATCAGTCGCCTGGCGCTCAGTCGATTGCCGACCGACATCGAACGAGTTGAGGCGAGTCAGTTTCTGCAAAACTATCGAGATGAACTAGTGACAGCGAAGCAGGATCGTGTCGACGAACGAGCGATCGCCGCCTTTGTTCGTACCGTATTCGGTTCCAACGAATTCCTTCATGTGGATTGATTTGTGATGAAGACGAATCGCGTGTTTGATCCGATGCGACGCGGCATGTTGCGCTCGATGATCGGGGGCTCGATGATGTTTCCCGGAATCGTCTCGCAACTGCTGGCGGACGAATCTCCAGCCAGTTCCACCGATCCACTCGCTCCGAAGCCGACTCATTTTCCGCCCAAGGCGAAGCGAGTCATCTTTTTGTACATGAGCGGCGGTGTTTCTCATATCGATTCGTGGGATCCGAAGCCGAAATTGTTTGCGGACGGCGGCAAGACAATTCCGGTCAACGAATTTCAGGGGCGTAAGGGCGACTTCAACATGTTTCTAAAGCGGCCGCAGTGGGAGTTCGCTCCGCATGGCCGCTGTGGAACAGAAGTGAGCGGACTGTTTCCGTACATGGCCGAATGTGTCGATGACTTGTGTGTGATCCGTTCGATGAAGTCCGATCACACCAATCACTACGAAGCGACGCTGGGGATTCATACGGGATCGTTCACCTTCGCACGACCTAGTATCGGCTCGTGGCTCAGCTATGGCCTGGGCACGATGAATCGCAACCTGCCGTCATTCGTCGTGATCGCGCCTCAATCGCCTTACGCCGGGGGACAAGTGTGGGGCAGCGATTTTCTGCCGGGTTCACATCAAGGAACGCTCGTCGTGCCCGGTCCAGAACCGGTGGCCAATATTCAGAGACGCGCCGTCACCAGCCGTCTACAGGAAATGGAACTCGACATTTTGTCCAAGCGGAATCAACGGCATCTCGCCGCCAACTCGCAGGACCCGCTGTTAGCCGCGCGAATCAAGTCGTTCGAAACGGCCTTCGGCATGCAGGCCGAAATGCCCGAAGTCTTCGATCTGTCGCATGAAACCGATGCGACGCTGGGTCTGTATGGTTTGGAGCGTGGCAGTACAAAAGGATTTGCGTGGCAGTGCCTCGTCGCGCGTCGATTGGCTGAACGCGGAGTGCGATTCGTGGAACTGATCGACGTCGGTTCGTCGAACAACTGGGACGCTCACGGAGACATGCTGACGCACAATCCATTGGCAGTGAACGTCGATCGCGCGATCGCCGGATTATTGAAAGACCTCAAGCAACGCGGCATGCTCGAGGACACGCTGGTTGTCTGGACAACGGAATTCGGTCGGACTCCGTTCAATTCCGCCGCCGATGCCCGCGGCCGCGAACATCATCACTGGGTCTTCTCGTCATGGCTGGCCGGGGCAGGGGTGAAGCCTGGAATCACTTACGGCGAATCGGACGAATACGGAATCGACGTCGCCAAAGACCAGGTCCACGTCCACGATTTCCACGCCACAATCCTGCACCTGATGGGCCTGGACCATGAGCGTCTGACGTACCGTCACACGGGCCGCGATTACCGACTGACCGACGTCCACGGCAAAATCGTCAAGGGGATCCTGGCATAACTGCCAGCTCAGAAACGGAGGCTGTCAGACTGGCTCACACAGAGTGACAAAACAAGCCACACTCAAACACCATCCGTCGCCCATTTCGCTCAGCCCAGTCGACTCGACCAAACGAATTGAGACGCTGTGTCAATGCAGTCGCTTCTGCCGCTTTTACATCGCCGGCGACCCGGTGGAATTATTATCATTTCGCATTCGCATCGATTCTTTCGCCTGCGTCAAAGATAAGGATCGAGTCATACTGGTCATCGCGCCTGCGTCGTAAGAACAAATGTCTTCCGTCGGCAGAGAACTCGATCTTGTTGGCCGGAGTCTTGAAGTTCAGCAATTCCAGCATTTCCTGGCCTGCGGCGACACTCCAGAGCTTCACGACACCGGAATCGTCTGCCGTCGCCAGCGTTCGCGAGTCGGGGGACACAACCACAGAGCGGATCTTATCGCGATGACCTGCGAGTTGGGTCAGGATGGAGCCGTCAACGGCATCGCGAACAACCACAAGTCGATCATCACCGCCTGAAACGACACATCGACCATCCGGACTGAATGCCAAAACAGTCAAGTCCATCTGGATTGATTCCCAGACCAGTCGATGCTCATGGAGATTCCATAACCCAATGCCGGTTTGGGTTGCTAACAATATCTGACCGCCATCGGGCGAGAAAGCCATCGTCTTGGCGTGGGGAATTGGAATCTTCTCCTTATTCTCCAAGGTGGGAAGGCCAAGCAACCAGACGAAATGCTCGGCCTCGTCATTTTCGGAAGGTCGACGCCAATAAGAAACGGCAATCGACTTTGAATCCGGTGAAAAACACGCGTTAGCCAGTTGTCCCGGGACTCGCCACTGTCCCGCGAGTGATAGTTCCGCCGCAGCGTGATTCGCCGTCGGCAGGCGAAGCACCTGCAACTCCTCTTGCGGTTGATTTCTTCGCAGTCCCGCCGCGTATTGTCCGTCGCGCGAGGCCGTGATTTCATCAAATCCAGAATTGAGAATCGGAACAATCGTATTTCTGGATCGCCAATCCAAGACCTTGGAATACTCGGGGCCGTCTTTCTTTCTGCTCGTGATCAGCACGGAACGCGTTTGCGGGACGGCACAATAGTCGAAGGGATACTCGATTGGAATTTCAAGGGGATTTTCCGAATCGTTTGTCGGCCGATTCCATTTCAGAACACGACCATCTTGCCCTGCCGAGATCAATTGTTCTCCGTCGTCGGACCACACCAGCGAGTAGACGATACCCTCATGGCCATGCCACGGCGGAATCTTGCTGCGGAAAAGACGTCCTTCTGAGGAAATGTCCCAAAGTTGGATCTGACCACCTTTGTAACCGGCCGCCAGTAAATCGCAGTCTGGGTTGATTGCCAGGGAAGTTGCATTTTCCAGGTTCCTGGCGATCGTCACAAAGCTGTTTTTCGAAATCTTGACGGAGACAAGCTCACTGCCTTCGCTACCAATAATCATCAAATCCCGTTCCTCGCGCATGGCGACCGGTCCGAGAGAGTTGTGGTAGATAAACCCGAATGGCTCTTGGCGACTCCAAGTTTCAAATTCCCAAAGCACAGCCGTTCGATCACGACTAGTCGAGGCAAAGGTCATGCCATCGCGTCCGGGCACGAGAGAATTAATATCAGCTTGATGCTGATTGAGCTCACGACGCAATTGCCCCGACCTGGAGTCGAACACGCGGATCACAGGATTGTCGCCGCAAGAGACAATCTCGTTTCCGTTTGGTGTGTAAAACAACTGAAATGCTTTTCCCGGGTGCGCTCGGAACTTGAGTCGTTCGGTTCCCGTGGCGAGAGTCCAGATTCGAATCGTCCCGTCGTCGCCAGAGGAGGCCAATTCATCTCCATTCGGCGAGAAGGCCACGCCATTCACCTCGATCTGTCCGGTTGGGATCTGATTCAGAATTTGACCCGTTGATGGATCGAGTAGCCTGATTCTTGCATCCAGCCCCGCTACCGCCATGATTTTTCGGTCTGGTGATGGACAAAGCACATAAATCGGCGAACCGGCGTCCAGCAGTACTTGATGAGTACGACGAGATTGGGCGCGCAGATACCACCACTCAAATCCGCGAAGATCCTGTTGGCCCGGTTTGGGAATATGACGTTCCAGCAGTAACGTCACGTTGCGGGAATCGCCTTCTTTCCAGGCGGACATCGCTCGACTGATATCCGCCGTATACAAGGCGACATTTGTTTTGGACTCATTCTCCACGGCAATACGCTGCATCTCGCGTGCTTCATTGACTGCTGTCACCAGATCCTGATTGAGTTGTCCCAACTCGTTATTGAAGTTCCCTAAGTTGTGCACATGGGCCGCTAACAAGCCAATAATCGAGACGATCGCACCCAGTGTGACGGCTACCAGTGCCGCTGCCGTCGGTTTTCTTCGGCTCCATCGCTGCATCCGTCCGAGTATGCCCACTGGACGTGTCAGAATCGGCTCGCCGCGCAAATAGCGTCGAAGTTCCTTCGAAAGCTCGTTGGCCGTGACGAAGCGCCTGGTCGGCTTCTTCTCCAAGCATTTAAGGCAAATTGTTTCCAGATCGCGGGGAATCTCGGGTCGAATGCGACGGATGGAGATAGGATCGTTTTTCTGGATCTGGTCGATCACATTAGCAACACTCACTCCGACAAAGGGCGGTCGCCCCGTGAGCAATTCGTAAAGAATTGCCCCTAATTCGTAAACGTCCGTATAAGACCCAATCGGAAAGTCGACTCGACCTGTCTGTTCCGGGGCCATGTAAGCAGGGGTCCCCATGACCAGTGTTTCCGTCTGGGTGATCGTACTTTCGGGGCCATTTTCCAGAATCTTGGCCAGTCCGAAGTCCGTGAGACGCGGTACGAAGGGAAGATCGTCATCGGCACTTGTTCCGGGCGGCGCCGTCTCAAGCGGCATCAGCAGAACGTTGCTGGGCTTCAGATCAAAGTGAAGCACACCTCGCGTATGACTGTAATGCACCGCGTCAGCCAGCTTTGCGATCAGAGCTGCAGCCAGACGAGCGCGAATCGGTGAAGTTTGTTCTTTCAGCCATTCGGCAAGGTTTGGCCCCGGACAATACGTCGCTGCGATGTAGACGATCGACCCGGCCTCGCCCGCTTCGTGAATCGGCACGATATTGGGGTGATCAAGCGAGGCTGCGGCTCGCGCCTCCTTCTCGAAACGCGTCAACAGATTCACGTTGCTCAAAGAATGGAGCCGTGGAACCTTTAAGGCAACTTGACGCCGCAATTTCGGATCAAAAGCCTTGTAGACGATGCCGAAGCCACCAATGCCTAGGACGCAGTCCAATTGAAAGCGACCAATTCTCGCAGGCATGGAGGTGGAGTCGACAGGATCGACGCGTGGCCAGGCTCGCTCCAAAAGTTGAATGCAGCGAAACAACGACGACGTTTCGGCGTCGATATCGACCTCCGAGATTGATGAGTCTGCCGCAGTCGAACGTGTGCCATGTCGCAGTTGTTCATCGTAGATGGTGAGCTGATTGGCAAGTTGACCCAACTCCGCTTCCAGGCTTGGATCGTCAGGAGGCAGTTGATTCATCTACTCGCAACTCCTGCTTCAACTGCTTGATGGCCCTGGTCCATGTTTTGCGGGCCGCGTCTTCTGTCTTTTGGATTCGACATCCGATCTCTGGGAAAGACAGGTTTTCCCGGTGTCTCATGAGAATCACTTCGCGATAGGTGACGGGAAGTTTTAACAACGCCGACTCCAATCTCGCCCACTCATCTTGAGTCAAGGCGATCTGGCTGGGGCTGGCTTGAATGGAAATGCCTTGGCGATCATTGGCAGGTGTCTCTAGCGACATGTCCCGCTTCTGTGCTCGATAGGCTTTCTGGTGGTTCGAAATCAAATTGAAGAGTATCGCCCGCAACCAGCACGCCAGCTCTTCGCGTGTCGTTCCACGAAACTGCGAATGATTCTCAAATCCTTTGATGATCGTTTCTTGAACAATATCCGAGGCACCTATCTTCGAACGAATCGCTTCTGGCAATTCGGCCATGGCGATGGCCAGCAGGTAAGGCCGGAATTCTTCGAGTACTTGGGCGGGATCTTCGGAAACTTTTGGACTACGAAAATGCGAGAAACCGAGTAACTGGGGCGAGTTGCAATGTTCTTCCGTGTTTACATGGTCACTCAAGACAACACACCACACCCGAATCGGACATGAAAAATGAATTGCGTCAACGAATTTCTCGCATCAGGTCGTCGCTCACTCGTCGTCAGAAAACTCAGTCTAGCCATCGCCAATTAGCGAACGCAATCGTCGTTCCCGCACGTCATTGATTGCCTTCGGGCAGCCACTCGGGCCAACGATACGAACTCGCTTTCTAATGGAATTTCGTCGAATTCCCAAAAAACCGCGTCTGCTTACGGGTTGATTTGTTGTCCAGTCGGACAGCGGAAATCGTTTTGAAGCACGGTGGCGGGCGTCGCGGTGAGCTCAAATTGGGATTCTTGGTGTTGATCGTCGCTGGGATTCGCAGTCCGCGAGCGATGTTGGGAAGTGGAACCGGAAATCATTAACGCCATGGGAATGGCTTGATGATACCGACGCGATCTGTGCACCCACTTGACGGAACAGGATGGCAAATTTGATGTCTGACGATGCCAAAGTCTTGCAGGGGATTGCGACTTTTGATTTAACTCTTTTGGCGAACACTCCGTTCAACCCCTATCGATTTGCCATCACGGTGAAGGACGTGTCGGGCATCGGTGTCTTCACAATCCATCCAAACGGTACAAAAGCGTTTGATTACATTGAGTGCAGTCAATTCTTCGGTACCCATACCATGCTGGGCAGTTACGTGTTTGGCAACACCACAAGCCTGTCCACAGCAGAATGGCGCGGCGAACTCACAAACGTCGTTCGAGATTGTGGCAGTCCCCCTGATGAACCTGCGGCTCCATCAAGTATTCGATCAGGTGATTTTGTCATCTTTGGATTCGGCTTTGGAATGGAAATACTTGCAGGGCCAGCCGCAGGTGTCACGCTATCAGCACGGTCAAGATCCCTGATTCGATTTTGCGCCCCTTCGCATGCAGGATCCGGGCAAGAATTGGCTTCCATGGCGGCCGCAGAAGATGTCGTCGAGGTGTTTTTTGATACTTCGAATGGATCGAGTCTCGTAGGCGAAAGTTCGCGTCATCAGATCAAGCTGTTTACGATGCCTGAGCAATCAATCTGGCCTGTGCAAGCCATTGATCGGGCCTGCGACGGTGTCAGTTGGCGCCGACCGGATGGTACCTCGGCTATCTGATCTGTTGGCGATTTGATCCGTTCATGAAAAGGAAAACGGAACAGCCCTTCCAGACAGACTCAATGTCTGCTTTGAAGGGCGGATTAAAGTCCGTGACTTCGGGGTTAGACGCGTCGGATGTCGGATGGGTGAGAAATCCTGTTCGTCCGTGATCCAGAGGCTTCAGGCCGACCGGCGCGCCCGGCGACAGTGAATCCAAGTTCGAATTTAGACGCATTGATCGACTTTGATGGGACTGGTCGAGCCCCCGCGCGTCAAAACAGCAAGCCGAGAAGCCGCAATCACGAGCCTGAGCGGCGGCAATCAACAGAAAAGCCGATGAGCGGCGATCCATTGGGTGTGCAACGTTTCTAACTGGATTCAATATCCACATGCATCCACTTGCGACGTGGAATCAACGGAAACGCATCCACAGTTTTCGGAACGATATACTTCGCAAACCCAGCGTGTCGCCGTGAACTTCTCGAAATTCGTGATCCGACTGAGCATTGCAGACGTTACAATGTGGGTTCAATAAACTGGGCGCGGCCCACGGAGTTTCCATTGAAGGGTTTCTTTTAGTGCCGGAAAACCTCGTAGGAGGATAACCACAGCCGTCCGGCACAGAACACCGTGACTGAACGGGACACGGCACATTATTGTGTGGCATCGCCAGAAAGAGCGCTTACTGAGCCCTTCACTTGGGCACGTCTCAGATTTGATGAGACAGAGACCACCGACATTCAGTCATGTCGGTGGTTTTTTGTTGTCCGCGCCTTACTTGCCAGATTTCTTGACCGGCTTCTTCGCGGTCTTCTTCACAGCCTTTGTCGCAGCCTTCGGCGGTGATTTCCTCGTTGGCTTCACTGCCGCAAACAATCACGATAGGCTGTCGATCGGGATTGCGCCATCAATGGTATCCAGCTACTCTGATGCAAGATAGACAGTTCTTGCTCAATTTGGAGTACCCTATGAACGCGCCAATAGCCCTTTTGTCCGCATCTGGTCCGTTAAAGGATATCTTGATGGCCCGAGGCAGTT
>Ga0207694_10003658_pt1 | contig 12170 bp, 9 predicted proteins | sample KBSC34metaG_FD_184353 | JGI IMG/M metagenome (GOLD analysis project Ga0207694, IMG submission 184353) | Corn rhizosphere microbial communities from Kellogg Biological Station, Michigan, USA - KBS C3-4 metaG (SPAdes) (version 2) | ecosystem: Host-associated > Plants > Roots > Rhizosphere > Soil...
GCCGAGCGCCTTCACCGTCTCACGCGCGATCACTTTGTTTCCTATCGCGGCCTGAATCGGCACCTCAAACAGTTGTCGCGGAATTAACTGCTTCATCTTCTCCGCTAGCGCCCGTCCTTTCGGCTGCGCCGTGCTCCGATGCAGAATCAACGACAACGCATCAACCGGTTCGCCCGCCACGAGCACATCGAGCTTCACGAGATCACTTTCCCAGTAACCTGCGAGGTTGTAATCGAGCGACGCATAACCACGCGACACCGATTTCAACCGATCGTAAAAATCCAACACGATCTCGTTCAACGGCAACTCATACGTGAGCATCACGCGATTCGAGGTGATGTACTCAAAACCTTTTTGCAGACCGCGCTTCTCTTCAAGCAACGGAAGAATGCCGCCGAGATGTTCATCGGGCGTAAGAATCACGGCGCGAATCACCGGCTCCTCGATCTTCGCGATGCGACCCGGATCCGGCATCTTCGCGGGGGAGTCGATCTCCACAACCTGACCGTCCGTCGTCGTCACCACGTAACGCACGCCAGGCGCAGTCGTGATCAGATCGAGATTAAACTCACGCTCCAATCGCTCCTGCACGATCTCCATGTGCAGCAAACCGAGAAAGCCACACCGAAACCCGAAGCCGAGCGCTGTTGAAGATTCAGGCTCGTAAAAGAATGACGCATCATTGAGTCGCAACTTGTCGAGCGCATCACGGAGTTCCTCGTACTGCGCCGTGTCCACCGGATACAAGCCGGCAAACACCATCGGCTTGATCTCCTGGTAACCCGGAAAAGGCTCTTTCGTCGGCCGCGCTGCTTCAGTCACGGTGTCGCCGATCTGCACGTCCGCGACAGCCTTGATTGAAGCGGTCAGAAAACCGACTTCACCGACGCTCAAATGATCGATTGGCGTCGGCGTTGGTCGATTAACGCCGAGCGTTTCCACCTGGTAGTCGCGATTCGCATTGAAGAAACGAATCTTCATGCCCGGCCGAATCGTGCCGTCGATCACGCGAAACAGAACGATCACGCCGCGATACGAGTCGTACCACGAATCGAAGATCAACGCTTTGAGCGGCGCGGTTGGATCGCCTTTCGGCGGCGGAATGTCGCGCACGATGGCTTCGAGCACTTCGCTCACGCCCTGACCTGTCTTCGCACTGGTGAGGATCGCGTTGTGAGTCTCGAGACCGATGAAGTGCTCGATCTGTTCGATCGCTTTTTCGGGCTCAGCGCCCGGCAAGTCGATCTTATTGATCACCGGAATCAGCTCGAGGTTGTTTTCGATCGCGAGATAAGTATTCGCAAGCGTCTGCGCTTCGACGCCCTGCGACGCATCGACTATCAACAGCGCGCCTTCACACGCCGAAAGCGATCGCGAGACTTCGTAAGAGAAATCGACGTGACCCGGCGTGTCGATCAGGTTGAGCACGTAACTCTGGCCGTCCTGCGCTTTGTAATCGAGCCGGACTGCGTGCGCTTTGATCGTGATGCCGCGCTCGCGCTCGAGGTCCATGTTGTCGAGCACCTGGTTTTCCATCTCACGTTCAGACAGAGCTCCGGTGAGCTCGAGCAGGCGGTCGGCGAGCGTCGACTTACCGTGATCGATATGAGCGATGATCGAGAAATTGCGAATTCGCGAAGAATCCATCTTTGCTACAACTTACTCAGGAAAGTGTTCATTAACGTAGGCGCGCGCCTTTTCAGGAGAATTGATCGACTGAATAAAATTAGTGTTGCGCATTACCCAACCAACATGCTCGGCGACAAACTTCTCGTAATTGTCGCCCGCTGGCGTGAAGTCGTCATTCGTTAAGCCGAGCTTTACGCAAACGCGCCGGAGCAACTCTCCCTCGCCGGTCATGCTCGCTGCTTGATAGAGCTTGTGCTTATCGTCGTCAGACATTGAAGAGTCGGAGGACGAGCTGGAGCTGTTGGAAGAGTTAGACGCGTTGTCGTTCCTGTTCGTGAAATCTGAATTGTCATTCGAATTGGAATTGCGATTTGTACTGACGTTGAAATTGTAGTTGCGATTGTAATTGTGTGCTGCGCGATTCATGAAGTAATAGATCAAACCGCCGGCGATCGCGACCACAATCAAACCCAAACACCCTGCGCCACCACAACCGAGAGCAATCTTCTGATTTCGATTCATTGTTTTTCCTCAGAATAGAGTTAGCCACAAAAGCACAAAAGAACGTAAATCAGTTATCTAATAGTTTTCATCCCAGAGTCTTCATCCATTGGACGCAGCGCGCCAGGTGATCGTGCATCGTCGATGCGTCGTCTTTATGTATATCGCCGTGACCGGGCAACACCCACTCAAATTCGTAACTCAGAAGTTTTTCCATCGAACGCGTCTGCTCAGGCCACGAGTACCACGACACGCTGCGAAACGCCGTCAACGTTCGGCGTGCAGGTGACCAGGCGAGGTGATCGCCGGTGAAGAGAAACTTGTTGCGGTAAAGAAAGACGACGTGACCGCGCGTGTGTCCCGGCGTGGGAATCACGAGCAAGTCGTCGTCGAGTTGCACCGGCTCTTCGCCGCGAATCACATGCTCGACGCCGAGACGACTCGCGCCGTCGTCAGCATGCATCAGTCTTTCGCAGTTGAATCTGTCGCGAAACAACTTGTGCGCGGCAACGTCGTCTTTGTGCGTGAGCAGCATTCGACTCACGCCGCCCATCGCTTCGATCTGCTTTACGAGCTGGCTCGCAAATCGTGGCGAGTCGATCAGGATGTTGCCGCCTTCACTTGCAGGACGAGTAATCAAATAACTCCAGGCGCCAAAGCTATCTTCCGAGGTGAAGCCGCAGAAGTAAACGTTGTCTTCGAGCCGCATCGGAAACGCGTCGATGCCGAGATGCGCGTCGTGTCGCTCGGTTGCGCCAATCGAGCCGGTCGGACACGAGACGAGGGCCATCATCGCGAGCTGCGTCTCATCGTCTGTTTCTGGTTGATGATAGACGCTGCACTGGTCGCCGTGATCGTGAAAGATCGTGGGCGCGAGTTGACTACACGTATCGCAATCGATGCAAGTGGAGTCAACGAAGAAGTCGCCGGGGACATTCTCAGGTAAACGTTGTTGCAGGCTCGCCATATTACGTTTGTACTTTAAGTTTTCTCACGCAAAGGCGCAAAAGAACAAGTCAGCAGAATGAACAAGTCAAGAAGAGGGGCTTGCCCCCGCCGCTACTTGGATTGGACGAGCGGGGGCAAGCCCCTCTTCCTGACTTGTTCTTTTACGAAATCCTAAATCCTACAGATCGAACTCGTTAATTAATCGATGTAAGTATGATCGGCTGATGCCGAGCTTCTTTGCGGCGGCGACCTTGTTTCCTTCAGACTGCAGCGCGCTCACGATCATGCGGCGCTTGACGGCTTCGACGGCGCCTTCCAAAGTGCTCTCGTCGCCGGGCGTCGTTCCCGGCAACACGCGCAACATCTTCTCCGGCACAAACTCGAGCCCGAGCGTCGGGCTGCTGCTCAACACCACCAACCGCTCGATCAAATTTTCCAGCTCGCGGACGTTCCCCGGCCAGTGATAGTCGAGCAGGATTTCAACCAGCCCTGGTTCAAGCTCCGGAGTCGGCTGCCCATACTTCTGCGCAGCCTTCACGGCAAAGTGCGCTGCGAGGATCGGAATATCATCAGGACGCTCACGCAACGGCGGCAACACGAGCGGCACCACATTCAGACGGAAAAACAGATCCTGCCTGAACCGGTTTGCCGCAACTTCCTTCTCGAGATCTCGATTCGTCGCGGCGATCAATCGAATATCGACCGGCAACGTCTCCGTCCCACCAACGCGCTCAAACTCCCGCTCCTGCAACACACGCAATAACTTCACCTGCACGGTGGCGCTCAAGTCGCCGATTTCGTCGAGAAAAAGCGTGCCACCGTCGGCAAGCTCGAACCGGCCTTTGTGAGTTCGCAACGCTGAAGTAAACGAACCTTTCTCGTGTCCAAACAGCTCCGACTCGATCAACGCCTCAGGCAGCGCCGCACAACTCACCGCCACAAACGGTCCATTTGCACGCTTACTCTCCTGGTGAATCGCACGCGCAAGCATCTCTTTGCCCGTGCCATTCTCACCACTCAACAACACCGTCGCACTCGTTGCCGCCACTGATCGCGCCTGCTTCAACACGCGTTCGAGCGCCTGGCTCGTTCCCATCAAATGTGCGAAACCGGGCGGGCGTGATAACTCTTCGCGCAGTCGTCGGTTCTCGATCTCCAGTTTCCGCATGCGCGCCGCCTGATTGACGATGTGCAACAACTCCGCCGGATCGAGCGGCTTCTCAAAGAACCCGTACGCACCACGCCTCACAGCCTCCAACGCCGCGCGTTTCGAATCGCTCCCGGTAATCACCACAACTTGTTGAGGCGGATCCTGCGCGCGAGCGATATCGATCAACGCGAGTCCCTCGGTGATATCGTCAATGTGTGGAGGCAGGTGCAGATCGCTAACGACCACGTCGATTTCATTCTCGTTGATTAGCGCACCCGCCTGATCGCGAGACGCCGCTTGCAACACCTGATAATCGGAGGTCAGCGCCCAGTAAAGACCGCTACGCACTGCGTCGTCGTCATCGACAACCAGTACGATACCTTTAGGCTGATCCTGGTGGGTCATCTCTTCGTAATCGCTTTTTCGCGAAAACAGATTAGGCGCACACGAATGCCTGACCGTTAATTTCCTGGGCGCACTGCAGAGGAACCGGCGTAACAGATATGCCTTATATGAGGGCTTTGCCGCACCCTTCTTAGCTACGCCTATCGTGTGGAGCCGATGGTAGCACGACGCGAAATGGTGTTCCAGCCGCCTACAATCTCATCAGCGGTTCTCTGCGCGCTCTGCGTTAAAACGGCAACTTAACGCAGAGAACGCTGAGATACGCAGAGAACCGCAGAGAAAAACCAATCAACTTAAGACATTACCGCTTGGTGTGTTGGGGTGGCTTTCGCTGTTTACAGGCGTCTTGAGGGTTGTTAGCACCACTCTAAAGGTGGTTCCAGTGCCTTCGACTGAGTCTACTTCGATGGACCCGCCACTCGCTGTGATCACTTCACGACAGGTGTACAGTCCGAGACCGATCCCGGTTTTCTTTGTCGTGGCGAACGGACGAAACAATCGACTCTTGATGAACTGAGAACTCATTCCACGGCCGGTATCGCTCACGGCGAACATCGGCGCGCCGCTCGCGGTGTGGCCTGCTTCGATCGTGAGCGTCCCACCCTTATCTGTCATCGCTTCGAGGGCATTGAGGACCAGGTTTTCCAGCACTTCTTCAACACGCGCCGGATCGGCGAGGGCGTACAGGCTTGGCGGCAGTCTCGTAACGATCGCGTGTTTACTGTGCAATGGTTCGGCGGTCATAGCCATGACGTGCCGGATGATAGGCACGAGATCGATGTTTGTGGGCCGCTTGTGTTCACCACTGAGACTGGTAAAAGGTCGCGATAGACGGGCCACCAGCGCTTTGAGTTTGTCAGTCGCGCTGGTTAATCCCTTTAGAGCATCAGTACGAAACTGTGGATCGTCGAAGTGACGCTCCATGTTGCCGACAGTCAGCGAAAGACCTTCAATCGCATTCTTCAGATCGTGCGTGAGCATCGCGGAGATGCGCATGAACGACTCGAACTGCCGCGATTCTTCTTCCCGCGCGATTTGCGCGCGCAACTGGTCCGTCACGACGTTGATGCTGTCAGCAAGACTGCGAAAGTCATCACTGGATTCCAGGAGGATGCGACGGTCCACGTCGCCTTTTGCGATTGCCGATACGTCTGCCGATACTTGTGCGATGCCTCGCGATTTTCTTTGCACGTGCTGCTCGAGGAGAAGCGCGGAGCCCGCTGCGAAGAGGAGCGCCAACACCAATCCCGCGATTCCCCATCGATGAGCGCTCGAAAGCGATGCCGAGCGATCGCGCGCAACAGCAACAGCAACTTTCAATTGAGGCAGTGGGGAGTAAGCGGCGAGATACGAGCCGGTTGATGATTTGAATTCACGAACGCCGCTGTCGTTGTTGGTCATGGCGTTCGCGATCGAGTTGAACCCTGGCAATGCCTGGTTGACTTGAAGATCCTTGAGTGAACGATTCGAGTGATAGACGATCTTTGCCGATCGGTCCACCGCCATGACCATCAGTTGATTCGACTTACCTTCCAGGCCTCGCGCCGCGCTCGCGAACATGCTGTCGAGGTTGAGCACGCCTATGAGTGCGCCGATGGTGCTCGTGCCTTTCTCGTCGTGGATGGGTGCGGAGTATTCGCTCGTTTTACCATCGCTGCTGAGTCTCTCGAGAGTACCGTTACCCTGCGTTTCCCAAACGTGCGGATCGGGCTGTGTGAATTCGGCCCCGTGATAGTTCTCGAGCCCCGTCCATTCGCTGTCACCGCGTCGAAAAGCGAACGCGTGGCGGTCGCGATTGAATATAGTGACACTTTCAAACTCTCTCATCAGTGGCAGCGCCTTCAACGAGGGAAACACGTCGATTCGCTCTTTATCCGAGACGATGTCCTGCACTTCCGGGTTCATGCTCAGACGAAGGATGTCGCTCTTGCGCTCTCGCAGCTCCGCGTCAACGGCGACATTGAAGGCATTCAGATCGTTTTGCACGATCGCGCCCGTGGTTGAATCGACGCTGCGAAGCCCGTTCCAGTAATTGAGTCCGGCGAGCAGAAGGAGAGGTATGGCGCTGAGACTGAAGTAGGTGAGAAAGGGTTTGCGGCGAGTCATCGTCTCAAGCTCGCTTGCGGCCGAATTCGTTCAGCAGGGGTGCGAGCGTCTCAATAATCTGATCGTGAGAAACACCGTTACTGGCGACCAGCCCGTTGCGGTTTTGAACGTCAGGAACGTTGTAGTTCAAAGGATAACCGAAAAGATCCGTTATGCGCCCGCCCGCCTCCGTCAGGATGACTTCTGGGGCGCACGTGTCCCACTGCTTCGTGCGTGACGACAAGTGGATGTAAACGTCGCACTGTTGCTCGACCAGGAGGCCGATCTTGATTCCCACCGAGCCACGTTGCACTTCGTCCCTGAACCCGAATCGCGTGACGACTTTGTTCATGCGTGGGCTGCGATGAGAGCGGCTGGCAGCCAAACGCATTTCGGAAGTGTTTTTCTTATCGGAAACTTTAGCCTGTTCGGGATCGAACTGCGGACGCTCGATCCATGTTCCGCCTCCATGCACCGCGCGATAGAGCACGCCAGTCAGCGGTTGATAGACCACGCCAAGGACGCACATGCCGTTTTCGGCGAGGCCGATCTGGACCGCGAAATCGCCGTTGCCGTCGATGAAGCCGTTCGTGCCGTCGAGTGGATCGACCATCCACACGCGCGACTTTTCGAGACGGCGTTCTGTGTCGACAGATTCTTCCGCGAGGATGCCGTCGTCGGGAAATTCGCGTTTCAGGCCGGTGACGATCAGCTCGTTGGCGATCGTGTCGGCCTGTGTGACAGGCTCCGTATCGTCGTCGTAGTTTTTCTGTTTGATATGAAGCGGACCTTCGTAGTGCTCGAGGATCGCAGCGCCCGCCGCACGCGCAAGCTCGCACGTTACGCGCAGCTCATGATCGTAGTCTCTTTGTTCTGGGGTAATGGTCATTTCAATTGAAGAAGAGTTGTGGACAGGATTTACAAGATTTTTCAGGATTTACATGTGAATCCTGAAAAATCTTGTAAATCCTGTCCACAACTCTACCTGACTTGTTCATTCTTATAACTCACCTGCCTCGCGCACGGCTGCGATGGTTTCCTCGATATCACTCTTCGTCGTTCGAAAGTTTGTGATGCAGGCGCGCAGGGCAAATTTCCCATTCACCGTCGCATTAGACAAATAAGCGCGGCCGCCCTTCTGCACCAATGCCATGATGCGTTCATTGACGCGGTCCAACTCCGCATCGCTCATCCCGCTATTGGGCACGTATCGAAAACAACAGATACTCAACTCGACCGGCGCCAGCAGCTCGAAATCATCCGCGCTCGAAACCAGCTCGCCAAGGTACGCCGCGAGCGCGATGTCTTCACTGATCGCCCCGGCAATACGACGACTACCGTAGTACTGCAACGTCATCCAAACCTTCAGCGCCCGGAAACGCCGCGACAACTCCACACCATAATCCCAAAACGCAAACGCCTCCTCATCAGCGTATCCATGCGTCTTGATGTAGTCGGCGTCTTCAGCACTAAACGGCGCGCGCGCCGCATCAGCGTCATGAAACAGCAGACATCCGGCGTCGACCGGAACGTAAAGCCACTTGTGCGGATCGAGTGAAACCGAATCAGCGCGCTCGAGACCTGCGAACAGATGTTTCTTCACTTCGTCCAACGAACCGGGCGCACCGTAAGCACCGTCAACGTGAAACCACAGATCAAACTCGGCAGCGGCATCGGCCAGTTCGGCTAATGGATCAACGACGCCGGTGTTGGTAGTTCCCGCACTGCCGACGACGCAAAACGGCCGCAAACCTTCGCGTCGATCGGCTTCGATCTTCTGACGCAACACATCGACGCGCATTCGCTGCCGCTCGTCACACGCGATCACGCGCACCTGATCGCGTCCGAATCCAAGAATGTCCGCGGCTTTCGCGATCGAGAGGTGAACTTCTTCAGACGCGTAGAGCGTCATCGGTGGACCGGAATTCCACAGTCCGACGCGCGCGGTGTCGACGCCCGACTTGCGACGATGCGCTATCAGCAGCGCGATCATGTTTGCCATCGAGCCGCCGCTCGTTAACAGTCCCTTCGAGTCGCGATCGTAATCGATGAGCGCGCCGAGCCAGCGCACGACCATTCGCTCGATCTCGGTGCCCGCCGAGCCGGAACGCCAGCACGTGATGTTTGAGTTGAGCGCCGAGGCGATTAGATCTGCGTAAGCGCCGACCGGCGTGGACGGCGAGGCCACGTAACCGAAGAATCGCGGATGGCCGTTGTGCCGGCTGAGGTCCATGATCGTGCGGCACTCGCCGATCAGTTGCTCGATCGATCGCCCGTCGGACGATAGTTCGCTGTCGATCGCCGCGAGTGTTTTGCCGGCGTGATTTTCGGCGCGCACCTGACGCTCGGAGATCGTTGTCAGGTACTCGAAGACCAGTTTCGTCGACTCGGATGAAATCTGCTGGAGGTCGTCTTCGTTGACGTCAAGCGAAGACTGCGTTCGTAATGACATTGTGGTCACAAGCTAACATATCCTGTTAACATTCGCTCGCTATGCCAGCTAAACACGGTCTCGTACTTTCATCGATCGGTATCGGCACGTATCTGGGTAACGCAGATGAAGCCACGGATGTAGGCTACACGCGCGCAATCGTTCGCGCCGTGCAGCTTGGCGTCAACGTTATCGACACGGCCGCTAATTATCGTTTCCAGAGAAGCGAGCGCTCGATCGGCGAAGCGCTGAAGATACTCGCGAACGAGCACGGCATCGCGCGCGAAGACCTTTTTATCTGCACCAAAGGCGGCTACCTGCCGTTCGACGGCGCGCCGCCGCGAAATGTGGCCCAGTATGTGAATGAGACTTTCGTGAAGCCGGGTATCGCTTCGTTTGAAGACTTCGTCGGTGGCGGTCATTGCATGACGCCGGCGTACTTGCAAAATCAACTCGACCAGTCGTTGAAGAACATGGGGATCGAGGATGTGGATGTTTATTACATTCACAATCCGGAGTCGCAATTGCCGCATGTTTCGGAGCAGGAGTTTTACGCGCGCTTGAAGCGTGCGTTTGAACGGCTCGAGGAGAATCGCCGGCAGGGCAAGCTGGTGCACTACGGTGTCGCGACGTGGAATGGATTTCGGATGCCGCCGAATTCGGGCCAGCATCATTCGCTTAGCCGCATGGTTGAGCTGGCGCGTGAGGTTGCCGGCGAGGAGCACGGTTTTCATTTCATTCAACTGCCGTTCAACGTCAGGATGCCCGAGGCGACGACTGTTATCGAAGAGGCGCAGCGGCTCGGTGTGTCTGTCGTCACGAGTGCGTCGCTCTTGCAGGGACGTATTCCACCGCGGATGGCGATTGAGTTTGTTCGTTCCACGCCGGGAATCACGACGGCGCTGATCGGGATGAGCAGCGTTGAGCACGTCGAAGAAAATTTAGCCACGGGTTTGCACGGATGAACACCGCGGATCGATACAGATCGTTCTCTGAGTTCTGGCCGTTTTATTTGTCCGAACACAGCCGGCCTGCGACGCGTTGGTTGCATTTGATTGGGACCACCGCCGGCGTTGCGCTGTTGATCTATTTGATTGCGACGGGCAGATGGTGGCTGTTCTTCCTCGGTTTTGTGCCGGGCTACGGTTGCGCGTGGCTGGCGCACTTCCTGATCGAGAAGAACCGGCCCGCCACCTTCAAATACCCGCTCTGGTCATTCATGGGCGACTACAAAATGATCGCACTGATGCTCACCGGCCGCATGGGCGCCGAGGTCAAAAAGCTTGCGCGGTAACGTTCCCATCCCCGAAATCCCCTTCGGCGAAGACCTCTGGCTGATTGTGCTCATCACTTCGGTCCGCGAGCGCCGCACGCAGCAGGGCCGTCTCTTCTGCGACGCCTCTGCGCGTAACGCCACCGGCTCGATCGCGCTCAAAATCTGGGGCGAGGTACTCGAAACTCAGAAAGAGATCAAACCCGGTCTCTGGGGCATCACCGGCAAACTCGAAACATTCCAGGATCGCTCGCAGTTTGTCGTCGCAGAGTATCGTCCCATCACGCTCGAACAGTATCGCGAGCACCAGAAAGCCGAGCCGCAACTCCCGCGCGCTTACACGGTGGACATTGAAACACTCACGCTGCCTGACTTTCGCGAACGAGTCGGTGCCCAGCTCGAGCGCTCGCTGCGACTCGGCAACATGCGCGTCGAGCAGCAGCAGCGGTATCTCGAAGACATCGCCGCGGAAGAAGAACGCTGTTACGCGCTCGGTGCGTTGAGTGCTGCGTCGGGTCGCGTGCTGTCGATTGCGCTGCACGTCGGTTCGATTCCGGGTTTGGAGTTTCCCGGGCTCAGTCCGGAAGACAGCGAGCACGTGTTTGGTATCGACAAGTACGGTTACGAAGAGGACGAGAAGGAAGCGCTTCAGGATTTTCTGACGATGATGAAAGATTTCGATCCGGATTGTGACGAGCTCGTGGGACACAACGTCATCGGCTTCGATCTGCCGTTCATCTTTCAACGCTGCCTCGCGCACTCGATCAAGGCGCGGCCGTTTGTAAACCTGGGCGAGTACAACGTGCGCGGTGTTTTCGACACGATGCATCGCTGGTGGCTCGGCGCGAAGCGGCACGTCAGTCTCGACGACGTTGCATGGGCGCTCGGGATCGAGTCGAGCAAGACTGCGGACGTTGAAGGCAGCAAGGTCTTCGATCTTTACCAGGCAGGGCGACTCAATCTCATCCGCGAGTACAACCTCAACGACGTCCGCGTCACGCGCAAGATCTACGAGCGCATGGTGGCGAGCTTCGGCAGATAATTTCACGCAAAGGCGCAAAGGAAGACGCAAAGACGCAAAGGCTAATGTGACCCGCCTTTGCGTCTTTGCGTTCTTTGCGTCTTTGCGTGAAACAAACTTCAAATAACGCAGCTAATTGGGGCAATAGAGTCCTGACAAACAAGATGTTGAGTGCTAGAATGCCTGCCCATGGAAATCGTCTTCCCCGTGTCGATGCTGGCGCTCGGCCTCAGTATCGGCGCTTTTTCCGTTTGGTTCATTACACGGACAAAACTGAAATACGAATTTGACCGCGGCCGCACCTACGGTGAAACAGAGCGCGCCGTACTGCAAACCCGTCTCGAAGAGGAACGCAAGGCCAACCAGGAAAAGATCACGCTCATAAACAACGCGGAAACCAAGCTCGCCGACGCATTCAAAGCGCTGTCAGCCGACGCGCTCCGCAACAACAACCAGTCGTTTCTCGATCTCGCGAAACAAAACCTCGAAGCGTTTCAACAAAACGCGAAAGGCGAGCTCGAACGACGCCAGAGCGCCATCGGCGACTTGATCAAGCCGCTGAAAGAATCGCTCGAAAAAGTTGACGGCAAGATCGGCGAGCTCGAAAAGAACCGCGTCGGCGCGTATTCAGAGTTGCGCGAGCAGGTGAAGGTTCTGGCGCAATCGCACTTGCAACTCCAGTCGGAGACAGGAAACCTCGTCAAAGCGTTGCGCGTGCCGCACGTTC
>Ga0207694_10003660_pt1 | contig 12167 bp, 9 predicted proteins | sample KBSC34metaG_FD_184353 | JGI IMG/M metagenome (GOLD analysis project Ga0207694, IMG submission 184353) | Corn rhizosphere microbial communities from Kellogg Biological Station, Michigan, USA - KBS C3-4 metaG (SPAdes) (version 2) | ecosystem: Host-associated > Plants > Roots > Rhizosphere > Soil...
CCGTGCAACCGTCATCAACGTGTTGCCGTCGCTGTCGCGCAGCAGCGTGGTCTGCGGCACAGTTGGCGTCGAACTGATATCTACAAAAGCGCGCCCATCCGGCGACATCGTCACATCGTGGTCGGCATCTTCCGGTGTCAGCAGCTTCATGCCACTGCCGTCGAAGTTCACCGCGTAGAGCGCGGTGAAGTATGGATCACGTCCCGCCTCTTTACCTGCCCCCAGGAAATAGACCCGTCTCGCGTCCTCATCCACATGCAGCACCTGCAGCACATTGCCATCGCCGCGCGTGATCTGGTTCTTCAGCTTCCCGGTCGCGACGTCATACAGATAGAGCTGGCCCCAGTTGTCGCGCTGGGAAAACCAGATCACCTCGTTCGTCTTTGAGAGATAACGCCAGCACTCGTTATCGCCGTCGCCGCTCTCAAAGTACGTCGCCGCAGCTTCACTCAGCGCGTCGCGCACATCACCCGTGTTTGCATCTGCAACGCGCAACGTCTCCTGCTTGTGGTCGCGCGAGGTAGAGACGAACGCAATGTGCGCACTGTCGGCGCTCCACTGCACATCGTCCCAGCCATGGCCGCCGGCGCAGCTCAGGTCATCACACAGGGAAGAACGGTGCTGGTCCGACGGCATCTTCAGTCGTATCACCTTGCGCGTCCCCACATCGATCACCACGCGGTGGATCAGCGTGACGTTCTCATCGCCAGGCAGAGGATAGCGCCAGGCTTCCAGCTCTGGATGACCCGCCGCAGTCGACGCCAGATACATCCAGCCGTCCTTGCGCTGGTCCTGCTGGTACGTCGCGATCTTCTTGGAGTCCGGCGACCACACCAGAAGCGGCCGATCGCTGTGCCTCCACCCGGAGTTATCCGTTGCATAGCCGAAGTCCTGCTGACCGTCTCGTGTCAGCTGCGTCTCATGCCCGCTGGCAACATCGCGCACCCACAGATCGTTGTTACGGATGAATGCCGCACTTCGTCCATCAGGAGAAAGATTGTAAGTATCCGGCAAAACATACCCAGTGGATTTGCAGGCCACCTTGTCACGCAGCTCGCACCGTACACGCCTGTCGCCAATGGTCACCAGAACCGTGTGATCACCATTCTCCAGCGCGAGATCATCGATCGGAAGATGCGCCGGACCAATGGCGCCACCCGAAATCAGCGGCGATTTTCCTTCACGCAGCGCTCCGTCGAGCGCAGCCGCAATCTTCGAATGGTCGAACGCCGGCGCCTTCGCATGCTTCGCAGCATCCACCAGCATGTAAGTAACGCCGTCCGGGCCGAGATCGCGATACCAGAAGCGATCACCATCCAGCCATTTCGGATCGCGCACCGTATGGTAGACCAGCGGCGCGACGTTGTAGTCCATCAGCCGTTCCGCGCGCGCGTAGTCCTGAGCTGTATAGGTGCGTCCGGCCTGCGCCTGAGATACACTGCCACCGATTCCCGCCAGAAACACCAGACCATACGCGGCCCTGCTCACTGCAACAGACAGGGACTTTTCCGTGCGAACACTTGCGCGCATACGGCGAGTGTAGCAACGCCGCGCAACTTCAGGCTGATGGAGAGAAATTGGAGCACCGGGCGGGAATCGAACCCGCGAATACTGGTTTTGCAGACCAGCGCGTTAGCCACTTCGCCACCGGTGCCCATGCCGCCGCGCTCTGATGGTCAAGACGCGCGGCGGGTGATGATTTTATAGCGTAACAGCAGTTACTTCGGCTGCGGCGCAGTGCGCAGGTAAGGCTTCACCGTCTTGTAGCCGGGGAAGTCGCGGTCCGCATCTTCCTTAGTGATGGCTGCAGTCAGGATCACGTCGTCGCCCTGCTTCCAGTTGGCCGGCGTCGCCACCTTGTGCTTCGCCGTCAGCTGCATCGAGTCCAGCACACGGATGATCTCGTCGAAGTTGCGGCCCGTCGCCATGGGATAGGTCAGCGTCAGCTTGATCTTCTTGTCCGGTCCGATCACAAACACCGAGCGCACAGGCGCGTTGTCGGCAGGCGTGCGGCCCTCGCAGCTGTCGCCGGCCTCGGCGGGCAGCATGTCATACAGCTTCGCGACCTTCAGCTCAGGGTCACCGACGATCGGGTAGTTCACCTTGGCACCGCCAACCTCTTCGATGTCCTTCTCCCACTTCTCGTGGCTGGAGACAGGGTCGACGCTCAGGCCCAGTACCTTGGCGCCGCGCGCGGCAAACTGCTTCTCAAGGTTGGCCACTGCGCCAAGCTCTGTGGTGCAGACCGGCGTAAAGTCCTTGGGGTGCGAGAAGAACACGGCCCAGTTATCACCAATCCACTCATGGAAGTGGATCGGGCCCTGCGTGGTCTCTGCGGTAAAGTCGGGTGCTGTGTCATTGATGCGGAGCGACATTTTGCTTCCTCTCACTTTCTTGTGTTCAGCATATTGGGTTGGTATGGGCCCCATGAGAAAACCCACCCGGCCAGGTGGCTCTTCAGGTGGGTCGCGCGGTTACAGAATCGGCTGTTATTGCGATTCGTTAGGCGCGCACACCCATGCGGCGACAGCAACAGCAGCGGCTCGCATTGGGCATGGTCATCATTGGCTAAACTTTAGGGCCGCGGCCAGACATGCTGGCTTGGAGCAGTTTGCCCCATTGCGGTCTACTGGAACCATACGTCCGGGGAGGTCCTGTGTCAAATCCGCTCGATGAAATGCCGCCTACGCCACTGGTGTCCAACGCCGCTCCCGCCGCCGCGCACCAGGCCTATGACTACGCACTTCTCGATGTCTTCGCCGAGGCGCCTCTGCAAGGCAATCAGCTCGCCGTGTTTTGTGATGCGCGCGGCCTCAGCACACAGGAGATGCAGGCCCTTGCCCGCGAGACCAGGCTCTCCGAAACCACCTTCATCCTGCCCCGCGCCGCCGAGGTCGAGCGCGGCGTGCAGGTGCGCATCTTCACTCCTCGCGAAGAACTTCCCTTCGCTGGTCACCCCACGCTCGGTACCGCCACATGGCTCTATCTCAATCATCCCGACTTCGCCGGCGCAGACACCATTACGCTCGATCTGCCCACGGGTCGCATCCCGGTAAGCTTCGCTGCGCAGCAGAGCAGCCTTGGCATCTTTGCAACAATGCAGCAGAAAGACCCGGTCTTCGGAAAAATACACGATCGCGCTGAAGTCGCGCACGCCATGGGACTGAGTGTCGATGACCTGGACCCCGCACTTCCCATCCAGACCGTCTCCACCGGAATGCCCTTCTGCATCGTGCCGCTGTGTTCGCTGGAGGTGGCCGCCCGCCTCGCTATCCCGCAGCAGACCGCGCAGCCCTACCTCGCGCGCATAGGAGCACGCTTCTTCTATTGCATCACACGTGCAGATGCGGCCAGCGGCGCCCACTGGCACGCGCGCATGCAGTTCTACAACGGTGAAGATCCCGCCACCGGCTCTGCCTCCGGCTGCGCCATCTCCTACCTGGTGCAGCATTCGCTCGTTGCTCCCGGCACGCAAACTGTAATCGAACAGGGCGTGGAGATGCTGCGCCCGAGCCGCATCTACGCCTCTGCATCGCTGGACGGCGATCGGGTGTGCGATGTGCGCGTAGGCGGTCGCACCATTCCTATTGCAACCGGAAGATTCTTTCTGCTGTAAGACACCGCTTTTTCACAGCGCTTCAGAATCGAATCTCCTAGAGAAACGCGGCTGTTTGAAAAACACGTGAACAAGCGATGCAAAAACCCTGTGCATTTCTCCATTAATTCGCCTGTTGCCAAGTTTGGTGCGCCTTCGTACTGTGGTGGAGCGCTGGGAGCTGATGTGGGGCCCTCCAGCAACCCGACAATCTCGTTCTTGAACGAAAATAGCGAGGTTAAACTTCCGTAGTTCGCAGCACCTTTACGCACAACCTGAGTTGAGAGAGGTCTCCGAGGCACGCGGTTGCGGCCTGTCCCACGGCGTCCTGATCCGGCTGCAATATGCAGACTCGCCAGTTGCTGGCGTCTTCTGATCACTGTGCAGCACGGCCCGCGCCAGACAGTTCCGCATGGCAACCCGCGCAGCTGGCTCCTCTCTCGCACCCGCGGTTCGCAACGGCAAGCGCAGCAGCCCAGCGGACCATTAGAGACTGTTCCTCGCGGAGCAGACAGGAGAGCTTTGTCCTCATCTTGAGGCGCACATCTTCTCAATCTCCGCGAAATTCACCTCTCGTCTCCGCCGAAGCATAAGCCTTTCGGCGCGGCCCGCGGGACAACATTAGCAACGCCGCAGCAGTGTGCCGTCAAACAGCGCGCAGCTGTCTGCGCCTTCCGCCCAAACGCATCCACTCCGGTATTGAAGCCGGTGCGGTGCGTCTTCGGCAGAAATCCGAGAGAGCATGCGCCCCAAGAAGAATATTCTCTGCGTCGACGACAACGAGCAGGTACTCTCCGTCCGAACCTTTCTCCTCGAAACCCGTGGCTACCGCGTGACTGCCGTTACCAATCCGCAGGACGCGCTGGCCCACATTGAGAAATCAGTTCCAGGCTCCATCGATCTGCTCCTCTGCGATCTACTGATGCCGCAGATGGACGGCAACGAACTCGTTCGCCGCGCCAAGCAACTACATCCTTCGCTTCCTGCCATGATCGTCTCCGGCACCGTTACTGCATACGATCGTGCTGGCCGCGCCGACGTCTTCCTGCCGAAAGGCGCTTCCTCGGCAGCAGAGATGCTCGAGCGCATTCGTGTGCTGGTGGCGCGCAAGCGTGGACCGAAGAAAGCAGTTCATCCGCCATCAGACTCGCATCACCCTGCGATGGGCACAGGCTCGGCACAGATCGCGGCGTCCGCCTAGTAAGGTACGCCCGCGACGGTGCGTGCCGCCACACGTGCATCACGAATCAGGTCGGGAATACCCACGCCATGCAGCGCATTGCCGAGAATCTTAATTCCCTGCAGAGCACTCAGGCGTGACTCCAGCTCCGTGACACGTTCTGGATGGCCCACCGCATACTGCGGCAGCGAGTTCGGCCAGCGTCGCACAACCGTCAGCACCGGAGGCGGCGCAGGCTGATGGGCAGCCGTTGGCGTGTTGGCATGCAGAACGCGCGCCAGCTCCATGTGCGCAATAGCGGCTACCTCATCGTTGTTGCAGTTGGCAACTCGCGCAGCGGACGCTCCGCCAAAGAACGCACGCACCAGCCGTCCACCCGACGGCACGCGATGCGCAAATTTCTGGTCGGTGAAGGTACACGCCAGCAGCAGGCTCGCCCGTGGATCAGTCATATAATCCTGACTGCTCTCTCGCGGCGGAACGAGGAAGCCAAACCCCGGGGGCACCGGGAACTGCGCGGCATCCGCATACGCAAACGCCACCAGCACCGCCGAGCTCGACTCAGTAGGTAACAGCTTCGCTGCATCCTCATCCAGCGCCGTCAGCAGCGCACGCGTCGCGTCCAGCGGCGTCGCCAGCAGCACCGCGTCGAATGTCTCCGTGGCGTAGTGCTTCCCTGCACTTGCGGTATGCACCGACCATGACGGTGCGTTCGCCGTAGTGTTTGCCCGAACTGCGGTCACTCTTGTCCCGCGCCGGATCCACGCCGCCGGAATCGCCGCCTCCAGCCGAGCCGTCAGCGTTCCCAGCCCAGACCGCAGCGTCGTGAAGATTGGCAGCTGCTCGCGTGTATGCGCGTTCTGGCCTTGCAGCGCGGCAATGAGCGAGCCATGCTTGCGCTCCATCTCGACGAACGCCGGCATCACCGCGCGTACGCTCAGCCGCCGCACATCTCCGCCAAACACTCCGCTCAGCAGCGGGGCCGCCACACGTTCCAGCACCTCCGGCCCGAAGTGCCGCAGCGTAAAGTCCGCAACCGACTCATCCTGCACCGGAGCCGCCGCACGCAGCTCCTCTGCGCGAGTAGTCTCCGCGCGATAGGCAGCAATCGCCGCTTCGCTGAAGAGTGGCGATCCCACCAATGCATCAAGATCCGTCGGCACCATCATGTTCATGCCATCAGGCATCGCCACCAGACGGCCCGAGGGATGGTCAGGTGTAGTCAGGAAGATGTGCGTCTTGCGCGTCGCATCATTCGAGCCGATCAGCTCATCGCCCAGGCCAAGTTCCATCGCCAGCTCGCGCGCCCACGGCTTCGCGCTCACCCAGCCATCCGGGCCGCCTTCAATGGTGAAGCCGCCCTCGCGCACTGTCTCCAATAGTCCGCCCAGCCGTTGTGATCCCTCAAACAGCACCGCCTCCACCGCTGCGCCATCACGCGCCAGACGCGACAGTTCATACGCTGCGGTGAGGCCGGCAATCCCTCCTCCGATGATGGCGACGCGGCGTTTTTCAGGCATAACTAAGCCTTGCTGCGGGGCAGCCGCTTGTTGACGATATTGACGAGTGCCTCAGTCAGCAGCGGCGAGTCGTTGAGCGATTCAGGTCGAAAGAGTTTCATGCCAAACTTGTGCGCCGTCTCCGTAAAGGCGATGTCGATGTCGTACAGCACCTCGACGTGGTCACAGACAAACCCGATCGGCTGCAGCACTACGCCGCGATGCCCGGCCTGCGCCAGAGCAGCGAGCGTGTCCTCCACCGTGGGGCCAATCCACGGCCCGCCTGCGACTCCCTGGCTTTGAAAAGCAAAGAAGTATTCGCGCGGCGCGGCATCGCCCATCAATCTGCCAGCCCGTTCAAACACCATCGCCGCAGTCCGTTTGGTCTCTACCGGATACGGATCAGGCGTCGTCTGCGCCGGCCCACCGTGATGCTCCGACGCAGCCGTCATGATCGTCCTGCACGGCACCGAGTGAGCGGTAAACAACACCGGCAGACTTGCACCCAAATCCGCGCATGCCTCGGTGTAAACATCCGCAAGACGCTGCGCAAACGCCTCAATCAGCGCGCGCTCATCAGGCCACTCATCGACAAACGCGACCTCCAGCTTCGGCGTGTCGCTCTGCTCTACCGCAGCCATCAGCGCGCGCCGATAAAGTCCGGTTGAAGTCCGCGAGTTCTGCGGCGCCAGACAGATCGCCAGCACATGTGTAATACCGTCGGCACGCATCTGCGCCACAACATCCGCGACGAATGGATGCCAGTTGCGCATCGCAATGTACACCGGCAATCGCGTTCCGGCCTTGGCCAGCGCAGCCTCCAGCGCCTTGCCCTGCGCGATGGTCCACTTCGTCAGCGGCGGCGGTGCAGCGCCCTGCTCATCACGAAGGCCGATCTCCGCGTAACGGTGCTGCAACTCAGCCACTACCTCAGCCGGCATGGGCCGTCCGCCCACTACTTTCGAGAGATACGCCGCCATCTCCCCCAGCGTGTTGGGCGTTCCATGGGCGAGCAGCAATATGGCTGTCTTATCTGTCTGGGGCGATGCGGACATGCAATGTCCATGGTATCCGACCGATGCAGATCTTCCGAACCCAGCTAGGCCCTTACGGCAACCCGCGCGCGCAGCATCAATGCCTGGTCCAGTATTCTGTCCGCCATCGCGCGCTTCGTCGTCTCGGGAATTTCCGCCGCCGCATCCTCCGTAATGAAGGTTGCTGCATTTCGGTCCGATTCAAACCCTAAGCCTTCGCGCGACACATCATTCAACACAATCGCGTCCGCGCCCTTCGCTTGCATCTTCGCACGCGCGCGAGCAATATCGCGCTCCATCTCCGCGGCAAATGCAATCACCAGCGTCCCGGGCTTCCGCGCCGCAGTCGCCTCTCGCAAAATGTCTGCTGTCGGCTCGAGTTCAAGCGTCATGCCGGACTCGCGCCGCAGCTTGGCATCGCTCTGGCTGGTCGCGCGAAAATCCGCCACCGCCGCCGCACCAATCACTACCGTCGCCTTCGCCAGATGCTCCATCACCGCTGCGCGCATCTCTTCCGCCGTCGTCACCGGAACCAACACGCAACCGGCAGGCGGCATCAGCGCAGTCGGCGCCGAAACCAGAATCACCTCAGCCCCGCGCTGCCGCGCCGCTTCGGCAATCGCATACCCCATCTTGCCGCTGGACCGGTTACCCAGAAACCGCACCGGGTCGATCGCCTCGCGTGTGCCACCAGCCGTCACCAGTACCGTCTCACCCACGAGATCAGTCTTCGCACTCGGCGCAGCCGCCTCCATAACTGCATCAGCAATCGACGCAATCTCTGCCAGTCGGCCTGAGCCCACCATGCCGCACGCCAGATATCCGGCATCCGGATCGACAAAACGCGCGCCGCGCTCGCGCAATATCTCCACATTGGCCTGCGTCGCCGCATGCTGCCACATGTTCACATTCATCGCCGGAGCCACCACAATCGGTGCCTTGCTGGCCAGCAGCATGGTCGACAGAAAATCATCCGCAAGCCCATGCGCCATCTTGGCAATAAAGTTCGCCGTCGCCGGCGCAATCACCACTACATCCGCCCACTGCGCCTCGGCGATGTGCTCGATTTCTCCAGCATCGTCGAGCCCCGTGGCTTGGCCCGCAGCAGCACCATCGCCGCCCCACAAATCGGTCAGCACCTTATGTCCGGTCAGCGCGGAGAACGTCAGCGGCTGCACAAACTCTCGCGCCGCGCGCGTCATCGCCACCCGCACCTCACAGCCACGCTGCTGCAACGCGCGCACCAGCTCCGCAGCCTTGTACGCAGCCACGCCGCCGCATACGCCCACCATCACCCGCACTGCCTGTTCTCTGGATTCGTCGGCCATCTTTAGCCCCGGGCCACGTGCCCCACGCCTTACAAACCGGCCAGCGCAAAATCAGTCGAATCCGCGCTGCGTCCCATCACCGGCGTCTGTTGCACATTATATTGCTTGAACTGCGTAGCCACGGTGTCGCTCACATGCTGTTCGGTGTAATCGAATATCTTGCTCAGCGGCGTCGCTGCGCCTTCCTGCCGTAGCGCCTGCACCAGATAGTAAGTGAAGAAGCCGTGCTTCAGTGTGTCGCTTTCCAACGACTCCTGATCAGTACCCGCAGCCGCAAACACCATCCGCCCGGAACCCTGCGTAATGTGCGCAATCGTCTCCGGCGACAGCGACGCATTCCTGATGCCCGGGGCAATCAGCTTCTCCTGCACGGCCGCGTTGCCGCTGTAACAAGTGTCCAGAAAAATCGCTGCCTTCTGCGCCTTCACGCGCGTGGCGATGGCGTTAGATATCTCCACCATCGGCAGCGCAGTCGCATACAGGGTGTCCGGGTCGATCTTCTCGCCAATCTCCGTGTCGTGCGTGATGATGTAGTTCACGCCCACCGTGTCGAGGTCACGCGATGATCCATGCGTCGCTACGTAGACCACAACCGTATCGTCCGGCCCTGCACTGCGCGCCAGCCAGTTCAGTTGCATCTTGATGTTCTTTGTCGTCGCCTGATCGTTCAATAAGCTGTGTACGTGGTCGGCTTTGAAGCCGCCGATCTTCGGGTCCAGCAGCGCATCCATAAAGCTCTGCGCGTCGTTGGCCGTGTATTTCAGCGGCTCGATGTTCTGGTCTGTGAAATTGCCGATGCCGACGATCAGCGCCCAGCGCTGCCCCGGTGGTCCGGAAGGGCCTGTAGAATTCGCCGCCTGCGCGCCACCGCCAGTCACCGCACGCGACCCCAGCGGACTCGCCAATACAAACGGATTCTGCTGCTCTGCGCTTGCGTCCGAAGGAAACTTCTGCGCCTGCCGCATCGCAAAGTCTGCCAGTTGCGCGTGGCCCAGCTTGCGCTCCACCAAGGAGCGGTAGTACCACGCATCTCCCAGCTCACCGCACAGCTCCGCCGCACGTTTCAGAAGCTGGTTAGCATCCCCAAGCTGGTCATCGCTTGCGCTCGCAGACATCTTCTCCAGCGCCTGTACCACCAGGTCAACGCCCGCGCCGCAGCGCCCGCCCTGCGCCTTCGCGCAAGGCGCCGTGACGCCAGCGCCGGTCAGCGCGGTAAGAACAATCGCTGCTGCCTGCAACCGATTGCGAGAACTCTTCATATGCAGAAAATAAAAGACCCCTCGGACTCCGCACTTACCCAGCAACTGGCAACCAGCGCCCAGCACCTTGCTTTACTGTCCTCGCGCCTTGGCCTTCATCGCAGTGATGATCTGCCCGTTCACTCCAGCCTTTGCCAGCGAAATCTGGCCTTTCGCGCTCAGATCGAACTTTGCTGTCGAGTGCTGGATGGTGTCGATGATGTTCGCCTGGTCCAGCTTGGCCTGCACCATCTGAATCACATCGTCATTGGTCATCGCATTCTGCGCGGCATTGGTCTGGGCGGCCTTGTCCGCTGCCTGATCTCGACTCTGCTGCTCGCTCAGCACCTTGTAATGCGCCAGCGCCGTCTCGATGCGGTTCTGCGGCTCCAGAAACATCTTCTCTGTCGGCTTGGCATCGATCGCCTTGCCATAGTCGATCGAAGCCTCCTGAAGATACTTCCGCGCCTTCAAAACATCCTCTGCCTGGTAACCGAGTGCCTCATTCGCAACTCCCAGGTTGTAGAGGCGGTATGCATCGGCATCCGGCTGCGCAAAAGGCGTCATCGTATCCAGGCTCTCCAGCGCGCGCGCGTATTGCTGCTTCTCCAGCAGGGTATCGGCATCGTCGAGTCCAGCACCCCGGGCAAGAAAGATATTTACCGGCTCGCTTGTCTGCACCAGGCGGGACGCAATCTGCAGCGCCGTGTATTTGATCAGCCGGTCCCGCAACTCCTGCGGCGTCGGTTCCCGCTCCTCTGCATTGTCAGTCCCGTTGCCGCCGCCCAGTGGCATCTTTGGGAGATGCGACCCGATAAGGGTGCCGATCGTGGGCCTTGCCGTTGGTGGAACCACCATGTATTCGCGATCGAACTTCGCAGTGATTGTGTCCGCGGCTATCCCTCGGTTCTTGCGCACATCCTGCGCCTCAAAGCTCACGGTGATCATTGCCGTCCACTCGTGCACCTGCTGGTTCTGCACAGCGCCTTTCTTGCCCAGTTCCAGTCCCTGCTGCGTCTTGGCCAGCAGGGTCGGCGGCTGCAGTGTCGTAATGCGTGCCTTGATGATTGCGTCCGGCTTTTCTTTGGCATCGGCAGAGCGCAGCCGCCCATCGTTAGACACCAGGAGGCTGATGATCTGCGCCTCCAGGTCGGCCGTCACATCGGAGCCAGCACCTGTCACCGTGACGCTGAAGCTGTTGCCGTCTATATGCCCTGTAGGCGGCAGCTTGCGCACCAGTGTGATGTGTTTGCGCTGAAGGCTCCATCCAAAGTTCTGCGCCCGCCCAGGTCCCGTCGCCAACGCCAGCAGCAGCGCTACCGCTCCGATCTTCTCAATTCGGCCCATCTCTGCACCCGCCTGTGGAATCAATTCGCCTGCGAGAAAAGTCCAGACTCAGACCCGGAGTCTATGGCTTGCTGCCTTTGCTGCCGGAGCCGCCCGAGCTGCCCGACCCCTTGCCCGACGATCCGCTTGTCCCCGATGACGATGCGCTTCCGCCGGATGACGAACCGCTGCTGTTGGACGATGAGCCACTCGATCCTTTTGCCGAACTCGACGACGAAGCCGCGGTCGACGGCGGGCTCAGCAGCGTGCTTGGGGTTTGCTGTCTGGAAGAATTGCCGGCATTCACAGGCAGCGGCTTCAACCCGATGTTCGTTGAGAGATATGTGATGTCCGGATTCAACGATGCCGCAAGATCATACACCGAGGTAGTCTTCGATGCTCCCTTCGGCACTAGATACCCCTCGCGCAGCTCCAGCTTGTCCAGATACGGCGTCAACTCCTTCGAGTGCGCGTTCGGCACCAGCACATAGTCGCCCGGCACCAGATTCAAACCGCTGTTCGTCTGTGCCGCTGCCCGCGCCAGCTGCGTTGCATACGCCGACTTCGGCAGGCTGTTCAACAGAAAGGTCGTGCGCTGCTCCATCGCGCCGTAGAGGTTGCAGAAGCCCTTGAGCGCAGCCACGCTGATCGCTGGCAAGCCCAGCAACGGCGAAAAGCGTCCCACCTCATTCGTCAGGCCCTTGATGATCGCGTAGAGTGTCGACTCCTTGTGCGTCATCGACAGGTTTACCGCCACCTGACCGGAACCGCCCGGCAGCACCATCGAGCTCATCTTCTGCGAACCTTGGCCAGGATTGAAGCTGAGGTCCTGCAGCGGAGGCAGCTTGCCTGACGCATCCGGAAACAGGCCCGCCAGCGACACCCACGCCATCGTGTCCAGGTACTCCGGCATCAACGACTGGTTCTGCACGGTATCGATACGCAGTTGCGCCGACTGCAGCTTGTT
>Ga0207694_10003664_pt1 | contig 12161 bp, 14 predicted proteins | sample KBSC34metaG_FD_184353 | JGI IMG/M metagenome (GOLD analysis project Ga0207694, IMG submission 184353) | Corn rhizosphere microbial communities from Kellogg Biological Station, Michigan, USA - KBS C3-4 metaG (SPAdes) (version 2) | ecosystem: Host-associated > Plants > Roots > Rhizosphere > Soil...
CGCGGTCACCGAATTCATGAGCTACAGCAAGATCGTCGAAACGTTCGGTTGGAAGGGCCCGAAGACGCCCCGCTCCGGATTCAAGGTCACCGACGACACCCAGATGGCGTTGTGCGTGTCCCGCGCCATCAACTCCGGCCTGTACCTCGACGAGGTGTTGGCCGACGAATTCGGCGCATGGCTGTGGGAGATGGGCACCGGCCGCGCGCCGGGCCGGGCCTGCACCTCCGCCGCGTACAAGCTGAAGAGGGGCCTGCCCTGGTGGGAGGCCACCAACCACGACTCCAAGGGCTGCGGCGCGAACATGCGGGTTGCCCCGATCGGCCTGAAGCAGGGCCTCAGCCTTGACGAGATGGCCGGGCTGGCGCAGTTGCAGTCAGCAATGACTCACGCGCACCCGACGGCGCTGGCCGCCTCGGAACTGACCGCCTACGCGGTGCGGCTGCTGGTCGAGGGGACGCCGCTGGTGTCGCTGCCCCGGCTGCTGCTGGCCCGCTGCGACGAGCAGCGGTTGCTGTACCGGGAAGGTTCCCTCGGGCACCTGTGGGAGTGGTCGGGCAAGTACGACAGCCCGGAAGACTTCATCTCGTTCGGTTGGGATGAGATGGAACTGTCCCTGCTCGACCTGACGAACGCGCTGCGCCACCCCCGGCCGAAGGTGGATCCGTGTATCGCCACGGGTGGCGGCTGGATCGCTGAGGAGTGCTTGGCGACGGCGCTGCACTGCGCGTTGCTGTTCCCGAATGACCCGGTGCGGGCGATTCGGCGGGCGGCTGCCACGTCGGGTGACTCCGACTCCATCGCGGCGATCACGGGGGCGCTGGTGGGTGCGGCGCACGGCTACAACGCTTGGCCGGAGACGTGGTCGACGCGGATCGAGTACCGGACGGATCTGGTGGAGCAGTCGGCGGCCCTGTCGGTGGCCTGACGCCCCGTACCCCCCCTTGCCCACTCAGGCAAGGGGGGTGTACTCTTTTTCCATACATCTAGCAAGGAGGCACGGATGGGCGCGAAACCCAACCCCCGGCGTGAGGTGGTCCGCACCCTGCGCCGGGTGCGCGGCTACCTCGGCGAACTGACCGCCGAGTGGAACGAGCCCGGCGGGAAGCGGTTCGGGGACCTGTTGGAGAACCGGGCCACCGCGTGGCGGGCCCTGCACGTGAACCTGACCGGCGTCATCCAGGAGTTGGAGGAACTGCGCACCGAGGCGCTAGGGCAGGCGCAGGCGTTGGAGTACATCGCCGACAACCGGGCCATGGACGCGGGCGCGTTGCATCGCTGGCTGAAGAACAGGGAGGGCAAATGATCAACGAGGACGAGGGCCGTCGGTTGGCGCGACTGCTGGGGGAGGCGGATGTCCAGCTATCGGAGAGTGCCGGCACCGGCAACCCGAAGGAGACGGCCGTGGTGATCGACGAGGAGGAATTACGCCGGCTGGTGCGGCTGCTGAAGGAGGCCGACGCCCGGCTGCTGGAGGGCTACGGCAACGCCGACTGGCAGTGGGTGCTGGACGCCCAATGCGACATCGAGAACATCACCCGTGACCTATGCAACCTGGTCGGGGTGACAACCAACCAGGACGACATCACCAACCGGATCAGGGCGGCACGCCAGAAGGAGAACACCGATGATCACTCGTGAAGACCTGACGTTGGAGCCGTTCACCCAGCAGTGGGGCGGCGAGGGAATGCGCGTCAGCGTCGCGTTCCCGGACCTGTGGGCACCGGAGGGCACCCGGCCCCGCTCGTTTGAGCTGTGGTCGACGAAGGGCCTACGCGGCACGCCGAAGGCCAGCGGGACGCACGTCCACGACACCACCAACGGCAAGACCCACGACTGGCGCGGGGTGCTGCCGGCCAACGAGATGGACGAGGCGATCGACCAGTTGGTCGACTACATCAACGAACTGATCGATCGGCAGGCGTTCGCCTGGAAGATGGAGTCCGCCCTGCACCAGTTGCAGGATGCGCTGTCCCGGTTCCACAACTCGTTGGAGGATGACTCCCGGTTTGACTACGACGAGGAGTGGCCGAAGGCGCGGGTCGCGTTTGAGGCGGTCGAGTTGGCGATGGCAAAGCCGGAGTCGGCGAAGCAGCCGAAGGTCGAGCCGTCTGCCGCCTGAGTTTCGGCAGGTCACACCCCCTTGCGCGTCATGGCAAGGGGGTGTATGCTTTTCTCATACGCCCGCCCACGTAGGAGGTCGCATGGCACAGCCAGCTAACCCGCTCCGCTACGACGAAGTAGCGATGGACATGGAGGTCGCGGTATACATCCCCGGCCTGTCCCGCCCCCTGTACGGATCCGTTGTCGGCAAGTGGTCCCAGACCAAGCCGACCAAGGAACGTGTCAACGTCCTGGTCTGGCGCAAGGGCCAGTCTCGGGTGATCGAGGTGGACCTAGCCCAGATCGTGCCCTGGTAGGCTGATCTCACCTTCCGTACCAGGCAGAAACCCCCGGTCCATGCGGCCGGGGGTTTCTGTGTGTCCAGGATTTCCTATCGGGTCCGGGTGTAGCTGGCCGCCTTGCCGGCGGCCTTCGCCTTCGCCACAGCCACCTTCGCGTCAATCTCGGTAGTCTTCGTGGTCACCGACCCGTCGATCGTCACCGCGTACTGCGCGCCACCGCCCTGGGCCGCGTTACCGCAGTTGCAAGAAATCGGGATCACCTCTTCCGCTTCCGGGCCTCCGCCCGACCCTTCCAGCAGAGCAGGCAACCCCGTCGCTGGCCTTTGTTGTCCCAGCGGCAGTTCACCGGGTTAGTAAGATCGTGCAGCCCGGCGCGACAGATCGTCAACCGTCCTCGCCGCCGGTTCTCCGCATGGGTTACGGGTTCCAGATGATCTGGCCGTACGCACAGCTTGACCCGGCACAGGTGGTCTAGTTCGCGTCCCTCTGGAACCGGCCCGTTGACCTGTTCCCATAGCCACACGTGGGCGACCTCTTTCTTGCTGGTCGCCGTTGTGCCGGGGCGGAAGTAGCCGTACTGATGTGGCCGGTTACTCCCGCCCTTGTTGCCAGTCCACAGCCAACAGGTATCCGTCTTGGTGACCTTGCGCATGAACCGGGTCAGCGGAGGAGTGATCACGGGCGCAGCGTACCGCGCCCGCTACCCACTACTACGCCACATCCGCCAATGCCAGCTTCGCCGCCGCGAACCGCGCCTTGCGGAACTCTGCCCGCCGCGCGTCGAAGTCCTGATCCGCACCGGCCGCGATCAGCCGGTCGAAGTGCCGCTTGCGGGCCTTCTGCTCCTCCTGCTCCCGCAGGAACGCCGCCGCCGCCCGCCGCCCGAACTCGTCCGGGTCTAGCGTGGCGGCCGTGTCCGCTGCCTCTGCCCCGGCCGGTAGGACACCAGCAGCCACCAAACTGACCGGCTGCCCGCCCGCGACAACAAGCTGCGCACGGGGGATCGGGAAGCCAGGGGTGTTGACGTGCAACGCACCCACCATTTCGAGGTTGTCGGCGACACGTCGCCAGTCGCCGGACAGGGGGGTGTGCCGCATGGTGTACACGGCCTTGTCGTCGACGTCGGGGACGAGGGCTCCGGCAACCCAGATGCCATGCTCATCCTCCCCCGCCCGTACCACCGCACCCGTGTGGCCGGAGTTGTCGTAGTGCTCGCTGGCGGCCCGGAATCCCATGTTGGGTACCGCGTGCCCAGTGCCGTACGTCAGGTTCCCCACGGCCACGTGAGTGCCCTCAGCGGTCACCACGTTGCCGACGTGGAAGTGCGCGTACCCGGTCTTCGAGTGGGGTGGGGTGACGCACTGGTTGCCGATGCCGATGTGGCAGGTGCCCCACGCGGCGACGTGCCCGAACACCCGGCCATCCTCGGTGATGGTCAGCGGGGTCGGCTCGTCCAGGTTCGGGTTGGCGAACCAGGCAGCCGGCGGTGCGAGCGGACCAGCGGCGGCGGTGACCGTCTGCCAGGAGGAGGGGATGGCGTCGGCGAACCCCTTCCGCTTGGCGATGGCGATGATGCGCGCCTTGACGGCCTCCGGGTCGGCGGCCTTGCCGATGAGCCGGGCCGCGTCCGCGACGTCGGCGGCGGTGACGATGGGGAAGCTGCGGTTGGGGCCGGCGAAGTCGGACGCCTTCAGCTTGTCCCGGTCGACGCCACCACCGACGCCGGGGTCGAAGTTGCGGAACTCCGTCTCCCCCTCGTCCGACTCGTCGGCCAGTTCGAGGATGGCGTGGCCGGCCAGCTCGGCGAAGGCGGGGATGTGGACGAGGGTGGCGCTGGCGATCCGGCCCCGGGTCACCAGGTTGATCATCTCGTTGGTGTCTCCGGCGAACCCGCAACCACAGTCGCCGCCGGTCGCCTCCGCGTGGCCGCGCTTGGCGTCCTTCAGCTTGAACGTCTCGGCGGGCACCTGCTCCATGTCGGCCTCGTCCAGGTCGACGGACGGGCCGATCACCTTGTCGCCGGTGAGCATCCGGGCAGTCTTCGCCATCTGGCGCATGTCGTCGGGCCACTCAGGTCCGTCGTAGAACTCGCCGTGGCCGAACATCTGCCCGTCCGCCTCGGGGTCGATCTTGTCGATGCGACCCACCACCACGGCTTCCTTGTGGCCGCCGGAGTCGGAGTGGACGTAGCGCAGCGGCAGCGGGAAGTCCCGGTGCGACAGTGCGCCGGCCTTGAACTGCCGGTGGTCGCCGGTCGGCTTGCCGATCACCGCCAGCGGCATGTGCCACTTGGTGCCCACGGTCTACTCCTCGCTTGGTTGATCGACATCGTACGGCGGTTCGAGCAGGTTCGACTCATCTGTGCCCTGGGCGATCTGCTGGGCTTTCAGCTGTCGGGCCAGTTCCGGGGACGGGGGGCCAGGGATGATGGTGGCGTCCTCGGAGAGGTGGCGCTTCTCGGCGTTGGTGAGCTGCTTGCGTTTGTCTGCCATCGTGCTTGCCTTACTGCGCCGTTGGGATGCGGTCGACGACGACGTCGAACCGACGCCGGCCGTTGATGACGCCGTAGTCGGCGACAACCGTGTACCGCAGCCCAGGCTCCAAGATCACTTCGGCTTCGCTTTCGTGCTGGCCACCCTCCTGCGCGTTCACCCCCCGGAACTTCTGCTCCTGCCGGAGCAGGATCCGGATCACGAACGGGTCCTGGCCGAGGTGGGCGAAGTTGTCGGCAGTCGACTGCTGCACCGACGTGGACGAGGCCCCCAGCTGGTCGAACGACGCCCCCACCATGTTGGTGTCGTTGGCCTGCGCGCCGAACTTCTGCGACATACGCCGCAGTCCCCGGAACAGCACCACATCGGTGTCCACTACCGGGGTGTCTTCGTACGCCTTCTTCAGCAGGTGCGCGTTGCCGGTGACCTTGCCGCCCGGCCCAGCCTTGATCAAGTCCTGGTTGATGGCCTCGTAGCCGCCACCCGTGTAGGACACGAATGCCGACTTGGTGCCGCCGGTGAGCTGATCGATGCGCTTATATTTCTTGATCGCATCCTGGCCCTTGGCGGCCTCCTGCCCGCGCTCCGCCCACGCCGCATAGTCCGGGGACACGTAGGCCGGGTTCCCGTCGAACGCGGTCGTGCCGTAGCCGCCGGTGCCCAGCGTCGGGCCCTCCGGCATGAAGTGCACACCGAGAGCCGAGGCGACCGCCGGGGACGGCGCGCCGGGCTCCCCGACCTTGGCCGGGGCACCGAGCTTCTGGGCGAGCGCCTTCTTCGCCGCTTCCACGCTCTGGGCATGCTGCTGGTCGAAGTACTCGAAGTTCTTCTCCAGGTCGGCCGCTTCCTTCAGGTGCGCGGCGGCCAACTTCTCGTTGCCCTTGCTGTAGTGGTAGGTGGTGGTGGCGTTCTTGTCGCCCAGCTTGGCGATCAGGTAGTGGTGGGCGGCCGGCGAATGTCCGGCCAGCGCCTTGCCGTAGCCGCCGATCTGGTAGGGGACGTCGTCGGCGGCCTTGGTCTGGTTCGGCTTGGCGTTCCACTGCGGGATGTGCTTGGTGGCCAGCCCGGCGTCCTTGCGGATCTGCGCCACGGTGGCGTCGGCCTTCGCGTGGGCAGCTTTGTAGTCGGCTTCGGCGGCCTTCAGCTTCTCCGCCGCACCGGGGGTGCCGGCGTGGGCGTGCAGGTGGGCGATGGCGAGGGCTTCGGTGGCCTCGTAGAGAGCCTTCGTGTCCTCGTTGACCTGCGCCTTCAGCGGCGTGTTCTTGATCGAGTGCTGCGCTTCCCACTTGCCCTTGGTGCCGTAGTACAGGGCGTCCTTCGCGCCCTTGGCCATGGCGGAGCGGTACGCCTTGCCGATGATCTCTTCGTCGGTGGCGGTGACGTCCTTACCGAGGACGGCGTGGACCTGCTCTATCGCGTCTTTCTTCTGTTGCTCGACGTTGCCGGTCAGGGTGGCGGCGACGTCTTTCAGGGTGGCGGCTTTCGCCTTCGTGCCGGACTCGCCGGATAGGACGGCCTTCGCCTTCGCCGCGTTGGTGTAGACGGCGGACGTTTTCGCCGTCTCGGCGATGGTGTCGTCGAGGAACCCCATGATGTGCTTCTGGTGGGCGGGGGTCAGCTCGGTGAAGTCCTGGTGGCTCAACTTCTCCAGCGCGTTGACCTTGTCCGAGGTGGCGTAGTAGTCGTTCTTCGGGGCCTTGATCGCGTTGACCTGAAGCTGCGAGTAGTGGCCGGGCACCTCCGTCGAACCGACCAGCTTGTCGGGTAGCTTCGCGCCCAGCTCCTTCGCCTTCGCCGCCGCTGCCACGTCGTGGGTGGCGATCTCGGCGAGGTAGTGGGAGACGGCGTGCCGCTGGGCCGGGGTCAGCGCCTTGAACTCTTCCGGGGTGAGCGCCTTGATCGGGTCCCAGGCGTTGCCGGGGCCGACACCGTTGAAATCGGCCGACTGGATCTGGGCCAGGTGGTTCGGCCCGGCCCCTTCGGTAGAGCCGTGCACGTTGCCGGGGGCGATGATGGTGACGGGCTTCGGGGCTGGCTTCTCACCCGCGTACGGGGAGGGGCCGCCGGGCTTGGCCAGCCCGAACCGTCCCCGTAGCCCGTCGACGCCCTGCACCCCGGATTCGTCCATCTGGTTGATCTGGGTGATGAGCTTCGCCTGGTGGGATTCCTTCAGCTGCTTCCAGTCGTCGGCGGTGAGCTTGTCGACGAGGGTGGCCTTCTGCTGGAAGGTCAGGTTGGGGCCGGTGCCGTTGGCCGCCTGGTGGGCCATGGTGGCGGCTTGCTTCATGTCTTCGGTGTAGTGGTCCGGCCAGGTGTTGCCGGACACGTCGAGAGCCGGCACATCAACGTGGTTGATCTTGACCGGCTCGGCCTTGACCTCCGGGGCCTCCGGCTTGGCAGCCTCCCCCTCGCCCCACTTCTTCAGCAGCTTGCTGGCCACGGAGCTGGTAACCACGTGCTGGCCGGGCTTCGACTTGATCGCGGTGACCTTGTCGATGAGGGCGGTCTTCTCGTCCTGCGTCATCCCGTCAAGGTCGGCCTTCGACAGGTTCCACACGTGGTCAAGCACGGTGTCGTCGTCAAACGTCGTCGACAGGACAGCCAGCTTCGCCTTCACCTGCGCCGGGTTGTAGCCGGCCGGGACGTCGATCTTCGGGGTGGCCTCCACTGTCTTCTCGGCGATCTTGGCAGCCTCAGCGGCCGGCAACGGCTTCGCGGTACCCGGGCCGCCGGTGGCGTCGATGAACTTGTCCAGCAACCCCTGGGTGGCGGCTAGCTTCTTCGGGTCCTTCAGCTTCGTCAACGCGACGGCGAGCTGCGCCTTGATGGTGGTCTGCGTGTCCGGGTCCAGCGATACGAAGTCGTCCTTCGACAGCGGCTCGTAGGTCTCCAAGTGCTGCTTCGACATGACGAAGCCCTTGGAGTTGGCGAGGTCGTGGGCGACCTGCGCCTTCTCCGACAGCTGCTTGGCGACCGCGTTGACGCCCGTGCCGCCGCCGGTGCCCTTGGCCTCCTCAGACAGGGCGTTGACCGACTCCTTCTTCGGTGTGTCCAGGTTCGCCAGGTGCGCCTTGACTGCCGGATGGTTCTTCGCCATCTGGGCAAGGGTGGCCTTCACCCCGGGTGACTGCTCAACGTCGGCCTTGTTGCCCTTGGTGAGGATGTCGTGCAGGGCATGCGCGTCAGTGCCGATGGTGGTCTGCTTGTCGCCACTGAAGGGCCCGTTGGCCTTCCCGTGGGCCTTGAGCACCTTCAGGATGTCGGCCTTGTCCTGCGGGTCCAGCTGGTGGAACTCGGACGGGGTCAGCTTCCCGACAGCCTCGGTCAGGTTCTCCGCCTTGCCGTGGCCGTAGGCGGCGGCAGCAGCCGCGCCCAGCTTCGCCGCCTGCTGCTGGTGCACGTTGTACGGCTTCGCCTCCGGAGCCTTCGGCACCTCGGAGTTGTGGTCAGCGAAGGTGACGCCCGGCTTCATGTTGGCGACATCGAGCAGCTTCGCGTTGAGAGCCTTCGCCTTCGGCGCGTTGTCGGCGTTGCCGTATTCGGCGATCGTCTCCAAATGCTTGCGGACCTTGACCCGATCGCCGAGGGGCAGGTCCGTGTAGTCCTTCGCCGTCATCTTCGAAAACGAGTCGAGGAAATCGGCATGCGACTTGCCGGTGACCGCGTCGGCGGTGGCAACGCCCTGGTGCTGCTTGACCGGCTCCGGAGCCTTCGGCACCTCGGGGGCTTTCGGGGTTTCAGCCTCCGCCTTCTTCTCGCCGTGGAAGTACGCCTTCAGCTTGTCGGCCTTCTCCACCTGGTGGAGGGTCGCCGACTTGTGGGTGGCGATGAAGTTCAGCTTGTCGTCGAGGGCCTTGCGGTCGGCCGGGGTCAGCGCCTCGTAGTCCGACTTGGACAGGGTGCCGAGGTGGGCCAGGTAGGTGACCGGGCCGGCGTTGTGGGTGAGCTGTACCGCCTTCGTCATGGCGGGGCTGTAGCCGTTGTCCAGCTTCGCGGCCGGCTTCTCGAATGCGCCCTGGGTGGTACCGGCCTTCACCGCCTCGCCGAGGGTGTGCTTGCCGACCTCGGACGGCTTGGCGAGGGTGATCTTCTTCGGGGTGCCTTCCGGCTTGCCCTTCGGCTTGGCGGCCTCGCCGAGGGTGTCCTTTGCCTGCGCGGCGGCGTCGGTGCCGGCGGTGGACAGCTTCTCGGCGTGCAACTTCGGGGCCGGGTTGGCAACCACCCCGGCGGCCTTGTTGGCGGCCTGCGCGGCGGCGTGCGCCTCCCCGCCCACCACTTCGGCGTGCTGGCCGATCTGGTGCTCGGGGGGCGGCTTCGGCAGGCTGTAGGTGATCTCCTTCAGGAGGGCGGCCGGGACCTTCTTCCCCTCCTTCTTCAGCGCGGCGATCTTCGCCAGCCGCTTCTGGTTGGCTTTCTCTACCCGGGACGATTCGAGGGCGTGGTAGACACCGGGGGCAGTCACGTGCAGGGTGTGCTTCCAGCCCTTGCACGGGCCGGGGTGCAGCGGCAGCCGGCAGGCGACCAGTGAGCACATCTGGTGCGGGCCCCATTCGTCGTCGACAAACGCGGCAGCGAGCAGGGTGAACTGCGCCTGAGTGAAGGGCAGTTTGGCCTCTTGTGCCTCTTCGGCGATGTCGAACAGGGTCAGCATCGGGTGTCCTACTTCTTCCGGGTGCCGGCCTGGTGGCCGATCTTCTCCAACTGGTCGTGGACGGTGCCGCCGGCCTGCTTCGCCTGCTGGCCGTGGCCGTGTTTGCAGGATGTCATGGCCGGGATCTTGTGGTCTGCTGCCATTGTGCTGGTCTCCTAAATCTTCGTGCTGGTCTGGTAGGGCTTCAGTTTCGTGTTGCCGCCGCCACCTTTGCCCCGGGCCCTCTTCTTCGTGGCGGCCTTGTCGAGCCGGTCCTGCTGCTTCTCGTCGCCGATGGCGGTGTTGCGGCGACGAATCACGTCGGATTGATGTTGCCGGTCGGCGGCCTGCTGTTGGCGCAGTGTCGCCAGGTGCGGGGTGAGCTGCTTGCGGTAGTCGGCGAGGGCCCGCTGCGCGGCCTGGCGGGTCTTCGGGTCTGGGTTGGACATCATGATCGCCTGGGTGCGCAGGATGGCCTGGTTGAGTCCGGCAACAGCCTGGGTGGCGTGGGCAACCTTCGCCTGGTCACCGGGTGGGCGTACCTGCACGGGACTGTTGGGTTCGGCGGCATCGCCCCGCTTCTGCCCCTTGCACAGGCCCGGCTTGTGGGTTTCCTTGCAGAACTGGCCGTGGGTGCATGCCTCCTGCACCAGCGTGTACATCACCACCACCTCCCGGCCTCGGCGAGTAGTGCCCCTTTGAACCCACGGTTGGTCATGTTCGTGGGTTGACCTGCCTCTTCGAGCAGCATGTCGCACCGGCAGTTTATGACCTCGCCGGGTGAGCCGGTGGGGTCGCCGGGGAAGAGGAGGTCGTCGTCGCCGACGCGGAACGGGCTGCCGAATGGGACGGTTTGTCCGTCGGCTACGCGATGGGTGGGGCGAGTGCGTTCATCTTCGGTGGCGAGCCACCGTTTCACCCACTGCGTCTCGGGGTCGGCCTCGACGATCATGGCGTAGGCGTCGTAGCGGCCACCGACGTACGCGGCGTGGATTTCGGTGCGGGCGACGGTGGTGGCCCGGTTCTTCCACGTGTCGGTGCCGGTGGCGGAGAGGGCCTGCTGGATTTGGGCGGCCAGGTCGGGGATGGATGCCCCGTTGGTGACGGCCGAGTCGACCAGTTGGCTGACGACGCCGTAGACCTCGGTGGGGGTGTTGACCATCTTGTTTGCGGCGGTGGCGAGGAACTGGTGGACGAACGGCCGGGTGGCGAAGATCGTTTCGTCGCCGGGGCCGAGGACGGTGTGGTACGCCTCGGCGAGGACGTGACGCAGCACGGTGTCGGTGTAGGTGTCGACCAGCTTCGTCCACTGGGGGGCCTTGGCGAAGACGGTGAGCGGATCGGGCATCAACGCCAGGCTGGTGACGCCCTGGTTGATGACGGAGGCGGACACTTCAGCGAGCCAGCCGGTGATCATGTCCAGGTACGCCTGGTAGAGCACGGGCTCGTAGTAGGCATACACACCGAGGGCCTGCTCCCGGGCTACGTTCGCGGCTGGCGAATCGTAGAGGGGGGCAGGCCCGTCTGGTGGCTGTGTCACACGATCATTGTGGCGGATCTTCCGTCATGATCGGGTACACGTCGATCGACTGAATGTTGTCGCGGACCAGGCCGATGGTGCCGCCCCGCGAATCCTGCAAGGTGATCATCTTGGAGCGGGCGAAGCAGTTACGGATGTCGGTGATGACCTGCTCAGCGTCCATCACTTCGGTGCGCAGGGTGCCGGTGTAGGTGCGGGAGTCACGCCAGTAGGTGACCCGCACCGTCCACGTGTGCCCGTTCAGGCCGCTCACGGTTCCGCCTCGCCAGGTGCGTCGGCCTCGGAGACGTCGAAGCCTTTGATGTCGGAGGCCCGCCACCGGGTGATTCCGTCACGGCCGTCGACCAGGGTGACCCACCGGCTGTGTTCGGGTATCGAGTTGGGTCCAAGCTGGGCGGCGATGGTGTCGACCACGCCTTCCAGGGTGGTTTCGTTGGTGGTCTGCACCCCAGTGTTGATCTCGGTGTATTCGTCGCCGACGTACAGGCACACCCGCCAGCGCCTCACCAGTCCTCCCCCCTCTTCTTCGAAAAGGAAAACGATTCGATGTCGGAGCAACGCACCCATGTGGGCGTGCCACTCTTCGGCACGAGAGGCATCCAGGGTTCTTCGGCGATCAGCGCAATCATCTGGTCGGCGGCGGCGGCGACGTCCACATCCTCGGGTAGGTCGTCACCAAGGGTGCCGTAGGCGACGTGGCCGGAGGCGGTGCGGACGATGACGGTGACTTCACTCATGTCGTCACCGGCTCGGGTCGCAGGAACTGGGTGAGGGCCGGGGCCCACGCGATGCTGTCCTGCTGGTACTTGCCGGCGAGAGCCTTCAGCTTTGCCTGTAGGGCGTCGTGGGCCCGGACGGGGATCTCGACGCACCAGCAGGCGTTCTGCCAGGGCGCGCCGGGCGGGCTGTACCAGTTGCCGTGCATCTGGCCACCGGATTCGTCGATGGCCTCTTCGAGGGTGCCGAAGACGTGGGTGATGAACAGCGACCATTCCACCTGGGTCAGCTTGTCGTCGCTGTTGCCGATAGAGATGTAGACGGTGGTCATTCGGGGGTTACCTCCAATAGGGCGGCTTCTTCGCGGTCGAGTCTGT
>Ga0207694_10003666_pt1 | contig 12151 bp, 10 predicted proteins | sample KBSC34metaG_FD_184353 | JGI IMG/M metagenome (GOLD analysis project Ga0207694, IMG submission 184353) | Corn rhizosphere microbial communities from Kellogg Biological Station, Michigan, USA - KBS C3-4 metaG (SPAdes) (version 2) | ecosystem: Host-associated > Plants > Roots > Rhizosphere > Soil...
CCTGCGTAGTACTGCCCCGACCTTTCGTAGGGGTCGCAGGCGGCAGAGGCGGCCGCGATCGAGATGGCAACGGACAACGACACGAGCTTCATGGCTCCTCCCTGGGACGCGGCGCCGGAGCCGAGGAGCTCGCGGCCACACCGGACATTTTTGGCTTCGGGATCAACCCCAGCACCTCGACGCCGGACCCTCGGCACGCATCGAAGATGGTCATCACGCGATCGAAGCTCGCCGCGTCGTCGACGTCGAAGAACGCGACCTTGCGATCGCGGCCAGACATCAGCTCACGCACCCGGACGCGAAGCTCGGCCAGCGAGCCGATCACCGCGTCCTCGAGCCGCACGCTTCCGTCTCCTGCGATCCGGATCTCGATCTGTTCCTCTTCCTCGGGCTGGCGCTGGACGACCGCTTCGTCGGGCGCGCGCAGGTCGGTCTCCTTGAGGACGGTGGGCGAGAGAACCATGAAGATGATGAGCAGCACCAACACGACGTCCACGAGCGGCGTGATGTTGATACCCGACCGGACGCCGTTGGACGCCGCCGCGCCAAAGGCCACCTACCTCGTCTCCTGGCTGGCCAGGTTCAACGTGTCGGCGCCCGCCTCGTGAAGCAAGTCGAGGACGACCCGGACCTGGCCGTAGCGGAGCGACCGATCGCCGCGCACGTGGACTGGACGCCGCCGTCCAGCCAGCTCCCGCAAGAAGGTGTCGGCCATACGATCGTCGGGAATGGGGGTGGAATCGAGGTACACCCCATCGGCGCGCACGCTCACGACCAGCTGCGCTCCTGTGTCAGGCCGGCGCGCGTGATGCCGGGTGGCCGGCAGATCGAGGGGCACGCCCCGATGGAGAAGGGGCGTGACGACCATGAAGATGATGAGGAGGACCAGGACGACGTCGACCAGCGGGGTCACGTTGATCTCGCTGCGCACCCCGGACGGCGCCGCCGATGCGGCGAACAGCGACCGCCGGCGGGAACGGTGTCTGGCGGGGGCCGAGCTAGACACGTCGTTCGCCCCCTGGCCCTTCACGCAGCAGGAACGAGACGAGCTCGGACGCGACGTCGTTGATGTCGACGGTCAGACGATCGATCGCGCCGGTGAGATAGTTGAAGGTCATGACGGCCGGGATCGCGACCAGGAGGCCAGCCGCCGTGGTGAACAGCGCCTCCGCGATGCCACCGGAGACGGCGCCGAGGCCCCCTTGCCCGGAGGCCGCCATGGAACGGAAGGCATTGATGATGCCCACCACCGTCCCGAACAGCCCCACGAAGGGCGCCGACGACGAGATCGACGCCAGCGCGCCGAGCCCGCGACGGAGGTCGGCCACCTCGCGCTCGCGAGTCCGTTCGACCGCTCGCAACAGGGCGTCAGCGAGGTCGGCGCTCCCTTCGGTGCTTCGTCGAGGCGCGCCGGCCGCGGCGTCGGACTCGAGGCGCAGCTCTTCGAACGCCGCCGCCCCCACCTTCGCCACGGGGCTTCCCGCGTGGGTGGTGGCGGCCTCGGCGGCCGAGCGCAGATCGCGCGCCCCGAGCGCCCGCCGCAGGGCAAGCACGAACGATCGCGAGATGCGGCGCGCCCGGAGCACGGCCGTGAAGCGGTCGAGCATGACCCACCCCGAGTACATCGACATCCCGCCCAACACGATCACCACCAGCCGCGCCACCCACCCCATGTTGGACCACAGCTCGGACAGCGAGAACGTGTGCATGGACGAAGTTCCTCAGTTGACCTGAAACCTGAACAAGCGCGGCGAGCACACCGGAACCGGCTGGGGCTTGTACCTCCATGCGCTGCGGAGGTGCGCGACGATCGCCGCGTCGACGCCAGGAATGCCGTTCATCACCTGCACGTCGATGATCTGGCCGGACACGCCGACGCAGATTCGGTACAGCCCCGTGATCACCTGGTGCGGGTGCTGATCCTTGAACCAGTCCGGAAGGTGGGGATCGGGCGCCGTCAGCCGCTCGCGATCGAAGACGAACTGCGGAACGATCTTCGGAGCGGGCGCCGCGCCCGGCGCCTGACCCACGCCTGCGCCGGGCGCGGCGCCGGGGGCGCCAGCCGCGGAGGGTGCCGCGGAGCCGGAGGCCGGCGACACATCGGGCAGCGGGCTGTCGGAGCGCTTGGCGGCGAGGCGAGCCTTGGCCGACGGGACACGCAACGCCGCCGTCCGCGCCGGCTTGTGCGGCGCGGACGCGGGCACCGGCGCGGGGGCCGCAGAGGGAGGGGCCGAGGACGGAGACGGCGCGCGCGGAAGCAGATAGGTCACCGGCACCCCGGCGGACCCGGAGGGAGAGCGCGGGCTCGCGATGGTCGCGGCCACGGCCCCGGCCACGACGAGAACGTGCGCAGCGATGGAGATTGGAGCGAGCGAAAACCGCCACCGTGGTCCCGCGCTCCCTTGCAGGTAACGATCGAACATCAACCTCCCCTGAAAAAGTCTCGTTCCAGACAGAACGTTCGTACCAGCGGCGCGGGCGGGGGCACCCGTGCAAGGGGACTCTATGAAAAAGGGCCAGCGGTTCGGCCGGTCCGGAGAGTGTCTGATCCCCGTTTCGCTGTCAACCGAGATCCGACCCGCTGACGTCTACGACGTCAGCGGATCGCTGTTCACACGGGTCGCTGCGGATTGATGAGCTCCACGCCAAAGGCACGGACGAAGAAGACTTGGGCGTCCTCTTCCGAGATCTTTGCAAATCCGTCAGCTCCCCATCCCGTGCCGAAGCTATTGAGAAACACGAAATACGGCGGACCTTTCTCGGGAACCACGTAATCGAGCACGACGATCGCATGGCTGTCCAGCTGCTCAATACTCAGGTGCGTTCTCATCTTGACCCACGGAAGGTCGCCCTTCGGGGAATCCTCGTTCGATGGCTGGCGGAAATTTTCAGGGTCAACGTTGAGCTGAACCGCCAGTGGTCCTCGCTCGAGGATGTATGTTTTCCAGTCACCGAAGTCCGCGCCGAGGCTCACGACGCTCTTGATTCGAGCCGAGGCGGCCGACAGAAGCAACGGGATGAGCGTCTTGTCTACGAACGTCTGATCGACGTCCTCACCGCTCAGAGCCTTTGCTGTAGCAATCTCGCGCGCACCAGGCTCTTTGAACGGCGGTATCCCGTAATCTGCGGCGACCGTCAGCGCTTCGTAGAGGCTCGTTCGCCGGTCATCGGCAAGCCCGTCGCGCTGCTTGGCAACCCGCCAGAGGAACTCGGGGTCCCGCTCGCCGATGTTCAGGCCGCTGAGTCGGAATTGCGCTTCGACCAACTTCGCTCCGACACTGCCGACGCAACTCTCGTCTCGTGGGCTGTCTTTGAACGCTTGGAGACCATGATATCGGTCGACGAAGTCGGATTTCTGGGGAAATCCGAGGGGACTCGGTCGCCTCAGACGTTTTTGAACGGTCTCCAAGACCGAATAGCGAACGCCGTTCTTCTTCCTGGATATGTTTGGATCGGATTTCGGGCCCACGTACTCGTTGACCGCACGGTCTGGGTGTGGTCGCGGTGACGGACTGCCGGGCGGATCGATTGTTCCTGATGATCTACTGAAGGGCGGCATCGGCAAACTCCTTTTTTGCGATCATTCGAAGAGCACTACGTTTCGAACCCACGTCGCGCCACGCTCGAGGTATTGAAGGCGCAGATCGCGAAGCGCCGTCACCGGTGGCTCGCCCGCTTCCAGCTTCGGCAAGAGCTCGGCGAAGAAGTCGCGCGCGCCTCGGCTCGGAATCTGTGAGGACGCGGCGAGGACGGCTCGCGCCCCCGATTGGAGGAAGGCGACGGGGAGGCTCCACGTCGGGGTGTAGTCGACCTCGGCCTCCGCCGCGTCGCACGCCGCGAGAATCACGATCGGATGGCGCGCCAGCTTGGCGCGGCGAATCTGGGCCGCGGTGAGCGCATAGTTTCCGTCTTCCCCCGGCGCCAACGGCAAGAAGGCCGCGTCGGCCACGGCCGCGTCGCGCAAGCCGTGGACGTGGAATTGCACCAGATCCGCGTCGGCCAGCGCGGCCAGGGTCCGAGCCGGGGTCGCCGACGCCCCGGTGAGATGAACCTGGATGGGCGGCGACGCCGGAGCTTGCCAGTGCGGAAGCGGGCTGAGCTGCAGGGCGGGCGGTGTTTCGACGTCCGAGATCACGACGTGGCGGGTGAACCCCTTCGCGCGCGAGGCGGCCGTGCCGGCACCTTCGTGAAAGGACCACGCCACGCGCGGGCCGAGCAGGTCGGACCGGCTGTGAAACGGGGGCTCCGCCACCACCGCGACCTGGGGGCAGCCCTCGAGGCGCGCCTTCACGTGCTCGGAGACGGCTCCCTCCATTCCTCCTCTCCGCGGCTGCGCGGCGCCCGCCCAGTTCCCGGACGAATCTCGCCACACGGCGCCGACCCGACCGACGTCCTCGACCAGTAGACCGAGAGAGCACCCGGCCGGAGCGGGCGTCCGCCGCTCGCGCGCCAGGAGCTCGAACGCGACGTCGTACTTGCCGTCGTCGATCGCGTCCAATGCGAGCGCCTGATACGCGATGAGCCGGCTCTTGTCGCGATCCTCGTCGTCACCAGGGAGCGCGTCGAGCTTCTCGATGTCATCCAGCAAAGCGCGGCGCGCGGACGAATCCCCTCTTGGAAGCACGCGGTGCTCGAGGACCTTCAACGCCAGGGCCGCCGCCGGGGTCTGGACCTCGCCGCGGGCATCGGACCGGGCCACGTAGCCACGCAGCAACTCGCGGTCGGAAGCCCCGCCCACCTTCGCGATCTCCGAGTAGAGCCACGCGATTCCAATGTCGACGTTCGGCATTCCCTCGCACGCGGGAATGGCTCGGAGCTGCGCGCGAGCCACGTCGAGCTCGCCCGCCATCAGCGCATCCTGCGCCAGAAACGTGATCACCTCGCGTCGGTTCTGGCAAGGATAGTCCTCCCACGACAGGACCTCCGTCGCGTAGGCCTGGAGCAACGACCGTTGCCGCCGATAGAAGGTGACGGTCACGAGCTTCCAGACCGCCAGACGATCCATGGTGAGGTCATCGAGCCGGCGCGCTCGTGCCCGCAAGTCCGCCAAGATCGCCAGGGCTTCGAGTGAGCGATGCTGATGAATCAGCAGCTCCACGAGGACTCTCTCGAGGCGCATCCGCCGCAGCTCGAAGCCCTCGCTCGCCGCCCGCTGGATGGCCTCGCGCAGCAGGCGCTCCTTCTCGGGCATCGGCAGCCGGGGGTCCTGGGCCCGGACCTCCTCCGCCGCCAGATCCATCCAGGGATCCCGCTCGGCCCGCGCCAGCCGGACGAACTCCGCGGGGGCCTGGAGCGCCGCACGACTGGCCAGGAGAGCGCCGATCAGCAGGTCCCCCAGCCCGGCCCGCCGCAGCTCCCCCAGATAGGCGTGGAACGAGTCGGGATCGAGATCCCGCCAGCGCTTCTCGGCGAACGCGCGGTATCGCAGGGCCAGGGGCTTTCGACGCCCGAGATCGGAAGCGGCGATGCGATCGACATAGCGGGTCAGGACCTCCCCCCCGTAGACCGCGTCCAGGGACGTCGCGATCGGGCGCAGCTGCCGCAGCTCACCGTCTGTTCCCGCCGCGCGAACGGCGTCGTAAAGAAAGAGTCGAACGAAGTCGCGCTGGCCGAGCAGCATGGCCTGCGACGGCGCCTTCTGGTCGGCGACGAGCGCCCGTCCCTCTGCCAGGAGCCCATCGTAGTCGCGCTCTGCGCGGGACGCCTGCGCGATCACGCCACGGGCCTTGTCCGCCGCCTCGGCGCTCCAGCCGTTCTCACGCGACTTGGCCAGAGCCTCGAAGGTCGTCGCCGCGGCGTGGGGCAAATGCAGCTCGCGCAAGGCGAGCGCCCGGTTCCATCGCGTCTGACTCGAGGACGACGACTCCGGCAGATGGTCCAGCGCCTCCTGCGGTCTTCCACCCATGAGCGCGAGGACGCCCCGTTCGTTCTCGAGCGACGTGTCCTCGCGCGCACCGTCGAGCAACTCCTTGGCTGCCGTCAGGTCCCCCATCTGCAACAGCCGCGCGACCAAGGCCTTTCGGCCGCGCCCTTCGAGCTCGGCGAGCTCGCTGTAAGAGGGGCGGAGGGCGGCGCGACTGGACCCGAGGTGCGGGTCATAGGCGGCGTGCACGTCCATTTCGGGTGGACCCACGCGGAACTCGAGGGACCGGTGCTCGAGCCCCGCCACGATCGGGCGTCGCTCTGGCCGAGACCAGGGCCTGAACAGCACCAGCGCGACGACCGCCGCCAGAGCCCCGATCGCCATCACGAGGGGCGGCGTGGGAAGACGCGCCCGTGCCGGCCGCGGCCTTCCCGCGACCAGTGGCCCGCCGAGCTCCAACGCCTCTTCGAGCGCGCCCTCCAGCATCAGACGCTCGTCGACGGCGCGGCTGCACGTCGGACACTCGTCGAGATGGGCGAGAAACCGCGCCCGTTCCTCCAGCGTCAGCTCGCCGTCCACGAAGTCGTCCAGTCGATCGCAAAGGGAGCTCACTCGACGTCTCCCCGATCTCGACGGAGGCGCTCGAGGATCCCTTGTACGGCCGATCGCGCGCGCTTGATCCGGGTGCCGGCGGTGGCGATCGGGATGTCTTGCATTCGCGCGATCTCCGCGTAGCTCTTGTGCCCGAGCACCCGCAGCACGAGCGCCTCACGCAGGGGCTCCTTCACCTGGCCAAGCGCCTCGACGATCTCTTCCTGTGTGAACGCCACTTGGACGGGCGGCTCCGGCGTCGGTGCTTCCAACCTCTCGACCTCGCCTTCGCTGCTGCGTGAGCGGCGCAGTCCCTCACGGCGAAGCAGATCGCGTGCGCGGTGAATCATGATGACGTACAGCCAGCCCCGGAGGTTGGTTCCCGGCTCGAATGCGTCGAGCGCCCGCACGGCGCGTTCGATGGTGTCCTGCACGAGATCCTCGACGTCTTCGCGCCAGATCAATTGACGCGCTCGAGTCCGCAGAACGGGAACGGAGGCTGCAATCTCCGCCAGGAGCCGAGCCTTCTTGACCTTATCCTGAGCCGGGCTTGGCGAAAGAGCGCCCGGCGTGGCGTCCGCGCGCCCCACGATCCTCAACGCGGCCACGGCGGGCCCCTCCCTGGCAGGGGAAACGGCGTCATCCGAACCCATCATGAGGGGCACACCCGTTGGGAACGGGCGAGCGCTCGAATCTTCCCCCGGAGAATCGTTTCCGTCTTTGCCCATCGGCCCCCCCCCGCGACAGCGCGATCGCATCGACTGCGAATGGGTCCCGACGTTAGGAAGGCGTCCGGGCCCGTAAAGTCGATTGCGAGCCTGGCGCGAGGGCAGTTCCGGAGCTGGCGCTCGCGGAGGATCTGCCCTCCCGATGACGCTGACCTGCCTGGCAGTTTTCGGACCAGCTGAAACTGCTCAGCGAGCGCCACCACTTCGGGTGGCGCGGCGCCAGGCTTTTCCTCGTTGCCTTACGAGGTCTCGTCCCTAGGTTTTGGTCTGATTGGGAACCGCCGGGGCGAGCCTGGTTGGGAGACACCGAGATGAGCAGCACGAACGTTACGATCGCGGCGGGTCCAAGGTCGCAACCTGAGCCTTTCGAGATCCACGTCGAGGCGGCCGTCCTCTCCGATCTGCACGTCCGCCTTCGCGAAACACGCTGGGGGGATGTGGCAGACGACGACGGATGGAAGCTCGGAACGAACCCCGGCTACCTGCGCGACCTCGTGACGTACTGGGCGCACCAATACGACTGGAGCGTCCAGGAGGCCGCCCTCAATCGTGTTCCACAGTTCACGGCCGCCGTCGACAGAGCGCGTCTCCATTTCGTTCATGCCAAGGACGGAGCACCCCGTCTGCCCCTCCTCCTGCTTCACGGGTGGCCCGATTCTTTCTATCGGTTCCACAAGGTCATTCCGCGACTGCGGGAGACTTTCGAGGTCGTCGTCCCGTCGCTGCCGGGGTTTGGTTTCACGGGCCCGGTGCGCCGCTCCTCGCCGGAGCAACAGAATCGCCAGAGCGCCCAGTTGCTCTGGCGGCTGATGACGGAGGTGCTCGGCCATCGCCGGTTCGCGGTGGCGGGCGGAGACGGCGGCAGCGCGCTGGCGCAACTTCTGGCGATCGACCACCCCGAGTCCGTCGTGGGCATCCACCTCACCGACCTGGGCTGGCACGTGGCGAACGCTGACCGATCGAAGGTCTCGAAGGTGGAACGCAAATACCTCGAGGCGGGCGAGAAACGGTTCATGGCCGACGGCGCCTACGTCATGGTGCAGTCGACCCGGCCCCAGAGCCTGGCGCCCGCATTGAACGATTCGCCCGTGGCCCTGGCGGCCTGGATCGTGGACCGTTTTCATTCGTGGAGCGACGCCTTCGAGGTCGCCTTCCCGAAGGACGAGCTGCTGACGAACATCATGATTTACTGGGTCACCCAGACGATCGGGCCGTCGATGGAGAGCTATCGCGCCGAGGTCGTGTCGCCGTCGCTGAGCGTGGCCGACCACGTCGACGTTCCCGTCGGCCTGGCGCTGTTCCCGAACGACATCGGCGGCATTCCACCGCGGGCCTTCGCCGAGCGGACCTTGAACGTGCAGCGATGGACGGAGATGCCCCGCGGCGGCCACTTCGCGGCCTGGGAGGAGCCCGAGCTCTACGCGGGCGACGTCACGTCGTTCTTCCAAGCGGTGGGGGGAAGCTGGGGGGCGATCTAGCCATGTCGGTGCAGCCCTTTCAGGTGAGCGTGCCCGATAGCGTGCTCGTCGATCTGCGGCAGCGGCTCGCGCGGACGCGCTTGCCGCCGGCGGAGGAGGACGCGGGGTGGGAGGCGGGGACGAGCCCCGCGTTCCTGCGCCGGCTGGTGCAGCACTGGCAAACCGGCTTCGATTGGCGCGCCGAGGAAGCGGCCATCAACCGCTTCTCCCATTTTCGGGCGTCGATCCGCGGGCTCGAGATCCACTTCATTCATGAGCGCGGGCGAGGCGACGCGCCACTGCCCCTCGTCCTCACGCACGGATACCCGGACTCGTTTCTGCGGTTCACCAAGCTGATCCCGCTGCTCACCGATCCGGCAGCGTACGGCGGCGACGCGGCCGATTCGTTCGACGTCGTCGTTCCCAGCCTGCCCGGGTTCGGGTTCTCGACGCACCCCGGCCGCGAAGGTGCCACCTTCGAGGTCGGCGACATCTGGCACGAGCTCATGACCAAGGAGCTCGGCTACCAGCGCTTCGGCGCCCACGGAGGCGATTGGGGAAGTACCGTCACCGAGCACCTGGCGCGCAGCCACGGACACTCGCTGGTCGGCGCCCACCACACCGACGTGCCCTTCTGGCACACCTTCCAGAAGCCCGACGACGCGAGCCCCGCCGAGCAGGCGCACTTCGCCCGCACGGAGAAGTTCATGCACGAGGAAGGTGCCTACGCGATGATCCAAGGAACGCGCCCGCAGACGCTGGCGCAAGGCCTGATGGATTCGCCGGCCGGGCTGGCGGCGTGGCTGGTCGAAAAGTTCCAAACGCTGAGCGACTGCGGCGGCGACGTCGAAACGCGGTTCACCATGGACGAGCTCCTGACCAACGTCATGGTGTATTGGGCAAGCGGGACCATCGGCTCTTCGTTCCGGCCCTACCATGACTTCACGCAGGCGGGCGCGATGCGGTGGATCGTGGAGAAGGCCAAGGAATGGATCGGGGCCTCGAAGGTGCCCACCGGCTTCGCCGTCTTCCCCAAGGACAGCTCCCGGACCCCGCGCGAGTGGGCGGAGCGGTTCCACAACGTCCAGCGCTTCACCGAGATGCCGCGCGGCGGCCACTTCGCGGCCTTCGAGGAGCCCCAGCTGCTGGCCGAGGAGCTACGGGCCTTCTTTCGACCGCTTCGCCCGGGCGCTCGTTAGGCATCCCAGCACCTTCTGCACGCAAGCCGACCGCGCGGGGACGATCCCGCCCATGAGCTTGTGCAAGTCTGGTACATCGCACCGCCGGCGACCGCCCGCTTTGTGCAAGACCTGCACATTCGTTGGGCGTCACAGGCCGGAAAATGGGAGCCGCGCGCCGGCACGCGACCTGCAGTCGGTCGCGGCGCTCACATCACCGACTGGAGGCGCGCATGCGGATCTCGACACTCGCTGGAGTCATCGGCACCAACAACAACTACGTCGCGGTCGTCGCGTCGGCGCTCGGCACCGTCGCTTGCCTCGGGTGCGGCGACGTTCGCGAGGTCACCGATCCCGCCGTGGAGACAACATCGTCGTCGATCACGGAAGCAAACACCCAGGGAACGTGGCCCGGCTTCTTCGAGCCCGCGACTAACGCCGTCACGCAGACGTGGCAAGACATCATCGCGGAGACCGGCGTCACACAGGCGTCGGCGGCGGATCCGACCGGCTCGAACTACTACGTCGGACAGACGACCATCACGATCTCGAACTACACCGGAAACTCGCCGAACTACGCCTTTCTTCGCTTCGTCGTCGACCACTTCACGGGGCCGATCACGCAGGCCACGTTGAAGGTCTTCGTGACCGATGGGATCGCCGCCGGTGGCGCAGGCAACGGGCTGAAGGTGCGCCTCGCGGGCGACGCGTGGGACATGGAGCGGCTGGACTACAACCACATGCCCGGCGTCGTGACGACGTCGACCATCAACGAGATCTTGAACACCGCTATCCCGACGGGATGGCTGTCGATCAACGTCACGCCCGCGGTGACGGGGAACGGTGTCTACACGTTCAGGCTCGCGACGACGGGGATGGGCGCCGACGATCTCATCATCCGGACGCTGAACTACTGGGAGAGCTCGGCGTGGGATCTCAATCATCAGTGCGGCGGCGCACCCTGCGTTCAGCTCCAGGTGACCGGCCCGCGCAACACGCCGGACTTCAACTGCCCCGGCGCCTATTCGAGCATGAGCCAGAGCGGGACGTTGCCTACGGCGCCCCAGCTGGACAACGTGTCGGGCTTCACCGCGAGCGCCAAGTTCCAGGACCAGTTCTACGCACACAATGATCAATCGGGGACGAACGGCACCAAGGGAAAGATCTACGTCATCGCGAAGACCGGGGGCACACCGGTCGCCACCCTGACGCCCGCCGCCCAGGGTACGGCGAGCAGCCAGCTCAACTGGACGGCGACCGATCCGGAGGACATCCAGGTGGGGCCCGGCCCGGCCGTGAAGGCCAGCTACGTCTACCTGGGCGACATCGGCGACAACGGCCACTCGCGCGGCGACATCCAGATCTTGCGGACGCGCGAGACCAACGTGAACACAACGCTGAACAACGGCAACACGGAGATCCTTCGCCTCCGGTACCCGAACGGCTGGAAGCTGAACTCGGAGGCGTTTCTGATCGATCCTGTCACGGGCAACCTGACCGTGATCGAGAAGGCATGCGGAACCGGCTCCGGTACCGTGCTAGGAACCAATCGGTTGTTCACGATGAAGGCGCCCCTGCCCTTCGGGCATGGCGAGGCGCCGGCCGACTGGGCCACGAACACGCTCTCCTACGGCGGCGGGGCGATCACGATGCCGGCGGATTCCGGCGGCTGCTCGACCCAGACGATGGCGATGTCTGGTCAACGCGTAACGGGATCGGGCGTGACGATGCGAACGGGCGGGGCGGTCGCGGTGACGTTCTACGGTCAGAGCTTGTTCTGGTGGATCCACCGCCATCGCCAACTGGTGGGGACGGCGGACGCGCTCGCAACGAACCTGTCGTGGGGAACCCAGGGGTCACCGTTCGGGCTCCCGTCGCCATTTGGCGGACCGTACGGCTCGAAGTGCAATCTCCAAACGCAGACCGACGCCAGCGATCCGAAGCGCGAGTCGATCTCGTTCGGCTGGAGTGGCGGCACGCGCGACCTGATCACCTCCGGCGAGGGCTCCGGCCACGCGATCTGGTCGTATCAGAACTCGATCGAGTGGTGAGCCATCTACAAGCCGTGCCGCACCTGCCGGTGTCAGGTCCACCATCTCCGCCACGCGATGGAGGAAGGTATTCGTTCGTCAATCTCCCCGGCCTCTACCGGCCGGCCTGGGACTTGGCCTCGAGCGTCGTCGGAGTCGGGAGGATGTCGCGGACGTAGCTGGCGGGGGTCACGCCGGTGAGGCGCTTGAAGTGGCGCGTGAAGTGGCTCTGGTCGACGAATCCGAGCTCTGCCGCGATGGCCGCGGGCCGCGCGCCGTCCCGCAGGGCCTTCTGCGCCACGCC
>Ga0207694_10003669_pt1 | contig 12149 bp, 9 predicted proteins | sample KBSC34metaG_FD_184353 | JGI IMG/M metagenome (GOLD analysis project Ga0207694, IMG submission 184353) | Corn rhizosphere microbial communities from Kellogg Biological Station, Michigan, USA - KBS C3-4 metaG (SPAdes) (version 2) | ecosystem: Host-associated > Plants > Roots > Rhizosphere > Soil...
TGCCCACCAGTCTCGTCTACGCCGCCGCGGCTGCGTTGCCGCTGACATCGGTCACCGCCTGGGAACTGCTGTTCGACCGGCTCAAGGTGCAAACCGCCGATCCGACACGCGACAACACGCTGCTCGTGATCGGCGCCGGCGGCGGGGTCGGCTCGATCCTCGTGCAACTGGCAAGCAAGCTGACCGGCTGGACGATTATCGGCACAGCTTCGCGTCAGGCGACCCGCGACTGGGTGCGCGAACTCGGCGCGCAATATGTGATCGATCACGCCAAGCCGCTGGCCGAGGGATTGAAGGCGATCGGGATAGGGCAGGTCAGCGCGACGATCAGCATCACTCACACAGACGACTACCTGCAGCAGATTCCCGACCTGCTCGAAGCCGAGGGTCAGTTCGCGCTGATTGACGATCCGAAGTCGCTCGACGTGCTCGCGTTCAAACGCAAGTCGCTGTCGCTGCACTGGGAATCGATGTTCACGCGCTCGACGTTCCGCACGCCGCAGTTCGCGCGACAGGGCGAGATCCTGCGCCGTGTCGCGCAACTGGTCGATCGCGGCGTGATCCGATCCACGGTCGCCGAGCATTTCGGCACGATCAACGCGGCCAACCTCAAGCGCGCGCACGCGCTGCTCGAAAGCGGCACCTCGCGCGGCAAGATCGTGCTCGAGGGGTTTTGATCCTGCGCTCTCGCCGTTCTGCGGCGAAGGTCAACTCGAGCTCAGCCTCCTCGCGGCCGCAATGAACGCGTCCACGGCGGCGGCCTGGGTGGCGAATGAAGTCACGAGGCGGACCACTCCACGGCCCCAACGGTCCCCGTAGAAGTGAAAACCCTGCGCATGCAAGCCGTCGTTGATCGATTGCGGCAGAGTGCAGAACAGAATATTCGCGTCGCAGCCGTCGTGTACGACGATTCCCGGAACGCCGCGCAAGCCGTCAGCCAGGCGCCGCGCCATCGCGTTGGCATGGCGTGCGTTGCGCAACCACAGATCGTCGGCGAGATAGGCGTCCATTTGCGCCGCGATCAGGCGCATCTTCGACAGCAGGTGGCCGCCGCGCTTGCGACGGTAAGCCAATTCCTCGGTGAGGCTGCGGTCGAACACGACGATCGCTTCCGCCGCGAGTGCGCCGTTCTTCGTCGCGCCGAAGGAAAGCACGTCGACGCCGGACTTCCAGGTCATCTCCGCCGGCGTGCAGTCGAGCGCGGCGAGCGCGTTTGCGAAACGCGCTCCGTCCATATGCAGGCGGAATTTGCGCTCGCGGCAAACCGCACCGATGGCACGCAACTCTGCCAGCGAGTAGACGGTGCCGAGTTCGGTTACCTGCGAGATGCTCACGCAGGTCGGCTGGGTGCAGTGCACATCGCCGATCTTCGCAAGCGAATGCGTTTTCAGCGCAGCCGGATCGAGCTTTGCGCCAGCACCGCCCAAGACGAGCAGTCTGCCACCGCTGTAGAACTCCGGTGCGCCGCATTCGTCGTTGTTGATGTGGCTTTCCTCGTGACAAAGCACGCCGCCCCAAGGCGGCGTCATTGCCGCGAGTGACAGCGCATTGGCCGCAGAACCGGTCGCAACCAGGAGCACGTCGAGATCGGTTTCGAAGACATCGCGCAGCTTGTTTTCGACGCGCCGCGAATACTCGTCCGCGCCATAGGAAGCTTGCGCGCCGCCATTGGCAGCAGCCATGGCGGCAAGGATTTCGGGCGAGGCGCCGACGACATTGTCGCTGGCGAAATTCTGGTTCGATGCAGACATGAAAACCTCCGGCGGGGTGGCAAAGTATCGCATCTGCGCGGGCGCGGACAATGAATCCACGCGTGCACGACTGCTAAAATCCCAGCATGTCCACCGAACTTCCGCTTTCGTCGCCTGCAACGTTCGACTCGAACGACATTGCCCATATGCGTCGCGCGCTCGAACTCGCCGCGCACGCGCGCGACGCACACGAAGAGGTCCCGGTCGGCGCCGTGCTCGTGCGCGGCGGTGCGATCATCGGCGAAGGCTGGAATCGCAGCATCAGCGGCAACGATGCGACCGCACACGCTGAAATCGTCGCGCTGCGCGACGCGGGCGCGCGCGAGGGTAACTATCGCCTGCCGGGATCTACGCTGTACGTGACTTTGGAGCCCTGTGTCATGTGTGCGGGTGCGATCGTGCACGCGCGCGTGGGGCGGGTCGTCTACGCCGCGACCGATCCGAAGACCGGCGCGGCCGGCAGCGTCTTCGATACGCTGGTGTCGCCGCTGCACAACCATCGCGTTGCCGTTTCCGGCGGCCTGCTCGGCGAGGAAGCGGGCGCGATGTTGCGAGAATTCTTTCGCCAGCGCCGTAGTTGAACGCGGTCGGATTGGGAAATTCCAACAAGGCCTGCGCTAGGCTGCGACTTCCGCAAACCGGTACGGAGGAGGGGAGTCATGCACGGCACCAGACGGCATCCGAAGCTCGACAAGGCGCTCGCGCCAGTGACCAGGAAGCACTACAAATCGCACTGGCCCGAGTGGGTGATCGGCAAGGAGATGATGGACAAAGCGATGAAGTCCATCATCGCGCGCGTCCACCTCAACCGTAGCTTCGACATTCCCTACCTCGCCGGCTACAGCCTCGACGGCCACACGATCTTCATCGACCGGCACATGCCCAGGAGTTTCGTCTACCGCGGCAAGCGCGTGAACACGGACCGATTCCTGGTCGTGCACGAGGCGGTCGAGAAATCGCTGATCCAGTTGCTCGGCATGCACTACCTGACCTCGCACCAGATCGCGCTGCACGCCGAGCAGGCCGCCGTGCGCGCCGAAGGCGTCACCTGGGATGCCTACAACGAATTCATGGAAACGTACATCAAGGTGATCGGTGACGAAAACCTCAGCAAGGTGCCCGACACCCTCGACTTGACTCCCTACGTCGATTTCCACGACGCGGCCGAACTCAAGCAGATGCGCGCCAATATGGTGCCTGGGCCGAAGGCGCGGCCCAAGGCCAGGGTGCATATCGCCGGACTGTAGAAGTTTCTTCTTCCGTGCATGCCAGAAAAGGCCAGCTCGTCGCTGGCCTTTTCCGCGTCTGCGAGTTCGCTGTGTTGGCGAAGCTCCTCACCTTGCCCGGATGCGCGAACGCAGAGTCTCCACAAGGTCGGGGCATCCGCGCTTTTCGAACTCGTCGATCGCGTTGTGCCCTTCGGCATTCCTGAGCTCGGGATTCGCTCCATAGGCGAGGAGCAGTTCCGCGATGTCGATGGCGAGGTCTTCGTCATCCGGCAAGTGAAAGAACAGCGAGCCGTGCTTGTCCACCTCGTCGGCAAGTTGCGGTTCGGCTTCGAACAATTCGCGCAGGCGATCCAAATTGCCCATCCCCACCAGGTCGCGAGCGCAGCGGCTGAGACCGCCGAGCAAGGCAATCGTCCCCGGTTGCCCGCCGTGCAATGCCCAGCCCAGCGGCACGCCGCCGAATCGCGTCTCGACCGGGTCGATTTCCGCGCCGCGCTGGAGGAGAAGCCGCGCCACGTCTTCGGCACCGGCCATCGCCGCGGCGTGCAGCGGGCGGAAATTGTCCTCGCGGCGAACGTCGGGCGACATGCCCAGATCGAGGAGCAGGGTGGCAATATCCGCCCGCTGCTGCTCCGCCGCCTGGATCAGTGCCGTGGGGTCGTCGAGGAATTCGGGATGCTTGTGCGCAAGGTGCCGCACGTTCTCCAGGTCGGCGCACGCACAGGCCGCGATAAACGCTTCGTGATCACCCAGCGGTTGCGCGCTGGCGCCATGTTGCGCGAACAGATCGGCCATCTCTGTATAGCCACGGAGCAACGCTTCGGTGAGGTGCGGACGCTTGGAGTAGTAGTTGCTTCCCTGCGCGTGGGCACCGTGCGCGAGCAACCACGCCGCGCGCACGAGCTGGTTGCGGTTGACGGCGTTGCCGAGCAGATAGTCCAGCATTCCGCTCTGCGGCCACTGCGACGACGGTGCCGACCATCGGCCGGCTTCGCCGCGGCGTTCGCTAAGGTCGTACAGGTACTCGAGCCAGAGCAGATCGTCTGCGCCGAGCGAGGTGTTATAGAGTGCTTGCGGGTTGTAGGGATCGGCGCCGCGTTCGATCAACAACGCGGCAAGCTCGTGTGCCCGGGGGTGTGGCGGTTGGGAAAATTCGCCGCCGCCGATCGCTCCGGTGAGGGCGAAGAAACCAGGGTCGACCTGGTCCATGCACACGTTCACCGCTGCGCCCGCGTCGAGCAATGCTGTCGCAATCGCAACGGCGTTCGCGCCCGCTTCGGCCACGGGCAAGCGGCCGTAGCAGACGAACAGCAGCGGCTCCCAGCCTTCGCGGCCGCCTTTCTCGGTCGCCGCGGACGGCCGTTTGGAAAGAATGCGCTGCACTTCGGCGAGATCCCCGCAAATCGCGGCGGTATGGATGCTGTGATGGGCGATCGCGGGATGGCGTGCGAGCAGGCGCGCGGCATAGAGCCAGCGCGACGGATGATCCGCGAAGGTTCGATCCCAATCCGAGGTGCCCGGGCGAATGCCGTAGTGGAGGCTGGCGAGCTCGAGAAAGTCCGCGGCCTGTTCGTCGAGATTTTTCCGTGCGAACGCCAGCTCGGCGAGCACTTCCTTGAGCGCGCTCCAGCTGACGAAATCGTGTTCCCGTGCGAGCGCGTGTTGCATGTCGCGCAGGCAGGGTTCTCGAGGCGCGCCGGGCCACGCGCGATGCAGGCGCTCGCGCGCTTGCACGTCACCCGCGCGCAAGGATTTCAGCCAGGACTTCGCCTGCTTGCGCAGTGTTTCGAGATTGCTGTTCGACCAGAGTTGTCGTTGCATGACCTTCCTTCCGATAACGCCTGAAGTCCGCTTGCGCACAGGCTGGAAGCAAGGATGGAACGATCGGGTCGATCGCATGGGTGGGAGTAAACTCCCTTGCCGCGGACTGGAGGCGCCCCATGGCGCGCTGCCGACGAGTATTCCGGCGGGCACCGTACTTTGTCAACGCTATGATTGATGGGAAAACGGAGCTGCGAAAAACCCACGGTAAATATCGCACCGCCTCAGGATCGCGCTCACCGCGACCAACTGAGCCACGTCGATGAATCCTGCAGCTATGATGATGCATTGCTTCAGGCGGAAAGGCCGTATAGAAGGCTGGTGCAGTAGTCGGTTTCCACACTCAATGCTAGGTGACCCATGACTCGAATTGTCCCTGTTTTTCTGCTCTGTCTCCTCGCCGGAGCTGTCGATGCAGCTCCTCCTGCCGCCTTTGACACAGCTAAGATCGAAGAGCTCACTGGCGCCAAGGGGGCGCTCAACGAAAAGGAAGGTGTCTTCAAAGTGTCAGTGCCGCGAAGCGATCTCGCGGTGACGGCCGCTGGAGTGAAGCTGACCCCAGCGATGGGCCTGACTTCCTGGGCGGCATTCAAGAAGGTAGGCAATCACACGGTCGTGATGGGGGACACCGTCGTGTTGGAAGATCAGGTCAATCCCGTGATGAGCGCGGCACTCGACAGCGGCCTCGAAGTGACTGCGCTGCACAACCATTTCTTCTGGGACAACCCCAAAGTCATGTTCATGCACATCGGCGGCATGGGCGACGAAGCGAGACTCGCGACGGCGGTCGGCAAAGTGTTTGCCAAGATCAAGGAAACCAGCGGCGGCAAGGGCGTGGTGCCGCGAGCGGACATCGATCCGGCCAACAGCACTCTCGATGCGGCAAAGCTCGATGCCGCACTCGGCACGAAAGGTGACTACAAGGCTGGGGTCTACAAAGCCGTGTTCGGTCGTAAGACGCAGATGCACGGCAGCGAGATGGGCAACGCAATGGGCGTCAACACGTGGGCCGCATTTGCTGGCAGCAGCGATCAGGCCGTCGTCGATGGCGACTTTGCAATGCTCGAATCCGAACTGCAGTCGGTGCTGAAGGCGCTGTGTGCGGCCGACATCAACATTGTCGCGATCCATCAGCACATGGCCGGCGAGTCACCGCGGGTGCTGTTTCTGCACTACTGGGGCGTGGGGCGTGCGGAAACCCTCGCGGCCGGACTCAAGGCGGCGTTGGCGACGCAACACCCGTGAGCGAGGCTCAGGCGAGCGGTGATGTGAACAAGTCGAGCCTGGGTGAGGTCTTCAGCTATTTTCTCAAGCTCGGCTGGCTCGCTTTTGGCGGCCCAGTGGGGCAAATCGGCTTGATGCATCTCGACGTGGTCGAACGACGGCGCTGGTTGACCGAAGAGGAATTCCTGCGCGCGCTGAATTTCTGTCACATCCTGCCTGGACCGGAAGCGCTGCAGTTGGCGATTTATCTCGGCTACAAGCGAAGGGGATACTTCGCGGGATTGATCGCCGGTGTGCTGTTCATCCTGCCAGGTTATCTGACGCTCACCGCGCTCGCCTGGATCTATGTCCGCTTCGGCACGACATCGGAGGTGCTCGGCGTATTGTGGGGATTTCGACCGGTGGCGCTGGCCTTGTTGCTCGCTGCGTTAGTGCGCATTGCGCGAGCCACGTTGAAAGACGCGGTTTCGGTGGCGCTCGCGCTCGCAGCATTCGCCGCATTCTATCTGGCGCGGCTCCCTTTCATCGGCGTGCTGCTCGGATGCGGCATCGCCTACGTCTTGTGGATGCATCGCACCGCGTTGTCCGGTAGCGCCGCTGCGTTCGCTTTGTGGCTGTTGCCGACACGCAGCGAGGCCGCCGATGCGAGCGCACGCCTTGCCGAGATTTCCTGGTTCTTTCTCAAAATCGGGCTGTTCTCGTTTGGTGGTGCTTATGCGGTGCTGCCGTACATCCGCCAGGGCGCGGTAATCGATCACGCGTGGATTTCCGACGCGCAGATGATCGATGCCTTGGCGTTGGGCGAGACGACGCCGGGCCCGCTGATCTCGATCGGCACATTCGTCGGCTATCTCGCCGGTGCGGGAGTCGACGCGCCGTGGACGGGCGCCTCGTTGGCGACGTTCTGGCTGTTTCTACCGTCGTTTGTCTGCGTGCTCGGTGCGGCACGCTGGATGGATTGGCTGACCACTCAGCCCGGCGCGAAGCAATTCCTGAAAGGCGTCACCTGCGGCGTGGTCGGGCTGATGTTCTCGATTTCGATTCCGCTTGCACAGGCGGCCTTCATGCCGCACGGCGTGACCGATGTATTGACGATCGTGCTCGGCTTGTTCGCGTTCGCGTTGCTCACCTTCTGGAAATGGCGTCTCAACGTCGTCGTGGTCGTGCTGGGTGGCGGGCTACTCGGTCTTGCCCGCGTTTTCGTGATGTGATTTTGCGGAGCGCATCCATGCCGAATCTGATGATCCGCCACTCCAAACGTCGTTTCTTCGCAGGAGCCATGCTCTACCTCACAGCAAGCGCTAGCTTCGCCGCGGAAGGCGCTGGCAAGTTGCCGCTCGTTGCGGTTGCGGATGTGCCGCTGCCGGGCGACACCTCGCGTTTTGACTACGAAAGCTACGACGCAGACCGACATTTGTTGTTCATCGCGCACCTAGGTGCCAGCGAGGTGTTGGTCTTCGATACGCAGAAGCAAAGTGTCATCACTCGTATTCCGGCTGTCAGCCAGGTGCACGGCGTTCTGGCGGTTTCCGAGTTGGGCAAGGTCTACGCTTCGGCGACCGGCAGCAACGAAGTCATGGTGATCGACGAGACGACATTCCGGGTTGAGGCGCACATCCCTGGTGGCGTCTATCCCGACGGAATGGCTTATGCGCCGGAAGTTCACAAGCTCTATGTTTCGGATGAGCACGGAGACGCCGATACCGTCATCGACGTAAAGAACAATACGCGCATTGCCACGATTCCACTCGGCGGCGAAGTCGGCAATACGCAGTATGACTCCCGATCGAAACATATCTTCGCCAACGTGCAGACGCGCAGCCAACTGGTGGAAATCGATCCGGCGACGGATCGCGTGGTGGCCCGCATCGACCTGCCGGGTGCCAAAGGCAACCATGGCCTGCTCATCGATTCCGCATCGCGACGTGCCTACATTGCCTGTGAGGGCAATGCCAAGCTGCTCGTGCTCGATCTCGAAACCAAGCGAATTGTCGAAACCATTGAGGTGGGTGAAGACCCGGACGTGCTCGCTTTGGATTCCGATCGGCGCCTGCTCTATGTTGCGGGCGAGGCTGGAATCGTGACGGTGCTCTCGACCGCCGGCGAGAAGACCGCGAAGGTCGGTGAAGCCCTGCTCGGACCCAACGCCCATGTCGTTGCCGTCGACCCGGCGACGCATCGCGTGTATTTCCCGCTAAAGAATCTCGACGGCAAGCCGGTGCTGAGGATCATGGCGCCGAAAACCTAGACAGCTCCCGCAATCAAGTCGCCGAATCAACGGCCGTGACGGTGATGGATGTCGGGAACGCGGCGCGAATACAGCGGCGGCTGAAGATGCAGAGGGATTTTCTGTCGCGAATAGGCAAGAAAAAACCGCGCCGTAGCGCGGTTTCTGAGGTGTTCCGGGATATCCCGGTAAGTATAATTGGCGTCCCCAGGGGGATTCGAACCCCCGTTACCGCCGTGAAAGGGCGATGTCCTGGGCCTCTAGACGATGGGGACGCCGAGAAAACCGTGGGTTTGCATGCAAACCCTAATTTCGAAGATCAAGTGGTGGAGCTAATCGGGATCGAACCGATGACCTCCACAATGCCATTGTGGCGCTCTCCCAGCTGAGCTATAGCCCCACTTGATTCGCCCGCGGAAAGGCCAGGGATTCCGCGAGACCGGGCGGATTGAAGATTCGCCCGGCTACCCCTTACGGCTATGCCGATTCAGGGAGCCGCAAATTATAGCGGTAAATTTGTTTTGCGCAAAGCCCAGGCGCGTGGTTCGAGGAATCGCTTGAGGCGTGGCTTCGATCGGGTCGCACAACGCGGCAACACTCGTTGTCCTGTCGGGGCGCGCCTACTTCAGCAGTCGCCGATACTGCGCCATGTGCCGCAACGCTTCGCGTTTTCTGCCGGCGTGGTCGTGCAGCAACGACAGGTTGTAGTGCGCGTCGGCCATCTGCGGATCGCGGCGCAGCGCGGCGTTGTAGGCGCTGATCGCATCGGCGCGACGCCCGCGGTCTTCAAGCAATACCGCGAGGTTGAACCAGAGCAGGGCGTCGCTACCCCGCTGCTTGATCGCTTCGCGATAGACGCGCTGCGCTTGTGCCAGGCGGCCGTGCTCGTGCAGCAGGCGCCCGAGATTGAGCGCTGCCTCGATGCGATCCGGCTCGGCCTCGATTGCGCGCTCGTAGGCTTCGATCGCGGCATCGACGTTTTCGCTTTCGAGTTTCAGGGCACGTTCGAACCAATCTTCGTCGTCACGCTGCAGTGGTTGTCGCTCGATCACGGCGAGCTTGCCCGCCTCGGGTTGACCGTCGAATGCGAGCAGATACTGGCCCGAATCGGCCTGCCAGCGGGCCTTGCCTTCGCGTACGACGACGCGGTCGGCTTCGGCGGCGATGCGCAGGCCGGAAAGCGGCATCGACTCCGGCAATTGCTTGCGTAGCTCGCGCAACGACTTGGCGATGCGGCGGTTGGAGATTTTGGCCGCAGACAGTGCCTGCGCGGTGCGCAGCAGGATCAAATCCTGAAACGAAAAGCGCATTGTCCCGCGCGCGCCACGCGCTGGCGCGACAAATCCGGCGGCGATGAGTACGCGTATGGTGCTGCGCGTGATGCCCAGCAACTTTTCAACGTCGCCGACACCGTATTCGTTGGGGGTTTTCTTGATGGACATGAATTCACATTTCGCACGGGCGGTCTGCGCGCGCAGCGCGACGGGAGCGAAGCGACTTGCACGTTGCTATGCACCCGCTCGGAAGCAGTTGAAAGCAGGCTCTTTCCCCGCAGGGAGAGATCGGCAGGCAACTACTTCTTCGCGTTCTTGCGCGGCGCGGCTGCGGCTGGTTCGGCGCGTTCCGCGCGCTTGGCCGGCTTGCGTGCCTTGCTCTCGTCCGCGGCCTTGGGCGTACCGCCTTTCTTTTCCAGGCTCGCGCGCAGTGCTTCCATCAGATCGATAACCTGGGCGCCGCCTTCGGGGGCGTCGGCAACGGTGATTTCCTGGCCCTCGACCTTCTTCTGGATCGCCGCTTCGATGCGCACGCGTACGTCGTCGGTGTACTCGGCAGGGTTGAAGCGGTCGCTGGACTGTTGCTCGATCAGTTGCTTGGCCAATTTCAGCTCGCCGTCGCGCACGTCGGTCGCCGGAATGTCGATGTCCTTGATCGAGCGCACCTCGTCCGAATAGAGCAACTGCTGCATGACGAGGCCGTCTTCGACCGGACGGACCATGACGATGTACTGCTTGCCGCGCGTCGCCCAGCGGCCGAGCGCACAGCGCTTGGACTCGCGCAGCGCCTTGGCGAATAGCGCATACGGCTTGGCTCCGCCCTTGTCGGGCGCGAGGTAATAGGCTTTGTCGAAGTAGACCGGATCAACCGCGGCGATCGGCACGAATTCGCTGATGTCGGCGGCGTGCGTGCCGACTTCCTCGAGCGCCTTCATTTCCTCCGGGGTGAACATCACGTACTGATCTTTGGCGAATTCATAGCCTTTGACCATGTCCTCGCGCGCAACAGGTACGTCTTCTTTTGCGCAGAAATACTGCTGGCGCAGGCGCGAGCCACAATCCTTGTGCAGCAGATTGAACGAGATCGTGCGCGAAGCTTCGGTCGCCGAGTACAACTTGACGGGAATGGCCACGAGACCGAAGGAGATGGTCAGACTGCCTATCGAACGAGCGCCCATGATGTGCCTCCGAGGTTCAACTCTTCGCCTGTTTTTTAGCCAGCGCCGCCTGCAGATTCTGTTTATCTTTTAAGGCGTTGCGCCAACGATCTGCGGTTTTCTTGAGCTTTTCTACCACATTCGTCAGGCGAAAGTCGAGCGGATGGGCGTTGGCGAGCTCGTCCCAGGTCAGCGGCATCGACACCGGCGCGCCGGCCACGCCGCGCGGCGAATAGGCGCTGTTGAGGGTTTTGCCGCGCACGTTCATGTTGTAGTCCATGAAGATCTTGCCGGTGCGTTTGGGGATGCTCCATTCCATCGTAATGACCTTCGGATGCGCGCGCATCAGGTGTCGACCGACCATTTCCGACACCGTGCGCGCCGCGTCGAAGTCGAGCGTGCGCTTGATCGGCACGAACACGTGCAGCCCGGTCTTGCCCGAAGTCTTCACGATCGCTTCGAGCGACATGCTTGCGAGCAGCTCGCGCAGCCAGAACGCAACCTCTTTGCCTTTTTCGAACGCGATCAGGTTCAGTTCGGGTTCGTCGCCCGGTTTCTCCTTGCCCGAGTAAATGTACGGGTCGATATCGAACACGACATAGTCGGGGTAGTTGAGGATCGACGCCTCAAGCGATTGCAGCGACGATCCATAGTCGGTGCCCGCTTTGGGTGCGTCGACGCCCGGCTTGGCGCGCGAATGCCAAACGTGGAACTCGAGCGTGCCCGACTGGGCAAGCCAGAGCAGGGTGGGCAAGTTGTTGCAGAGCAGGTAGTCGTGATTCTCGTCCTTGCTGCTCGAGAACACGGTAATCGTCTCGACGAAATCCGGTTTCTCCTGCTCCCAGTGTTTCTGGAAAAAACGCTGCTTGGCGATGCCGTCGGGCATGCGGATCATCGTCAGCGGGCGGTCGGCGAGATGCGGCAGCATGTAAGGTGCGACCTGGGCGAGATAGCGCAGCAGGTCGCGCTTGGTGATCGCCGGCTGGCGCAGCGCCGGATCGGCGGGCCAATACACCTTGTCGAGATGAGTCAGGCGAATGCGGTCGCTGCCGACGGCGAGTTCGAAAGCGTTCCTTTTGTTGGCGAGCTGGACAAGCAGAGCATCGGCCGCATTGCCTTCATCGCTGGCGCGCTTGGACTTCTTCGCCGCACTGGGCTCGACGCGTCGAATCTTCTTCGCATCGAGATCGTCGCGCAGACGCAGGAAGATCGGCGCGCGCAACGATGCGTCCTCGGTCCAGCGCTGGAATTCCACTTCGACGGCGAGTTCCGGGTCGACCCAGGTCACGGGACCGTTGACCTCGGGCGTCTCGACGAATGGGCAGGTCTTGCGCCTCAGCGGTTCGAGCTTGCGCAGCAGCAGCGCCAGCGACTTGTCGTCGAAACCCGATCCTACGTGCGAGGCATAACGCAGTTTCTTGCCCTGCCAATAACCGAGCAGCAGCGCGCCGATTGAGGCGCGCGCG
>Ga0207694_10003673_pt1 | contig 12147 bp, 9 predicted proteins | sample KBSC34metaG_FD_184353 | JGI IMG/M metagenome (GOLD analysis project Ga0207694, IMG submission 184353) | Corn rhizosphere microbial communities from Kellogg Biological Station, Michigan, USA - KBS C3-4 metaG (SPAdes) (version 2) | ecosystem: Host-associated > Plants > Roots > Rhizosphere > Soil...
CCACGCGGTTCCCAGCGGGCGTGTATAGCACACCGTTTACCACGATGGGCGTGATTTCCTGAAAGATTTCCGCCGGACTGGACGACGTCAGAGTTTTGCCTTCCGGCTGTAAACGGTAAGCCCAAGCCTGGGTCAACTTAGCTACGTTCGCGGTGTTGATCTGCGCAAGCGGCGAGTAGCGGGTACTGGCCAGATCGCGGTTGTACATCGGCCAATCGGCTGCGGCTTTCGTGCTCTGCGCTGTTTGTGAGAGGAGGAGCGCCGGTATAGCGGCGCAACAGACCGCAACGATGGTCCACTTCAAACGCATGAATGTCATTTTTTACCGAGGTAGTGTTTGGCGTCCCGTTCCTCGCACACAAACTCCATCAGTTCGGTGTCCGGCATCAGACGGTGATTTACCCGAATGGTGAAGGGCTTGGTGTATGCTTTCGGGTCCTCAATGGTGACGTCGATCTGCATCGAGCCGAACGTCGGGCGGCGCCAGCGCTCCGTCATCTTTCCGGTACTGGTCAGCGGACTGCCTTCCACATCCAGCCACACGTCGTCGCGGAATCCGGTGGTTTCGACCACGAGTGTGTCGCCATCCCAGTGACCGACCGAATAGCCGTACCACCAGGGCGTCGGATCGTTCTTCGGCAGGGATCGTCCGTCCACGAGAATCTGCCGGGTGTTGGCGTTGGCCTCGTAGAGAACCACAACGGCCTGATTCGTCTGGAGGATTTTCCTCGGCTGGGGGTGCATGTGCAATTGGGTGAGACCCAGCGGCATGCAGTGCGCATCGGGATTGTCCTTGTTGTCGTCCGCTTTGCGCTGGGCCCGCACCTGCGCGGCCCACGGAGTCATCGGCGGCAGACCTTCCTTAAAGCCGGCGCCGATGTTGAAAAATTGTCCTACTGGCGGCTCGCCGTTATCGTCGAATGAGGGCTTTGCAGGGGCGGGGGGGGTGGCGGCAGGAGGCGCTCCTTTGCCCTTCCCCTTGGCTTGTCCCGCGCCTCCTCCAGGACCACCACCACGCGCAGGTTCCCACAATCCGGTGAAATCGATTTTCCCATCGGCGGTTCGCGGCGGCGGCCCGGTAAGATCGATCTTGCCGTCCTTGGTCCGCGGGCCTGCGGTGGGATAGTCAGCCCATTGGGCGAAAAGCACAACCGCGCCGGCAGCCAGGGCCACAGCCACGACGGCTGAACTCATCAGAAACTTTGTCGCCTGTTTCATTTCGTTTTAGACTCGCTTGCGATGCTCATTTGCAAGGTCTCGTTACTTCGCTTGCTTTCCTTTACCCTGCGGCGCTGGTCGTTCAAAAATTTCCAGATTCATGCCGTTGGGATCTTCGACGAAGATCGTGTGGGTGCCTCCGCCGAAGTCTACGATCTCTCCGTCTTTGGAGATGATATTCACTCCCGCTGCCTTCATCTGGCCGATGGTGGCGGTCTCATCGTTGACCTGGATGCACAGCGCGGGCGCACCAGGATCGCGCACGCGCAGGTGAAACTTGGTGCGCGGAACGCCGCGGAACTCTGTGAATTCGACGGAAGCCGGTGGCCCAGGAATCACGCCGGACAGCTTGCGGAATTCGGTCCCCGCGGGCGCGCCGACCAATTGCAGCATGGCCGGATCCTTGGAGTATGCGGAAGATCCTGTTAGCTCAATCCCCAGCTTACCGGTGTAAAATGCGCGCGTCGCATCGGTGTTTTCCATGGTGTATGCGAGCGAAACGCGATGCACATTTCCTTCAGGGGCGCCGGCCGCGGGCGTTTCCTCAATCAGTTGGAGGAAGAAGCCATCCGGATCGCGAAACACGACCGAGCGGGCTTTGCCTTTTGCCGTGGCGATCTCGACGGGCACGCCGCCCGTGGTCACGATGACCGCGTTGGCCTTCTTGGCATTCGCCAGGGCTCCCTCGATATCGCGGACATAGAACACCGCGCTGGCGGCGCCGGGATCGGTGTACTTCGCTTGGCCAGGCTTGCGTTCCAGCCCTTTGAAGTGGGTTAGCTCCAGCCGCATTCCGCCGGGCAGCGCGAGCATGGATAGCCGCAGCGTGACCCCGGGCGCATTCGTAAGCAGTGGCACGGCCGGGTTGGTGAAATCCGATGGGTTTCCCTTCAACCCGAACACGTTGTTATAGAACGCGAGCGTGGTGTCGAGATCGTCCACAGCATGAATGAAATGAGAAAGAGCCTTGGTCGGAGACGCCGGCTGGGCGGTCGCAATCGCCGCTAAAGCTAGACTAAGAGCAAGTTTTTTCATATGGTTACTTTTTCGCCGCCGCATCTTTGGCTTCTAGAGCGCGAGCGCAGGGTTAGGGCGCGGAAACATTGCATGCAATTGCATGGATCGTAACGAATCGAGGAGTAGGAGTCAAGTCGTCATCGCCTAGAACGTGAACCGCGCAATCAGCGTTCCCTGACGGGGTTGGGCTGCCACGGCAGTTGTGTTGATGAATCCGAAACCGGCCGTCGTCTTTAAGAAAGATGACGCGCACGAGACCGTCTTGCCCGTCGCATCCGCACAGGTTTGTGAGGCTTGCGAATTGGTGGACGTCGGGTTGCTCATCTCCGTTCGGTTAAAGATGTTGGTGAAATCCGCGCGAACCTGAAGAACGCGCCGGCCCTCGTTCCCGATGCGGAAACTGCGTCCGAAGCTCAGGCTCTCGTTGGGTCTGCGCTGATAGCGGTACTCGTTGTAGTAGGCCGCCGCCGTGCCCCATTGGCCGGCCGCTGGCGCCGTCCAGGCATTCGGATTCAGTGGGAACGTGGTGCTGGGATCGAAGCAGTGGCAGTTGAGATCCTGGGTGAAAAGCGGCTGGCTGGAGTCGCGGTTCATGAAGGTGCCGCCGCTGGTGCCCGTCGCGCCGGTGCCCCGGTACAGCAGATCGCGGAGACCGTTGTTGGCGATGGGAGACATGATCGGTAGACCGCTGGAGTACCGCAATACGCTCCCGAGCTGCCAATCCCGCACGGCCCAGGAAAGCCATTTGTTCCCCTTCAAAGTGGGTGCGGTATAGTTTCCGGCGAATACGAATAGGAAGGGCTGATCGAGCCCGGAAAGATATTTGTTCTGGGCATGATTGAAAACGTCGTTGGTCGGTGGCGTCGTCGGCGAGAGTGTAGAGATATCCGCTTCCGTGCCGCTCATGAACGTCTTGGACCAGGTAAATGACGACGTGAAATCCAGACCGTGGGAGAACCGCTTCGTGGCGCTGGCTTGCAGCGAGTCATACCAACTGTCGCCTAGCGGGGCCCAGTGCATATTCGTGATCCCGCCGAATTGCGGGAAGGGGCGCAAGGCCTGGGACACCAGCGCCGTCGAGGGGAATCCGGGATACGGGAGACCGCTAAATCCGCGCTGAACGGCCAGTGGCGAGTTGATCGTGGAACCCAACAGTTTCAAATCATCGGCGTTGTTGAGGCTGAGCCCCCGAGCCGCCAAAGCGTCAGGAGTCAAGCAATTGAGACACAGCAGATAGGCGGAATTCCACCATGCGCCGCGGTTGCCAACGTAGGTGGCTTCCACGACCAAATCCCTCATGAGCTCCCGTTGGATCCCGATGCTCCACTGAGTGGTTCGGGCTGGCCGGCCCGCGTGAGGATCGATCTGTTGCGAGGGCGAGGCGATGGTTCCCGGGAGCGGGACTTGGCCCGGATCCAGATTGGGCCAAGTGATCTTGTAGGGCAGGCCATCCTGGAGTTTGTAGGCTGGATCTCCAAACGTCGGCGAGTTGTAGATGTTCTGCGAACCGGTGGAGAAGGAGTTGAACCCGTTCTGGGCGGTCTTGAAATAGGAAACCCCGCCGCCTATGCGCAGGACGGTCTTGGGAAACATCTGATAAGCGAGACCGATCCGCGGTCCGTAGGCATACGGGTAGTTATGCGCGACGCTGCACTGGCAGTGACCCGGATCGTTACCTTCGAAGACTACGCCTCCCAGTTTCCCGCCGGCGGCTGGATTGGGCGCGTAAGCCGCGAAGTAGGGAATGCGCCCATGCTGCTCCTTCAGGTAAGTCTGGAAATCGTAACGCAGGCCGTAGTCCAACGTAAGCTTGCGAGTGATCTTCCAGCTATCCTGCACGAACCATGACAGGGCCTTAGCGCCCATGCGGGACTTGGACGGTACGCCGATGAAGCCATTGTCGACGCCGCCGAGCATGAAACTCGCGAACGGAAATCCCGGAAAGCCGCCGGACAACGATTGGCCGGCGATCGAGGGAAGCGCGGAGGCCGGCGAACAGCCGTTGCAATTTGCGGTGTTGGTGAAGTTAATCCACGCGTTGGCGTAAGTTTGATTGTAAGCCGGGTATCCGACGATGATCATCTCGCCGCCGAACTTGTAGGTGTGGTTGGTCTTCACCCAGGTCAGGCTCGCATTGGCGGTCGGCTTGGTGTTCAGCAGAAACACCTGCGATCCCGGCCCCAGGCCGACGGAGAGGCCGCCCTGAGCCTGGCTCATTCCCATGAGCGCCGGAAACAATTTCGCGTAAGTTCCTTTCAACCCGATTCCCGCGACCGGATCGTAATCCGGTAGGGGGTTGTTGTTGCGAAGGTAGATAAGACCCACTCCCAGGTGCAACAGAATGGTTGGGGTGATGGTCTGGTCGAAATTCAAGCGAATCGTATGCGCTTTGATATCGCTGGGAACTGCCGACGTGATCGGCTGCGTGAGTGAATTATTGTTGGGTGCGCTGGTTCCGGTGCGCGACCAATATCCGGAGATCTTAGTCCTGTCGCTTAAGGAGTGATCGATCTTGAGAGACGGAATATCGCTCACCCTGGGGTTAGTAAAGGTTGTCAGATAATTGAGCGTTTTCCCTGAATTGATAGGGTGCGGAAGCAGGGCGATTACCGCCAGGGCCACTTTGTCCTGCTGCGCGATCGGAATGACGTTATTGGGGAATGTGTTGCGGGTACGCTGTCCGTTAACGTCAAACGTGTTGCTGGGATCGTAGATGGCGTTCTCCATGATCGGGCGTCCCAGAGGATCGCAGTTGGGAGTCGCCGCGGGACACACATTCTTGCCGGTCAGAGCTTGCCCAAAATCGCCGATGCGGTAGGCTTCGGTGGGAACGGTAATGGTGGTGGTGCTATTGATCGACGTCTCGCGAAACTGCTCGAAACTAAAAAAGAAAAAGCTCTTGTTGTGGCCGTCGTAGAGCTTGGGAATATCGATCGGACCGCCGAAGGTGAATCCATAATCGTTGCGCCGTTGCCGGTTGCGCACATGCTGGCCGGCCCTGCGGCTATCCGTAAGGCCCGCGTCGGTAAATGCCTGGCCGGCGTTCAGCGCTTCGTTCACAAAGTATTCATAGCCGCTCCCGTGGAACTGGTTGGTCCCCGATTTCATGGTCGCGTTGAAAACTCCGCCGCCGGCTTGTCCGAACTCCGCGGAATAGTTGCTAGTTTGAATGGCGAGTTCCTGAATCGCATCCACGCTCGGCTGGGTCATCGACTGCGTGTTGATCAACTCATTCGTCGAATCCTGACCTTCGACGCGCAGTGCCTGCGTATTGCTCGGAAGTCCGTTCAGGCGGATGCTGCTGTCCGGCCGGAAGTCGCTTCCCGGAAGCAGTTGCATCGCAGCGTAAGGGTTGCGGAGTCCGTTCTGTCCGGAGGTGGAACCGATTCCCAGCACCGGTAGATTGTCCATCCGTTCGGAGCTTACGTTGTGGCTCAATTCGCCACTCTCGGTTTTGAGCAGGGCGGAAGTCTCCGTCACGGTCACCGAGTCGCTGGCTGCGCCGACTTCGAGCACCACGTCCACGCGCACCGTCTGGGCCGCCGGCAGGGGCACGCCTGGTCGCACGTATCGCTTGAATCCGGGCACGGTTATGGTCAGCTCGTAGTTGCCGGTGGGCAATTGGGAAAGGTTGTAGTTACCCGTGGTGGTGCTGGCTGCCGTATAGATGGCGCCGGTATCCGCGTTTTTCGCCTGAACTGCCGCAGCGGCGATAACCGCGCCCGCGGGATCGGAAATCGTACCGGTAATCGCGCTGCGGTCGCTCTGCGCGAAAGCGGGCATCACGAAAAGGGCCGTGCTCAAGACGAGGGCTAGTGAACGCATGGACTGCCTCCCGGCTGGCTTCATCATCTTCCGATGAACCAAGCCGCCGCGAGTATATACCCCGTCGAAGGTAGCGTCAAGGCGACCTAGGTCTTCAGCGCAAGCCCCTTATGGCAAGCGGAAAGCGATCATCGTCTCCTGCGCGGCAATCAAAACGTACTGTTTGCCGTCCTTGCCCAGGTATGTGATGGGATTGGCGAATGCGTCCGCCGGCAGTTTCGTTTCCCACAGGAGCTTTCCAGTCTTCGATTCGTAGGCGTGAAAGCGCTGATCGTCCGTGGCGCCTATGAATAACAAGCCGCTGGCCGTCGCTATGGAACCGCCGATGTTATACGATCCCGTATTCATTACGCCGATCTTTTCCAGCGACTCGACGCGTCCAAACGGGATCCGCCACGCGACATCGCCGGTGTTCACATTGATCGCGAACAGTTCGCCCCACGGCGGCGACTGGCACGGCCAACCCGTAGCCGGGTTCGTGATCGCTCCCACATTCTTGCGAATGAATGGCATCTGGCTCGAATCGCCAGCTCCGCCGATTTTCGTGGGACGATCCTTCGCCGGAACTTGAGCCACCATTTTCTGGACTCCACCGCGATCGTGCGAGTTGATGAAGAAGTAGCCGAGCTTAGGATCGTAGCTGCCGCCACCCCAATTGAAGCCGCCATCGGGACCAGGAAAAACCACGGTGTCGGTCATGCGCACTGGAGCATACGGGCCGTCATTCTGGGCGTTCTTGAACAGATCTTCACAGTACTTTTGCTGTTCCGGAGTGAACTTCGTGATCTCATCGCGTTTCCAGGTCATGCGGGCAAGCGGAGGGGGCTTCAGCGGAAACGGCTGCGTGGGCGAATACCATTCGCCGGGAACATCGCCTCTGGGCACGGGCCGCTCTTCCAGGCCGTAGATGGGAGTCCCCGTTCGGCGATCCAGAATAAACACCAGGCCCGACTTGGCGGTCTGAATTAACGCTGGGATTCTCTTGCCATCCTTCACCACGTCGATGAGCGTTGGCTGCGGAGGCAGATCGGTATCCCAAAGGTCGTGGTGCGTGGTCTGCAGGAACCACTTCATTTTTCCGGTCATCGCATCCACCGCAACCAGCGAGTTCCCGAACAGATTGTCGCCGGGCCGGTCTCCGCCATAGCGATCGTCGCTGGGCCCACCGATCGGCATCAGCAGGGTGCCGGTCTCGGCGTCCACGGTGAACGTGCTCCATACGTTTACGCCGGAGCGGTTCTTCCAGCCATCGTCCAGCCAGGTCTCATGCCCGACTTCCCCCGGTTGGGGAACCGTATGAAACGTCCACACCAGCTTCCCTGTAGCCGCATCCCACGCGCGCACATCGCCACGCCCGCCGTAAGAACCGTTGTCCTGTAAATGCGTTCCGGTGAACACCAGATTCTTGTAAATCGCGGGGGCGCCGTTCAATCCGTAGGGAGCACTCTCAAGCCCGGGACCTTTCATTCCAGGTTTCAGGTCGAGTTCGCCTTCTTTGGCAAAACCCGGCACTAACTTGCCGGTGCGAGCGTTCACGCCGATCAGGAAGCCGTCTTCGGTGCCGAAGAAAATCGTAGGCGGAGCGTTCTTGTTGCCAGGCCAGTACGCGATCCCGCGGGAGGTGCGCGCGGCGTGCTGGTGATCGAACGTCCAGAGGGTCTTTCCGGTTTCGGGTTCCACGGCGACCAGGCTTTGAAACGGAGTGACGAAGTACACGACGCTGTTCACCATAAGCGGCGTAGTCTTCGACTGCTGGTTGCTCTTAGCGACCGAGGAGGCTGGCCGGGTTTCGTACTTCCATGCCTGGACTAATGTGGACACGTTGCCCGCGTTGATCTGCGTGAGAGGCGAGTAGCGCTGCGCCCCAGGGTCGCGGCCGTAAGACGGCCAGTCATTCTGCGCGATTGCCTGGACCGCGATGACCGCCAATCCAATGTTCAACGATAGAAGTAAAGTTCGGATTCGCATTTGTTCTGCTCGCTATCGAACCAAGTGCTGGAGGTCCTTGTTGTTGTCCTGGCAAATGAAATCGATCATCTCCGTGTCGACCAGGGGTCTCATGTGCAGAGCCACAGTCCACGGTTTGGTGAACACCCTTGAATCATTGACGGTCACATCGATATCCAGGCTGCCGAAGTTGGGGCGGCGGATGCGCTCCGTCACGCGAGCTTCGCTCGAGAAGAAATTGCCCGCCGTGTCGAGCCAGGAATCGTCGCGATAACCCGCCGATTCCACCACCAGCGTGTCGCCTTCCCAGTGCGCGACCGAGTACCCGTTCCACGTCGGCACCATGTCTTCGGGGAGTTTGCGGCCATCGAAAAACACCTGCCGGTAACTGGCGTTGAATTCGTCCAGGATGACGAGCTGGCCCGGGGTCTGGAAAATCTTGATTGTTTCGGGGAAAGCCCAGGCGCGCGGGAAGTTCGGAGGCATGCAGCGCATGTGCGGGTCGATGTAGGCCACGTCCTTGGAGCGGCTCTTGAACAGATCCGCCGCCCAGGGTTGATAGGGAAGGCCTTCCTTGATGCCTGCCGCAATGTTGATGACTTGCGGCGTCAAGGGGAGCTCGGTGCACTGCACGCCACGCTCGCTCCGATTGCAGGGGAGGACCTCGCGCGGGATCCACATGCCGGAGAGGTCGGGCTTACCGGCGGAAGTCTTGGGCGCGGCGGCGGAGAGGTCCGGCTTCCCGTCGCGAGTGCGGGGAATTCCAGGCGTAGGCAAGTTGAGCCACTGAGCCGCCACCGGAACCCCAAGGAAAACAATGAGGTGGATGATGCGCATCGGTGTAATCATACGCCAAGTAGCGAGAACTGTGGCACCCGTTATTTCATCGCGGCGGCTCCAGCTTGGGCGGTGCGGCCGTCCTGATCGCTACTGCCGCCGGAAGCGCCGACGGCGCCAATGAGTTTGCCGTCTACGATGATAGGGATGCCGCCTTCGACCGGGATCGCCCCGGTCAGGCGAAGAATGCGGAGTCCCTCGCCCCCGCCGGCCACGGTGTCCTGAAACGATTTCGTCGGACGCCGGAAAAGCGCGGCTGATTTCGCTTTTTCGATGGACACTTCGACGCTGCCTAGCTGGGTGTCTTGCATCCGTTCGAAATATACGAGGTATCCGCCGGTGTCGACCACGGCCACCGCCATGGCCCAATTGTTCTTGCGAGCTTCGGCAATGGCCGCAGCCGCTATCTTCTTCGCGGCGTCGCTGGAGATCGGCGTGCCGTAAGGAGTGTTGGCCGGTGGAACCAGCGGCGTTTGGGCGAAGGCCGCACTAGCGAGCACTAGCGCGGCAAAGGTTCGTTTTAGTGGCATTGGTTTATTATCGGTCAAGTGGACTCTGTGCAAATGCCCGCGCTACAGGAGCAATTCGGACAGATCGACATCTATCTTTTCGACCAGCTTCTGAAGGGCCGCATATCACCCGGAATGCGGATACTGGACGCCGGATGCGGTGGCGGCCGAAACCTCGTCTACCTCCTGCGGGAAGGGTACGAAGTTTACGCCGCGGACTCGCACGCACAGGCCGTGGATAGCGTTCGGTCCCTGGCCCGCGTGCTCGCGCCCGCGCTTCCGGAGTCGAATTTTCGAGTCGAAGCAGTCGAAAATATGTCTTTCGACGACGCCTGTGCGGATGTGGTTATCAGCAGCGCTATTCTCCATTTCGCCCGCGACGACGCACACTTCGAGTCCATGCTGCGCGGATCGTGGCGGGTCCTGAAACCGGGCGGGCTCTTCTTCTGCCGCCTGGCATCCACGATCGGCATCGAGAGCCAGGTGGAACGGATCCAGGGACGCCGTCACAGGTTGCCGGATGGTTCGGAGCGGTTTCTGGTGGACGAAGCGCTGCTCGACTCAATCGCCGAACGGCTAGGCGCCGAACTGGCCGATCCTTTGAAGACCACGATTGTCCAAAATCAACGCTCGATGACCACATGGGTCTTGCGGAAGAAACAGCCTTGAATCCTACTCGGGGGCGCTGGTCGGCGGCGTCACACCATTGAGTCTCAGGTAGACGGCCATATAACCATACATCTCATTCGAATGACGAACCAGATTGTAAAGAGTGGCAAGCCTGGAACGGGTCGGCTCCGGAGGGAACGGACCACCCAGGCGTGAACTGACCATTTCGAGGGCCTTTACATCGGTCAGGGCGTCGAAAACGCGGTCGCAATAATCAAACGATTCCTTGAGGGCAGCCACCAGTTCCGATTTGGAGGTTTTTGACGCCGCGCCCAGTGACTTGCGCTCTCCATCGAGTCCGGAGCAAACGCTCATGTTTGCATCGGCGATGTGAGCGATACGCCGGGCGAAGGTCTCCACCTCCGGCATCGGCCGGAAACTGTACTTCTCGGCGGGCATCTTATCGGCCAACTTGGTGAGGTTGTTCTTGATGGTGGTGTAGGTCCACTTCACCTCGGCGCTGAGCGGATTCGGGGATTGCGCCGAAAGCCCACAGGCGCCGCCAAGAACGACAAGCATGAGCTTGCGCCAAATTTTCATGATCGGAAGTCTCCTAGTGAAAGCGTAGCTCAGAGAAGTGCTTGGCGACCATATAATCGAACCATGCAGCGGAGCACGCACAAGATTCTGACCACGCACGTAGGCAGCTTGCCGGCGCCCCAGGAACTCACGGGAGAAGCCGCTGTGCGGGAACTCGTCGCCCGGCAGCGCGAGACCGGCCTGGATATCATCAACGAAGGCGAGTTCACCAAAGGCGGCGACTGGCTGTCCTTCACCGACGATCGCTTCAGTGGATTCACGGCAGGCGAGCGCAAAGGACCGCCGCTCGTTACGCTGGGCAAGGATCGCGAGGAGTTCGCGGATTTTTACAAGTGGGCCTCCGAACGCGGCAGCCTGTTCTTCGAGCCTGGCGATCAGATCAAGAAGGTCCGGAATCACTGGGTTTGTACCGGCCCCATCACTTATACGGGCCAGACGGTTCTCAAACGCGAGATCGATCTACTCAAGGCAGCCGCGAATTCCGGAAGCGACCTGTTCCTGACGAGTACGGCTCCCGCGAGCCTGGAAGTGTATCGCTCCAACGAATATTATTCGAAGGACGAAGAGTTCGTCTTTGCTCTGGCGGACGCCCTGCGTGAAGAATACACCACCATCGTGGAGGCGGGCATTATCCTGCAAGTCGACGACGCATGGCTGCCCGCGCTCTGGGACCGTATCGGCATCGGCATGGGCCTCGAAGCCTTCCAGCGCCGGTGCCAAGTGCGCGTCGAGGCGCTCAACTACGCGTTGCGCGGCATTCCCGAGGATCGGGTTCGTTATCACTTCTGCTGGGGAAGCTGGCACGGTCCGCACGCTCACGATCTGGAATTGAAGCACCTGACGGAGATTCTGCTCTCCGTGAAGGCGCAGGCCTACTTGATTGAAGGAGCCAACGCGCGACACGAGCACGAATACGCCGTGTGGAAAACGGTCCGGCTGCCCGCAGGAAAGATCCTAATTCCCGGAGTGATCACGCATTCGACGGATGTCGTCGAGCACCCGGAACTGGTATCGCAGCGCATTCAAAGATTCGCCGAGTTGCTGGGCAAAGAGAACATGATCGCCGGCGCGGATTGCGGCTTCGGAGGCCGCACGCATCCGCAGATCGCCTGGGCGAAGTTGCACGCGCTGGTGGAGGGCGCGAAATTGGCTACTTCGGCCTTGTGGTAGGGCTGTTGTGTGGCCCCGGTTACTTCACCATGTGGACGCGATCCTTCTCGTTCTGCGTGCAGAACATCTCGAAGATATCGTTGTCCGCGACCAGTTCGTAGGCAACCTTGACGCTGAATTTCCGGGAGTACAACTGAGGATCATCGAAGGTCATCTCAGAATCCAGGTGTCCGAAGTCGCGCCGGTGGAAACGCTCGGTCACATGCATGTCTTCACTGCGCGGATGCCCGATGGCGTCCAGCGGCGTCCGGTCATTGAAGCCGCGCGACTCGACGACGAAGGTATCGCGCTCCCAGCGCCCGATGGAATATCCGAGATATGCAGGGAATTCGAAGGTGGCTGGAAAGCCGCGTCCATCCGTGAAAATCTGGCGGTGGAGGCCGTCGACTTCATATAGCAGCATCATCTCTTTGGG
>Ga0207694_10003674_pt1 | contig 12147 bp, 10 predicted proteins | sample KBSC34metaG_FD_184353 | JGI IMG/M metagenome (GOLD analysis project Ga0207694, IMG submission 184353) | Corn rhizosphere microbial communities from Kellogg Biological Station, Michigan, USA - KBS C3-4 metaG (SPAdes) (version 2) | ecosystem: Host-associated > Plants > Roots > Rhizosphere > Soil...
CTCGCCAGATAGGTTGGCACCCAGGTGAACAGCCCCCAATAGGCGAACAGCAGGCAGGCGCACATCGAGCTGGCGACGACGATATCGCGCCGGATCCGCCCCGTAAAGCGCGCGCGGCCCGGCCCGCGCTTTACCGTAAACGTCGCCGGCTCGGGCACCCGCCGCCGCACCCACAGCGCAAGCAGCGCCGGCAAGCAGCCCACCGCGAACAGCGGCCGCCAGCCCCACCGCGGCAGCACCAGCGCCCCCAGGCTCGCCGCCAGCAGGTAGCCGACCGCCCACCCCGACTGCATCAGGCCAATCGCCTTGCCGCGGCGTTCGTGATAAAGGCGATTGAGCAGCCAGTCGGCCTGGCCGCGCGTGACGGAAAGTCCGAGATGATCGGCCGCGACGTCTTCCACGGTATGGGCTTCATCAAACACGACAGCGCTGTACTTCGGCAAGATGCCGACCTCCGTCGCGCTGTCGATCAAGGAGAGCGGTGCACGCGATCTCTCGGGGCTCGTCGTCCGCGTGATCGGAGCCCATCGTACCAGGCTCGCCCGCGCCATCGCGCTCGAGACGGCGCTCTCCGCTGCGTGGCGCGTCAGCCAGAAGATCGCCTCGATGTTCCTATCAGCGGTGACGAACCCGGACCTCTCGCCGGCCTCCACGGTGCCCTGGGCGAAAAGCGTCGACTGGACCTACTTCGTCGTGGTCGACAGCAACGTCGACCTCTTCCTAGCATCGATCGGCTACGCGGGCCGTGGCACCTACGACGCCCGGCGGAACTTCATCCGTGCGCTCGCTGCCCGCATCGATCTACGGCAGCTTGACGGGCACCTGCGCGCTTTCAACCCGCGGATCGTCCAGCAGGCAATGTACCTGTTCATGAGCGCCACAAACCGGCGTGTGATCCTTGGCGACTGCAGCCACGTCGGTGCATCGGCGTGTCGTCGATGCCCGTCGATGCTGGCGAAGCGCTGTTCCCTCAGGGCAGTGCGCTCCTAGAGGAGGGCGCACTGCGTCCAATGAGGCAACTTTGCCAGGCCGCGTCAGAATCGTCTGTCTTCTGGCAAAAATTGGCCGATCCCGTGAACGGGGATACGCCTCTGCCGCGCAGAAGTATTCGGGACCGGCGGTCGGTCCCGCGCTGTGAAATCAGCCAACGACAAGGAGACCGAGCATGAGCAACGCCAAAGGACTGAGCACGTTACTTTCTGAGGTCGGCCGACAGGACAAGTACCTCGCCGGGTTGCCGACGGACTACAAGTTTCCGCTGTTCAACGGCAAGCTTGCCGTCGAATCGCAGAGGAAGAGCGGGTACCAGGACACCGCCCGCGCCGCTCGCGAGATCGTCGACAACGCGGTCGAGGCCGGCGCCAAGACGGTCTGGATCGTCATGGACCGTGCCGGTGACGGTCAGCGCGGCAAGCGGGAGCGGCGCGATGCCGTGGCGAATCTCGCCATGATCGACGACGGCCCCGGGATGCGGCCAGCGATGATACGGGCGGCCCTCGCCTGGGGCGGCGGCACCCACGGGAAGGAGCCGGGCCGCATTGGGCGGTTCGGGTTCGGGCTGCCGAACAGCAGCATCAACCAGACCCGGCGGGTCGAGGTCTACTCGAAGACCGAGGATGCGAAGGCGTGGAGCATGGCCGCCCTCGACATCAACGAGGGCAAGGTCCCCGAGCACGGGATGGTCTACATCGACCCCGAGCAGCCCGACGCCGAATTGCCGGGGTTCGTGCAGGCCTATCTCAAGAAGAAGGGCGTGTCCCTGCAGCACGGGACGGTCGTCGTGTGGGTGCGCCCCGACCGCCTCACGTACCGGACTGCGGGGATGCTCGCCAACCTCCTGCGCGAGGACTTCGGCGCCACCTACCGCTACCTGCTGAACGAGTTCGCCCTCTTGGTCGACGACCTGCCGACCACCAAATTGGATCCGCTCTTCCTCATGAAGGACGCTCTGTTCTACCGGGCACCCGAGGACGGCGGCGCCCAGTCCACCTTCGAGAAGACCCTGGCCGTCAGCTACTCCCGCGACGAGGAGACAGGCGCTCAGCAACTCGACCTCCTAACGACGAAGGAGGCGCTGAAGGAGGCGAGGAAGGACCCGGGGGCCACCGTGGGGACAATCACGGTCCGCATCGCGCGCTTCCCCTACGGGTTTGTGGTCGGCGGCAAGCGACCCAAGGGGGTGCAACTCGTAGACGAGCACGTGAAGAAGCGCTTTGCGATCCGCAGAGCGCGCCGCGGAATGTCGTTCGTCCGCGGTGGCCGCGAACTCGACACGGTGCACGTGTTCCCGTCGGAGAACGGCCTCGGCGAGTGGCCGCTCCTGCAGAGCTACGCCTACCACTGGGGCGTCGAGGTGTCCTTCGAGGCGGTCCTCGACGAAGCGTTCGGGGTCGGCCACGACAAGCAGTCGGTGCGGCCCATCGAGGACTTCTGGCGGGTGCTGCACGAGGCGAAGGTCGACGAACTCCTCCAGCACGAGCAGCAGTGGCAGGCGGACGTCCGAAGCCAGGCACAGATCACGGCCGCCGAGGAGGAACTGAAGAATCCGGACGACGCCGGCGCCATGGCGGCGGCGGCGGTCGCCTCCGACGTGCTGGGCAAGCTCCCGGTGCCGCCGGATGAGCAGGAGCGGGCGAAGGAGACGATCTCGAAAGAGGTGAAGAAGCGCGCCCAGAAGGAGCAGATCCCAGAGGACGAGGCGGCGAAAGCGATCGAGGCCGACGCGCTGCAGAAGCCATACAAGATCGAATACTTCGAATCTGAGGGTGGTCCCTTCTTCAAGCCGAGCCACGGGAACGGCCTCCAGAAGGTGGCCATGATCAATAAGAAGCACCCGTTTTTCGAGAACTTCTACTCGCAGCTCGTCCTCGACAAGAACGCCAAGGCCGTAGGGGCGATCGACCTGATGCTAGTGGGCATGGCCGACTACGAGCTCGGCGCCGCGGTACCGACGAAGCTGGTCCTCCAGCACCTCCGCGAGGAACGGTTGTCTCCTTTCCTCAAGGTGGCGTTGCAGCACCTCGCCGACATCGAGACGCCGTCTAGGCCGGACGGGGAAGAGCCCGCCGAGACCAGCGAGGACGAGGAGGCGGCGTAGACGGAGGGAGGATGGAGCGCCCGGGGAGAGGGCGGGCGCTCTTGTACGCGGATGTGTTTCAGGTTACAAATATGAGTAAGGGCAGTGCGGACTCGCGCATAACGCGCCAACGCCTCTGGCAACTGCACGGCCTTTGGAACCCGGCAATACGGCATGCCGAGTTCCACCGAGCCGTGCCGTTCCAAGAGGTGCCAAAATGGTCCACTCCCTTATGCGCGTCGTCTCCGAGGACGACCAAGTACTCCATCAACTCCAGTGCGGCAGTGGCCGCTGGAGCAGCTTCGAGAAGGTTTTCGGCGGCTACCTCGTAGCGTTGTCGCGCACGTTCTCGGTGAAACGGCGCGCGAGCGAAGCTGACCGCGAGGACGCCCTCCAAGAAACCTACGCCTACGTCCTCGACGAGAGACGTCCGCGGTACGCGCCCGGCCGCGCTTCGGCCAAGACCTACCTCCAGTATGCCGTCCAGACCGCTTTCAATGTCGTGCTCAATCGGAGCCGGAGGCGCGAGAGCCTGGAACTCGACGTGCCCGCGGAGGATGGAGTGCCCGAGGCCGTCGTCGCGGACGCGCTGGTGGTGGCGCCCGCGCCGAGCGAGCACGAGGAGAGGCAGTTCGTCGACTACGTCTTCAAGGGCCTCGACCACACGGACCGGCAGCTCTTTGAAGAGGTCGCGAACGACCGCTCCATTCAGGACCTGAGCTTCGAGCGCGGCGTCTCCCGGCCCACGATGAGCCGGACGGTAGGGCGCATCCGAGAGCGTCTCCAGGTTAGGGCGCTGAACGCGCTCAGCGCCTGACCATCACTCATTCACGAAAGCGGCGACGACATGATCGACAAGCTCAGCCTCTACGACGTCTTCAGCGCGCTCGTCCCGGGCACCCTACTAGTAGCGGGCGTCGCCATCCTCTTCCCCGGGGTGGCTTCGGCGTTTTCCAGCGCGCTGCCGAACGAGTTCATCGTGGTCGCGTTGTTGGGGGCGTCCCTCGTCGCCGGCCTGATCGCGCAGACGCTGGGGAGCCTGCTTGAGCCCGTCATTTTCAGAGTCTTTGGTGGTCGCCCGTCGGATCGGGCCCTCGCCGGGACGCTCGGTGCCCGATACCTGCCCGCGGACGCTGCGCACCGGATCAAGAAGAAGCTCCGCGTCCGATTCGGATCCGAGGCCACCGACCAATCACTGTTCCTCGGTGCGATGGCCGAAGCGCAGGCCTCCGAGACATCTCGCGCCGCGACCTTCAACGCTCAATACGGCTACCTGAGGTCGATCGTCGTCTTGCTCATGCTGTTCGTCGTCCTGCTTGCGCTCTCCCGGTGCCTTGGGATCGCGCACGAATGGCGGCGGTCGGGCTTCTGGACCGGGATCGTCGGCGCGGCCGCCATGGCCGCGCTCTTCAGCTGGCGCACTTGGCAGCGTGGCGCCTACTACGCGCGCGAGGTCCTGCTGAGCGCCGAGCGACTTATGAAAGATCCCGCTGCGGCCGGTAAGGGCCGTGCCGAAAAAGCTGACTAACGCCAACAAGGAAACTCCAATGCCCAAGAACACCATCGCGCACTCGGTCCTCTGGCCGAACGATCACCGCATCCTTGTCCGCGTCTGCTTCCTGTACGTCGGCCAGGGCTCAAGCATCCTCGCCCTCGTGCGCGACGGCGATGTCTACCGGCTTGTCCTGCTCGACTGCAACCTCGATCAGGGGAGCGGAGGCATCGATGTCCCGAAAATGCTCAAGGACCTGTCTCCCGACGGGCACCTGAATGTCTTCGCCAACACGCACCCGCATGACGACCACCTTCGCGGCATCAAAGAGATCGCGGAGGCGCTCACCGTCGACAAGGTCTGGCACTCCGGCCACGTTCCGAGCCACGACCACGGCCACTACCACCCGGACCTCACGACGCTCATCAAGGACGTCGAGGACCGCAACGGCGCCGGTGCCGTGATGGAGTTGGATGGGAGCAGGTCGGACCAGCCGCTGTTCGACGCACAGGTGCATGTGCTCGCGCCAGCCGTGCACGTGAAAGACGACGTCAACGCCGAGGACGCCGAGGCCCGGTACCGGCGGATTCACGAGAACTGCGCGGTCCTCAAGATCGGAAGGGAGCCGTCATGGGTCCTCGTCACGGGCGACGCTGACCTCGTCGCGTTCCGCGACCATATCGGCGAGTACCACAAGGATCGCCTCGCCGCCTTCGTACTCGACGCCTCCCACCACGGCTCGCGGTCGTTCTTCAAGGTCGCCGAGGGGGACGAGCCGCACCTCGCTGCGCTCGAGGCGATCGACCCTGACTACGTTGTCATTTCTGCGCCCACGCAGGAGGAGAGCCAGTTCGACCACCCGCACGACGACGCAGTAAAGCTGTACGCTGACCACGTCGGCGCCCAGAACGTCCTTCACACGGGCGTCGAGCGCGAGACCTTCTTCTTCGACATCTACGAGGACGGTACGCACAGCGGGCCGCAGACGGACGGCGGCAGGCTCTCGGAGAAGTATGGCCTCGACAAGGGCACCGGCAACGACGGCGGAGGCGGTGGGGGAGGGGAGACATCGAAGAGCCAGGCGCCGTTCGTCCGACCATCCGGCGCCGGCGAGTTCACGCCGCGCAAGTACGGCTAACAGTAGTCGTGGCGCCGTCTCGATGACCATGATCTCCGACGCTGCGCGCGCCGCGGTTGACCATCTCAGGCAATCCGGGCTCGTGACGATCACGGCTGACCTGGAGGCAGGGTCTGACTTCATGACGTTCGGCTGCGCCTTGCCGGTGCCGGAGCCGAATGGGGAGGGCCTACCTGGCCAGGTCATTTTCGAGGTGCGATTGCCCGTCGCCTTCCCGCTCGGGAAGGTCGCGTTCGTACCGAAGGACGCCTGCCTAGATGGGTTTCCGCACCAGGCGTCCCGCGGGCTTGGAGGCGCCTTGTGCCTCCTCCTCTCGGAGAGCGAGTACCCGTGGGACCCAAACGGTCGCCTGGTCGCCTACGTGCGCAGCGCGATCGAGTGGGTGGCCGACGCCGCGAATTCGCAACTCCTCAAGGAAGGTCAGCCGTGGGAGTTGCCCGATTTTCGGACCCCGACGGGCGCGGTTCCGGCGCGGCCACTGTTGTTCTCTGAGTCGGCTGAATCCCTGGCCGGCTGGTCCGCGCGCATAGGGCAAGCGGGGAGCGCCGATCTCGGATATCACACGCGTAGCAGGGCCATCGTCCCTATCAGGTTCAGCACAAGTGGCGGGACGGTCTACGCCCCGAAGGTGTCGCCGTCCTTCTGCGATCCGGGGAAGACCTCGCCGTGTGAGTGGCTGCTGTTTCCCTCATTCATCTTTGCCAGGCATCGGCCGCCTCGGACCTTCGGCGAACTCGTCGAGCTCGGTTCGACCACAGGCGTTGGCGTCTGGGCCAGCGTTCGCAAGGCGCTGAAGCGACCACAGCTCGATGGTTACCACTACCTCTTGATCGGCGCTCCGATTCCGCGCGTGGTCGGCGGTGAGCCTGTCGAGATCCATTGGCAAGCCATCGCGATCCCGGCGAAGACTGCGACGGCCTGCACGGAGCAGCCGAAGGGCTTCCGACCGAAGATCTCGAACGGCGAGCAGCGGGATCGAGCAGTGGCGCTGCTCAAGGACAAGGACATCCAGTGGTCAGAGAGCATCAACGTCGGCGGGGAGAGGATGCGCGTTAGGGGGCTGCTTCAGGCCGAGGCGCGGGACAAGCGCGTGTGTCTCGTCGGCTGCGGCGCAATCGGCTCCGTGCTGGCCGAACACCTCGTTCGTGGCGGGACTCACGAGGTGGTGCTCTTCGACAACGACTTGGTGGAACTCCAGAACCTGACCCGCCACACCCTCGCCGCGACGGACATCGGGCAGAACAAGGCAGTCGCGCTCGCCGCGCGCTTGAAGGGCATCCACCCGGAGTCGACGGTGATCGGTTTCGCGGCCGGCATTCCGCTCGGTGAACGCGACAAGTCCACGGCGGGAATGTACGAGCGCATCGACGGTGCCGATGTCCTGATTGAATGCTCGACGAACGAGTCGGTCTTCAGGTGGGCCAGCCTCGTCGGGCGCGAAAACGGCAAGCGCGTGATCCACGTCTACGCGAACGCCCACGCCCGTATGCTCACCGTCTGCTGCTCGGGCAGGCACGCGAGTTGCGGCGCGGTCGCTCGCATTCTCTATGCCGACATTCGCGAGGGTCGCGCGCCCTTCTCCTGGGATGACTACGACCCGTTGGTGCCCGAAGTGGAGCCTGGCGCCGGCTGTTGGCACCCCACGTTCCCGGCTAGGGGATACGATCTCGCCGCGCTCGTCAGCGCGGCCACCCCGGTGATCGAGGGGTTGATGGCACGAGAGTTCCCGAGCCGCGGCACCGCGATCGTGCTACGGCGGACGGAGACGACGGGCGCGGGCGTAACGGGGCCGCTCGTCGAGATCGTATTCGTCCGGGACTATCGTTGACGCATATGCAACGCTGGACATCGGCCGACGGCAGGTACTCGGTGCGGCTGGAGGACAGTTTCCTCCTCGAAGCGTCCCGGCTGGCCCGCGAGCACTATCCGAACGAGGTGGGTACCCCGCTCGTCGGGGAATACACCGACGACGGAACCGAGGCCCGCGTGACGGCCCTCGGCCCGCTCACGACAGACTCGCACGGCACGCGATTCACATTCACTCGGGGCGTGCGTGGATTGCGCCACTTCTTCCAACGGCTCTTCGCCACGAGCGAGGGACGCACGCACTACGTCGGGGAGTGGCACAGCCATCCTGGTGGCGGCCCGTTCCCTAGCGGCACGGACGATTCGAACATGAACGCCATCGCAAGGCACGAGGAGGCTCGGTGCCCTGAATGCGTCCTAGTTATCCTGGCAGTGACTCCGACGGACGCACGGTCCGGGGTGTTCGTCTACTCCCGCGCGCGCGGGCGAGTGACGATGTCGAGGTCCGGATGACCTGCCGACGTGTCGGAGTAGTGCGGTCTCCTGCCGAGCGATCTTCGACGGCGCGTCCGAGCGCTGGAATAAGTTCCGCTAATCCCGCGCGGGTCGCCAACCTGATCGCGCGCGCCCACGTCTCGTCGAGGACATCGTCTTCTCGACGCACGATCGTTCTCGGGAATAGCGTGCCGCCCATGGCCACTCGAATGGGTGCAAACCCGAACTGGTCGCCTGTCACGTCGACGTCATAAAGCTCGCCGTCCTCTGTCCTCACGCGGTTGAACCAATGACTTACACCCCAGTGGCTCGCGCTCACGAGGTCCCCGCCGAAGCGGGCGCGGAGAACGAGGGCCGCCACCGCGCACTGACCCGCGCTCGTGCGGTCATCACGGGCACCAGGAAGCGCCGTTTCGCCCGAAAAGGCCACAGCGAGTTGCAGCCTGAACTCTACGAGCCTTTGCTTCAAAGTCGGGGCCAGCAGCGGCTTGATTTCCATAACCCAACTGTACCTGAACGGAGTTTCAGGTCAAACGTCATGTCGCATCATGTTAGGTGCATCGAGTCAAAATGGCCTGCGCATTCCGTAGGAAATGACCATGCCCGTACCGAGTCCAAAGGCGACGACCATGCAGATGACGAGCGAGCGATGACTTCCGAAGTCCTTCAAAAAGGCCGCCGACAACTGCGTAAGCGCGATCAGCGACCCAACAAGCAGCCCCTTCGCGCAACGCCTTGCCCCGGTTACCCTTGACGGTCGCTCCAAAGTAAATCTCAGGGACGAGCGGCTCCACGGCAGGCTCGGTCTCGCGGGTGTCGGCCTGCCCGGAACCAGGCCCCGCCCCAGCGTTGGCAATGTCCGGCTGCATCGAATCCGGGACCATCGCAGGATGGGCCTTGGCCGCGTCGGACTGCACCGAGCCCGACAACTTTCCTCCGCCTTGGGCGTTGTTGCCTTCGGGATGCAGCCAAATGAAGCCGTGCTCATCCCGCTTGGTGTCGGAGGTCATGAAGCGGAACGTCTTGATGTCGTATGGGCAGTCGATCCCGAGCCGCGGGTTCGTAAGCGACTTCAGATGAGCATCTGAGACATCGACGAGTAAGTGCTTGGTCCCTTGCGCTGGACGCCCGTGTACGTCCGACTGCGGATCGAGGTGGGCGATGCGGAGCTCGTACGTTCGATTCGCCGCGAGGTTCAGCTCACCGGCGCGTAAAGGAAGTGGAAGCACGGCCGTTTGTGCGTCCCTCACTTCAAAGAGACCCTCGATCTTGTAGAAATAGGGATGCGGCTTGAAGTCGTCCTGGTCCGTGAGCTGTTTCGCGATGACCTGCCAATCGGCAAAGGTACGCGTCGGCTTCGCCAAGACATCCTCCGCTGGGACGCCTGCTACGTCGAGACTTGGCAGCCACCGACACCATTTGCCTTGCGCCCTCGGGTTGCCAGACACCCAATGGGGGCTGTCCTGCGGCACTTTCCCCAAGAACGCCGCCAGGTTGGGCGCGTAGGCGAACTCAAGGAGTTCGAACGTTAGAGAAAAAATAGGACCCTGAGCATCTACGTCTACAAGCTTGCCGTATCTCAGGGGAGTGATCCGACAACGTCCGCCGCGCATGCGAGATCCCTTGCTGCAGTCGACGTGGCCGAGCAGAACTCTCGAATCCTTGAGTTGGTTCGTCCGGAACTTTTCGACGAGGTCGTCCTCGACGATGGGCTCGACGTACCGGAACTGCAGGTACGCGCCCTCTGGAAGAGCGAGGGCTTCGAGCGTGTTCGAACGATAGCGCGGTGCCATGTTCGAACCCAGGCAAAGGATCACTCGCTGGCCCACCGTAGGCGGTGGAGGTCCGTTGTCCGAGTCTTCGCCGTGGGCTGTCATCGCGCTTCTCTCCGTCATGCGCTGAGCCTAACCTAGGTCAGAACTGCCTGGAGAGACAGAAGAGCGCCGCTCCCGCGAGAGACGATCCGGATTTGGCATTGCTGGCATCGGGTGCACCATGAAAGACACGCCGCGAAACGGCGTGTCTTTCTGCGCCAAGGCTGGCCGAGAAGTCAGGGTTCGACCCTAGGTCTTTCTACGTCATGCACCTTTTCGACCGCTCGGACCGGCATCTGCGCTGAGGTTTCCGGATTTCTTGGGGGTTCGATGCAAGCGGATGGCGCGGGGGACAGAGTACCCGATCGTACAGCTAGGCCGAAAAGGATTTCGAGGTTCGGGCGCAGGTACACCGTTGGCACGCGACTGGAGACGCTCACAGAGTCTACTACTTGGCTGACTAGGACTCGACGCGCGTCGATACTGCAGGAAGCGACGATATCGACAATGCCCGGTATAAGGGCGAGCGCCGCGCGAAGCTTCTGCCGCCTTTGCTCGATGGATTCGGTCGGCTCCCTTGTGGCACTGCGAAGTGCCTCCAACTCCCGAAGAAGTTCCGCGCGCTGAGGTCGGAACTCATCCTCCGCGATGTCGCCGTGCACGACGAGGCTCGTCAGATTCTTGATCGCCGCCTCCTTCCGACCAATTTGCCTCCGCAGTTCCTCATTCCGCCGTTCCGTCTCCGCCAACTCCGAGGACCCCCACTCCTCGATATGACGTTCCAGCCACACCTGCGTCTTGGGCGGAAAGGAAAAGCGTCCGAATACGTCGTTGATCGACTGGTCGATCGCTTTCTCGGCGACATAGGGTTCGGCGCATCGGGCGTAGCCGGTCTTCTTGCGCGTACAACGGTAGTAGACGTAGCGCGAGCCGTGGCGATTGACGTGCTCCTCGCCGACCATGTGTCGCCCGCACGAACCGCAGCGGAGGAAACCGGAATACGCGAACGTCCGAGACCACCGCTTCCCCGGCTGTCGTTGCTTCGCGAGAACCTTCTGCACGCGGTCAAACTCCTCCGGCGTGACCATAGGCGGGTGTGTTCCCCTGAAGACCTGGTTCTGACCGACGACCTCACCGCAATAGAAGCGGTTGTGGAACATGGCCGAAATACCCGAGATGGAGACGAGGCCCGCGACGTGGCGCCGGTCGCCCCGGGTGCGCAAGCCGATAGCCTCTGCCTCTTCGCGGATGTGGCCAAGCGTCGCGGTGCCGGTGAGCATGAGCTTCCATAGGCGTGCGACCAGGTTGAACCGGCTCGGGTCGGGGACGACCTGACGGGCTCCCCGTCCTCGGAATCCTTCGTCGGCTGGGGACTTCAGGTAGCCGATCGGCGGCCTCCCGGTAATTCGCCCCGACTTGAAGACTTCGCGGTTGCCGCGACGGACGTTCTCTGCCAAGTCGTCGACGTACTTGGTCGCCATCCCGAAGTGGATCTGCATCATGAGCTTGTCGTTTCCGGATCCAGAGAACGCGCCCTCAGGCGTTACGATGCGAGAGATCCGGCCGCGACCAATGTGGTGTATGAGGAGGCCGCCGTCGACCGGATTCCGCGCGAGGCGGTCGAGCCGCCACGCGTATATCGACGCCACCTGCTTTCCTTCGATCATCTTGAGCAGTTGTCCGAATACCGCCCGACCGGGCTCACGCGCCGATCGGGATTCTTCGAGTACCAAATCGATCCGTTCACCGCGTCGCTCAGCGAGCGCCCGGAGTTCCGACATCTGGGCCGGAATTGAGAGCACCTGGCGCTCCTCCGACTCGCTGGATTTCCGTGCGTAGAGGATGTTCATCGTGACGGGAGTGGGATTCGGCCGCGAGGGCAGCCAGAAGAGAAAGGAGGCGCTCGCCCAATTCGCGCGCCTGTGCATCGTCGAGAAGGCGCCCTGTGTCTTCCGCAAAAGCGCGCTGAAAGGCGCGCACTGCTTCAGGTCGAAGACCAGCGTACGCCCGCTCGGAGCGATCTTCCGAGGATCCGATCTGTGGACAACTTCGCTTAGACTTGGGCATCACGGCGACCGATCGTGCGGATGCATCCCTAATACAAGCCTCACGGTTCGTTGAGAAATTCTTCATCAGGGTTGTGAGACAAAGTGAGCTGCTCACTGACGCCCAGGAGTGAGCAAGACCCGGTCCTACAGGTGGGCGCGCGACATCGAAGACGTCGAGAGAGGCTTTCGACCCGGTGGGGCCGCTTCGCGGCCTGGCACTGTCCCACCAAGACGCCGCCTCGTAAGAGGTGGACCTCGGAGACAAAAATATCAACTGT
>Ga0207694_10003676_pt1 | contig 12143 bp, 10 predicted proteins | sample KBSC34metaG_FD_184353 | JGI IMG/M metagenome (GOLD analysis project Ga0207694, IMG submission 184353) | Corn rhizosphere microbial communities from Kellogg Biological Station, Michigan, USA - KBS C3-4 metaG (SPAdes) (version 2) | ecosystem: Host-associated > Plants > Roots > Rhizosphere > Soil...
ATAGCCGATGATGCCAACGCCGATCTGCTTGCTGCTCGTCATGCCGCTCACATCCCCGCCAATGCGCTGGTGCCGCCGCCATCCACTACGAATTGCGCTCCAGTCGAGAAGCTCGAGTCGTCGCTCGCGAGGTAAAGCGCCATGTTGGCGATTTCCCTCGGCTTACCCATTCGCCCCATGGGGATCATTTCGAACAACTGTTTCTCCAACTGCTCGGTGGCTTTATCGTCCGTTTTCCAAGGTTCGAATATAGGTGTGTCAATCGGGCCCGGATGGATTGAATTGCAACGGATGGCCAGGCCCCGTCGCGCGAAATTGATGGCGATGGATTGTGTCATGAGCTTCACGGCGCCCTTGGTCGCGGAATAGCCGCAGTCGGCCGCCGTGGCCAAGATGCCGGCATTGGACGAGATGTTGATGATAGAACCGCTGGCCCCACCCGGGTTACGCTGCATCAGCATTCCTCCATGCTTGCAGCCAAGCATGACGCCGGTGACATTGATGGAAAAGAGCCGGTTCCAGGCGTTCACGTCGATTGTCTCGAGCGGACCGGTCCCCAAAATACCGGCGTTGTTGACGAGGACGTCGAGCCGACCATGCTCCTGCTCTATCTTGGCGATGGCAGCCGTCCAATGCTCTTCCTGGCTTACATCCAGCGTCAGGAACGTCGCTCCTGCATCGGCTGCTACCGCAGCACCCATTTCACCGTTTACGTCACCTGAATAGACGATGGCGCCTTCCTCAGCGAAGCGGCGCACCATCGCCGCGCCTAGCCCCGAAGCACCGCCCGAAACCAGCGCCACCTTGCCTTCAATCCTGCCCACCAACACTCTCTCCTTCGATCGATCCCATGCCATGCCACCGATCGGACAGGCGCTGCTTTCCCTACAACTTGCCATCGCCTGAAGCGTGATTGTCGCGAAGTATGCTCCCATGCAGGGTCAAGCAAGTTCGAGAACGTCCGCAGGCAAGGCCTTACCAAACCCTCAATGCTATCGCCTGTCGACGCCAAAATAAGATGGAAACGCCATGAAGATCCTTGTGCCCGTTAAGCGGGTCATTGATTACAATGTGCGATCCAGCATCTCGCCGGGATGAAGGATTCGAAGACCATCATCGCCATCAACAAGGATGAAGATGCCTCGATCTTTCAGGTCGCGGATATCGGTTTGGTGTGGGGGAGTTGTTCAAGATCGTGCCGGAACTTACCGAAAAGATTTGACGCGTGATGACGAGTAAGCCGACTGATTATCTGGCCGCTGGGGCAGATTGGGGGCGCGGAGTCACCCGGCGCGCCTTTCGCCTTCGCGGCTTCGAAGATCGGGTTGAGACCGCATTGGAAGACATGTGCCATGCCATGATCTGCACCCTGTGGCATGACGGACAGGTCGTCACCTCGGTAGAAGCCGACTTCCGTCGCTACACCCTCCAGCTTTGCCCTGGGGCGAGCGAACCGCTGAAGCAGATCGTCGGAATGCCGCTGTCCACCTCCACCTCCGACTTCTTTGCCAAAGGCCGCGCGCGGCAGAACTGTACACACATGCTGGATCTGGCATGGCTGGCGCTGCGCCATGCCAGCCGCGGCCATATCGAATGGCTGTACGAGATCGAAATCCCCGACGTGCTGTCCGGGCCGATGCGGGGAGTGCTGCGACGGAACGGTCATGCCGTGCAGGACTGGGTGGTAGAGAGCAATGTGATCGTCTCACCGCCCGCTCTGGCAGGGCAAGGTCTCACGGGTGGCTTTACCCGGTGGATTACATCTGCTGCGGAGCTATCTGACTTAGCAGTGGAGGAATGCCTTCTGCTCCACAAAGGGTTCTTCATGACTGGAGCACGCCAATTCGAGATTCCGAAGGGGCGGCTGCCGGAAGCATATCGTCGCGCCGTCGAGGGTGTATGCTTTGGCTATGGTCCCGAACGGATCGGCGAGGCGATCGGGCTCACTGGAATGAAACGCGATTTCTCTCAAAACCCGGAAAAGCTGCTGCGATTCGAGTAGATTGGCCAAGCAGCCGTGCCGCTGCTCGGCCGATCTCGACGACGGTTAGCTATGGGCGCGATACTTCTCGGGAATGTCGAACCGGAAGGCGCGCGCGGCGTTCAGCCCCACCAGCTTGGCCCGTGTCTCCTCTCGCAAGTCATTGCCGAGTGTGCGGTACAGCGCCTGGGCGGAATAGGGCCAACTGCCTTCATGATGAGGGTAGTCGTTTGCCCACATGAAGTTGTTTTCAAGGTTGAATTCCTCAACGAGCGCGACCGCAGCCCTGTCCTCGCCGAAGGAGGCAAAGCAATTGCTGCGATAATAATCGCTCGGCAGGTTCTTCATCTTGGGACGGACCCAGAAGTGATGTTTAAGATAAGCTTCGTCCATCTTCTGCATCATCCACGGCACCCATCCGGCATCGGCCTCGATGGTCGCGGCCCGCAGTTTGGGAAACCGCTCAAAAATGCCAGAGGCGCACATGTTGACGATCGGCTCGATGGTCGGCGACAAGGAGTGGCAGACATAGTTAATGATAGCGCCGCCATTGCCGCGCGCTGCCCGCGGATCACGCCCGGTCGAGACATGATAGGTGATCGCCAGATCATGATCCTGGATCGCGGCCCACATCCGATCGAACACGGGCAGGTTGTAGTTGATGTCATTGACATCATGCTCCCCAAAAATCGGCTTGTTGGGAAGCGCCAGGATCCGATAGCCGAGCTTGGCGACACGCTCGATCTCCGCCACCGCCAGATCGATGTCGGCCGTGCAGATCGCTGCGGTGGGGCTGCACCGGTGCAAGAAGGGTGCGCACTGCTCCATCGCCCAATCGTTCCAGACCTTCGCCTGGGCATCGACCATCTCGTTGTTCCTGCTGGACCACATGAGCAACGCCGCCCCATTGGGGAAGATGACCTCGGCGTCGACCCCGTCGCGGTCTTGATCGGCAATACGTGTAAGCCCGGTGATGACGGTGCCGTCCTGATCCTTGGCCAACAAATCTGCGCCCGATTTGGAACGCACCAGATCGTCGCCTTCGAAGTTGAAATCAATCAGCCTTTCTGGCCGTGCGCCCGGCATGATGATATAGCGTTCGCCATTCTCGCGCTTCTCGATCTTGGGCAGCAGATCGTGGAATTTACTGTCCATCCGCTCGTGGAATAGCTTGACGGGCGGAGTCATATGCGTGTCGACCGACACCATGAAATGTTTGTTGGGTCCGGGCCGAACGTCGCGAACCCAGCCTTCCACCTTTGGCGCATCGAGGCGCCACTCATTCGCCGGATTGGGAACGATTTCAATGGCCGTGGCCATGGCGATACTCCTACAATATTTCTGAGCACACTCATCTCGCATGACGGGCCAGCGATAAAGCGCGATTTTTGTCGATGTCGTTGAATTTTTTTCAACGATCGCCGTGCCACAGCCCCGGTCGCATGAACGGACATTTATAGTTGCCGTATAGGACATGTCATTGCGCGAACAGCCCTTAGCATCGCGCAACTTGCATGGGAGACTGCCCGCAACGAACACAAACATTGGAAGAGGCTCCATGACGAAGGCGCCGGGCGACAGAGCCAACGGCATGACTGTCCCAGTCTGCATGCTGGCGAACAATTTCACACTTGGGCTGACCTTCGGGTCGTTCGGCGCCCTGCTCATCAGCAACGAGCAGGCTTTCGGCGTGGCGCGCGACACGATATCGCTAGGGATGAGCGCGGTCGCCACGACGCTCGGCCTCACGGCCCTCCTGATGGGCGGACTGGTGCGCAAGCTTACAGCGCGGATTTCGATCGCACTGGGTGTCGGCGCCACAGGCTGCGCCCTGCTCGGCCTGGGCCTTACCTCCAGCCTTCCGTTCGCGCTGGCGATGTGGGCTCTGCTTGGCTTCGGCGCAGCAATGGCAGCGATACTCGGACCCGTGGCGATCGCAGCAGAATTCTTCCCTGGTAGGTCAGGCAAGATCCTGGGAATCATCAATCTCCCGATCGTCCTATTTTTCGGCCCTTGGCTTGTAGCGATGATGATCCCCTTATTTGGCCGCGAGACGACCTACATCCTGCTCGCCGCCCCTCTTTTTCCCGTTCTGCTGCTCGTGCTGCGACTGCCGGTATCCCCGGCGAATCGCGACGAAGAAAATAAGCCGGCAATGACATCAGTCCCGTCCAAGGCCATTCTTGGGCGTCTGGACTTCTGGTTGATTTCGCTCGGCATCGCTCTAATCGCCGGCACCGGAACGGCCTATACAGTCCACGCAATCCCATTTGCTGAATCGCGGGGCATGGGCGCTGGCGGGTCCGCAATCATTTTATCGGTTTATTCTGGAGCGGGCTTCGCGGGTGTGCCGCTGTTCGGCTGGCTTGCAGATCGGATCGGGGCGCCTCGTGCGCTAGCGCTTTCCGGACTCATCCAGTGCATCTGCTGGGCTGGGCTGGCGGTCGCACCGACTGCGAGCTTTCTGATCCTGTCGGCTGCGCTTGGTGCCGCCACGACGCCGCTAACCACGCTTCACGGCGCAGCGATGGCACAAATCTTCGGCGTAAATGGCGTGGGCAAGGCGTTAGGTTACAGTTACGCGATTAAATTGCCGTTCCTGTTCGTGGCTGCGCCCGCAGTTGGCTATGCCTATGTGCATTCGACTGATTATCGTCCCGCTTTCCTGGTCATTTCGGCTTGTCTGATCGCAGCGATCGCCGTTTTGGTTGCGCCGACCATGACTCGCGCGCGGGCATCCCGGCCGGCGGTGTCGGCATGACCGGAGAGGCCGTAGCCCAAATGGTCGAAACGGAAATAATGCTCAACGATCGCGCCGCGGTCGTGCGGCTTATGCGACCGCGATCGCTCAATGCGCTCAGCGGGCCGCTGCTCGACGAACTCGATAGCGCTCTTGATCGCCTTGCAGCACTGCCAGAGTTGAGGGTCATTGTTCTCACCGGCTCTGAGACCTGCTTCTCGGTCGGGGCCGACCTGAAAGAACCCATTGCCGACATTGGCCAACGGGTCGCGCGCATGCATCGGCTGGCGGAGCGGCTCGCCGAATACCCTGCGATCTCGATCGCGGCAATCGAGGGTTGGGCGTTGGGCGGCGGCCTTGAGCTGGCAATGGCCTGCACCTTCAGAGCCGCAGCCCCCGGCGCTAAGCTTGGGCTACCCGAAATTCGTCTTGGTGTGATCCCTTCCTATGGCGGAACGCAGCTTACCCCGCGACTCCTCGGGTCGGCGCGCGCACTCGAACTGTTGTGCTTTGGCGAGCCGGTAGATGCGGTGCAGGCGGAGAAGATTGGCCTGATCAATTGGATCGCGGATGAAGCGGGTGGTGCAGTGGCTTTGGCGCTCGATCAGGCAGCCGTGCTGGCCGATCGATCGATGCCGGCCCTTGCTGCCGCCCGACAAGCGGTACGCGAAGGACAGTTGCTCCCCCTGCGGGGGGCTTTAGCGGTCGAGGCCGCAGTCAGCGCCAATCTCGTCGCGAACAGCCCTGTCAATGCTGACCATGCCTTTCGATCGAGGACACCTACTTCCCGTTGAAGGCAGGTTTGCGTTTCTCGCGGAAGGCGGCGATGCCCTCGCCAAAATCGCGACTATTGCCGGCGATCCGCTGATTCCTACGCTCTAGCTCAAGCGCAGTTCTGAAATCGGTGGTCAATCCGTCGCGAATGGCCTGCCGGACAAGCCGGTAGGCAATCGTCGGGCCGGCCGCGAATTTCGAAACGATCGCCTCGGCGCGCGTATCGAGATCGTCATCTTCCACGACCTCGTAAATCATGCCCCACTCGGCGGCTTTCTCAGCGGGAATACGCTCGCCCAACAACATTATGGCCGAAGCACGGCCAATCCCCACCAGTCGAGGCAGCCACCAGCTGCTTCCGGCATCGGGCACCAGGCCGATGTTAACGAATGCCTGCAGGAAGTAAGTCGATCGCGAGGCCACCACCACATCGGCCGCGAGCGCGAGCATGCATGCAGCGCCGACCACCGGGCCATGGAGTGCCGCGACAACGGGGACCGGCAGCGCGAACAACCGCTCCATGATGGGATTGTAATAGTCCTCCAACACGGCACCAGCGTCGAAGTCGGGCGAGCCGACCGGAGAGGACCCAGCCGACAAGTCCGCGCCGCTTGAAAAGGCACGCCCCTCCCCCGTCAGCGCCAGCACACGAACATTTGGCGACCTTGCGACCTGGTCCAGCGCCTCACGGAACTCTCCAAGGAGTGGCCTGCTAAGCGCATTGAGGAAAGCGGGCCTGTTGAGCCGCAGGCGGGCGACGCCGTCATCGATTGAGAAAAGAATATTCTCAAAGGACCTAATGCTCTGATCTTCCATGTGATCGGATGCTCCACCAATACCGGGATCGGCATTAACCGACCGTCAAATCAATTTCCTGCATGGCCACAGCCTGGCAAGAGCCATGCAGTCGTCATGCATGACGCGGTGCAGGTTCAGGCAAGGCAATAGCGATCGACCAGCGTGGCCATCTCCTCTCGCCAGCGTGGATCGCGAAGCTTTTCGTCGCTGACCCAGCGCGGCGAGAGCGTCTCCAGCAGGCGTACGGGATAACCGGTCAGCGACATCATCATCACGGCAATCAGCTCGGGATCGAGCGAAGTGCGATAGACGCCGCGTTCGATCAGGCGGCATATTACAGCATGTACGACCTCGACGATCGCGCCCGAGCGATCTCCCCGATCGGCGGCACGACCAATCCTACGCGTACGCGCGAACTCAATGTTGAACAGCTTGCTGGCCGCGCTCTCGTCCAGATAGATGGACGCGAGGCAGTCGATGATAAGCCGCGAATGGCCATGCTCGACCGCTTCCACTTGTCGCGTCATTTCACCCAGCCGATCCCGCACCCGAGCCAGCGAGCTATCCAGCAGCGCGTTGATGAGACCGCCCTTGCCATTGAAATAATAACGCACCATCTCCGGGGATGTCCCGGCACGCGCAGCAATCTCGCGTAGCGTGACGGCATCGGCAGGCTTTTCTGCCAAGACTTCGTGTAGAGCGCGAATCAGATTGTCAGGAATTGCAGCGCGACGGACACCGCGAGGGCGTCCTGGTAAACGATCTGGGCGCGCGCTCCGGTCGATCATGCCTGTGCCTGAAACAGCCTTCTACTTTTGGACGGCCGAACAATTATAGTGCTCGACGCAATACTATATGCCGGTTCAGAATAGCTCCACAGGAAATGCAGTGCCGAGGAGTGAAGGGGCGGTCCGCCCTTCCATCGATGCATCGCCTAATAGCAACGAGAGGAGATGGCTCATGGCTGTCGAACAGGCTGATTATGACATCGTCATTCGCGGCGGCACAGTCCTCGACGGGTCGGGCGGCGACCCTTTCGTAGCTGATGTCGGGCTGCGGGACGGACGTATCGAACGGGTCGGCACAGTGCTCGGCCTCGGGCGAGAGGAAATCGATGCGACCGGTCTGCTCGTCACCCCCGGCTTCGTCGATATCCACACCCACTTCGACGCACAATCGATCTGGGAATCCCGAATGGCGCCTGCCAGCGAGCATGGCGTCACCACGGTCGTCTTCGGCAATTGCGGAGTCGGCTTTGCGCCCTGTCGGCAGCAAGATCGCGAGGGACTCATTGCCCTGATGGAAGGCGTAGAGGACATTCCAGAGGTCGTCATGTCGGAAGGTCTAACGTGGGAATGGGAGAGTTATCCTGAGTTTCTAGACGCCGTCGCTAGGCGTCCGCACGACGTCAACGTAGCATCTTATCTGCCCCATGCCCCTCTGCGGCTTTATGTCATGGGGGATCGCGCTCATGTGGGCCAAGAGGCTACTGCCGAAGATCGAAGAGAGATGGCCCGGTTGACTAAGGAAGCGATCGACGCCGGAGCGCTCGGCTTTGCGACATCGCGAAGTCTCTTTCATCGCAGTGCGACCGGTGAGCCGATCTGCACGCAAGATGCCGAGGAAGCCGAACTGCTCGATATCGCGCGTGCCATGGGCGATCCCGGACGAGGGATTCTCCAGGTCGCGGTCGATTTCGGGGGCACACGCTCACTCGACGAGGAATTTGGCATTCTCCACCGCGTGGCGAAGGCCTCGGGTCACCCGATGACGTTGCCAATTGCTCAATTACACTCCAATCCCAATCTGTGGCGAGAGATCATGGGCAAGATCAGCGCGGCCAATGCCGAGGGGGCAGAGATGAGCGCTCAGGCATTACCCCGCGGCATCGGTATTATTTACGGGTTGGACCTGTCGGCTCATCCGTTTTTCCTCAAGCCTTCCTATCGCGAAATTGCCGACCTTCCTGTTCCTGACCGAATCGCCGCGATGCGCGAGCCGTCACGGCGGGAACGCATATTGGCTGAGCATCCGATCGAGTTCCATCTGCCCATCGCTGCAACCCTAGACAAGTTCGACGGGATGTATGAGATCGGCAATCCGCTGGATTATGAGCCTGCGCCGGCGAGCTCGATTGCAGCGCGCGCAGCGGTGCTGGGCGTTACGCCTGCGGCTCTGGCCTACGACATCCTCCTCGCTCACGGGGGCGAACCGGCCCTTTACATGCCATTCGCAAATTATGCCTCAGGCAATCTCGACGTTGCGCTGGAGATGTTCCATCACCCCGACATCGTTCTTGGTCTCGGCGACGGCGGCGCGCACTACGCCGTCATATGCGACGCGAGCTATCCAACCTTCCTTCTCACGCATTGGGCGCGCGATCGTGTACGCGGCGAACGGCTGGCCTTGCCGGAGATTATCCGGGCACTGTCGCACGATACCGCAAGGACGGTAGGCCTCAACGATCGAGGTATGATCGCTCCGGGTTATGCGGCTGACATCAACGTGATCGATTACGATAATCTTCGTTTGCCCTCCCCACGTGTTGCGCACGATCTGCCCAAGGGTGGGCGTCGCCTGCGCCAGCGCGCGGAAGGCTATGTCGCCACGATCGTCAATGGCACGATCACCTATCGCAACGGGGTCGCCACGGGGGCGCTGCCCGGTCATCTCGTGCGCGGGCGGCAACCTGCCCCCATGGCCGAAGCGATGGCGTGACCTGTGCGGCAGCGTCAGTCGCTACCAGAGCAACCAATAATTCGGAGTGGGACGGATGACTGCAACGTCTATGCAGGAAAGTAGCGTGTTCGACGAAGCGGCCGCGCAAAAGGCCCTGGCGATGGCATCCACGAACGTTTTGAGGGTCGCACTGTACCAAGCAACGGGCGACGAGGAACTGGCGCAGATGCCCGTCGTCTATGTGCCCTTCTGGGCGGGGGCCTATGAGGTCCCGATGCTCGCCCCTGAGTATGACGGACGGGTTAGGGAGAAGGCGCTCGCCTTTCTGCGCTCTGGCGCCAGCAGCCGCTGTGAGGCACCAGACGACACCACCCTGCGCCGTCTGATGGAAATGCTCGTCGGCCGTTCGGTCAATGATTATCTCTTCAACTTCGGAAAGGAGGAGGCGAACTTCACGCCTTTTCCGCGCGGGGTCCAATGGACCGGGGGCAAGGCACCCGCGAACCTTTCCGACTTCCGCGTGATCGTTATCGGAGCGGGCGCGGCTGGGCTTGTCGCCGGAGTACATCTGCAGCGGCTGGGTATCCCATTCACCATCATCGAACGAAACCACGATGTCGGCGGCACCTGGTTGATCAATGACTATCCCGATGCGCGCGTGGATATCGCAAGCCATCATTATCAGCTCACCGTTACCCGCAACTATGCCTGGAAGCATTGGTATGCCACGCAGGGCGAGTTGCTCGATTATCTGCGCGGCGTTGCCGATGACTTCGACCTGCGGCGCAACATCCGGTTCAACACGGAGCTTACCGACGCGCGCTGGAACGAAGCGACCGCGCAATGGGATGTCAGCTTGGCGGAAGCGGATGGAGCCGAAAGCACGCTCAGCGCCAATATCATCATCAGCGCGGCCGGTCTGTTCAATGCGCCGAACATGCCAGACATTCCCGGCATCCAAGGGTTTGAAGGGAGAATCTTCCACACGACGCAATGGCCCCACGACTACGACTATGCGGGCAAGCGGGTAGGCATCATCGGCGTCGGCTGCACGGGCGCGCAATTGATGCCTGCCATTGCGCGCCGTGCGGCGCATGTATCCGTGTTTCAGCGCTCACCCCATTGGGTGTCGCGGATGGATAATTATCGCGAGCCGGTTCCGGAAAACTTCCAATGGCTGATGGACAATGTGCCACATTATTGGAACTGGCACTGTTTCAATGTCTTCTACACACTTTTTTCGGACGATGGAGCGCTCCAGCAGATCGACCCTGAATGGCAGCAGAGCGGGGGTCTGATCAATCGCAAGAACGACCTGCTGCGCGTGAACATTCGCGCCAATATTCTGGCCGAGTTTCCCGACGACCCCGATTTCGCTGCAAAGCTCATGCCCGACTGGCCTCCGTTTGCGAAGCGCCTGGTGGTCGACAATGGCTGGTTCGACGCCCTCAAGCGCCCGAATGTGGAGCTTGTTACCGAGGGGATCGAGCGAATAACGCGGAACGGAATCCTTACCCGCGACGGGCATGAGCATGATCTGGACATGATCGTCGTTGCTGGGGGCTTCAAAGCTGAGCGCTACCTGTGGCCCGTGGCATATACCGGCCGGAACGGCATCACACTGGAAGAAGCATGGTCGCACGACGGCGCCCGCTCCTATGTGGGCGTAACGATGCCTGATTTTCCTAACATGTTCGTTATTTACGGCCCAAATATGCAGGCGCGTTCGGGCGGCCTGTTCGCCTGGCTTGAACTCTGGGCCAGATACTCCCTGGATTGCATCGTAAAGATGATCGAATCCGGGCATCGCACGATCGAATGCCGACGGGAGGTTTTCGAAGACTATAACGCACGGCTTGATGCGGCGCAGGACAGCTGCATCTGGGGCCTGGACGGCGTAAGATCCTATTATGTCAATGAACATGGCCGACAGATCGTCAACAATCCCCTGCGACCATCCGTTACATATGACTCGATCCGATATGCGAGGATGGAAGACTATCATCTCGCTTAGGAGCGAGCGAAATGACGATGATTTGCCACGTCGCAACATCCAGCCTGTCGATCGCTTATGAGGAACATGGGCCGGCGGATGGCCTGCCGATCGTGCTTCTGCACGGCTTCCCTTATTCCCCGCGCGCATATGATGCGGTGGCGCCTATACTGACGGCCCAGGGTCTGCGCGTGATCGTTCCCTATCTGCGCGGCTTCGGCCCGACCCATTTTCTTGCTGCCGATACGATGCGATCGGGCGAGCAGGCCGCGCTTGGCTCCGACCTGATCGAGATGATCATCGCGCTCAACCTCGATCGCCCCGTCGTTGCAGGCTATGACTGGGGCGGTCGCGCCGCATGCGTGACCGCGGCCGTGCGCCCGGAGCTTGTCCGCGGGCTGGTGACCGGGGGCGGTTATAATCTGTTCGGCCCCCCGGTGACGGAGCCCTTGCCGCCCGAAGTCGAACACGTGCTGTGGTACCAATATTATCTTCATACAGAACGCGGCCGCCTCATGCTCGAGCGGAACCGGAGAGGCTTCTGCCGTCTGTTATGGACGCTCTGGTCGCCTCAATGGTCATATAGCGACGCGACGTTTACGGAATCGGCAAAAAGCCTCGAGTCACCTGATTTTGTAGAGGTCGTGCTGCACTCCTACCGCCATCGCAACGGCTTGGTAGCCGGTGACCCGGCTCTTGAGCACTTGGCCGGCCGACTTGAAAATGAGCAACCCGCAATCAATGTTCCGGCCATCTCCCTTTATGGGGACGCAGGCTTGTTGCCCGCCACGGCCGCGCACGAGCGCGACCGTGGCCGCTTCCTATACCGCTGGGAATGCCGAACTTTAAAAGGCGTGGGCCACAATCTGCCGCAGGAAGCCCCCACTGATTTTGCCGAGGCAGTGCTCGATCTCGCTTTGGCTTGAGCGCCGTAAGCAAGTGGTGATTCGATCGCCTTCTCTGATGGCCCGCGATGAGCGGCGAGCCGAGATCACTCGAGCGGAGCAGGCCGAGTGGCGCAGGTCGTCGCCCTGCGACACTTAACCCTTAGCCTCAAGCACAGGGACTGTGCGGCGGACCGAATCAGGCCGCAGCGACCACCACCGGCCAAAAATCGAGCTGCGGCGGCTCGGTGACGATCGAGGCCATGCCGTCCATCTCTCCGCGTTCTGTACGCC
>Ga0207694_10003678_pt1 | contig 12138 bp, 10 predicted proteins | sample KBSC34metaG_FD_184353 | JGI IMG/M metagenome (GOLD analysis project Ga0207694, IMG submission 184353) | Corn rhizosphere microbial communities from Kellogg Biological Station, Michigan, USA - KBS C3-4 metaG (SPAdes) (version 2) | ecosystem: Host-associated > Plants > Roots > Rhizosphere > Soil...
CTGGTGCTGGCCTCCAGCTTCTTCTGGGCGGGCATGGGCCACATCAATACGCTGGACATGGGCCTGTCGGGCATGATGACCATCGCCCTGTGCTCGCTGCTGATGGCGCAGCGCGACGGTGCCTCCCGTGAAGGCCAGCGCAACTGGATGCTCCTGTGCTGGGCCGGCATGGCATTGGCGGTGCTGTCCAAGGGCCTGATCGGTATCGTTCTGCCCGGTGCGGTGCTGGTGCTCTATACCCTGTTTGCGCGCGACTGGGCGATCTGGAAGCGGCTGCATCTGGTCAAGGGCCTGATCCTGTTCTTTGCGATCTGCACCCCGTGGTTCGTGGCGGTGTCGCTGCGCAATCCGGAATTCCCGCAGTTCTTCTTCATCCACGAGCACTTCCAGCGCTTCACCACCAAGATCCATAGCCGCACCGGTCCGTGGTATTACTTCATTCCCATCCTGGTGCTGGGCATCATTCCCTGGCTGGGCGTGTTCTTCCAGAGCCTGTGGAAAGGCACCCGCGAGCAACGCGACACCGCCGGCTACAACAGCCTCAACGGCGGACGTTTCCAGCCCAAGCGGATGCTGCTGGTGTGGGCGGTGTTCATCTTCGTGTTCTTCAGCATCTCGGACTCGAAGCTGCCCTCCTACATCCTGCCGATCTTCCCGGCGCTGGCGCTGCTGATCGCCTGCTACCTGGACGAAGCGGACTACAAGGCGCTGGCCTGGGCCGGTTCGCTGGTGGCCCTGCCCTCGGCGGTGGCGCTGGCCTTCATCCCGCGCGTGCCCTCGCTGGCCAAGGATGCCTACTCGCTGCCGCTGGTGGAGGCCCACGTGCCCTACCTGTACGCCGCCACCCTGATCTTCTTCGTCGGCGGCATCGCCGCCATCCGCCTGGCACGCCAGCACAAGGATTGGGCCGTGACCTCGCTGGCGGCGACCGCCTTCGTGGCCGGCCAACTGCTGATGCTGGGTCATGATCCGCAGGGCCGCTACTCGGCGGGCGTGGACTACGTGCCGGCGCTGCAGGCCGAATTGAAGCCGGAAACCCCAATCTACCTGGTCGGCCGCTATGAGCAGGCCCTGCCCTTCTACCTGCGCCGCACCATGACCCTGGTGCAGCATGCCGACGAAATGGAGTTCGGCCTCAAGCAGGAACCGCAGCTGTGGCTGCCCACCATCGATGCCTTCGTGGCGCAATGGGTGGCCGACAACGCGGCTGGCAAGAAGGATATCGCCATCATCGATCCGACCATCTACAAGCAGCTGGTTGAGCGCAAGCTGCCGATGCGCCTGATCGGCCAGGACCCGCGCCGCGTGATCGTGGCCAATGATCCGGCACCCGCCGCAGCGGCGGCCGGCGAGAAGAAGGCGGCGAAATGAACCTGACTACCTTTGGCTTCATCTTCGTCGGCATCTGCCTGAACGCCGTTGCACAACTGCTGCTCAAGGCCGGCACCAATGCCGTCGGCGCGATCCACCTGACGGCGGAGAACTGGTTTTCCACCGGCCTCAAGCTGGCTACCCAGCTGCCCATCATCGGCGGCCTGTCCTGCTACGTGATCTCGGTGGGCGTGTGGATCATCGGCCTGTCGCGGGTGGACGTGACCATCGCCTACCCGCTGCTCTCGCTGGGCTACATCATCAACGCCATCGGTGCCTGGTACTTCCTGGGCGAAGCCATCTCCCTGCAGCGCCTGCTGGCCATCGGCGTGATCATCGTCGGCGTGGTCTTGCTGACCAGAAGCTGATTTACAATACCGGGTTGCCGCGCGCCCGGCGCGCCGGCCACTGCGCTGCCCGCTGCGGCAGCGCCCTCCCCTTGAACCTAGTCTGACCGGATTCCACCATGAGCCTGCCTTTCCTGCCGTTTTCCAAACCCACCATCGATGAAGCCACCATCGCCGCCGTCGGTGAAGTGCTGCGCTCGGGCTGGATCACCAGCGGCCCCAAGGTGCAGGCGTTCGAAAAGGCCTTGTCGGACTACCTGGGCGGACGCATCGTGCGTACCTTCAACTCCGGCACCTGCACCATGGAAATCGCGCTGCGCATCGCCGGCATCGGCGCGGGCGATGAAGTCATCACCACTCCCATCTCCTGGGTCGCCACCGCCAACGTGATCCTGGAAACCGGCGCCACCCCGGTGTTCGCCGACATCGATCCGGTCACCCGCAACATCGACCTGGACCGCCTCGAAGCCGCCATTACCCCGCGCACCAAGGCCATCATCCCGGTCTACCTGGCCGGCCTGCCGCTGGACATGGACCGCCTCTACGCGATTGCCGCCAAGCACAATCTGCGCGTGGTGGAAGATGCCGCCCAGGCCCTGGGTTCGACCTGGAAGGGCAAGCGCATCGGTGCCTTCGGCGATTTCGTCTCCTTCAGCCTGCAGGCCAACAAGAACATCACCAGTTCCGAAGGCGGTTTCCTGGTGCTCAACAATGCCGAGGAAGCCCGTCTGGCCGAGAAATACCGCCTGCAGGGCGTCACCCGCAGCGGCTTCGACGGCCTGGAAGTGGATGTTCTGGGCGGCAAGTTCAACATGACCGACGTGGCCGCCGCCATCGGCCTGGGCCAGTTCGCCCACATCGATGCCGTCACCGCCCACCGCAAGGAACTGGCGCGCCACTATTTCGCCTGCTTCGGCAGCGATTTCGAAGCCAGCTTCGGTGCCCAGCTGCCAGTAGCCGACTTCGAGAACTCCAACTGGCACATGTTCCAGCTGGTCCTGCCGGAGCGCATCACCCGCGCCGCCTTCATGGAAAAGATGATGGAAAAGCAGGTCGGCATCGGCTACCACTACCCTTCCATTCACTTGCTGAAGCTCTATCGTGAACGTGGCTTCAAGGAAGGCATGTTCCCGGTGGCCGAACGCGTCGGCCAGCGCATCGTCTCGCTGCCCATGTTCAATGCAATGAGTAAAGAGGACGTGGAACGCTCGGTGGAAACGGTAAAATCGGTGCTTGGTTGATTTTTGCGGATAATGCAAAGAATTCGACGAAAATATTCGGCATAATTCGTTTTATTTGCATTTTCGCAAGCTGGTCTCCTGCATTTCCCCTGGCCTGAACGCCGCGATGACCCTGTTTCGTGGCGCATCGGGCCATTGATTTATTGCAGAACACGCTTTCAGTACCGCTGGATGCGGGCTCCAGGGCCAGGCATTCCAGCCTTTATTTTTTGATATTTGATGAAACCAGAACTGTCCGTCGTCATCCCGGTTTACAACGAGGAATCCGGGCTCTCCAAATTGTTCGAGCGCCTTTACCCGGCGCTGGACGCCCTGGGCTACAGCTATGAAGTCATCTTCGTCAACGATGGCAGCCGCGACCGCTCCGCCGGCATCCTGGCCGAGCAATACCGCCTGCGCCCGGACGTGACGCGGGTGGTGCTGTTCAATGGCAACTACGGCCAGCACATGGCGATCATGGCGGGCTTCGAAGCCACCCGTGGCGAAGTGGTGGTGACGCTGGATGCCGACCTGCAGAATCCGCCGGAAGAAATCGGCAATCTGGTGGCCAAGATGCGCGAAGGCTACGACTACGTCGGCTCGATTCGCCGCAAGCGCCAGGATTCTGCCTGGCGCACCTACGCCTCCAAGGCCATGAACCGCCTGCGCGAGAAGATCACGCGCATCAAGATGACCGACCAGGGCAACATGCTGCGTGCCTATGGCCGCAACGTCATCGACCTGGTCAACCAGTGCCGCGAGGTCAATACCTTCGTGCCGGCCCTGGCCTACACCTTCTCGCGCAATCCGACCGAGATCGTGGTGGAACATGAAGAGCGCTCGGCTGGCGAATCGAAGTATTCCTTCTACAGCCTGATCCGCCTGAACTTCGATCTGGTCACCGGCTTCTCGCTGGTGCCGCTGCAATTCTTTTCGCTGCTGGGTATCGGGCTGTCGTTCGCGTCGGCGGCGCTGTTCATCCTGATCGTGCTGCGCCGCATGCTGATCGGCGCGGAAGTCGGTGGCGTCTTCACGCTGTTCGCCATCACCTTCTTCCTGATGGGCGTGATCCTGTTCTCCATCGGCCTGCTGGGCGAATACATCGGCCGCATCTACATGCAGGTGCGCTCGCGCCCGCGCTATGTGGTGCAGGCCATCCTTGAGCAATCCTCTTCAGAAGACAAGCAAGCCCTATGAACGCCGTCGTCTTTGCCTACCATGATGTGGGTGTCCGCTGCCTGAAGGTCTTGCTCGCGCGTGGCGTGCAGGTGTCGCTGGTGGTGACCCACGAGGACAGCGCTACCGAGAATATCTGGTTCGGTTCCGTGGCCGGCCTGTGCCGCGAACATGGCATTGCCTGCATCACCCCCGCTGACCCGCGCTCGCCGCAGCTGCTGGCGCAGTTGCAGGCGCTGCAGCCGGACTTCCTCTTCAGTTTCTACTACCGTCATATGCTGCCGGTGGAAGTGCTGGCCTGCGCCAGGCGCGGTGCCTACAACATGCACGGCTCGCTGCTGCCCAAGTATCGTGGCCGCGTCCCCATCAACTGGGCGGTGCTGCACGGCGAGACCGAAACCGGTGCCACCCTGCATGAGATGACGGTCAAGCCCGACGCCGGCGCCATCGTGGCGCAGACTGCCGTACCGATTCTGCCGGACGATACCGCGCATGAAGTCTTTGGCAAGGTGGTCGTGGCGGCAGAAATGACGCTCTGGAACGTATTGCCGGCCATGCTGGCGGGCAATACGCCCAACCTGCCCAATGACCTCTCGCAAGGCAGCTACTTCAGTGGCCGCAAGCCGGAAGATGGCCGTATCGACTGGCGGCGTACCGCCGGCGAGGTCCATAATCTGGTGCGCGCGGTGGCCCCGCCCTATCCGGGTGCCTTCGAGGAAATCGCGGGTGATAAAATTACGGTCACGAGAACCCGGCTGGTTCCGCCGGCGGCCCATCCTGCGCTGCAGCGGGCCCACGGTACGCAAGACAAGTTCTTCGAAGGCGGCAAGTTGTACGCACGTTGTGGCGATGGCAACTTCCTCCAGATCCTGGGCATCCTGATCAATGATCAGGATGCTTCACTCAACAATTACCTGAAATACATGGCCTCCTGAAGTCCGGCCATTCACTAGCTCTCTACATTATGAAAAAAGTCCTCATTCTCGGCGTCAACGGCTTCATCGGCCACCACCTGTCCAAGCGCATTCTGGAAACCACGGACTGGCACGTCTATGGCATGGACATGATGACCGACCGCATCACCGACATTCTGGAAAACGAGGCCTACAAGTCGCGCATGCACTTCTTCGAGGGCGACATCACCATCAACCAGGAATGGGTGGAATACCACGTCAAGAAGTGTGACGTGATCCTGCCGCTGGTGGCCATCGCGACCCCGTCGACCTACGTGAACGCCCCGCTGCGCGTGTTCGAGCTGGACTTCGAAGCCAACCTGCCGATCGTGCGTTCGGCCGCCAAGTACAAGAAGCACCTGGTCTTCCCCTCGACCTCGGAAGTCTATGGCATGTGCCATGACGAGGAATTCGATCCGGAAGAATCCGAACTGATCTGCGGCCCGATCAACAAGCCGCGCTGGATCTACTCCTGCGCCAAGCAGCTGATGGACCGCGTGATCTGGGGCTACGGCATGGAAGCCGGCCTGAACTTCACCCTGTTCCGTCCGTTCAACTGGATCGGTGCCGGCCTGGACTCGATCCACACCCCGAAGGAAGGTTCGTCGCGCGTGGTGACCCAGTTCTTCGGCCACATCGTCCGTGGCGAGAACATCTCCCTGGTCGACGGCGGCCAGCAGAAGCGCGCCTTCACCTACATCGATGACGGCATTGACGCCCTGATGAAGATCATCGCCAACGAAGGCGGCGTGGCCTCCGGCAAGATCTACAACATCGGCAATCCGGTGAACAATTATTCCATCAAGGACCTGGCCGACATGATGCTCAAGCTGGCCGCCGAGTACCCGGAATACGCCGAGACCGCCAAGCAGGTCAAGCTGGTCGAGACCACCTCCGCCGCCTACTACGGCAAGGGTTATCAGGACGTGCAGAACCGCGTGCCCAAGATCACCAACACCTGTGACGAGCTGAACTGGGCCCCCAAGACCACCATGGCCGACACCCTGCGCAACATCTTCGATGCCTACCGCAGCCAGGTAGCTCAGGCACGTGCGCTGATGGATTGATTGGTCGCTGACTGACGATCTCATGCAAACCGCGCTTCGGCGCGGTTTTGCTTTTTCCGGCTATGGCCGTCTGGCTTGCGCCGGAACAGATCGCCGTCGTGACACCGTATTGCCCCGCATGCTGCGCTGCTGCATATTGTTCTATCCGGCGCAGGATGCTAGTCTCGCAACTTGTCGTCAGCCGCCGCAGTCCAACGCCCGGCGCACTACCCCGACAGTCAGCAACACCATGGCGGACCACCGCCGATCACCCTCTTTCCGGTCCAGCGAATTGCCCAAACTCACTCTCAAGATCGACGCCGATACGTACCGCGGCACCCGCGTGGGCGTCCCCAACCTGATCAACCAGCTGCGCCGCCATCGTGCCGGTGCCACCTTCCTGTTCTCGCTCGGGCCCGACCACACCGGCTGGGCGCTGAAGCAGATCTTCCGTCCGGGCTTCTTCAGCAAGGTCTCGCGCACTTCGGTGGTGGAACACTATGGCATCAAAACGCTGATGTACGGCACCCTGCTGCCCGCCCCCGACATCGGCAAGACCTGTGCCGATTTCATGCGCTCAGCCAGGGACGCGGGTTTCGAATGCGGCATCCATACCTGGGACCACCGGGTCTGGCAGGACGACGTTCGCACCGCCGACGCTCAGTGGACCGTGGAGACCATGCACAAGTCGCATGCCCGCTATCGCGAGATCTTCGGTGAGGCACCCCGTACGCACGGCGCTGCGGGCTGGCAGATGAACGATCACGCCTTCGTCCAGCTGGACCAGTTCGGCATGGCCTACTCCTCGGACGGCCGCTCGCAGCTGCGGGAAAACGGCCGCCTGGCCGATGCCGATGCCGGCCCGCATCGCCTGTCGGCCTTCGGCAAGCCGCTCTCCTGCGTGCAACTGCCCACCACCCTGCCCACGCTGGATGAAATCCTGGGCCGCGAGATCGGCGGCAAGATGATCGACGCCGGCAATGCTGCTGAATTTTTGCTTCAGTTGACCAAGGAACCGCGTGACCATGTCTTCACTCTTCACGCGGAGCTTGAAGGACAGAAACTCGGCCCCATTTTCGAACAATTGCTCACTGGCTGGCGCGCCCAAGGCTACGAACTGGTCTCCATGGGCGACTACTACCAGAGCATCAAGAATGACGTCCTGCCCATCCTGCCGATCGCCTGGGGCGAACTGCCCGGCCGGTCGGGCGAGATGATCGTGCAGGCCATGTAAGGCTGCACAGGATTTGATCATGGCTTCATCAGGGCCGGTGACCCCGGCCCGCCAACCATCCACCAACAAGACTTCACCTACGGGGCGCCACTTTGACAGACCGACCATCCCTCCTGAACAAGACCGTGCCGGACTTCTCGGCCGCCATGACCAGTGGCAAGACCTTCAACCTGGCCGACTATCGCGGCAAGAACCTGGTCCTGTATTTCTACCCCAAGGACAACACCCCCGGCTGTACCACCGAGGGCATGCAGTTCCGTGACCTGCATCCGCAGTTCCAGGCTGCCAATACCGACATCTTCGGTATCAGCCGCGACAGCCTGAAGTCCCATGAAAACTTCAAGGGCAAGCTGGGCATGCCCTTCGAGCTGATCTCCGACCCCGATGAAACCCTGTGCACCATGTTCGACGTCATGAAGATGAAAAACATGTATGGCAAGCAGGTACGTGGCGTGGAGCGCAGCACGTTTGTGATTGACGCCGCAGGCAAAGTGGTGAAAGAATGGCGTGGAGTGAAGGTTCCTGCACACGTGGATGAGGTGCTGGCCTTCATTAAAACCTTGGCCTGAATGAAGTTCGATTCCTGAGACAGGCGGTCCGGTTGCTGCAGCGCAATAGCCCACCCGGCTGCTGCGCGCAGGGTCCGGACGGCAACGATCGATTCAGGCCGCGGCGCGGAGACCTGGCAAGTAGCTGCGACGCGTTCCAACCATGCGGTCAAACGATACAAGCCATTGAATTCAAACAGAAAAACGTTTGCTGGAAGCCGTTTCAGGTTAAGGCCCGAGGCCTGCCGAAACGGCTTTTTTACTTTTTACTTTGCCACCCCTGCCGTCCAGGCCAATCAAGCCCTCGCCCAACCCCTGTCTGCCCTCCGTACGGCAACGGCCGCTACGTTGCAGCACAGGTGCAAGGATTTCATTGGCATGCCCGGCCTTGCAGCAAGATCCCTCTCTTTGCTGTCTGATGTATTGCTTCACCTGTTCGCTCTGACAAAGCGGTGTTTTCTTCATCCACTTCCGAGGTCCTGATGCCCCTGCCCAAAATGCCGAGCAAACCAGCTTCGATGCTGTCTCCCGAGGACTATCCCAAGGCCGATCGCAACAAGCCCGTCAAACCGAACATCACTCTCGTTGAAACCTCCGCTCCCGTAGTTGCACCCCAAGCAGTTGCAGTTGCCGTTGCCGACGTCTCCGATACCAAGGTCACCGCGCCCCGCGCGCGCATCACCGGCAAGACTGCCGCCGTGGCCGAGAAACCGAAAGCCGCTCCCAAGAGCGCAGAAGCCCGTCCCAAGTCGCCCACCAGCCGCGTGGCCGACAAGCTGGGCAAGTCCAAGCTGTTCGTGCTGGATACCAACGTGCTGATGCACGATCCGACCTCGCTGTTCCGCTTCGAGGAGCATGACATCTACCTGCCCATGGTCACGCTGGAAGAGCTGGACAACCACAAGAAGGGCATGTCCGAAGTGGCGCGCAATGCACGCCAGATCTCGCGTTCGCTGGACGCGCTGGTGTCGGACGTTGCAGAGGACTCGATCGACCTGGGCATCCCGCTGTCCAAACTGGGCAACAAGGATGCCAAGGGCCGCCTGTACTTCCAGACCAAGCTGCAGAACGCCGCCCTGCCGGAAGGCCTGCCCGAAGGCAAGGCCGACAACCAGATCCTGGGCGTGGTGCGCGCGCTGGACCAGCAGTATCCGGAACGTCCGGTGGTGCTGGTCTCCAAGGACATCAACATGCGCCTCAAGGCGCGTGCCATTGGCCTGCCCGCGGAAGATTACTTCAACGACCACGTGCTGGAAGATACCGACCTGCTGTATTCGGGCATCCAGCAACTGCCGGATGACTTCTGGAACAAGCATGGCAAGGGCATGGAGTCCTGGCAGGAAAGCCGCCACGGCACCAGCTACACCTACTACCGTGTCACCGGCCCCTACGTGCCCTCGCTGCTGGTCAACCAGTTCGTCTTCATCGAACCCAAGAATGGCGAACCGGCTTTCTACGGCCAGGTCAGCCAGATCAACGGCAAGACTGCCGTGCTGCAGACCCTGCGCGACTTCGGCCACGCCAAGAACAGCGTCTGGGGCATCACTGCGCGCAACCGCGAGCAGAACTTCGCGCTGAACCTGCTGATGAACCCGGAGTGTGACTTCGTCACCCTGCTGGGCCAGGCCGGTACCGGCAAGACCCTGCTGGCACTGGCCTCGGGCCTGGCGCAGGTGCTGGAGACCAAGCTCTACAACGAAATCATCGTCACCCGCGTGACGGTGCCGGTCGGTGAAGACATCGGTTTCCTGCCGGGCACGGAAGAAGAGAAGATGGGCCCCTGGATGGGCGCCTTCGATGACAACCTCGAAGTGCTCAACAAGTCCGATGGCGATGCCGGGGAATGGGGTCGTGCCGCGACCCAGGACCTGATCCGCTCGCGCATCAAGATCAAGTCGCTCAACTTCATGCGCGGCCGGACTTTCGTGAACAAGTTCTTGATCATCGACGAGGCCCAGAACCTGACGCCCAAGCAGATGAAGACCCTGGTCACCCGTGCCGGCCCCGGCACCAAGATCGTCTGTCTGGGCAACATCGCCCAGATCGACACGCCCTACCTGACCGAAGGCTCCAGCGGCCTGACCTATGTGGTCGACCGCTTCAAGGGCTGGGCGCACAGCGGGCATGTCACCCTGGCGCGCGGCGAACGCTCGCGCCTGGCCGATCACGCCAGCGACGTGTTGTAAGCACTTTTCTTCAGCATCAAAGCAAAAAGCCACGTGAAAACGTGGCTTTTTGCTTTTGGGCGGCCGCTGCGCTGGCAGCGACCATGAATGACGGCTTGTTACAGCACGTGCACGCCGATCCACCAGGCGATCGCCGCCACGAAGGCGGAGGCCGGAATGGTGAAGATCCAGGCCCAGACGATGTTGCTGGCCACGCCCCACCGCACGGCCGACATCTTCTGCGCCGCGCCCACGCCGACGATGGCGCCGGTGATGGTGTGGGTGGTCGAGACCGGAATACCCAGGGCGGTGGCGATGAACAAGGTGATCGCACCGCCGGTTTCGGCACAGAAACCACCGACGGGCTTCAACTTGGTGATCTTCTGGCCCATGGTCTTGACGATGCGCCAGCCACCGAAGAGCGTACCGAGGCTGATGGCGCAGTAGCAGGAAATGATGACCCACATCGGCGGCGCATCCGGGGAGGAATAGCCCGAAGCGATCAGCAGCATCCAGATGATGCCAATGGTCTTCTGCGCATCATTGCCGCCGTGGCCGAGACTGTACATGGAGGCCGAAAGCAGCTGCAGGCGGCGGAACCAGCCATCGATCTTGCGTGGTGTGGAGCGGAAGAAGATCCACGACACCACGAGCATCATCAGGGAGCCAAACACCAGGCCCAGCACCGGCGAGAGCACGATGAAGAGAATCGTCTTCAGCAGGCCCGCCGAGATCAGCGCGCCGGTACCGGCCTTGGCCACGGCCGCGCCGACCAGGCCGCCGATCAGGGCATGCGAGGACGAGGACGGGATGCCGTAATACCAGGTCACCAGGTTCCAGAAGATGGCCCCGATCAGGGCACCGAAGATGACATACTGGTCAACGATGGCCGGTTCGATGGTGCCCTTGCCCACCGAAGCCGCCACGTGCAGTTGATGGAACACGAACACGGCCGCCAGGTTGAAGAAGGCGGCCATGGCCACGGCGGTCTGCGGACGCAGCACGCCCGTGGAGACCACGGTGGCAATCGCGTTGGCGGCGTCGTGGAAACCGTTCATGAAGTCGAACAGCAGCGCCAGGACGATCAACAACGCGAGAATATGTAAGCTGATTTGGATTGTTTGCATGGGGAAACCGTTGTGTGAAACCAGCGGCGTCCCCGTCGGAAATCGAGGGAATCGCCGCTACGCCGGGAGATCAGGCGTTTTCGACGATGATGCCTTCGATGATGTTGGCCACGTCTTCGCAGCGATCGGTGACGGTTTCCAGGATTTCGTAGATGGCCTTGAGCTTGATCAGGGTACGCACGTCCGGTTCATCGCGGAACAGCTTGGACATGGCCGCACGCATGACGTGGTCAGCGTCGGACTCCAGGCGGTCGATTTCCTGGCAGATCGACAGGATCTGGCGCGAGTTGTCCATGTTGGACAGCAGGCCCACGGCCGACTGCACCTTCTCCGCACAGGACAGGCACAGTTCTGCCAGGCGCTTGGCTTCCGGCGTGATGGCCTTGATGTCGTAGAGCGAGATGGTCTGGGCCGCATCTTCGAGCAGGTCCAGGATGTCATCCATGCGGGTGATCAACTGGTGGATGTCATCGCGGTCCAGCGGCGTGATGAAGGTCTTGTGCAGCAGTTCGATGGCATTGTGCGTGACCTTGTCGGCTTCCTTCTCGACGGCTTCAATGGCGTGCACGCGAATTTCAAGGTCGTCGAAATTGGTCATCAGCGCCACCATTTCTTTCGCGCACTTGACCGCCAGCTCTGCATGCTGATTGAAAAGGTCAAAGAATTTGCCTTCAGTCGGCATCAATCGTCCAAACATTTTTCTCTCTCATCAATGGTTAGCGCTCATGTAAAGCGCCGTTTCGAACCGGCCTGCGGCTGCCCCCTTGGAAGCCGGTACCCCGCCCTGCCGGTCCTGCACGAACGGCCTTGGGAGCCGTTCGCTTTGCATGACACGGGCGGCCCGACGCCGCCCGTGATCCTTGTGCAGCGACACGCCCTGATGGCGCGCCGCCGATGGCATCAGTCGCCGCCGTAAGGCTGCGCCAGATTGCCGATATAGTTGTCGTACTT
>Ga0207694_10003682_pt1 | contig 12133 bp, 10 predicted proteins | sample KBSC34metaG_FD_184353 | JGI IMG/M metagenome (GOLD analysis project Ga0207694, IMG submission 184353) | Corn rhizosphere microbial communities from Kellogg Biological Station, Michigan, USA - KBS C3-4 metaG (SPAdes) (version 2) | ecosystem: Host-associated > Plants > Roots > Rhizosphere > Soil...
GCTGAAGCCGAAATAATTCTGGGCGTAGGACGCTTTGGGCTCCAGCAGCCCGTTGACCGAGAAGGGCCGCGCATTGACCGCTGAATTGCCAAATCGATAAAACAAAGAACTGTTGATGCGATTGCTGTTGGGCCGGCGGTTCCCAATGAACGCCGGGTTACCGTTCCGGTCGCGAGGCCCTGGTCCGCCACGTGCTCCCGGACCGCCGAATCCCCCACCGCCGCCGCGCCCGCCAAAGCCTCCTCCGCCGCCAAAGCCACCCGGACCTCCGCCGCCACCTGGCCCGCCACGGCCCCCAGGAGCCGCGCCAACCGGCAAGCCACCGGCTCCAGGGCCATCGCCAGGATTGCTTCCCGGAAGCCCATTGAAGCCACCCGGACCGCCGAAGCCGAAGTCCGGCCGCAGATCGCCCGCCTGGGCCTGCAGGCCCTGGCTAAGGCTGCCATTTACCAGAAATGATTCGTTAGATCCCTCCACGGGCACTTGAGGAACTTCCGGAGGAGCGGTCGCCGCAGCACTGGGAAGGGTCGTCGCCGCTTCGGCTTCTGCAGTCTCCTGCTGACTCCGGACTCCGGGTCGAATGCGCTCGCGCAGCGCCAGCGTGAAATCGACCCTTGTCGGGCCAGCTGCAATCTGCACTTCTTTGCGCGCATGCTCGAAACCGAACATGTCCACTTCGACGATCCACGACCCCGGGGTCATGCGGTCAAAGTGAAACGTTCCGCTGTCGTCGGTCAGGGTCATCAGGACACGGTCTCCCTGCGTCGCCTTGACCGTGGCGCCTTGGATTGCCTGGCCTTCGGATTTCACCACTCCGGTTTGGGCCAGACACACGGAACTGTATATAGCGAACGCGATCGCCGCTATCGAAAGATTACGCACAATACAACCAGTGTCCTCTTTGTAGATATGGTGGCCGATCTGGTTCTCAGGTTACAGCCACCCTTGATGCCATCACCCAAGGCCCCAAAATTGACCGAAGAAACGCGGGGTCGCCGCGTCTTATACTATCGCGAGTGTAATCTGAACGGGCGCGAAGGAATAGGGAGAGGCTCATATGAATCGAATGGGATTTGGACGAGTGATCATGACCGGAGTACTACTACTGCAATCGGTGTTGGGCTTCGCGCTCGACTGGAGCGGGAACCACCTACTCAATCCCTTGTGGCATCCGCATGCGCGATTCCACGGAGCTCTGCTTCTGTTTTTGCTCACGGGAGTGTCGCTAATGGGCATCTGGCTTCTATGGCGTCAATCGAAAGAACCGGAGATCGCGATTATAGTTGCAGCGATGGTCTCCCTGTCATTTTGGACGCCCTTCTTCTACATCACGTTTCTTCTGCCCAGCGCGACGCTGTGGGCCGGCGATCCTGCGAGAGTTCCTCATCTCGGCAGTTCCGTCTTCTATCCCAATGTCGCAGTGGCAGGTTTGTTCCTCGTGCTCACCGCCGCAGCGTACTGGATCTACGGTGGCCGCAGATCGGCCTCCAACGGGTAGTCGTTCCGCTGAGACTGGCGAATCTTCCTGCGGTGGCGCTTTGGCTCTTGGCTTGAGTGACGGTGCTGTGCTATCAAAGTAACTAAGAAGTATTAATCCCCGTCTCAAGTTCTAAGGAGCGCTCCCATGGAGCCCGCGAACCGCAAGTTAATCCGTCCTTCATTCAACGAAGCCAAGGCTGAAGTCAAAAGCCAGCGGCCGCAACCCCGAGGCGGCCCGAAACGAACTTCACCGCCGGAACAAACCAACGCAGAAAATTTCTACTACTTGAAGCAGATGCAGTCGAAGACGCCGATGTCGATCGTTCTGCGCGATGGCGAAATCCTCAAGGGCGTCATCGAGTGGTATGACAAGGACTGCCTGAAAGTGAACCGCGACGGCGGCGCGCCGAATCTATTGGTGTTCAAATCCAATATCAAGTACATGCATAAAGCCTAGAAGCGCACCTTCGACCCGGGTGGGACGCCAGCGGCAAGAAACTGCATGCCGCCGGCGAATGGTTCTCTCAGACCCGGGCTTCAAAGATCAGATTGAATGGTGTTTGGGCGGCGCGCCGGAATACGCCGAACCCAGAATTGGTGACGACCGCCCGCAGGCGCGCCTCTCCGGCCTGCGCTCCCAACGCGAGTCCGCCTTCCTGTGACAGTGAGCAAGGCGTGCAAAGCAGCGTTGAGGCTGAGAAGTACGCGCGCCCAACCGGATTGAAGTTCGCCTCCAACCGATCCTCGGCATAGGGCTCAACAATCATCCAGGCTCCGTCCGGCTTCAGCGTGGAGCGGACATGCGCGGCGGCGCCGGCCGGGTCTCCCAAGTCGTGGAGAGCATCGAAGATGGTGACCAGATCGTAGCCTTTGCCCGGAAAGTCCTTGGCTCCGGCAACGGCGAACTGGACTCTGTCTGACAGCCCCTGGGCTGCCGCGCGTTCCTGTGCCGCTTTAATCGAATCGGCGTGGGAGTCGAAGCCGAAAAACTGCGAGTTCGGGAATGCCTGCGCCATCAGGAGAGTGGATGCCCCATGGCCACAGCCGATATCCGCCACGCGGCCACCCTTCGTCAGAGACTCCTGAGCTCCGGCGATCGACGGTATCCAGTTCGAGACCAGATTGGCGACATAGCCGGAGCGATAGAAGCGCTCCGTACCGTGAAAGACCTGGTGATCGTGCTGGTGCCAGGGCAGCCCCTCGCCCGTTCGAAACGCTTGTTCCAACGCTGGACGGATCGCCCCCGCGCCGGTCGCTGCCTGGAAGGCACCCACAATGAACGCGGGGCCACCTTCCTCGGCGAACAGCATGGACTGTTCCGGCGATAGCGAGTAGGTTCCATTCTCCGGGTGATAGTCGATATAGCCCGATGCGGCGTGTGCATTGAGCCACTCGCGCACGTAGCGTTCAGCGGTGTCGGTTCGCTCGGCGAGCGCCACGGGAGTGGTCGGTTGGCCATCCCGCATCGCGCGGTACAGGCCAAGGTTGTCCCCGATCAGAATCAGGGGGGCCTGAAATACAGCACCGAAGTCAGCTACAACCTTGCCCAGCAGCGCGTGCAGTCTTTGTTCGTTGATATTCATAATTTATCCTCTCTTTCTCTCGGAGCGTCTTCGCTCTACACTGTCAGTTTGGGGCGAGGCGGCCCAGCGAGCATGAGGCTGGGATGAGATCGGGATGAGAAATCAAAATCATCGATAGCGCTCTGGATTTCAATGGCTTGAGATGCCGTATGAATACCATCAAAGACAGTCTCGATCGCTCGCACGCTGACCGTTTCAGCGGGCGCGAGCGCGAGTTAGCGCGGCTTGCCACGCTGTTCGATCCGGCAGGACCTCTCATCGTGCTCCTGCATGGTGTGGGAGGAATCGGGAAGTCGAGTCTGGCGCGCGAGTTTCAGCGCGAATCGGCCGCAAGCGGCCGCCAGGTTCACCTGCTGGATTGCCGCAGCTTCGAACCGGTTCCGCTCGGCATTTTAGGCGCCATCGGAACTTCACTCGGCGTGGAATTGAGAAGCGTCTCCGAGGCCGCGGCCGCGGTCGGCTCCCTAGCCCAGCCGATGGTTTTCGCCTTGGACAACTATGAAGCGCTGCGCCTGCTGGATGGTTGGTTGCGCACAGAGTTCCTTCCGGCCCTGCCCGTATCGGCGAAGTTCATCATCATGGGACGTTCGCTCGCTACGGCTCCATGGATAGCTGCTCCCGGTTGGGCCGACCATGTAATGAGCTTGCGGCTGGGTCCTCTTCCGGAGGCGGATGTCGCGGCCTTCCTGGCCAGCCGCGGCTTCACGGAAGCGGTCCAGGACCGAATTGCTCGCTTCGCTCGAGGAAATCCTCTCGCTCTTCAATTGAGTACGGCGAGTCTTGCGGATAAACCCGACACTCTCAGCGGCGAACCGGAACTGAATCAGGTGATCGACTACCTGGCGCTCACATGCGTAAACGAAATCGCCGACCCCGTGTTGAGGGAGGCGATTGAAGCCGCATCTCTTGTTCGCCGGGTTACCAGGCCGGTTCTCGAAGCCATGCTCCCGGACCGTTCGGCCGAGAGCATTTTGGCGAATCTGCGTCAGCTTTCATTCGTCGAACCTGCGGCCGACGGGCTTGTGTTCCACGATGCCTTTCGCCTGGCGATTGAGTCCCGCGTGACGGCAATGGACCCTGTCCGAACCCGGAAACTGAAGCGGGCAGCCTGGCAATCCCTGCGAGATCAATTGTTGGCTGCTGGAGCACGCGATAGTTGGCGGCACACGGCCGACTTGTTATTCCTGTTGGAGCGCCCGGTCCTGCGCGAGGCATTCTTTCCTTCCGGGACTACGCTACCTGTCGAAAGGGCCCGACCCACCGATCGCGATGCGATTTTGGAAATAGCGCGAATCCATGATGGTGAGAGTGGCGCTGCCATCGTGTCTGAATGGTGGAAACAAGCCCCGAACGTCTTCTCAGTGGTTCGAGGAAGCGCCGGAGAAGTCGTCGGGTTTTACGTCATGGCGCGGCCTGAGGATCTCCCGCTATCGCTATCCGAGTGCGATCCGCTGCTGGCAGTTTGGCTGAGTTACGCTGAGGCTCGCGGGAGCGATCCGCGAAGGCCCCACCTCTTGATTCGCTGGCTGCTGTCGCGCGCCCTGGGGGAGCGCCAAAGTCCGGAATGGGCGGCTTGCGTTTTGGATGCAAAGCGAGCGTATCTAGAGAATCCTCGAGCCGTGGGGGTGTTTACAGCGATCCGGGAGCCCGCGTCGGTTCCACAGGCTGTGAAGGATCTCGGGTTTCAACTCGAACCAAGCCTGGCTATATCAATCGGAGAGTCGCTCGTCCAGACTGCTGTGCTTCCGTTTGGGTCACAGGGTCCGATGCATTGGATGTTGGAGTTCGTCGGCAGCGACCTGTCACGGGAGCCGGTTAGTTCTTTGAAACCTCAGGTTAAGCTTGATGTCTCCCACCGGCAGTTAACAACAAGCGACGGTGGCCGGTTCAATCTCACAAAACTGGAATTCGAGCTGATGTCTTACCTCTCGCAGCGTCCCGGCAGCGTGGTGACACGCGACGAATTGCTGCGCGAGGTTTGGAAGCAGCCTTTCGGCGGAAGCAATGTTGTCGATGTAGTGGTTCGAGGCCTGCGCAGAAAACTGGGCGGTAACGCCTGGGTAATCGGCACAGTGAAAGGCCACGGCTATCAATACAACGAAACGGAATCGTGAAAGTCCAGGAAACTATGGGAGGAATGGAAACGGCTGGGGGAATCGAATACAGACTTGAGGGGTAAGGCTGGGCGGGCCATGAAGACCCGCCCGAAGGTCAAACTACTTCTTTTCGTCGCCGTCCTTCTTCTTTTTCTTCTTTTTCTTCTCTTCCTTCTTGGGAGCGTCCTGTGCGAACGAGCTCACCGCAGCGCCAGTCAGGAACGTGAAAGCAAGGGCTAGAATACCGAATCTTTTCATGTGTGAAAACTCCTCGGTTCCCAATATACCCGAAAGCCCCGATTTTGTATCGCATATTGTTGTATCTAAACCATTAAAGTTAATTCACATGGTTAAATTTAGTTCACATTATAGGAGCCTAGCGCGCTCCTTAGAACATCCGCAAAGTTAGCCCCGCTTTCGGACCACACTTGGCGGCTTTCGATGTCCAGGACGCCCTCCAAATCGCTTACCAAATGTAGCAGGCTCTTTAGATTTGACTGGCCCATGCGCATGCTGCCCTCCAGTCCTGGAATGGGCAAAAATTGTCCGTCCAAGCCGAATTCGATACGCAAGTGGTCGCCGTGCTCAGTTTCAAACTCCGGGCCGTAACACCCGAGCATTAACGGCGCCGGCCGCAGTTTCCAATCGCCATCGTACTGCCACAGATCCCAGAAAGTATCGATTTCGCAGGCGCAGTCCGCATGCAGGAAATCGCGCATGGCATCAACCATATCGTCGACAGCCGTCACCACCGGAAACTCGCGCTCGAACACCGGTGGTTCCACCAACTGGATCGCGTAAATCCGCAGAGCGGGACCGCGTTTCGCGAGCTTCGAAAACGGGAACACGCCTAGCAGCTTTCCAAACTGATCGAGTATTTGAGCTTCGCTGGTCGCCCGCAGGCGGCAAGAAAAATATAAACGGTCAGGCACGCTGTGATTGTAACCTGGAAGCAGTGATAACCGACCTGGTCCAGATCAAGCGGCTTGGCGAGAAGAAGCGCGATGAAAATGGCCGCTTCCGCAAGTATATGAAGTCGCGGGTATTCGTCGAGCGCCAGTTTCGCAAAGCCGCGGAAGAGGTGACCGACGCCATCGACTGCCGGCAGTGCGCCGAATGCTGCCGTGTGACCGACGTCCAGATCGTGGAGCGCGACATCAAGACGTTGGCCCATTTTCTGGGACTATCCGAAAAAGCCTTCCTGGATAAACATACGGCTCGCGACGAGGACAATGCGTTGATCCTCCGCCGCAACGCGCAAGGCTGTGAGTTTCTAGATGGAAACGAATGCACGGTGTACGAGGCGCGTCCCGGTAATTGCGAACGATTCCCGCATTTGCTTAAGGGCGCCGGATCGCTCGAAAGCCGAATGTGGGAGTTGGTGGACCGCGCTACTTACTGCCCCATCGTCTATAACTGGATGGAAGAAGTGAAAGGGCTTACCAAGTTTCGACCGTCTAGCAGTGGTTGAAGGTAACCCTATCGTGCATTTCGCCCGTCAAGGAATGTGAAGGAGTTCCAAGTTCCAAGATGAAAGTACGATACCTAGTTCTACCAATGATCCTCGCGGGAGTTCTCAGCGCGCAGCCCGGCCGCGGGTTCCGCGGCTCGCTCACGCCCCCGACGCCAGAGCAAATGGTTGACCGCCAAGTCAATTTTCTGACCAAATTTTTTGGTCTGACGCCAACTCAAGTTACTGATGTTACTGGTTTTGTAACCGCCGAACAAAAGTGCCTAGCGGCGAATTCCACTAATGCCAAGAGTGCTCGCGAGGGCCTGGTGGCAGCGATTAAGTTGAACAACCCGACCAATATTTCTGCCGCAATCAGCACCCTTGGCGCCGTGCAAACGGCCCAGGAAACCTGCCGCGCGACAGCGGCCGCCGCCATTTATGCTGACTTGAATCAGCCGGGGCAACAGGCAAAAGTCGGAAACGGCCTCGGTCCCTTGCTGGGTGGTGGCGGCGGACCTCGTCAGTTTGGCCCGCATCCGGGTGGTCCACCCCCGGCTCACTAAGAATCACCGGCTAGCCATTTTCTCCACGGCGGCTTCGAGCCGCTGTGGACGCTTCAGGACTCCTTCAAATAATTCCCCCACCTTGTCGAAGCGCGCGAGAGCGTTGCTCATATGAAACTGCTCCGGACGCAAACGGGGCGTCACTTCATCCCAGGCCAGCGGCGTGGCAACCGGAGCGCCCGCGTATGCGCGCAGCACATACGGCGCGGAAATCGTTTTGCCCTCGGCAATCTGCTGCCAATCGAAATAGACCTTTCCCTTTTCCCGGCGCGACACGGTACGCGGGGTGGTGAAGAGGTCGGGCCGCTCGGCAGCGCCCAGCGCGGATAACGCCTCGGCGAATGCGCGGACTTGCGCATAGGTATAGACCGGCTCCAAGGGTATGAAGATGTGCATGCCGTCCCCGCCAGTGGTCTTGGGATAGCTCACCAGTTCGATGCGATCCAGCTTGCTGCGTACCCAGAGGGCCGCTTCGACGATCTTGTCGTAGCCGCATTCGTACGGATCAAGATCGATCAGCACGTAGTCCGGATTTTCCAGCGAGCCCACGCGGCTCATCCACGGATTGTGGTCGATGCATCCCAGGTTGACCAGAAACAAAAGCGCGGCGCGGTCTGCTCCGATCGCGTATTCAATATCTTCGGCGACGGCGGTGGGCAGCCACTTCGGGAAACTTTCGGCGACCTGCTTTTGAAAGAAGAACGGTTTTTCGATGCCGTTGGGATAGCGCTTAAGCGAGAGTGGCCGGTCCTTTAAGTGAGGCAGTAGTAGCGGGGCAACGGCGTCGTAGTAGTTCAGCAGATCGCGTTTGCGATACCCATCCTTCGGGTAAAACAGCTTGTCGAGATTAGTGAACTTCAAGCGATGCGTATCGATGGTGAGCTCGGCCTGCTTGAGATCCGCAGCCAGAAGCGCCGCGTGCTCGTGTGCCGATGGAGGTTCGAGATCCTCACGCAATCCGAGAAATACCGGCGCGCGGAGCCGCCCTTCTTCGGTCCAGTTGGCGAACCGGACCTCGCAGATTAATTCCGGTCTGGTCCAAACTACTTTGCGCGGCAGACCTTTTGCCGGTTCGAGCGGAGATTCCTTGGTCACCAGCGGCGCCATTTTCGTGAAGAGCGTTTTTACCATCGCGGCGTCGAACCCAGTCCCCACATTGCCGGCCCATACAAACTTGCCGCCGGGCATTCGCTTCCCCAGCACTAGTGCACCGAGGCCGTGACGTTCGCCCGCGGTGTAGCCGCAGATCGCGAAATCCTCGGAATCGACCACTTTCCATTTCACCCAGTCAGAGGATCGCCGCGATTCATAACGGCTCTGCGGCCGCTTGCCGATGATTCCCTCCAATCCCTGTTCCTTCACCGCGGCCAATAGCTCGGTGGCGTTGGTGTCGAAGTGCTCGGAATAACGGATGACGTCGTCCGGCTTCAAAATCTCTTTCAAGAGTTTTTTTCGATTGATCAGCGGTTCGCCACGCAGATCGCGGCCGTCCAAATACAGCAGGTCGAAGGCGAAGAACACTACTGGGTGGCTGCGCGCCAGCCGTGCTATAGCGCTCGCTTCGGCAACATTAATGCGCCGCTGCAACAACTCAAAGCTGGGCCGGCCCTTCGGATCAAGGGCGGCGATTTCACCATCGATGATGGCCTGTTTAGCGCGCACCTGGTGCGGCAGAACGGAAAGCTCGGGATACTGCTTGTCCATCGCATTGCCGTTGCGGGAAAACATTTTTAGCTTGCCGGACTCGATAAAGCAAATCGCCCGTACGCCGTCCCATTTAATTTCGTAAACCCAATCGCCAATTGACGGCGGCTCGCCCTTGCCGAGTTCCGCCAGCATCGGCGTGATGATCTTCGGCATATTCGCCGGTGTTTTGGCCGCCGTCTTTGAAGGCGCAGCCGGAGCCGGTTCTGCGTCGAGTCCACGGGCGATTTCTTCCTGAGTGCGTCCGGTGAGAACACTCACCGCATGATCTTCGGGATCCCAGCCCGGGCGCGCGGCCGCGTCCTTTTTCTTGATGAGCAGCCACTCATTGCCCTTACCGCGTTTCATGCGCACGATCGCAAACTCACCAGTCAACTTTTCGCCTGCGAGCCGGAACTTGAAGTCGCCGCGCGCGAGTTGTTCTTCGGCGGATGCGTCGCCCAACATCTCGTAAGTCCCGCGATCCCACAGCATTACGCTGCCGCCGCCGTAATTTCCCTTGGGTATGACGCCTTCGAACTTGCCGTATTCGAGCGGATGGTCTTCCACCATCATGGCTAAGCGTTTCTGGTCAGGATCAAGCGTCGGACCCTTGGGAACCGCCCAAGACTTGAGCGCGCCCCCCAACTCCAGCCGGAAATCGTAGTGCAAATGCGAGGCATGGTGGCGTTGGACGCAAAATTGCAACTCCGAATGAGAAGCACGGCCGCGCTCCAGCTTTCCGGGGGCAGGCTCCGGAGTGCGGTCAAAATGGCGCTTCTCGACGTACTTTTTTAAGCTCATGCGGCCGATACAAAACTACAGGGTAATGTTTGAGGTATAGTGAGAACTCGCGAGGTATAAGCAATGGCTTCCACAGTTTGGAAAGGGCACCTCACATTCGGGCTGGTTTCGTTCCCGGTTAAATTGTACAGTGCCGCCCGTAGCGAGAGCATCAGCTTCAATCAGCTGCATAAAGCCGATGGCTCCCGAGTGCGGCAAGTTCTGTATTGCGCAGCTGAAGACAAGCCCATTCCCCGCACCGAAATCGTCAAAGGCTACGAGTATGAGAAGGACCGCTACGTCGTAATCGAAGACGAGGAAATCAAGAAAGTGGCGCCGCAAACCGCCAAAGTGATGGAGATCCAGGAGTTCGTCAAGGCAGACGCAGTAGATCCCATTTACCTCGAAACTTCTTACTACATGGCTCCGGATGAAGCCGGCGAGAAGCCCTACGCGTTACTGTTCGACGCCCTTAAAAAATCCGGTTACATGGGCATTGCCAAGGTGACCATGCACAATCGTGAGCATGTGGTAATCTTGCGCCCCGGCGCGAACGGCGTGCTGCTGCACACCATGTATTACAACCATGAAATCCGGAAAGTCGACGAGTTCCGCACCGATCTTAGCCTGGTCAAGGAAAAGGAACTGGCGCTGGCCCAAAGCTTGGTAGAAGCGCTCGCCGCCGAGTTTGAGCCGGACAAGTACAAAGACTCCTATCGTGAAAACCTTCTCCAGATGATCGAGTCCAAGAAGGAAGGTCGCGAAGTGGTGGCGACTCCCGAACCGCGCCAGGAAAAAGTGGTGGATATCCTCGAAGCCCTGAAGGCGAGCCTGGCGGTGGCGAAGAAACCCGCGGCGTCGGCTGCAGCGGTGAAGTCCATCGAAGAAGCCAAGCCGGCCAAACGCCGAGCGCGCGGTTGAGCCGGTCATCCGGTCGCCCAACTGCCGCCCGGGTCCTATAATTAATTAACTCCGATGCGGAAGCGGTATCTTTTCTGGTCCGGCCTCGCGCTGTTGGCAATTCTGCTGACCCTGGTGGTCTGGCAAGTCTCCTTCAGCTTCGGCGAGTACGGGCCAGCCGACGCTCCCCAGACGTTCGTCCTGTTTGCCGTCTCGACGCTGATTTTCCTCCTCACCGTCACGCTCGGGTTCATGCTGTTTCGCACCGGCGTCAAACTGTACCTGGAGCGCCAAGCGAATCGCGAAGGCTCGCGCATCAAGACCAAGATGCTGGCTGGCGCGCTAGCGCTCAGCTTGTTGCCGGTGGTGTTCCTGGGACTCTTCAGCTACGTAATCCTGAATCGCAACGTAGAAAAGTGGTTCAGCCGTCCGGCGGAGGGTATCCGCACGGACTTGGTACAGAGCAGCCGTGCGCTCTCAGCGGAAGTGCAGGGCCGGGCGAACATCATGGCACGCTGGGTCGCTTCCTTGCCGGAAGTGGCCGCGGACGGGGTCAACTACGCGCAACTGTGCCGTGAAAACAATATTGCCTCCCTTGAGATCCGCAGGCCGGGGGCACCACCGAATATCGTATGTCCGCTGCAACCCGGAACCACCAACGTCTATACCGCCACGGCGCCGCTCCGTGACGGAACGCTGGTTCTATCGGTTCGCTCCGCGATCGATATGCAAAAGACGCAGAGCGAAATCGATCGTTACATGACGGAATACAGCCAGCTCGCCGCGCAAAAGAAAAACATTCGCACGATGTATCTGCTGTTCATTCTGGCGATCGCGCTCTTCATTCTGTTCGTCGCCACCTGGATCGCCCTGTTGCTTTCACGGCAGATCATCTCTCCCATTTCGGCGCTACTGGTGGCGGCAGGCGAAGTGCGCAAGGGCAATCTGGGACACCGCGTACGCACCAAAGCGATGGATGAACTGGCCACCCTGGTTCGCGCCTTCAATGAAATGATGCAGGAGTTGGAGGCCAATAGCCGCGAGCTCGAGAACCGCCGCCGCTTCACCGAAGCGATTCTCGAAAGCATTCCCACCGGCGTGTTATCGGTGAACGCGGACGGCCGCATCCAGCGTGTGAATCGCGCCTTGCAGGGGCTGCTGCCGCAGGAACGCGTGGAGCGCGCCGCGCACCTCAATGACCTGTTTTCGCGCGACGATACTTCCGAAATCCAATACCTCATGAAACGCGCGCGCCGCACCGGCATCGCGGCTAGCCAGATTGAAGTTCATACGCCGTCGCAGGTGCTGCACTTGGCCGTTACCGTTTCTGCGCTGCCCGCACAGCCCCCGGCGGAGCAGAGTTTCGTCCTGGTTCTCGAAGACACCAGCGAGTTATTGCGCGCCCAAAAGGCCGCGGCCTGGCATGAGGTCGCCCGCCGCATCGCTCACGAATTGAAGAACCCGCTGACGCCCATAGCGTTGAGCGCAGAGCGTATCACACGGATCCTCGATCGGATGGGCGAGCGCTTGCCCGGGCTGCCGCCGGATTCACAACGCATCCTGCGGGAATGCGCCCGGACCATCTCGCGGGAA
>Ga0207694_10003684_pt1 | contig 12130 bp, 8 predicted proteins | sample KBSC34metaG_FD_184353 | JGI IMG/M metagenome (GOLD analysis project Ga0207694, IMG submission 184353) | Corn rhizosphere microbial communities from Kellogg Biological Station, Michigan, USA - KBS C3-4 metaG (SPAdes) (version 2) | ecosystem: Host-associated > Plants > Roots > Rhizosphere > Soil...
GTCGATGGCCCGCATCTGCTTCACCAGCAGCCGCTCGCCGTCCGGCGAGAAGTCCACCGGGAGCCAGGTCCCGGCGTCCTCGGTCAGCCGCTGCGCGGTGCTGGGGCTCGCCACCTCCGCCAGGTAAACGTCGGTGTCCGTCCCGTTGCGCCCCGTCCCGGAGAAGGCCAGACGCCGCCCGTCCCGTGACAGCGTGAAGGTCTCGTGCCGGCTCTTGCCGTCGGTGAGCACCTGGCTCTGTCCGCTGCGGGTATCCAGCCGGTGGAGCTGGAAGGCCTCCCGGCCGCCCACGTCCTGGAGGAAGAACACCGTCCGCGAGTCACCGGGGAGCGAGCGCGCCTTCGACACCGGCTCCTTGCCGAACGTGAGCTGCTCCCGCGCGCCCAGCGGTGAGGCCACCCGGTGGATCTGGTTGACCGACGAGAAGCGGGTCAGGATGAGCAGCGCCTTGCCGTCGTCCCCCGCGTCCGCCAGGAGCGCCGAGCGGACCTCGGTGTAGGGCGCGAGCCAGGCCTCGAAGTCCGGGGGCACCACAGGCACCCCGCTCACCAGCACCCGCGGCAGCCCCGGCGCCGGCTGGACCGGCAGGGATGACACGCGCGCCGCGCCGTCGGCCCGGGACGGGGTCGCGGCGGGCGCCTGGGTCAAGAGGAGGAGGGAGGCAGCGGCGGGTAGGATCATGTGGTCGCCCGCTTCGACCAGACCTGGGGCGCGCGCGCAAGCGCTCCCGGGCAGCCAGCAGGCGCAATCCTTGCCGCATGGCTTTGCTGCCTGCTACCGTCCCTCGCGTCGGGACGAGGGCGCGGCGGCGCGAACAGACGCGGAATCCCTCGGAAAACCCGGGTCGACTCCTCGGCAGCGAAGGGGACATTGCACGCCCATGGGCACGCAACTGGTGATGTATGACGAGGAGTACAATCGCATCAACGCCGTCTGCGATCGCCTGACCAAGGACGCCAACGCGAAGGTCGTCTTCATCGTCGACAAGAATGGACAGCTGATCAGCGCCTCCGGCCAGACCCAGAACATCGACACCACCTCGCTGGCCTCGCTCACCGCGGGAAACGTCGCGGCCATGGGCGGGCTGGCCAAGCTCATCGGTGAGAACGAGTTCCCCAACCAGATCCACGAGGGAGCGCGCGAGTCGCTCTACATGACCATCGTCGGGAGCCGGGTGGTCCTGGTGGTGATCTTCGACACGCGAACCTCGCTCGGACTGGTCCGCCTCCGGGTCAAGAAGGCCTCCGACGAGCTCGGGAAGATCTTCGAAGCGCTGGTGAAGAAGACCGAGAGCCCCGGCGGCATGGGCTCGCCGTTCGCCGAAATTTCCGACGAAGACATCGACAATCTCTTCAGCGAGTAGCGACCGAAACCCAGGTCACGAAATGTCCTTCATCAATTACTCATCCCGCGAGATCAACTGCAAGATCGTCTATTACGGACCCGGTCTGTGCGGGAAGACGACCAACCTCCAGTACATCTACAACAAGACCAACCCCGAGACGAAGGGCAAGCTGATCAGCCTCAGCACGGAGACGGACCGCACGCTGTTCTTCGACTTCCTCCCGCTCTCGCTCGGAGAGATCCGCGGCTTCAAGACCCGGTTCCATCTCTACACCGTGCCCGGTCAGGTCTTCTACGACGCGAGCCGCAAGCTCATCCTCAAGGGCGTGGACGGCGTGGTCTTCGTCGCCGACAGCCAGGTGGAGCGGATGGAGGCGAACATGGAGTCGTTCGAGAACCTCCGCACCAACCTCGGCGAGCAGGGCTACGACCTGAACAAGATCCCCAGCGTGGTCCAGTACAACAAGCGGGACCTGCCCAACGCGGTGACCATCGAGGAGCTGCGCGCATCGCTCAATCCGCGGACCGTCCCCGAGTTCCAGGCGGTCGCCCCGACCGGGGTAGGTGTCTTCGACACATTGAAGGCCGTGGCGAAGCTCGTCCTCACCGAGCTGAAAAAGGGCGGCTAGGCAGGAACCCGCTCGACCCCCCGCACCAGGGGGACGCCGAGGGAGCGCGCAGGCGCGCGCCACCGATCGGGCTCAGTCTGCCGGATACACGGTCGCCCGGCGCGTCCGTGGTATGTAATGACTCGGTTTTTCGTCGCGGGAGCCGTCCTTGCGCCAAGGTCAGCCTGCACTCCTCGCAGCCCTCACGCTGATCGCGAGCCTCTCGGTTCACGCGCAGTCCTCGGACTCGCTGCCGGCGCTTCCCGACTCCCGCGCCGACCCTGCGGCCGGCGCCGGAGAGATGGCGCCGATGCGCACCGGCGACAAGTCCATCCAGGCGACGCCGCCGCCGGCCAGCCCGGCTCCTTCGAAGGCGGCGCCGGGCGCGCCTCCAGCGGCGGCCTCCTCGACGTCGACGACGGTCACCCCGGTGAAGCCGAGCCCGTCCGACGCCGCGCTCCCGGCGGTCACCTCCGACGAGGCGTTCCAGACGCGCGTGAAGACACTCGAGGAGCAGGTGGTGGACCTCAAGGAGAAGATCTACCGCACCAAGGCGCGGCTGCTCCTGCTGCAAGAGACGGTGCTCGGCGGTGACCTCTCCTCCGGTGCTCGCGCGGTGCTGGTGCACAAGAACGACATGGGCGGGAGCTTCGCCCTGGACTCGGTGGCCTACGCGCTCGACGGCGCGCCGATCCTGACCCGCACCGACAAGGACGGCGACCTCTCCAAGCGCCCCGAGTTCGAGATCTTCAACGGGCGCATCGTTCCCGGCCAGCACCAGGTCGCGGTCAAGCTCGTGTACCGCGGCAAGGGCTTCGGCGTGTTCAGCTACCTCGAGGGGTACAAGTTCACCGTCAGCTCCAGCTACACCTTCAGCGCCGAGCCGGGAAAGGTCACCACGGTCAAGGTCGTGGGCTACGAGAAGGGCGGCATCACCACCGACCTCAAGGACAGACCCGCGGTCCGCTACGACGTCGAGGTCAACCGGGAGACGGCGCCGAAGCCCCAGGCGCAGGTGGAGACGAAGGAGACGAAGTGAGGTTCACCGCTGCGGCGCTGCTCGCGCTGGTCGCGGTGGGGACGCCTGCCCTCGCCGAGGAGGTGCGCGTCTCCGCCTCCACGGCGACCAAGCTGGACCAGGTCTCGGCGCAGCTCCGCAACGCCACCGAGAACCTCGGCGTGGTCGAGACCCAGTACGCGACCCGGGCCGACCCCTCGAACGAGCTGGTGCTCGAGCGGCGCTTCTCCGACGGAGAGATCCAGTACCTCCTCCAGGACTGGCCCACCGCCTCGGTCCTCTTCTACGACCTGCTGGCGGACAAGGCGTTCGACCGGAACCCGCGCCGCCCCGACGCGCTCTGGTACCTCTCCGACGCGCTCTACCAGCAGCAGAGCTACGGGAGCGCCCGCCTCTACCTGCGCGAGCTCCTGCAGCAGGACACCCCGCGCTACCGCGAGGCGCTGAGCCGGTACCTGGACGTCACCAGCAAGCTGAACGACTGGGGGAACCTCGAGCCCTACCTGGCGAAGGCCCGCGGGCCCGACGGGCAGCTGCCGCCGGACCTCCAGTACGTCTACGCGAAGTGGCTCGCCCGGAGGCCGGACCTGCCGCCCGAGGAGCGCCGCCGCCGCGCCGCCGAGGCCTTCCAGCCGCTCACCGCCCAGGGCAATCGCTTCCGCCTGCCGAGCCTCTACTTCCTCGCCGTTCTCCGCGTGCAGGCGCAGGACTACGCCGGAGCAATGGAGCGCTTCACCGAGGTGAACGCCGCCAAGCCCACCGACGAGCGCGAGCAGCGCATCGTCGAGCTGGGCCACCTCGGCCTCGCCCGGCTCCTGGTGGAGACGGGGAACGTCCCCGAGGCCATCGACCAGTACCAGGCCATCAGCCAGGAGTCGCCCAACTTCCCCGAGGCGCTCTACGAGATGGCGTGGGCCAAGGTCCGCGCGGAGGACTGGGTCGGCGCGCGGAACGCGACCGACATCCTGCTCCTGGTGGCGCCGGACTCGCCGCTCGCTCCCGAGGCGCAGATCCTCCAGGGGCACTTGCTCCTCAAGCTCAAGCGCTACAAGGAAGCCACCGACACCTACAACGGCGTGATCGGCACCTACGCGCCGGTGCGCGACGAGATCGACCGGATGCTCGCCGTCCAGAAGGACCCGGTCGCCTACTTCGACAACCTCCTCGCCCGGAACGAGAAGACGCTGGACGTCAACACGCTCCTGCCCCCGCTGGCGCTGAAGTGGGCGAGCGCCCAGGAGGACGTGGAACAGGCGCTCCGCGTCGTCGGCGCGCTCGAGGGCGGGAAGAAGGGCGTCACCGACGGCCGGGCCATCGCCGACCGGATCCTCAAGGCGCTCGACGAGCGCGGCGCCGAGGCGTTCCCCTCGCTGCAGGAGGGAACCACCCGCGCCGAGGCAGTGGCCAACGGGCTGGCCTCCGCCGAGGCCACGCTCGACGCCGCCGAGGTCGAGGCGCTCGATCCGCTGCTCAGCCACGACGAGAAGATCGAGCTCGGGCGCATCCAGGCGAACCTCGCCTCCGGTCGGTCCCGGCTCGGCGCGCTCCCCTCCACCCCCGCCGAGGTCTCGGCCCGCCGAGGCCGCATGCAGAGCCGGATGGACGCCATGGACCGCGAGGCGTTCCGGGTCGGCACCGAGCTGGACAGCATGCGCGCGATGCTGGTCGCCACGCAGAAGTGGGTGGCGGACACCCGCGCCCAGCGCCGCGACGGTCCGGACGACGAGAAGCAGTTCACCGAGCGGCTGCTGTCGGAGCAGCGCTCGCTGAAGGCCCTGGAGCAGGAGGTGGGTCGGCTCCGGGGAGAGGTCGTCGCCCAGCGCGGACTGGTGGACACCACCATCGGCGGGGAGGACGCCATCCGCAAGGAGATGGCCCAGGCCTCCTCGTCGATGCGGGGCATTCTCTCCGGCGTGGAGCCCCGCGCCAGCGGCGAAGGCGCGGCGTTCGTCTCCCGGACCCGTGACCTCCGCACGCAGCTCGCCGCGCTCCAGCAGCGCACGGCCGCCGCGCAGGCCGCGCTCAACGAGCGAGTCCGTCTGAAGGGCGCGGAGATCCGCGAGAAGGTGGTGGCCGAGGCCAGGCTGCTCGACGGCTACGGCAAGGACGTGGGCACCGTCTCCGGCGATGCGCAGCAGCTCGTGGGCCGCATGGCCTACGACAGCTTCCGGCGCGTGCGGCGCCAGTTCTACGATCTGGTGCTCAAGGCCGACGTGGGGGTGGTGGACACCGCCTTCACCCGGAAGCAAAGCCAGACCAGCGGCATCCAGAAGGTCGCCTCGCAGAAGGAAGAGGAGCTGCGGGCGCTGGACGAGGATTTCCAACCGGTCCTCAAGGACGTCGACTGATGCTCGGGGCACTGGTCATCGCCCTGGCCGTCGCGGCCAGCCCGCCCTCGTCGACCAAGGGCAAGAGCAAGAAGCCCGCGGCGACCAAGAAGGCACCGGCCAACGCGAGCCCCGAGCCGGCGAGCGCCCCGCCCGTCCCCACCGCCGCCACTCCCGAGAAGCGCGACGTCCTGCCCGGCCAGAAGCCGAAGCTGGGCATGGAGGGCATGGGGCGTACCCCCGAGGAGCAGAAGCAGCTCGACGACCTCCAGGAGATGCTCCGCGCCTACGAGGACGAGTCGCGCGAGTTCAAGCACGACGTCCAGCTGCTGGTGGAGAAGAAGTACGAGGAGAAGCGCAGCGACCTCGCCGCGAGCTACGAGAAGGTGATCCGCGACCTGGAGGTGGGCGAGCGCAAGGACCGGCTCGACGCCATCGCCCAGTTCGAGGAGTTCCTGCAGCGCTACCCGGACGAGCCCCGCTACACGCCGGACGTGATGTTCCGGCTGGCCGAGCTCTACTACGAGCGCAGCGCGGACGATCAGGCGGTCGCCATGCGCGCCTACGAGGACCAGCTCAAGCGGATGGACCCCGCGAGCAGCGCCGCGCCACCGCCCGAGCCGGCGGTGGACTTCCGGCCCTCCATCGCCCTCTACCGGCAGCTGCTGGAGCGGTTCCCGAAGTTCAAGTTCAACGACGCGACCACCTACCTCCTCGGCTACTGCCTCGAGAAGCAGAACGACTTCGAGGGCGCCCAGCAGGCGTACCACGACGTCATCGACGACTACCCGAAGAGCAAGTTCGTCACCGAGGCCTGGGTCCGCATCGGCGAGTACTACTTCGACGACTACGACGACCCGGACGCGCTCCCCCAGGCGGCGGTTGCCTACGAGCACGCCATCAAGGACACGAAGAGCCCCCTCTACGACAAGTCGCTCTACAAGCTGGGGTGGACCTACTACCGCCAGGACCGCTTCGAGCCCGCGGTGCAGCGCTTCCTCGAGCTGGTCGACTACTACGACCGGACCGGACCCAAGAAGGATGGCAAGTCCACCGGCGACCTCCGCGGCGAGGCGCTCCAGTACACGGCGATCAGCTTCGCGGACGAGAAGTGGGGCTCGGTGGAGAAGGCCAAGGCCACCTTCGCCAAGATGGGCGGCCGCCCGTACGAGGCCGAGGTCTACCGCCGCATGGGCGACGTCTACTTCGACCAGACCCGCCACACCGACGCCATCGCCGCTTACCGGCTGGCGCTCCAGCGCGACCCGCTGGCGGTCGACGCGCCGAAGCTCCAGCAGAAGATCGTCCAGGCCTACGAGCGTGACCGGAAGCTGAACGAGGCCTTCGCCGAGTCGGAGGCGCTCGCCAACGCCTACGCCCCCGGGACACCCTGGTACGAGAGGCACAAGAACGAGCCCGAGGTGATCGCCGCCACCCAGGACCTCGCCGAGCGCAACCTCTACGGCAGCGCCGTGTACCACCACCAGCAGGCGCTGGCCCTGAAGCAGCAAGGGAAGCTCGAGGCGGCGAAGACGATGTTCGAGGCCGCAGCCACCGGCTACGAGGGGTACCTGGTGCGCTTCCCGCGGAGCAAGGCGGCCTACGAGGTGCAGTTCTTCGCCGCGGAGTGCCAGTACAACTCGCTGCAGTTCGCGAAGGCGGCCAAGAACTACGACGCCATCCGCGACACCGGCGCGGACGACAAGTACCGCAAGGACGCCGCCTACGGCGCGGTGCTCGCCTGGAGCAAGCTCATCGAGCAGCTCCAAGACTCGAAGAAGCTTCCGAAGTACGCGGTGCTCCGGAGCAAGGACCGGCCCGAGGGCGAGAAGCCGCAGCCCATCGCGCTCGCGCCCGAGGAGCGGTCGCTCATCGCCGCCACCGATGCCTACGTCCAGATCTCGCCGACCGACGAGCGCGCGCCGGGCGTCTCGTACAAGGCGGCAGAGCTCCTCTACGCCCACAACCAGTTCCCGGACGCCCGGAACCGGTTCGAGACCATCATCCGCAACTACCCCCGGAGCGAGGTCAGCAAGTACGCCACCAACCTCACGGTGGAGAGCTTCCTCATCGACAAGGACTGGCGGAGCGTGGAGGAGGTCTCGGCCCGTCTGGCTCAGAACACCGAGGTCATCGACCCCAAGAGCGAGCTCTACCGGGACCTGGTCAAGTTCAAGCTCGCCGGACGGTTCAAGCTCGCCGACGAGCTGATGTCCCAGGGGGCCTGGGACGAGGCGGCGAAGAAGTACATCCAGCTCGTGGACGAGGAGCCGAAGCACGAGTTCGCCGACAAGGCGCTGAACAACGCCGCGGTCTGCTACGAGAAGGACCACCGCTTCGAGAGCGCGCTCAAGCTGTACGAGCGCATCTTCCGCGACTACCCGAAGAGCAAGCTCGCCGACGCGGCGCTGTTCCGGGTGGCGGTGAACCAGGAGAACTCCTACGACTTCGACCACGCGGTCGGCAGCTACGAGCGGCTGGTGAAGGAGTACCCGGCCAGCAAGGACCGCGAGGCCGCGCTGTACAACGCCGCCCGTCTCCTCGAGGGACAGCAGAAGTACCCGCAGGCCGCCGCCGCCTACGCTCGCTACGCGGACCTGTTCCCCAGGTCCGAGGACGCGCCGAAGAACCAGTATCGCGCCGCGCTGGTCTACGAGAAGCAGGGCGACACGAAGAACGAGGTCAAGGCGCTCAACGAGTTCGTCCGCCGCTTCGGCGGCAAGTCGAACCAGGGCGAGCTGGCGGTCGAGGCGCAGAAGAAGCTGGGGGATGCGTACGCGAAGTCGGGCAACCCCAAGGACGCGCGGAAGGCCTGGGAGACCGCCGCCCGCGAGTTCGACCGCCGCGGCCTCAAGCCGGACGCCGCGCTCCAGGGCGCGGACGCCGCCGCCGAGGCCCGCTTCCAGGTGTCGGAGCAGGACCTCAGGGAGTTCGACAAGCTGAAGATCGGCGGGAAGGGCAAGGCCCTGGAGAACAGCTTCACCGTGAAGCGAAACGCGGTGAAGAAGGTGCAGTCCTCCTATGCCGAGGTCTTCAAGTACAAGCGCATCGAGTGGACCCTCGCCGCGCTCTACCGGCAGGGTTACGTGCTGGAGCGCTTCGGGGCCACCATCAACGAGACGCCGATTCCCCCCGACGTGAAGCGGCTCGGCGACGAGGCGGTGGCCGCCTACCAGGACCTTCTCCAGCAGCAGACCGCGGCGCTGGAGGACAAGGCGGTCGAGAGCTACGCCGCCACGCTCGAGCAGGCGCGGAAGAACCGCATCAGCAACGAGTGGACGAAGAAGACGCTGGAGGCCCTGAACCGCTACCGGCCGAAGGAATACCCGGTCCTGAAAGATCCAAAGCCGGCCATCGCCGTTGACGTGACGTGGCCCGATGGTCTGGTCAGCAACGCGGTGGCGAAGGACAAGGGGCAGACGGCACCGGCGAAGGACGTGCAGCCCGCCGGCACGCCGCCCGCAGCCCCCGCGCCGGCCGTGAAGAGCGGGGGTGGCTCGTGAGGCGCATCGTCGGCGCGCTGCTCGCCGTCGCCGCGCTCGGCGCGTGCGGCCATGCACAGGTCGCCGGGCCGCCACCGCGGCCGCTCACCACCTCCACGGCGGCCACCCCGGACCTGAAGGAGGGAGCCGGACAGGGCCAGGGCGAGGGGCCCGATGCCGACACGCAGGGAGCCATCGACCGCGGCATCGCCCAGGCCCAGCGGGGCGACCTGGACGGAGCGCAGAAGACGTTCCAGGACATTCTTCGCTGGACCCCCAACACCGGCCCGGCCTGGGTGAACCTGGGCGTCATCGCGGAGCGGAAGGGGAACCTCAAGGAGGCGGAGGAGAGCTACCGCCGCGGGGCACAGTGCACGCCGGACCCGCCCGAGTCGTGGGACTTCCTCGCCCGGCTGCTGGTGCGGACCAAGCGCACGGCCGAGGCGGAGCAGCTCCTGCGTGGCGCCGCCCAGCAGCAGCCCGAGGACATCGGTCCCCGGAACGCCCTGACCTGGGTGCTTCTGGAGACCAACCGACTGCCCGAGGCCGAGGCCGAGTCCAAGAAGGTCCTCAAGGCCGACGAGCAGAACGTGCGCGCGATGCAGCTGCTCGCCCAGGGCTACTACCGCCAGGGCAAGTACGAGCTCTGCCGCCTCGTGCTGGAGAACGCGCGGGCCGTGGACCCGAAGGACCCGGTGACCCACAACGCGCTGGGCACCGTCCTCCTCAAGCTGAAGCAGCGGGCCGCCGCGCTGGACTCGTTCAAGACCGCGGCCTCGCTCCGCCCGGACTTCGCGGAGGCTCACAGCAACTTCGGCGCGATGCTCGTCGAGAGCGGTGACTACGACGGCGCGGTGAAGGAGCTGGAGCAGGCGGTGAGCGCCGCGCCCGAGCTGTTGCCCGCGCGGATGAACCTGGGCAACGCCTACCGGGGCAAGCTCGAGCTCGCGAAGGCGAAGGAGCAGTACGAGAAGGTTGTCGCCCTGGACCCCACCCTGGCCGACACCTACTACAACCTCGCCATCCTCCACCTCGACTCGGACGTGCCGGGGATGGACACCATCGACCGCTACAACAAGGCCATCGCCTACTTCACCACCTACAAGGAGAAGGGCGGCGCGGACGATCGGGTCGAGCAGTACCTCAAGGACGCGGCCAAGGGCATCGACCGGGAGCAGCGCCGTCGCGAGCGCGAGAAGAAGGACCAGCTCCGCAAGGCCGAGAAGGAGGCCGCGGACGCGAAGAAGCAGGCGGAGGCGGCTGCTCAGGCGGACGCGGCCGCCCAGGCTCCGGCCGCCGCGCCAACCGGTGGCGACGCGGCCAAGGCGGCGCAGGCGCCAGCCTCCGACACGAGCGGCACCCCACCGGCACAAACGAGCAAGAAGAAGACCTCTCGGTCTAAAGTGAAGACCCCGTGACGCGCCCTGCCCTCACAGCGCTCGTGGCCTGCGCGTTGCTCCCCGCGGCCGGTGCGGTGCGGGCGCAGCCGGACACGTCCGCGGCCCAGAAGGAGGCCGACCGCGCGGCCCAGGTGGCGAGGCAGGCCCGGACGGACGTCCAGGCCGCGGCCAAGCCCCCCGCCCGTGGCGGAGGCAAGAAGGTCATCAAGCTCGACACTCTCACCGTCGAGGGTCGAATCCAGAAACCGGAAGCGTTCTACGTGCTTCCCCGCTCCAACCTGAACTTCGACGAACTGCAGAAGTCGGAGAGCTTCGTCCCGAAGATCGAGAAGAGCGTGCAGAAGGATCCGTTCTAGCCCGTGAGCGCACGCGCCCTGCCCATGTCGAAGCCTGCCTCGAGCAGCGCCAAGATCCTCCGCGTCGGAGTGATCCGCGACGGGAAGATCATCGAGGAGCGGCACATCCGTCACCCGTCCGCCGTCACCATCGGCCAGGACGGGACGAACACCTTCGTCATCCCCGCCAGCGAGCTCCCGGCGACCTTCCCGGTCTTCGAGTACCGCAACGGGCAGTACTCGCTCCTCTTCACCGACCGGATGAACGGCCGGGTCGCGAACCGGAGCGGTGACTTCGACTTCGCCGGCCTCAAGACGAAGGGGCTGGTGCAGAAGCGCGGGAGCGTCTGGGCGCTTCCGCTCGACGAGTCCGCCAAGGGCAAGGTGTCCCTCGGCGAGGTGACCCTGCTCTTCCAGTTCGTCGCCCCGCGGCCGGAGCCCGCGCGCATCGAGCTGCCGGCGGACGTCCGGGGCACGGTGTGGCGGAGCATCGACCACCTGTTCTTCGGAATCCTCGCCGCCTCCCTGTTCCTCCACTTCGCCGGCGCGGCGTGCATCGCGCTCAGCCCCAAGCCGCCGGACACCGACCTGGCGCTGGACGAGCTGCCGGACAGATTCGCCCGCGTCCTCCTGCCGCCCAAGCCGCCCGAGCCGGAGCAGCAGAAGGCCCCGGAGCAGACCGCGCAGGAGGAGAAGAAGGACGTCAAGAAGGACCTCAAGAAGAAGGACCTCCCCCAGGACGCCACCCAGCGGAAGGCCGTGCTGCAGCAGCGCGTCGCCAGCAAGGGGCTCCTCAAGATCCTCGGCTCCGCCGGCGGCAGCGGCGCGCTGTCGGACGTGCTCGGCAGCGGCACCGGCTCGGGCGACGTCGCCGCGGCGCTGGCGGGTGCGCGCGGAGTGAGCATCGCCACCGCGGACTCGGTGGGAGCGCGGGCCGGCGGCGGCGCGGGCCGCACCGCGGGCATCGGCGACGTGGGGACCTCGGGCGGCGGCAAGGTGGCCCTCGCCGGCAAGGGCGACGCCAAGGTCTCGGGTCAGGTGTCCACCGCCGCTCCGGAGGTGGACTCGGCGGACGTCGATCGCGCGGCGCTCTCCCGCTACATCCGGGACCGGCTGGGCGCGATCCGCGGCTGCTACGAGCGAGAGCTGAAGCGGAACCCGGGGCTGAAGGGCAAGGTGGTGGTGCGGTTCAACATCACGCCTGCCGGTCGTGCCGGGGACGTCCGCATCGAGGAGAACACGCTGGGAAGCCCCGAGGTGGCCAGCTGCATCAGCGGGCTCATGCGCAGCTGGATCTTCCCCTTCAAGCCTCCCGACGAGGTCCCGGTGCAGTACCCGTTCCTCTTCACCTCCGCCGGATGAGCGTCTCCAGGGTGCGCACATCGGAGTTTGACACCCCCTCTCGGCGCTCCTTACGCTCACGAAGGATGCAACCGTCCGTCCGCCTACCCGCCATCGCCCTCTGTCTCCTGCTCGGAGCCGGGCTGGCACGCGCTGCCCAGGGTCCGGCGAAGCCGGCCACCACCCTCGAGCGCGCGGCGGAGGTCCCCGACGCGGAGAAGATCACCCGCTCGGGCGCTGCCGTCAGCCGGATGCGCGCCGTGCTGAGCGAGGTG
>Ga0207694_10003685_pt1 | contig 12130 bp, 27 predicted proteins | sample KBSC34metaG_FD_184353 | JGI IMG/M metagenome (GOLD analysis project Ga0207694, IMG submission 184353) | Corn rhizosphere microbial communities from Kellogg Biological Station, Michigan, USA - KBS C3-4 metaG (SPAdes) (version 2) | ecosystem: Host-associated > Plants > Roots > Rhizosphere > Soil...
GCGGCGGCCGCGTACCAGTCGGGGCTCAGCTTTGGCACCAGCGCACTCAACACGGTTGCCAACATTCTCGATGACTCGCTGCAGGCGCAGAAGTCGCTGACTTCTACAGCGCTGAGCGGGTATCAAACCATCGCGCAGCAGAACAGCGCGAGCAACGCCACTCAAATTCAACAGGTAGCTCTGTACGTGATCGTCGCGGCCGTCGCGATCGTCGTGCTGCCGAAGCTGTTCAAGTCATGAGTACCGAAGTTCTCAGCCAAACACTCGGCGCCGGCGGCAAGGCGATCTTCGGCAGCGGGACGCAATTCCTGATTGTGCAGGCGGCGAACCCGATCACCGTCGTCGCGAAGTCGATCGGCAACAGCAACAAAGGCCGCGTTTTTACCAACGTCCCGGCCGGCTTCAAGTTCACGGCCGACGATGTGCTCGGGGGATTCGACACCCTCGAGGTGACCAGCGCGACGGCGCAAACCATCATCCTCGCAGTCGGCACCGATGACGTAAGTTATTCCAACAACGTCACGATCTCCGGTGTAGCTCAGACGGCGGAGATTCCGGCGAGCGCTCTAGCTGACACTCCTACAGTGTCATGCGCTACGGGCGCGCTCACTGCCGTAGTGCCCGCGAACGGCGCACGCAAGCGCGTCTCGCTGTCTGTCGATCCTCTCTTCGCCGGCGGCCTGGTGTTCGCTCGCGTGGCCGGCGGGGCAAACAATCTCATCCCTATGCAGGCGGGGCTCACCTACCCGTTCGCCGGCACCTACGGCGTCTCGGTGCGAAACGACACCGGGACCGCCGTCACAATCTACATTGCTGAGGAAAGCTGACATGCGTCGCATCCATTGGTTAGTCGCAGGCCTGGCGCTCGCGATCGGCGCCGGCGCGCTGGCTCAAGTCGTCCCTGGCGGTCTGCCGTCGTTTCCGCGCTTCCTGGGCCTGACGATCACCAATTATTTCAACTGCAACAAGTCGGGCCACGTCGCCGGCGAAGGCTGTCAGCTCGTAACGAACGGCACTGGGATCACCAGCCAAAACTATGTTGGAATCTATGACCAGGGCGGCACCCGCTACGGTTATTTCGGGAAGGCCGGGACCAGCGATGCGACAATCACGTTCGATTCAGACGGGCCGCTGAAGCTGACAGGCAACAACGGCACCGACTCGGCCATAATCGATACCTCGCACAAGTTCACATACAACGGCGGGACGATCGCCTACTCAGGGATCAGCAATCCGCGCGTGGCCTTTGGCGAGTTCATTGCCACAGCCGGCGGATGTTCGCTCAACAGCGGTGTATGGGACAACGCAGGATTCAGCGCGAGCTGCACCCGCAACAGCACCGGGATCTACACCGCGACGTTTTCTAACACGTTCACCGGCTCGCCGGCGTCGCCGATCTGCCTCGCCAATGCGACTTCATCGACCGCCGGCGCGGCCTCGGTCAATACCGCCGGCTCTACATCGGTCACGGTTTCAACAGTCAACACGGCTTTCGCGGTCGCGGATATCGGCGCGTTTTTCGTGGCCTGCTTTGGGCACTAACAGGAGCAACCTTGAATGGCAACAGTCAAATCTACTGGTTCGCCGCACTCTGTGCTGCGGGCGCGGCCGCGTACTACTACTACGCAACATCGGGAACAGGTGGCTCGGGTGACGGGTCGGCCGATGGTGGGGACTCATCCCTCGGTGGTTCATCCGGCGGCGCTCCGTCCGCTGCAGCCGGGGCACTTGAAGGAATAACGGACGCGGCTGCGTCGGTGGGGTACACCTTGGGCGTCTACACTCCAAAGGGATTGCGCAACAACAATCCCGGCAATCTGCGATACGTTGCCTCGATCCAGTGGAATGGCCAGGTCGGCGACGACGGCACCGGCTATGCCGTGTTTGATTCGGCCGAGCATGGAGTGCGCGCGCTGGGCCATCAGCTCAACACCTACGCTGGCCGAGGCCTCAACTCGGTTGCCTCGATCATCTCGACTTACGCGCCGAGCAATGAAAACAACACCGCAGCCTACATTTCTGCCGTCGCCGGCGAGCTGGGGCTGGCGGCCGATCAACCTTTCGACGTGAACGGACTGCTCCCGCAGCTCGTCGCGGCGATCATCCATCACGAAAACGGAGTGCAGCCGTTCGATCTGAGCGACCTGCAGGCCTGGGTGTACGAACCATGACCGCAACTGCGAGCCTGGAGAAGATCATCGCGAGTGAGGCCGTGGGGCCGTTGCTGCTCATTGGCGGCGGCGCGATCCTCGTGTTGTATGTGCTGCCGAAGGTCCTACGCGGGATCTTCACCAACAACAACCCGATCACCAACAATCAGACCGATGCGCAGGGTAACCCCGTCACCGCGTACTCTGAGACGCAGACTCCGGTGATCGGCACTCTGGGTGCGGCCGCGAATACGGTGAGCGGTGGGACGCTGGCCTCGATCGGCGAGTGGCTGGGGAACAAGCTGGCGGATATCACCATGCCATACGATCCGAACGCACCAGGGCCGGCCGCCACTCGCTCGCAGGTCGTGACTCCCAACAACGTTTCGGACGTGTCAGAGCTGGGGGCCTGGTAGTGGGCCTCAATATCGACACGCCATGGACTGCGGCGGCGACGGTCGTTACCGATCTGATCGACCGATTCGTCCCCGACAAAACCGAGGCCGCAAAGGAAAAGCTGGCTGCCGTAGAGGCGATGCAGGCCGCGCAGGCCGGCCAGATTGCGGCCTCGGTCACAGTTGACCAGGCGCAGGCCTCGGTCAATCTCGCTGAGGCGCAAAATCGCTCGTTCTGGGTGAACGGAGCGCGGCCGGCGATCCTCTGGATATGCGGCCTTGGGCTCGCCTACTCGACCATCGGGCAACCGTTGTTGAGTTGGTTCGCTGCCGGCGCCTGGCACTGGCCGCCGGCGCCGGCGATCGACATGGGCTCACTGATGACTCTGTTGATCGGAATGCTGGGACTGTCCACTCAACGCACCGTCGAACGCATTAACGGGGTGATCCCCCCTGGGAAGTAGGTATGAGCCGCAGATTCAAAAACCGCCATCACAAGGTGATCGCGCGACCGGACGCCGAGCCAAGCCCGCCGGTTGTGCTCGATGACTCCAATAGTTACGTCAATCCAACACAGAGCGATTGCCGCATCCCCTTCGAGATGGATGCGCGCGAGTATCGCGTAGCGGAATCGACGCTCGCCGCGGAAAAGGAAAAGGCCGATGCGGCCGCGGCCGCGGCGGCCGCCGAGAGTGACGCAGAGTGATGACCAGGGCGCGACGGCGGTCCTTCGCCGCGTCGCGCCTGGCTGGGCCTGGCTGCGTGATAATTTCAAGCTGCCGGCGCTGCTCACGATCGCCGGCCTGGTCGCTGCCGGTGTCGTCGGCTATCTGCAGGTAATCAACAGACCGGATCTAACTCCGCGCCTCGAAAAGATCGAGGCAGCACTGGCCGACATACGCGAGGCGCAGGCCTCGGAGCGCCAGCAGCTCGCCGACGTAGCCGGCGAAGTGGCGAGCCAGCGCGGCGACTGGAAGCACGCGGCCGAGGTCGCCGGCAAACCGCTCGAAGCGATCAAACCCACCAGACATAAACCCCTTCGGCCGTGACGCGCGTCGGGCCGTTGTCAAGCGAAATTTGCACCGATCGCGGGAATACCGCATGCTGTCGGCTGGGTGGCGGTTCCCCACCAGCGCGCTTTTTGGCCTAGTTGGCTCCAGTAGTGCGGGTGCGTCGGGAATTCCACTTCAGGGGAGCCGCCCCCTTTGCGGCCAGCGCGAGTGGAATCGCGCGAACTACGGAGCTACACCCCATGTCGATCAAGACCGATCTCTCGGCCAACCCGTTTGTGACCACGGACGGGCACATGCACATCGAGCGCGTTACGAAGGCCTTGGAGCTGATGCGCTGTGACGCGGTGCTGCAGGAATTCCGCGACTGCCGCAGCAACAACAAACGGCTGATAGCCTGGTTCGAGGGCCGGCGCGCTGTCCTCGCGACCGAACTGGAGGTGACTCTGTGAGCTCAGGCGGAGCTCGCACGATCACCCTCACAGTCGAGTTGTCCCCGGAGCAGGCCGCCGCCCTGTGCCGGCTCACCGACAAAACTGCGTTCTCTGAGGCCATGGCGGTGCTGTATCCGCACCTCCCGCGCGAGCTGCGCGTCGATCAGGCCGGCCACATCATGCAGGCCTGTGCGCGGGTGCACGAAGCGCTCGGCGAGTTGCACGTCAGCGCCTGGCCGTGGATCGACACAGGGCGCGCATGAGCGAATCCGCGCCCCTCCCCTCCCCTCCCGACACCCCCCCGGCAGAAAGGCTGCCGGGGGAGCTGGTGCGCGCCGTGCGGCTGTTCCACGCGCTCGACCAGGCCGGCCTCGCGAAGTCGTTCCAAGTGTCTGTGCGGACCGTGATCCGCTGGGAGCAGCGTGGGATCGACCCCGAGCTGCTGCCAGTCGACCAGGGTGCGAAGCAGCCTAAATGGCGGAAATTATTGATCCTTTGGTTGCTCGCGCGCTATCGACGTACCGCGTCACCTGACACCCGAAAAATGGAGTCAACATGCACCACATCCACGGACCCGGCCTGATCCTGGCGCTGCTCATCGTCGGAGTCATCCTTGCAGCGGTGCCGCGCGCACCGGCGCGATCGGCGCCTCGATCGGGCCGGCGGGCCACCGACCTGTGATCACGTTCGCGGTCGCACGCAGTGCGCTCTACCGCATGACCTGGCGCGAGCTGGTCTGCGGCCTGGTCGGCTTCGCGATCGGCTGGTGGGTCGCGCCCCCGCGCGGGTGGTGGCCTTGGTGAGCGGCGCCGGCAGCGCGGGCCTGTGCCTGATCTGGTCGTTTGAGCGCGGCCAATGGTGGCGGCCGCACTCGGCCGGCTACACGTCCGACATCAGCGAGGCCGGCCGCTACCCGCTGCTGGCCGCGTTGCGGATCTGTTCGCACAGCCTGCGCTCTGATCCGTCGAAGGACGGCGATGCGATGATCCCGCTGTGGGAGGGCATCGAGTGACGATCGGCCCCGGCACCTACGATCGCGAAGCGTGCGAGCTGATGGACCGGCTAGGCGCAACGGGCGTCATCCTTGTGGTGACCGGCGGGCCTCGCGGCGACCAGACAGCCGTTGCCGTGCGCGACCCCGGTCTGCTGCTGACCTGCGCCGCAGCGCTCCGCGAGCTGGCTGACATGTTGGAAACCGACGCGCCGAGGGTCAAATCGTGAACCACGAAGGTCGCATGATCGAGGTGGGTCACCTGATCGCCGCGTGCGACGGCGATCCTGAAAAGCTCGCCGGCCTGGCCGTGCTGCTCTCGTTCGCAAGTGTTGCGCTGGTGCAGGCGCATGGTGGGTTACCGATTCGTCCCCAGCCAGGCGATCGGCTCCGCGCGACGGCTGATGAACAGTTGAAGCTGTGGGCCTCGGCTACCGAAGAAATCCAAAAACAACTCTGGCGGGCCAGGTCGCATTGAGCATCTACCGCCACCCGCGCCCCCGGCGCGCATATGCAGCCCACCCGCCCCGCGTGTTGGCTTCCACGATCACCCGCTACTGCACAGAGTTTGAAGCGAGACGCGGCCCCCTCTGGGACTACTTCGCGAGCCGCGTCCCAGCGCTCTACGATGCCGAAGGCGCCGCGCTCGATCGACAGCGCGGATTGCGCTCCGATGGAGCCGATAGCCTGCTGTGCATCATCGTAGCGCTTTTGCGGAGCATGGATATCCGGCGCGGGTTCCTCGGCCGGCCGCCACTCCAGGAGGGCGCGAAGTGGCACCGTCGCAGCGTGAGCGAGCTGTTCGGCTTTGCGTTCGGTAAACCCGTTCGCGGAGCGCTGAGCATCCGGCGCATGGAGCGTTGGTTGCGCGCTCTAACATCGCTGAAGGTGTTGACCACTACTCAGTTTCGAGTGTTGACTCCGCGCGGCTTCGAGAGTGAGACGGCGATCCGTCACGTCACCGACGAGCTGTTCAAGTTGGCCGGGACCTTCGGACAGCTCGCCAGGGAGCGCCGCGCAGCCTTCCAAGCTGCTGAGCGCGAGAAGATCCGACACCGTGTTGAGTCGGTCCGCATCGATCACAAGAAAGTCGCGGCCCCCGCCCCGGTATCCGCGACCAGGCCGGCCGGCCCGGTTGACGCGAGGGCTCCGCCCCCCTCGCGCGCCGGGCCGGAAGCGGTCCGCGCTCTGCTGCAGTCACTTTCTAATCGGCGGGCCACTCGCTGATCTAACACCCTTTCGCCCATCGTCGGCGAAGCGCTCTTTTTGGCGCAGCTCCCCGCAATCGGGAGGTGAAAATCTGCCAGGGATGGCTCATTGCTCTCGATCCGACTCCCCGGATTCGATCTAGATATATAGATCGGACCAACATCGACTGTGGATAAGTTGAGTTATATGTCGGACGAACCGCCACTAACTGTCGGACCTTCAATCCGATCTATATATATAGATCGAATCCGGGGAGTCGGATCGAGAGCAATGAGCCATCCCTGGCAGATTTTCACCTCCCGATTGCGGGGAGCTGCGCTCCCCCTGGCCTCGCTCCGCTCGCAATCCCGACCCCCTGGAGGGGGGCTCCGCCCCCCGTCCCACCGGCGGCCGACCAGGCGCCGGCGCACACACAAGACGCACCACGGCCGCCGGCGGCACCCTCCCCCGCAAGACAGCGAGCGAGGGGAAGCGGCCGATCGCGACCCACTTTAAAAAACGAAGTTTATACAGTGCACTACTGTATAACTCGCGAACGCAGCACAGAGAGGCGCGGCTCCGCTACTGCCGGCCGCGTGATGCCGGTCACACCCTGGCGATATAACACCAACAATCTGTGAAATCAGGCACGCCGCGAACGCAGCACTCTCCCGCACTCTCGCCGGCGCATGGACACACCCCCTGTCAACCCCATAGCCGACTTGTGCCGACTGTTGAGTCGGCCGCTGCCGCCCATGGCGCGCACCCTGGCTCCGGAGCTGGCCGCAGCTCTGCCGGCACTGGTTCTCTGGGTGCGTGTGACGCAGGCACGGCTCGAAGTGATCGAGCGGCGCCTGGCCGAGCAATCGGCCGAGGGCTACGTGCCACCCTGGTTGGAAAAAAACCCTGCGGGCCTCTGATGCGCAAAACGTTCCTCGATCCTCTCCTGGCCGGCGCTCTGCAGATGGAGCAACTGCCGGTTGTCAGCAACCGGGCCGACATGGTGCACACGTGCGAAAAGCTAACACAGTGCATCGAGTCGATCTCAGGCAAGGCCACTCTGGAGCGCGACTCCGAGGCCTCGCAGCAGCTCGCCAACATCGGCGAATCACTCGCCGCGTGCGTTATCTCGCTGATGGCCTACACCCGAGGCCGATCGCCGAAGGTGGCCTCGAAAAAACCCAACGCCACGATCATTCAGGAGCATTGAGCTATGGCCGTATATCCAGGCGGCGGCGAGGGCCGGCGCTGTCCCATCACGACCGTAGTCGCTGATACGATCGATCGCGCGATCGCGCGCTCGACCACGACCGATTCGCGCATCGATCTGCGCACCCTGCTCAATCTGATTCAACACGAGTTAGATATGCAGGGCACTCTGTCCCGCAGCGAGAATAAACACTCGATTGCGGCTCACTTTTTCGACGCGGCGGCCGAGGTCGGTCGCATCCTGCGTGTCACTACTTGAGCTGATCACCGGCCGGCCGTCGCTGCGCCGGCGGGTTCGTCACCTCGAGGCCGAGCTGCAGCGGATCGAAATGCTGCTCATGCAGGACCCGAGCTACCGCGACCGCGTGAAGTTCAACGGGATGCTCCAACACGTGTTGGACGTGGCAAAGATCGAGGGCCAGCTATGAAAAATGCGAAGTCGGAGCCGATCGGCGAGTGCGCGTGTCTGCGACCAGGCTGCACGCAGCGGGTGAAGATTTTTCGTTATCAGGAGCGCAGCGCGCGCCCCTCGATGTTCAAAGGCAAATTCTACGGGACGTGTCCCGACCATGGGCGCGTGATCGACGCCGGCGACAAGGTGTCGCAGGAGTACGTGCTCAACACTGAGGGTGCAATATGGGGCGCAACCGATATCCCAAAAACCGAGCCGGCGCCTACGCCGGCGCCCGCTGCTCGATCGACTCCGACCCCGGCACCGAAGCCGGCGGCGCCGGCGCAGCAGCCGACTCCGAAGCCGGCTACCTCAACGGCGGTGGTGCCGTCCCCAACCCCGGAGCCGGCTCCCCGGCCGGCCCGGGGCTGGAATCTGACGGACTGGTGGCAGGAGCTGTTCGGCTAGAGGCCGAAGTTGAGGCGGCGGCCGCCGGCATCCCTGGCCTCGATCCGGCGACCGGCCAGGCGCAGCTCGATCCGGCGCTCGCCAATCCGAACGGGCAATGGAGCGCTCTAACACCTCCCACTGTCGAGGTGCTGTGCGCGGTCGTTCTGCCGGCCTGGAAAATCCAACCGATCGAGCAGCGGCCGGTATCCGAAGCGCTGGCCGAATGCCTCGAGCAAGTGTTCCCCGGCGGGATCGAGGGCAAGTACGCATGTTGGGTGCGGTTGTTGGTGGCATGCGGAGCGATCACCGTCTCGCGCGTCGCGACAAACAACGGCCGGCTCCCGCCGCTGTTCCTACAGACCGCGAAGCCGCCGGCGCCGGCGCCGCGCGATCCGCAGACCATCACGAGTTTGACGGAATGAGCCGCGAGCCGCGCCTCTGGTTCGCTCTGGTGGTAGCGCTCCAGGCTGCGACGCTGATTGCAGCTCTGCATGCCTGGGTGTTCAGGTGAGACAGCGCGACGGCGAGGCGATCTTCGTCGTAGGGTCGCGCGGCGCCGGGAAAACCGAATGGGTGATGCAGCGGACTAACACGGAGCATAGGCTGCTCGTGTGGGATTCGCTGCAGCAATGGAGCAAGCGCGGCCTGGTGCAGCCGGTCTGGTCGATCACTCAACTGCGCGATGTGATCCTGGCCGACATGGCGAAGCCGGGACGCTTTCGGATCGGCTACGCCGGCCCGATCAACATCACACTCCCGCGCAAGCTGCCGCAGCGGCCGGTCAAAATTTCGATGTTCGAGCCGTTCTGCCGGATGGCCTGGGCCTGGCTGAACAAGCGCCACGGCTCGACCCTGGTTGTCGAGGAGCTGGCCGACGTAACGCAGCCAGGTAAAGCCCCGGATGCCTGGGGCGAGATAGTGCGCAAGAGTCGGCACGCGGCGTCGTCCAAAATCTATGCGCTGACTCAGCGGCCGGCTGAGTCGGATAAAACCATCGCCGGCAACTGCGATCTGCTACACGTCGGCCGACTCTCCAACCCGAACGACCGGAAGTCGCTGGCCGACTATCTCGACGTGCCAGTCGGCGAGGTGGCGAAGCTGCAGAGCCTTCAGTGGATCGAGCGCGACATGCGGACGCATCGCCTATCGCGCGGAATGGTGAAGTTCACATGAACACACGCGAGCAAATCAAACATCAGATTGAGCGGGCGGCCGTAGTCACCTCGGAAAAGCTCGACGCGCTCCGCCAGGAGCTGGCGCACGAGACCGACCCCGATCGCCGGCGGCAGCTCTCGCTCAAAATCCAGGCCGCTGCAGTGGAACGGGATAACACTCTGCAGGCGCTTTTCGCGACGCCGCGCACACTCTGAGCCGGCGATAGCCGACTCCAGTCGGCACCCCCTTTTCGACTCACGTCGGCGCTATCTAGCGTTGGCCCCGTTTTCCCTTTCAACCTCAACGGGGTTCTCAACATGCCAGCTATTGCAAAGTCGGTCCTGATCGTCGTCGTCACTCTCGCGGTTGTGTACCGCGTCTCTGCATTGCGACAGGTCGTGATCGGCCAGTAGTACCCGGCCGGGGCTCGAAGGCCTCGGCCATCATTTCAAACGCGAACGCCGCGAGGCGTGCGCAGGAGTCGGAAAATGCGCTTTGTTCGTCACCTCGAGCCGTGGGTCAACGTTGTGGCCACCGGCCGCGCTGTACTCAACTCGTCCCTGGTCCTCGGCAACATCATCGAACGTATCTACCTCGTGCTGGGTGGAACGACTTTCACCAAAGCGATGATCACCGCGCTGCGGGTGAAGTTGAACGGCAAGGTGACCTTCGGCGATATCTCCGGCGGCAACCTCGATCTTTTCCAGACGTATCAGCTCGGCAACTCAACCGCCGGCTTTCTGACACTCGATTTTGTCGAGCCTGACAGTAAGAGCATGGCCGGCGAGCTGCTGGGCGCGATCGACACCAACGCAGCCGGTGTCAACACGTTCACCGTCGAGGCCGATATCACCGGCGCGACCGCTCCAACCCTCGATAGCTGGGCTCAGCTCCGCGACGTGGCCTCGGTGGATCCGAAAAACGGGTTCAACCCGAATTTCCGGCCGCTGCTGCGCGCGATGATCCAAACGAGCCTGACCGCGACTGCGGCCGCTGAGCAGCAGTACCAGTTGAACGTCGGCAGCGGCGGCAACTCGCTGATCAAGCGCCTGGTGATCTACAGCTCGATCCTGACCAACGTCCGCATCAAGCGCAATTCGCTCGATGTGTACGAATTCGTCGCGCCCACCCTGGCAAGCTTCATCCAGTCGGACTACGGCAAACACCCGCAGTCAAACATGTACGTTGTTGACTGGCTGGCCGATGGCAATCAGAGCGACACACAGCCGACGCGCAATGCGGACAACACCATCGCGAACTATCAGTTTCTGCTGACCGCGAGCGGTGCCGGCACGTTCCTTGTGTACACGGACTGCTATTCCATCCTGGGCGGCATCTAACACAGGGCAACCCTGGAGGGTGCAGCTATGGATCAAACAGACAGCACCGGCAGCGTCTTTCAGACGTTGGCGGGAGCGCTCGCCGGCGGGATCTCGGGTTATTACGACTCGCAGCAGACTCAGCCGGTGTACGTGGTGCAGCCGACGCCGCAAACGCAGTACGGAGTGCAAGGGACCAACCAAAACACAGGTACCATCGCGGGCATTCCGCCGCTGTACCTGCTGCTAGGCGTGGGCCTGGTCGCTTTCCTCCTGCTGCGGAAGTAGCCGGCCGTGTCCGGCTTCGCAAGTGGGATCGCGGGCGGCGGCGGTTACTCGGCCAGCGCGAGCGCGACTAGCACGTCCGGGCCAGCGACCGGCGGCCCGCTGGGTCTCAACATCCAGGGAATCACGACCGGCAACGCGAGCAACGGCTCGCAGGGCACCGGCGGCGGCGGCGCGATCCCGCCGGCGCTGTTGTATGTCGGAATCGCTCTACTCGCGATCATCGCGTTGAAGTTGGTGCAGCGATGAACTGGCATCTGACCATCAAGGCCGCGTTGCTCGTATGCACCGTGATCCTGTTTCTGCTCGAGGAAGGCCTCGAATGATGAAGATCGAGAAAATTTTCCCCTGGTCCCCGGAGTTGGATCGAGGTCTGAGCGAGACGTTCGCCGGCGACTACGCGGAAATCGTTCAGGGTGTCAACGCGCGACAGCTCGAGGCCTATCGATTGTGGGATGGCGCGGCCTACATGGTGACGCGCGTCGAAAAGGGAGTGTTGACCTGCTGCTGCTACCAGGGCTCGCGCCTGGTCGAAGCAATGGACTGGATGCGCGCCAGGTCGTCGCAGCTCGGGCTGACGGACATTATTTTTTTCACGAAGCGGCCGGCGCTGCAGCGGTTGCTGCGGAAATTCAACTTTCAACTCGATGCGCAGGTATTCCGCGCGAGGGTGGCGTAAATGGCCTCTGGCAGCAAAAGCTCGACCAGCACCAGCAGCAGCCAGGCTACGAACGTATCCGAGCTGAACCTGCAGGACACTGGCGGCCACGGTTGCCGACAACGCCGGCCCCACCGATGTGCACTACACATCCATCAGCACCGACCAGGGCGCGGTGCAGAGTTCATTCGCGGCCATCGCCGACGCGGTGTCGAAGGCCTTCGGAGCCAATACCAACGTCACGAATTCGGCGATCAACCTGGCGGCCGACGCCAGCAATGACGCCACCAGCGCGGCGATCACCCTCGGCCAGACGGCGATCGACTCGGGGACGCAGGTCGCAAACCATGGGCTCGACAACGCGGCGGCCGCGTACCAGTCGGGGCTCAGCTTTGGCACCAGCGCACTCAACACGGTTGCCAACATTCTCGATGACTCGCTGCAGGCGCAGAAATCGCTGACTTCTACAGCGCTGAGCGGGTATCAAACCATCGC
>Ga0207694_10003686_pt1 | contig 12130 bp, 7 predicted proteins | sample KBSC34metaG_FD_184353 | JGI IMG/M metagenome (GOLD analysis project Ga0207694, IMG submission 184353) | Corn rhizosphere microbial communities from Kellogg Biological Station, Michigan, USA - KBS C3-4 metaG (SPAdes) (version 2) | ecosystem: Host-associated > Plants > Roots > Rhizosphere > Soil...
TGTTGCGGCGGCGGCGTGCAGCGGCAGCGCGCCGGCTGGCGCCCGCGCATCGGGGGGCGCCCCGGGGTCGGCCGGAGTCGGCGGCGCGGAACAGGGCCCGGCGGGCGCAGGCGGTGCTGCCGCCGGAGGCGCAGGCGGCGCTGCCGCCGGAGGCGCAGGCGGTGCTGCCGCCGGGGGTGCTGCCGTGTCCGGTGGCTGCACCGACGCCGTCCTCCGGACGGGCCCGCCCGCCGGCAAGGAGATGTATCGGACTGACCCGGTCGACATGAAGTTTCCTTTCAGCCAGCACTGGGTGGGCGTCTTCAGCGACGACACCACGTCGTACGAGGCCAACAGCTACATCTCGATGACGTCGCTGTCCGACATCGATCACGATGGCGACCTCGACTTCGCGTCGGGGCAGCGTCAGGACATCGGCGGCGGGATGATCTGGTGGGAATACTGCTCCCCCGATCACTGGGTGCGTCACCAGGTCGGCAGCGGTCACACGTCAGCGGCCGGCGGCAACGCGGCCGACGTCGATGGCGACGGTTGGATCGATCTGCTGGCGGGCGACTCGTGGTATCGCAATCCGAAGACGCCGCGCACGGCAGCGACCTGGCAGCGCTACGGCATCGGCGCCCCTGGCGCCGAAGAGCTGATCGTCGGAGAGGTGACGGGCGACGACCACCCCGACGTCCTCTACGTCTGGCGCAGCATTCAGCCGCAATACTGGACCCCGGGGCCCGACCCGACCGCCACCTGGAAGCACGTGGACCTGACCACCGACACCAGCAAGCGCCAGCAGCAGGGGGGCGCCATCGGCGACATCGACGGCGACGGTGACAACGACGTGGTGGTCGGATACCAGTGGTGGTACAGGAACGCCGCCGGCGACGGCAGCCGCTGGGAAGCGGTCCCGCTGGTGCCAAGTGGCTTCGATAACGAGCCGCTCACCGCCGTCGGCGACATCGACGGAGACGGCGACGTCGACGTGGCCATGTCCACTCACTTCGGCTCGACGCAAGGTGCGGCGCGGGTGGCCTGGGCCGAGAACCTGGATGGGCAAGGGGGGCAGTGGGCCCTGCATTCGATCGCCACCGGCAAGAGCTGGACCCACGCCGTCGTGGTGGCCGACTTCGACAATGACGGCGACCAGGACCTGTTCATCGGACAGAACGTGGGACCGCAGTGGATCTTCGAGAACAGCGACGGGCACGGCAAGTTCGTCGAGCACCAGATCGCGGTGGACTCACGGGGGCACGAGGCGAGGGTGGGGGACGTGGATTGCGACGGCGATCTCGACATCGTCGGCAAGCCCTGGGGACAGGCGAGCGAGGGCGGGGAGCAGCAGCGGCCGCCTCGCGATCACGTCTACCTGAAGAACGAACTGGTCGAACGCGGCGGGCTCCCCCGCTTCGACGCCCAGCGGGGGCCCTACGAGCTCCTGCCCGCCTCCAAGCTGCGCGGGTGCGCCGCTGCGCCCGCGCTTCAATCTTCGGCGGTGTCGTCGCTGGCGTCGCCCGGCTCGACCCCGGTTCGCTCGAGCGCGCGATAGAGCGTGCGGCGATCGATGCCCAGGCGCTCGGCGGCCTTCTTCTTGTTGCCGCCGCACTCGGCGAGGACGAGATCGATGTAGCGCCGCTCGAGCTCGGCCAGGCTGGGGCGATCGTCGATGAGGCTGCCGCCGCTCCCCCCACTGCCGGCGCTTCCACCCTTGGGCGCCGGCGTAGCGCCCGGGCTGGTGGAGTCGGTCGCGGCGGCGCCCGCGCCCGGCCGCCGCCGCAGGCCGACCTCGGGCGGCAGATCCGACGGCAGGATCACGCCGTCCTTGGCGACCGCCACCGCGCGATCGATCGCGTTCTCGAGCTCGCGCACGTTGCCGGGCCATTGATAGTGGGCCAGCACCTGCAGCGCCTCGGAGGACATGGTGGCGGGGGCGCGGCCGTCGCGGCGGCCCAGCTTGGCCAGGAAGTGGGCCACCAGGATCGGGATGTCCCCCGGGCGATCGCGCAGCGGCGGCAGCTTGATGGTGACGACGTTGATGCGGAAGTAGAGGTCCTCCCGGAACTTGCCGGCCTTGACCTCCGCCTCGAGGTCGCGGTTCGTCGCGCACACCAGCCGCACGTCGACCTTGATCGACTCGGCGCCGCCCACCGGCCGGACCTCGCCGTCTTGCAGGGTCCGCAGCAGCTGGGCCTGCATCTTCGGCCCCATGTCGCCGATCTCGTCGAGGAACAGCGTGCCGCCGTCGGCCATCTCGAACAGGCCGCGCTTCGAAGCCACCGCGCCCGTGAAAGCGCCGCGCGTGTGGCCGAACAGCTCGGACTCGAGCAGTGACTCGGACAGCGCCGTGCAGTTGACCGGCACGAACGGCTCGCCGGTGCGCGGGGAGTGCGTGTGGATGGCGCGCGCCACCAGCTCCTTGCCGCTGCCCGACTCGCCGGTGACCAGCACGGTCGCCGACGAAGGGGCCACCCGCGCCACCAGCTTGTAGACGTCGAGCATGAGCGGGCTCTTGCCGACGAAGTCCTCGATCTTGGTGGGCACCGCCGTCGGCGTTGACGAGGCCTTCTGCTCGGCGGCCAGGCGCCGCCGTTCCAGCGCGCGCGCCACGGTCAGGCGCAGCTCCTCGACGTTGAACGGCTTCGAGACGTAGTCGTAGGCGCCCCGCTGGATCGCCTCCATGGCGCCGGCCACGTCGCCGAACGCCGTGATCAGGATGACCGGCGTGCCGGGCGACTTCTCGGTGAAGACCCGCAGCACGTCGAAGCCGCTGCTGCGGTCCATGCGCACGTCGGAGACCACCAGGTCGTAGCGCCCCTGCTGCGCGCGGTCGATGGCGCCCGCGCCGTCGTCGACCGCCTCGACCTCGAAGTGCTCGGCCCGCAGGATCTCGCAGAGCAGATCGCGCGCGACCCGATCGTCCTCGGCGACCAGCACCCTCGTCACGCGCGCCCTCCCGCGGCCCGGAGCGGTGGCTCGGTCGAAGCTTTGACGGGCGGACCACCGAGCGGCAGCCGCACGAAGAACGTCGATCCGCGGTTCGGCTCGCTCTCGACGGAGATGGCGCCGCCGAGCGCCGCCGTCAGCTGACGGCAGATGGCGAGTCCGAGGCCGGTCCCCTTGCCGCGGCCCTTGGTGGTGTAGAACGGTTCGAAGATCCGCTTGAGATCGTCGGCCGGAATGCCGTGGCCGGTGTCGCTCACCGTGATGAGAACGCTGTCGGTGGCGGCGTCGGTGCGGGCGGCGACGGTGACGCGCCTTTCGCGCCCGTCGTCCCCGTCCTGGCCGGCACCCACCGCGTCGAGGGCGTTGGTCAGCAGGTTGACCAAGATCTGCCGCAGCAGGCCCGCGTCCGTGACCACCTCGCGCAAGGTGACGGCGTCCGCCTCGCTGATGTCGCGCACGACCGGCGCGCGGCGCCCGCCGCCCCGCGTGTTCACCGCGCGCGTGAGATCGATGGCCTCGTCGACCAGCTTCGGCAGGTCCGTCCTCTTGCGCTCGGGCTCGAGCGGGCGCGTCGAGTCCAGGTAGTCGCGCACGATGCGGCTGATGCGCTCGATCTCGCGGGAACCCACCTCGAGGCGATCGCGCAGCGCCGGCTGCAGGTCGCGCTGCAACAACGCCAGCTGCAAGTGCCCCGACACCGACGAGAGCGGCGTGCCGATCTCGTGCGCCAGCTGCGCGGCGAGCTGGCCGAGGGTGGCGAGCTGGACCTTCGAGGCGTTGTCGCGGCGCATGTCGGCCAGCAGCCGGTTGAGCTGGTTCAAGGTGGCGTTCTTCTCCGACAGATCGCGGGTGGCGGCCTCGATCTCTTCACCGAGGCGCTGATTGAACGCCCGGATCTGGGCGTCGGCGCGCGAGAGCCGCTCGAGCATGCGGTTGAAGCCCTGCGAGAGCCGCCCGAACTCGTCGACGGTGTCGACCGGGATGCGCCGCGAGAGGTCGCCCCCCTCGACCGCACGCATCGCGTTCGCCAGCACCTCCAGCGGGCGACCGATCACGCGGCTCGTGATGAGACCGGACAGGAGCGTCAACGCCACCAGCAATACCACGCCCGTCACCAGCGAGACGCGCCGTTCCGTCTGCAGCACCGATTCGACCGCGCCCAGCGTCCACTTCATGACGAGCGTGGCTTTCCACGGGCCCTTCAGGTCGACGTCCATCTCGATGGGCGCCGACTGCGCGCTGCCCACCGAGGCCTTCGTGAACCCGAGCGGCGCCCGCGCCAGAGGCGCGAAGCGCGTGATCTCCGGGCGGTCGCCGCGCGGGGCGGCGATGCGGCTCGAGGGCGTGTACGCCTCGCGATAGATGTAGAGGTCGAGCCGGACGATCCGGCTGTGCCGGTTCAGGTAACCGAGGAGCTTCTCCTCGTACTCGCGGTCGTCGGACTCGGCCGGCACGCTCTTCAGATCTTCGGCGATGTCGTGGGCCAGCTCCTCCGCCGACGTCTGCGCCTCTTTGACGATGCGCGACTGGGTCAGGTAGAGCCGCACGCCCGACGACAAGAACACCGTGAGCGCCACGGAGATGGCAATGAGCCAGATCTTCGTCCGGACGGTCATGCAAGCGTGGAAGGGGCTACGCCCCTCCCACGAGCCCTCCCCAGATCAGAGGCGTGCCCGGATCCTGCTCGGCGAGCGGTGTCTCCGGCGGGCAAAGCCCGCCTCCGATCAACTAGTGATCCGGACATGAGTGGCTATCCTAGCGCATGCCCGGCTGACGAGTGTTTCGGATCACAGCCCAAGGTCATTTGCAGCCGCTCCTGACACGCAACAACCGGTCAATATCGCCGATAGACGTCAGGTTGTTGAATGTGCTATGCGCGTTTTCCCGCGGCTACTGCGACGAGGAGGGTCCATGAGGTTCGTTCACGGGTTGGCGATCGTCGGTGTTCTGGCCGCGCTCGGGTGTACCGAAGGCCTCAAATTCCATCCTGATGGAGGAACGAACCCCGACGCGGTGGACGGAGGCGGGACAGGGGGCATGATGACCGGTGACCGGGGCACTGGCGGTACAGGAATGAGCGGCGCCGGTGCCATGATTGCGGGCAGTTCGGGGGGAACCGCAGGTACGCTCGGCAGCGGCGGTATGTCGAGTCAGGGCAGCGGGGGCGGACTGGGAGGCGCCTCGGGAGGTGGCCCGAACCCGGGCAGCGGTGGCGCGGCCACGGGCGGCGCTCCAGGGACAGGAGGCGCCTCCGTGGACGGTGGGTCAGAACCCGATGGATCGTCCGCACCCGATCGTCCGATGACCTGTTCGGCGGTCGAGAAGATCTGCGCGGGGATGTGTGTTTCGACGACCGACCCGGCGTACGGTTGCGGCGCGAGCACTTGTGATTCCTCAACCTGCCCCAGCCCAGGGGCAGGCGGGACAGTCGCATGTCAAGCCGGAACCTGCGTGATCGCGACGTGCCCCACCAACTTCAAGAAGTGCGGCAACAAGTGCGTGGCGGTTTCAGACCCGGCGTACGGGTGCGGGGCGACCACCTGCGACGGGACCACCTGCCCGGCGGCGGGCTCCGGCACCGTGGTCTGCCAAGGCGGCTCGTGCGTCATCGGTTCTTGTGGCGCCGGGACCAAGAAATGTGGCGACAAGTGTGTGACCACCGACGCCAACAACGGATGCTCCGACACCAGCCGATGCACGCCCTGCGCCAGCAATGAAAACTGCACGGGTACCCCGTCAACTTGTCAATGCGTTCCCACTCCGATGTCGACCGCATGCTCGGGCAAATGCAACTCGGTTTCGAACGGCTGCGGCGGCACCTATAACTGCGGCGGCTGTGTGGCTCCGCAAACGTGCGGCGCGGTAACGGCCAATGTCTGCGGTTGCAAGCCCGTGTCTATGGCAATGGCGTGCTCAGGTAAGACGTGCGGGACCGCCTCTGACGGATGTGGTGGAAGTTACACGTGCGGCCCCTGCGCCCTTCCGAAGGTGTGTAGCTCGTCGGGCTCGTGCGGTTGTCCATCCAGCACCCCTACTTCCTGCGGTAGCGCTTGCTGCGGCGGCGCAACTCCTCAATGCCTCAACGGGACGTCCTGCGTGGAATGCGTCAGCAACACGGACTGCGCTGGGAAGGGCAATAATTGTTCTGGAAACAAGTGTGTTTGCCACCAACAAGATTCGAACAACCTGTTGAAAAACGCTGGTCTGGATTCAGACGGCAGCTGGGTGTTTCGCGACGGTGCTCAGCGGGTATCTTCCCCAGACGCAGAAGGATGTCCAGGTTCGGGGTCTCTCGACGAGACGGGCCCCAACAATCCCTACTTTTTCCAGTGCATCACCGATCGGTTTTCCCAGAACAAGGCGTACAACTTTGGCTACAGCTTCAAGGGAAATGGCGACGGACGGTGTGTGGTCGTCTGCTTTGGCGGTAGCGGCTGTACTGGCGAGATTCTCCAAGAGTTCGATTACGGTGTCACCTCGTCAGGTAACTGGGCCACTCAGGCTTGGACCTCGGATAGTGTCCCGTTCGGAACCACCAGCATTGGTATTGATTGCACGGCTGGTGCGCTCGGGTACTACGACGAACTCTTCTTTACCCAACCCCCAACCGCCGCGCATTTCTGACCTACCACCGCTCGGAAGTCGCTCTTCTCCCGGGGGCGAGCGACGCGTCGGGTTCGGGATGGACATCGCCATTCAGCTGATGACCACGACCCTCGAAGTGGCGATGCACTTTACTCGGGGAGCGGGATAGGAATAGCCAGTTTGAACATCTCAGCCCAAAGCGTCATAGCGGCCGGTCGTCCCGGCCGCTATGACTTCGCGCCGGGTTACTGACAGCAGATCTGCTTGTCGCCGAGAGCGACGTCGTCGATCCAGATGTCACCCGCGGTACCCCGGTCTGAAAACGCGTCATGCCCGAGATACAGCGCGGTCGGGCTCATCCCCCCGAGCCCTTCGCCGCGCCTGCCTTGCAATCAATGAAAATGTCCGACTAGGCGCTGTGAACGCCGGCGCCCGCGTCCCGAACCGGGTTCGAGGCGCGGACTTACCCGACTTACCCCCCGCGCAAGCCGCCGCCACCTCGGGACCTGACGGCCGGCGCGGCGGTGACCCTGGCGGTCACCCGCGGTCACTGCGCGGCCGCGAGTGTGGAATCCGGTGCGCCCGTCAGTTGCAGCCGATTCGCGTCGTGTTGATCGCGATGTCGTCGTAGTAGATGTCGGCCATGCCCGACCCGCTCTGGAAGCGCTCGTGGCCGATATTCATGGATGAGATGCTGGCGATGGACCAGGTGGCCGCCGTGTTGGGGATCTCGGTGCCGTCCGAGTAGAGGTGCAAGGCGGTCGGGGACTGGTGCCACTCGAAGCAGAACCAGGTGTTCTGGGGCACCTTCATGCTCGAGCCGTTGATCTTGTCGCTGGACCTGAGGTTCGACGCAAACTCACCGCTGCCCATCTCGTTCACTACGCGAACCTGATCGCCGGACGAGTTCAACTCGATGAAGCACTGATGCCCACCCGCGGCCGACGTGACGCGCATGTAGGCCCTCCCCCAGAAATCCGTGGCGGGGAAGCCCTTGGTGGCGGTGAGATACCCGTGGCCCGTGCCTGTCGGCGAGGCGATGTGTAAGGCGTGCGTGCCCCCGTGGACGGGAGTCGTGACCACGGTGACGGTGTACCCGCTGGCCGTCGAGGTCTTCCACGGACTGCCGGTAGCCCCCGGGGCCGCGCCCTCGAAGTCGTCGCATATCGTGTACGTGGAGCAATCGCCGGTGCCGCTGCTTCCGGCGCCGCCGCTGGTTCCGGCGGTGCCGGAGGCGCCGGCGCCACCGCCGTTGCGACCGGCGCTACCGCCCCCGTTGCGGCCGCCCTCGTTCCCGCCGTTGCGACCTCCGGCCGCGGCTCCGGCGGTACCGCTAGAACCGCCCGAGGCGGTCATGCCGCCCGAGGCGGTCATGCCGCCCGATGCCGTCATGCCGCCCGAGGCGGTCATGCCACCCGATGCCGTCATGCCGCCCGAGGCGGTCATGCCACCGGAGGCGGTCATGCCACCCGAGGCCGTCGTTCCGCCGCTGCCACCGCTCGTCCCGCCGGAACCTTGCGAACCGCCCGAGCCACCGGAGGAGCTGGAGTGGCCCCCCGATCCCGTCCCGGGCGTATCGGTGCTCCCCGGCCCGCAGCCGATGGTGGCGGAAACCAACACGGCGGCAATGGTTGATGCCTGCGAGATCATCCATGGACGCGAGGTGCGCAAACGTGCGAAGTTCGACATTGCTCTGCTCCTTCGGTCGGCGGGGGGGGGATCTGACGGTCACGGGCGGCCACCTCACCTCGGACGAGCCGCGTGTCTCGTCCTCCTTCACCACGACGGATTACGACTTGCGTCGTACGCCCAGAGCGCAGTAGAGCAGAGTCCGCGGGCGCTTTGCAAGCCCCGATTGACGTAAGCGAGATATCTATTCTTGAATGCGCGAGGACTCGGTTATTCGACGAACGTGATGGTCCACTCGCGGGGCTCGCCCTCGATGGTGACCTCGATGGTGTCACCGACGCGGCGGCCAAGCACGGACCGACCCACCGGCGAGGCCGGGGTGACGACCGAGAGGAACCCGTCGCCCCCGGGGCCGGTCAGCTCGATGCCGGCGCCGCCCGGGGCCAGAAAGAAGGTTCGGCCCTGCGCGCCGTCCTCGACCTCGACGATGGCGCCCAGGACCACGGGCCCTCGGGGCGGCAGCCGCGCCGGCGGACGAAAGGTCTCGAGCGCCTGCAGCTCGGCGATGGAGCGCGTGGCGCGGGCGTTCTGGCCGCGGGCCAGGCTGGAGTACTCCTGGGAGACGCGGGCGTTCTCGCGCTTCTCGGACGCCGTGGCCCCGCTGCGGGCCTCTTCGTCGGCCGCCAGGCTCGCGCGCCGCGCGACCAGCGCCGTGTCGCGCAACCGCGCTGTCAATTGTTCGACCAGAGCTAGCTTGTCCACGACGACGAGCCTAGGAGCGCCCGTGAGCTCCAGCAAAAAAACGGTCAGGGCACCGCGAAGCAGTAGATGGAGCCGCGGCCCCCGCCCGAGCTGACCGTGCCCGCCTGCATGTCCGAGGTCGGCTCGGCGCAGCCACTGGTCGTGTGGGCGGCGTTCCAGGAGGGCGGGCGCCCGCCGCCGCTGCGATTGGAATGTCCCACCTGGGCCGTCACCGTCGTGGCGGAGGAGGTCCAGTCGCTGCAGGTCAGCCCCGTCGCGACGGTTCCGTCGGTGTTGGTGCCCGTGAGGATGTCGTGGACCAGCGGGCTGCTCGGCAAGGGGTTGCCCATCTCGTCGAGCGCGATGGTGGTGCTGCCCACCGGCCAGGTGGCGTTGAGGGCGGCATTGTCGGCGATCTGGTCGTGCAGATCGGTGAGGTTCTTGGCGACGAGGACGCCCTTCGCGTTGTACCAGGGGCCCTCTCCGATCCGGGTGCGGGCGTTCACGGTCGACGTGCTCAGGTAGGCGCGCCAGGTCTTGCTGCCGAGCGCGGGCGAAACGGCTGTCGCGAGCATCTTGCAAAAGGCGTCGGCGCCGTCGAGCCCCGAGAGATTGCCGCCCTTGCCCATCCCTCGGCTGGTCACGAAGAAGCTCATGCTGCTGTCGCCGGACATGCCCCCGGTTGCGCCGCCGCCGGCCGCACCTCCCGCCGACGTGCCGGCGGCTCCAGTCGTCCCTCCCGTGCTACCGCCTGCGCCGGAGCGTCCGCCCCCGCCCGTCGTGCCGGCGTTGCCACCGCGACCGCCGGCTCCCCCCGAGGCGGCGCCGCCGGACCCCGCGCCACCCGAGGCGATGGCGCCGCCCAAACCCGTCGCGCCGCCCGCTGCGCCGCCCGTGCCCGTCGCGCCACCCGAGGCGCTACTCCCTCCGGAAGCGCCGCTCGCGCCGCTCGGGCCTGTCGCGCCGCCCGAAGCGCTCGCCCCGCCCGAACCGCTACTCCCTCCGGAAGCGCCGCTGGCACCGCCCGAAGGGGCGCCGGCCTTGCCCCCCGATCCGCCCGCCGAGGGCGACCCGCTGCCACACCCGCCAACGAGCAGGCACGTCACGAGCGTAACCGCGGGCAATCCGAATCGCCGCTGCATGGCCGATGGGGTCATCGAGGAGCTCCTTTTGCTGGCGGACGTCAGGAACCATACCCCGACGTTCGTGACGACGACGGCCGCTTCCCGCGGGCGGTGCGGCGACGGCGCCGACGAGATACTATCCCTGCCCGCCCCTCCTCAATGACCACCTTTTCCTCGTGGAAGTCACGGCGGCCAGAGATCGCGCTCCTTCTGCTCGGCGTGCTGCTGCGCGTGGCCGCCCTCCGCAACGTGGATCCGATGTGGGGCTACGACGCGGGCGGGCACTACGAGTATGCGACGTGGTTCACGAAGCACTGGACGCCGCCGCCGGTCGACGCCTTCTTCCATGCTTTCCACGCGCCGCTCTACTACGCGCTCTGCGGCCTCATCCTGCGCGCCGGCGGCAACGTTGGCACACTGCGCGCCCTCTCGATCGTTCTCGGTTGCGCGCGCCTGGCCCTGCTCTGGTTGGGCTTCGAGCTCTACCTGCCGTTCCGAAGGATGGCCCGCCTCGCGGCCATGGCACTGGCCGCCGTTCTCCCCGTCGCGTTGTTCACCGACGTCACGCTGGGGGGCGAGGCCCTGCAGAACTTGTTGTGCGTGATCGCGCTTCTGCTGGCGCCTCGCGCGCTGCGCGCTCGGCGCGGCGAGCGCTGGAAGGTCGCTGGCTATCTCGGCCTGGTGCTGGGTCTCTGCATGCTGACGAAGATCTCGGGCATCGCCCTGTTCGGCGCCATCGGCCTGGCCGTGGTGGCCGAGGCCCTGCTCGAAGGGCGCGGGGTGGCGGAGCGCCTCCTTCGCGCCGCTCCCTTCGCGCTCACCCTCGCGGTGGCGCTCGCCATCTTCAGCCCCGTGCTGGTGCGCAACATCCGGGGGGCCGGCACGCCCTTTCCGTCCAGCTTCGACACCTCCGAGGCGTGGCAGATGGCGCCCGTGAAGGACAAGCCGGTGCTCGATCGGCGATCGCTCGGCTACGCGCTCCTCGGCTCCACGGAGATCTACGAACGCCCGTACGTGCCGACCGCGATTCAACCGCAGCCCAGGTTCTTCCCCGTGTTGCTGGCCTCGACCTTCGGCGACTATCTCAACTACGAATCGCCCCGGCGGCCCGCCCAGCCAGGCGACCTGATGGTGAACGGCCGTCCCGTGCAGCGCGTGCGGCTGGTCCCGTGGCGTCTGTCGATCATCGGCGGCACGGCGGTCGCGCTGGCCGCGGTCTACAGCTGGTTCGTTTGCATGCTGGCTTTCCGGCGCCGGCGCGAGGTGGCGAGGCTCCCGTTGTTGCTCGTGCCGCCCCTGGCGGTCGCCGCGCTCTTCTACTTCACCGTCGCCCACCCCTTCGACCACCTGGGGGTCATAAAGGCGGCGTACGTGCAGTTCGGCTGCGCCCCGGTCTACGGGCTGTTCGGCATCGCGGTCGAGTCGCTCTGGTCGCGAGGCGGCGGCCGTCGCGTGCTGGCGGCCATCGCGCTCGGCGGCCTCGGGCTGGTGGCCTTCTACTCGTTGTTCTGTCGCGTCCTTCCACCTCCAACCTAGGTCGAACCGATGATGCTCGATAAAAAAGTCGTCGTGGTCCTGCCGGCCTACAACGCCTCGAGGACGCTCGAGCAAACCTACCGCGAGATCCCGCACGACATCGTCGACGAGGTCGTCCTGGTCGACGACCGCAGCGCGGACGACACGCCCGTCGTGGCCAAGGCGCTCGGGATCCGGCACGTCATCGAGCACGACGTGAACCGGGGCTACGGCGCCAACCAGAAGACGTGCTACGACACGGCGCTGGCCCTGGGCGCCGAGATCGTCGTCATGCTGCACCCCGATTACCAGTACACGCCCAGGCTGGTCCGGGCCATGGTCGACGTCCTCGCCGAGGAGGTCTACGACATCGTGCTCGGGTCGCGCATTCTGGGCAACGGCGCCTTGCGGGGCGGTATGCCGCTTTACAAGTACGTCTCCAACCGCGCCCTCACGGCCTTCGAGAACCTCGTCATCGGCCAGAAGCTCTCCGAGTACCACACGGGCTTCCGCGCCTATCGGCGCCGCGTCCTGGAGCGCGTCCCTTATGAACGCAACTCGGACGACTTCATCTTCGACAACCAGTTTCTGGTGCAAACGCACAC
>Ga0207694_10003689_pt1 | contig 12128 bp, 5 predicted proteins | sample KBSC34metaG_FD_184353 | JGI IMG/M metagenome (GOLD analysis project Ga0207694, IMG submission 184353) | Corn rhizosphere microbial communities from Kellogg Biological Station, Michigan, USA - KBS C3-4 metaG (SPAdes) (version 2) | ecosystem: Host-associated > Plants > Roots > Rhizosphere > Soil...
GGCGCCATCGACGGGGCCACGGCCCGGCGCGCCGATTCGGCCGGCCTCCTCAGATGGTGCCGACGAGCCCTGGGGATCGACGGCGACCACCCGCAGCGCCTCAGCGAAGTCCGCCGCGCTGGGCCATCGCTGCTCGGGCCGTTTGGCCATCGCCCGCCGGATCGGCCCGGCCACCGCCGACTCCGGTTCGCCGGGCAGCGGTGGCGGTTCCCGACTGGTCACCATCGCCGTCAGGACGGCCAGATCGCCGTCCGGCGCGTCGAAGGCGGGGTGGCCGGCCAGCATCTCGTAGAGCGTCGACCCCAGCGCGTAGACGTCTGCCGCCGCGTCCGGCTCGGCACCGGCCAACACCTCCGGTGCGGCGTGCAGCGGCGTGAAACCGTGCGGGTGCCCACTCGCGCCGGCCGAACGCAGAGCGGACACCCCGAAGTCGGCGAGTGCCGGCTCATCGAACACTGATATCAGGATATTGCTCGGCTTGACGTCGCGATGCGTGATCCCGGCCGCGTGTGCGGCGGCCAGCGCCTCGGCGATCTTCGCGCCGATACGGGCCGTCTCCGCCGGCGACAGGGCGCCGTCGCGGCGCAGCCGGTCCGCGAGCGTCCCCTCCTGGAAGAACTCGGTGGCCAGGTACGGACGCCCGGACCACGTCATCCCGGTGTCCAGCACGGTCACGACGTGCGGATGCCCGGTCAGGCGTGCGGTGAGCCGCACCTCCTGGAGGAACCGTTGCTGTGCCGTCTCGTCGGCCCCCGCTGTCAGGACCTTGAGCGCGACGACGCGATCGTAGGCATCCTGGACCGCGCGGTACACGACACTGCTCGTGCCGCTTCCTGTCAGACACAGGTCGCGGTAGCCGGTGACGTACTCCGGCGCACCTTCGGGCACGGGCGCCGGCGGCCGCCCGCTCGGTGACGTGGACAACGGCTCCGCTCTCCTTCCGGGCTCGGGCTCATATCTCGGTACTCGGATCTCAGGGCTCGGATCTCATTGCTCGGATCTCGGGGCTCGGCGCCCGTGCCGCCGCGTGGTCCGGTCGATACCGGACCGCGCGGCGGAAGGGCCCCCTCTATCGGCCGGGACGGCCCGTCAGCCGCCGTTGCCGACCGTCTGGATGTTGGTCATGATCCGGTGGATCGTGTTGCGCACCGTCACCAACTGCTCGTGCGTGGTCTTCAGATGCGTGTGGGCTTCGCCCCACGCGGTCTGGAAGTCGTCGGCGTGCCGCCCCTGCCAGTGCCCCTTCATGCTCTCGCCGTGCTGGTAGAGCGCCTGGATGGTGGTCTCGAAGTTGTTGATGTGCGCCACCATCGCCTGTGCCTGGCCGATGGCGTGGTCGTTGACCGCTACCTGCTGTCCCATTCGTTTCTCCTTCGGATTCCGCGATGGTGCGGATGGCTGCCGGCCGAGGCGGCCGGCAGGGTCGGTGTTCGATCGGTGTCCGTGGTCGTGCGGCTGCGGGTCAGTCGCCCTACTTGGCGCCCGGGATAATGCGGCCCGGTTCCTCCGAAGCGGTTTGGAGGTCGGATAGCAGTGTCTTGAGCTGGTATTTCCCGTTGACATAGTGGTCGCGCATGAACGGCGAGAGCGAGAAGTCGATTTCCCCGTGGTCTTTGCTGTTCTCCTGCATGAACTTGAGGTAGTTGTCGTGGTACGGCACCTCCCACCAGTGCTGCACCGGTCCCTTCTCGCCGTTGGTGACCAGGTTCTTCTCGTACATAGCCTTGGCCGCGAGATACATCGTGTAGGACGTCAGTTGGGCCCTGAAATCGGTCGCTTTACCCTCTGCGTCGGTGGGCTCGGGCCAGACATGATTCAGGACGTTCTTGTTGAGGAACCGCTCCACCTCGAGGGTGCCGCCTGCATTCAGTGCCTCCCACGCCTGCTCGCCGAGTGCGGCGGTCGCGGCCTCCGGCACCAAGGTCGACCCCAGGGCGAGGCCCACGGTGACCACCAGTGCGTGGAAATGCTCGTCGGCCTGGTTATCCGACTCGGCGGTGGTCTGAACCCACTTATAGAGGGGGTTGAACAGCCTCAGATTCACGCCGAGCGCTGTCACCCAATCTTCGCTGCCGACCGGATCTTTGATGAACCCGGCCAACCGCGTGGAAGCGGTCTCGAGGAATCCCGACAGCTCCCGCCTCGTCGCCTCAAGCTGCTTCACCGACAAGTCCGGCATCGCGCCTTTGGCGCCCATGGTGTCCAGCAGAGAGCGCAGGTCTGGCTCGGCCATCGCGCCAGCGGCCGTCCTGAGGACGTTGAAGAAGTCCTTCGTGGTTCCGCCGGCCCCGGTCACCAAGCCGTTGATCGCGTACTTGTACTTGTCCAGGTTCTCTTTGTCCTTCTCCGGGATCAAGAACTTGGTGAAGTTGACCGCCGCGTCCTTCTCGGCGGCGATATCCGCCAGAATGGCGTGGCGCACCGCGTTGTCGGTGCCGGCCGCCGGCACGATGAGGAAGTACTTGATCGTGTGGTCTGTAGCCTTGTCCAGCCCACCGGCATACCCGTCGGCGACCGTCTGCCCGACGAGGGCCTTCTCCTTGTTGTGACGGAGGAACTCCTGCAACGGCGACAAAGGACCGCTGGTCTTGTCGCCTTGCAGCGTGTTCAGAAAGCCGGCGGCGAAAGCGGGCTCATGCGGGTGCAGTGACAACTGCTGCATCATGTAAGGGCTGATGCCGGGGTGGTCCTTGGAGTGGTACAGCTTGGCCAGGTCGATGCCCTCCTGGCGCTCGACCTTGGTGATCAGGCCGGCCAGCGTGTCGTTCCCGACAGTGACCGGGCCGCCCTGGTGGATGTGGCCGTCGGCTCGGGCGAACGCCGCGCCGATCGTCCGCACCCAGGTGTCGAGGACCATCGCTTCGTGAATATGCGGTGCGGCCTGTGTGTCGACCGGCTGCAGCGCGGGCTTGCCCTGCACGTACTTGCTGAGGTTCGCCGCCTCCCGCGTGAAGTCGTCCATCGCCCGCCGGACGGCCGAGACGGTTGACGAGAGGTTGGAGAACGCCTGCACCGCTGAGGACGAATATATTTCCAGCGACTCCGGATCCGCCGCCGAGGAGCCGGGCCCGGTCACGGCTGGGAGTTGTAGTAGGCGACGGTCTGGGACAGGCAGTCGCTGACGCCGCCCTTGAGGGTGCGCGCGGTCTCCGCGGCCGTGGTGATGGCCGACTTCTGCGCGGTGAACTTCGTGACGAAGTCGCCGTGGTACTTGCCCTGCCACCCGGTCGGGCCCTCGAGGTACGTGGTGCGCAGGTTGGCACGGGTATTCAGGGCCGTCGTGAGATTGCTGTCGAACGCCGCCAGCGCCGAGGTCAGCGCGTGGCAGGCCGCCACGAACGGCCCGATCGGCGGTTTCGGTGCCTGGCCCGGCTTCGGCGTCGGTCCCATCCTTGCTCCTTGACATTCGTCGGTGGTCTCCCGGCACCGACGACGCTAGTTCCGGCCCGCCGCGCCGGTCGTCAGGCCCCTGATTGACTTCGCGGGTGGACCTGCGGCTGAACGGGACGGCCCTGTCACCCCAGGGTGGTAGACGCCAGTCCACCCCCGGGGTGACCCGAGGGATCGAGCGGTTCGGCGGTGTCACCGATCCCGCCGATCCGGCTCGGCTCCGCCGGCTCGCGGCCCTCAGCGATCCGGCAGCGCGACCTGAAGCCCGGTGACCGTGCCGTCGGCCACGAGGTAGCCGCGGCCGGGCATCGACGCCATCCGTCCGGTGCGCGGCAGGATCACTCCGAGCAGATCGCCGTCGAGGTCGTGGTCCGGGCACAACAGCACTCCGGTGTGGCTCTCCTTGACCTTCTGCGTCCAGTGCCCGAAGGCCCGGCGCACGCCCTCGGCGCGCCCGGCCGCCACCAGATGCCGGCCGACGCCGGCCGAGGCCAGCCAGGCGCTGAGCACCCCCGGCGTCTCCTCGACGGTCTCGGCGTCGTCCACCAGGAGCATCATCGGACCCTCGGCGTGCTGCTCCAGCACTTCTTCCAAGGCCTCGTACCGCTGAACCGACGCGGTCAGGCCGGTCACGTCCCGCAGCGGAGAGCGGCGCGGGGCGAAGGCCACGACCGCGGGCGGATCGGGCTGGGCCAGCACCGCCAGCGCGATCCGGACCAGGACGGTGCTGCGGCCCGAGCGCTGAGGCCCGGCGACCAGCAGGTGTTCGTGCTCGTACAAGTCGACACCGATCGTGCTGAGCGTGCTGTCGGCCATGCCCAGCGGCAGGTGCCAGGGCTCGGTACCGGTGGCGGCCGGCTCGTCGGCCGCGCTCACCGGCACCAGCGCCGGGAGTGTGCCGACCAGCGCGGCGCTGCGGACGCACCCCCGCCACCGCTCACAGACCCGGGCCACCGCCGCGGGGGTGTCGGATCCGGTCCAGACGATCTGGACGACCTGCTTGGTGGCGGCGACCACGGCCCGCCCCGGCGTGGACTGCGGAACCTCCTTCGAGCGGATGTCGAAGTAGGAGTACTCGCCGGGGTCGGCCAGCCGTAGCAGCAGCTTCTGCTGCACCAGGGCGGCCCACGCGCTCGGGACGGCGCCGTGCCGGTCCCCGGTGACCGCGAAGCGCAGGCCCACGGCCGGGCCGTCGGCGAAGACCCGCTGGAAGTCGTCCATCAGGTTCAGGCCGGCCACGTCCTTGTCGAACTCCGATACCAGTGCCGCGGCGTTGTCCACCAGGATCAGCCAGTCCGGCGCCGCCGGGCTTGACGCGGCCCGGGCCTTGCGAACGTCGAGTTCCTCCCGCAGCAGCCGGATCAGGCGGACCAGGCGCTCGCGTTCGGCGGCCCCGACATGCGCGCCGGTATGCGGCAGATCGGCCAGCGGTGCCAGCTCCCCGGCACCCATGTCGACCACGTACAGGTGCAGCCGGTCCGGCGATGTCGCGCCGGCCAGGCCCAGAGCCAGGGCCAGCAGAGTCGCGGAGGTTCCGGAACCCACTGATCCGTAAATCAGCAGGTTGCCGGCGGCCGGGTCCCAGCCGACCGGGTACTGTCGCTGCCGATCCGGGTCGTCGGCCAGGGCCAGCGTCGGCAGCCCCGGTGACCCCGGCGATACCGGTGCCGAAGTCTGCATCCCCCGCTCAGCCGTCGGTGGCGTGTCGGACGCCCGGACCACCGCCGGCAACTGTTCGGGCCAGGGCCGGCGGGGCTCACCGAGGCCGGCCAGCAGCCGGGCCCGGCCGCAGGCGCTCACCAGCCGCCGCAGGTCGGTCTCCCCTTCCTCGTCCGGGTCGCCGTGGCCGGCCGGCAGCATACCGAGGAAGAAGGGGACCAGGGTCACGGCAGCGTGTTCGCGTCCGCCGCCGGTGACCCCGGTGGACAGCGCGGTCTGCACCGGGACGGACTCCTTGGCGCTGAGCCGGTAGTAGGCCCGGCCCCATTGGCGGCTGCCGATCCCGGCCGCGGCGTTGCCGTCGATCACGTCCTGGGAGTCGCTCGTGCTCTCCACCCGCAGCGCGATGCGCAGTTTCACGTTGTTCTTGATGGCGTCGCTCACCGAACCCGAAGGACGCTGGGTCGCCATGATCAGGTGCATGCCCAGGCTGCGGCCCCGCTGGGCGATGCTGACCAGCGCGTCGACGAAGTCCGGCAGGGCCTTGACGAGCGTGGCGAACTCGTCGATCACGATGACCAGCCGCGGCATCGGCTCCAGGTCGCCGCGTTCGCGTCCGCGGAGCCGCTGGTAGTCCCGGACGTGGCCCACGCCCACGTCGCGCAGCAGGTGTTCCCGGTGCCGCAGCTCGGCCTCCAGACACCGCAGCGCCCGCTCGCCCAGCTGCTCGTCCAGGTCGGTGACCAGACCGACGACGTGCGGCAGGGCCGCGCACTCGTCCAGTGCGCCGCCGCCCTTGTAGTCCACCAGGACGAAGGTGAGGTGCTCGGGCCCGGCGTCCACGGCCAGGCTCGCTATCAGGGTCCTGAGCAGCTCGCTCTTGCCCGAGCCGGTGGTCCCGGCGATGAGCCCGTGCGGCCCGTCGTCGTCGAGGTCGACGGTGAACAGATCGCGCTCGGTGACGCCGAGCGTGGCCCGGGCCCGCAGCGTCTCGGCGGCCGTCCGCCAGCGGTCGGCCACCGACTCGGCGCCGACCTCGGGCAGCCCCAGCAGCGGCAGCAGCGTCACCTGGTCGGGCAGACCCGCCCCCTGCACCCGCAACTCGGGGTCCTCGAAGCGGGCCAGCACCCGGGCGGTGCGCCGGGCCGCCACCTCGCCCATGCCGCAGGCCAGTACCCGCCGCACGACCAGTCCGGTGGCGACGTGCTCCACCTCGGCGCGGCCGTCGCCGTCCACGGTCACGATGGAGGTGCACAGGGCGGGCAGGCGCTCGGTGATGACGATGCCGCCGCAACTGCCGGCCGTTCCGGAGAGCAGGTCACGCAGCGGATTCGGCCGGCCCTCCAGCAGGACCGCGCCGTCGGCGATGACCAGGAGCGCCGGGCGGCCCGGGCCACCGGCGCCGTCGGCGGTACCGCCGCCGGCGACTCCGACGACGCCCAGGCCCGAGGCCGGTATGGCGTTCTCGGCCCTGTCGGCGGCCAGCGCGCGGGCCAGCGTCTCCCATTCCTGCGGCCCGCAGGCCACCAGGTGCGCCGAGCCGGACCGCCGATCGGCGCCATGGGGCAGCCACTTGGTCCAGTCCCAGTCGGCCAACCGGTCCGGATCGGTGAACACCGCGACGGTGAGGTCGGCCGGACCGCTGCCCACGACCGCCTGGCACAGCAGAGAGCGGGCGACCGACAGGACGGCTTCGCGGTGCCCCTGCAGTCCCACGGCCTCGCCGGGGCCGAGCGCCACCGGGACGGGCACCTGCGGTAGGACGGAGACCTCGGCGAGCAGCGCGGCGACGGCGTCTTCGGGACCGCCGGATTTTCCGGAGCCGCCGGGCCCGCCGGAGCCGCCGAGGTCGGCGACGGGGAGGACGACCGGTGGGTGCCAAAGCTGGTCGGCCACGCCCACGGACACCTGGAGGAAGTCCTCGGCCCCCGGTCGCCGTTCCCACAGACGCAGGCCCGGTTCCGCGGCGCGGTGTGCGGCCTCCGCTGGGTCGATCATCGCGGCGTGCCGCCAGGCGCGCTCGGCAGTGTGCCGTTGCGCGAGTTCGCGAGCGGCCTGCTCCAGCGCCGCGTGGTACTCCCGTCGGCCCCGACGCAGGCTCAGCCGGCCGCGCGTGCGCTCCTCGACGAAGTTGGTCAGGAACATGATCGGGGTCAGAGCGGCGAACGCGGCGTAGGCCCACTGCTTGGTCATGGCGACGATTCCGGCGGCCAGCAGCAACGGCCCGAGGATCTGGCCCAGGCTGAACGGCGCGCGGTGGGCGTTCTTCGGTGGCGTGGGCAGCGTCACCGGCTGGTGCGCGGGTGGCGGGGCCGGCCGTGGAGGGCGGGTGAACGGCAACGTCCCGCCGGCGCGCACTTCGCGCGCCGGGTTCAGCCGCCGCACCGGGCTGAGCTCTGCGGCGGGAAGGATCTGTATGGCCACTCCGCCACCGAGCCCCACCAGGTCACCGGCGGTGACCCGGCGCGGACCGCGCAGCCGGGTGCCGTTGACGTCGGTCCCGTTGGCGGAGCCGAGATCGGCGACGGTGACGGTGCCGTCGGCCGCCACGTCCACGACACAGTGGGCTTGGGACACCACGGGCGAGGACAGGTTCACGCCGTCGGATCGTCCGCGCCCCAGCACGACGCGGCCGATGCCGAGGCGACGTTCAGCCCCGGCGTCCAGGCCGCCCACCACGCGCAGCACGTGCGAAGCCTGATCCGCTACGGAGACGGAGCGTTCCGTGTCGGCGGCCCCGACGCGGGCCCCCTCGACGATCCCTGATTCGTGGAGCGGGACGTCGGGCGGACACCAGCGGCCGTCGATCCACAAGCCGGGTCCGGCTCCGGTGGTTGCCGTACCGACACCGACACCGACACCGGCACGGACACCGCCATGGATTCCGACACCGACACCGAGGGCCTCGGCCAGATCGCCGACCACGGCATCCGGTCGGCCGGCTCGCATTTCGAGGTCCCGCTCCACGCCGCCGGACTCGTAGACCAAACGCATGAGGTCATGGTGACAGGGGCCTGATGCGTGGCGCGTCGTCCGGCGGATGGAGCGGTGCGCGAGGCGTAGTCCTGTGGTCCACGCGGCGGGCTACGGGCTTACGCGCGATCTCCGGCGATCACATCCAACACATCCAACCGGAGCGATCCGGCATCGTCGACCTCGCACGGGATATCGGCACCCAGGGAATCCAGTTCGTCGAGCGGCATCGGCTTGCCGGCCGTGACGAGCCCGTCGGTCGTAGTCTCGGCCTCGGCCTCGGCCTCGGGTCCGGAGTCCAAGGCGCTCCGCAACGTCGCGATCGTCTCGTCGTAGTTCCTCAGCTGGGTACTCATGCTCGCCACCCCGATCAGCGCGCATGCCACCGCGATCGCGATGATGGTGGATGAAGTCCAGGCATCGGTGCCGACGGGCATCGGTGGACTCCTTTCGCCGGACCCCGGAACTCGCCGGTGCCTGTTGCGTGATGGCCGGTTCTCGACGGATCCGGATGACCTCGGACGGCGCACATGGAAGAGTCCGCCACATGGTCGCGGCGCGTAGATACCGGGCGAATATCTCTCTCACCCTCATTTCCTATGGTCGCGGGCGTTGTCAGGCGTCGGCGACTGGACACCTGACAACAAAGCCCTGACAATGCTTCGGGCACGTGGAAACGGCATGACGATGATCGAGATCCGGGGGGTCTGATGCCGCGGGCCGAACAGCCCCTGCCTTCCGACGGCGGGGTGCTGACCGAATTCGCCGCCGATCTCAGGCTCCTGCGACAGAAGGCGGGCGCACCGCCGTATCGGGAACTGGGACGCCGGGCACACTTCTCCGCCACGACTCTGGCGGAGGCCGCGGCCGGGCACCGCCTGCCCAGTCTCGCCGTGACCCTGGCGTTCGTCGGCGCCTGCGGCGGCGATCCGGAGTCCTGGGAGGCGCGCTGGCGCGAACTGTCCGAAATGCTCGCGACCCGGGACGAGGGCCGCGACGCGGAGGACGAAAGCTGTCCCTACCTGGGATTGGCGGTATACGGGCCCGACGACGCCGACCGGTTCTTCGGCCGTGAACAGTTGGTCGCGGACGTCGTGGCCCGGGTCCGGGCCGCGCGGTTCCTCGCGGTGCTCGGCCCGTCCGGCTCGGGCAAGTCGTCGCTGCTGCACGCGGGGCTGCTGACGGGGCTGCCGTCCGGGACGCCGACCCTCGTGTTCACGCCCGGCGCGCATCCCTTGGAGGAATGCGCCACACGGATCGCCGTGCGCACCGGCGAGCCGGTCGCCGTGGTGCTCGGCGAGCTGGAGGGCGACGTCAGGGCCCTGCATCTGCGCGCCAGGCAGCTCTTGGCCACCGAGCCCGACGACACCGACCTGGTCATCGTGGTCGACCAGTTCGAAGAGGTCTTCACGGTGTGCTCCGACGAGCGTGAACGGTCGCGGTTCCTCGACCTGCTGGTGACCGCGCTCCGATCGGCCGGCGGCCGGGCACGCGTGGTCATCGGGCTGCGCTCGGACTTCTTCGCGCACTGCACCGGGCACGCCGGGCTGGCCGCGGTGCTGGAATCGGGGCAGTTGCTGGTCCGGCCGATGAGCGTCGACGAACTCCGGCAGTGCATTTCGAAGCCGGCGGCGGCTGTGGGTGCCACGGTCGAGGGCGCCCTGCTGGCCCGGCTGGTCGCCGACGCCGCCGGCCAGGCGAACGTCCTGCCCCAGGTCTCCCACGCGCTGCGCGAGACCTGGCGGCACCGCCGTGGCAACACCCTGACGCTGGCCGGATACGAGGCGTGCGGCGGCATCCGGGGCGCCCTGGCGCGGACCGCCGAGGACGTCTACAGCGCGATGGACGAACAGGACCGACTGCGCGCACGCCACCTGCTGCTGCGGCTGGTGCAGCTCGGGGACGGCACACCCGATGTGAAGCGCCGGGTCGCGCGCGCCGACGTCGACGAGGGGACCGCGCCGGTACTGGAGGCTCTGGCGGCGGCCCGGCTGGTCACCGTGGACGCGGCGAGCGTCGAGCTGGCGCACGAGGCGCTGCTGTCCGCCTGGCCGCGGATGCGCCGCTGGTTGGAGGAGGACCGCGCCGATCTGCTGACCGGGCAGCGGGTGGCCGACGACGCCGCCGACTGGGAGCGTCAGGGCCGCACTGTCGACCTGCTCTACCGGGGCGGCCGGCTCGCGCAGGCCGCCGACTGGGCCCGCCGGCAGTCCGGCGGCGCTGTCGGCGCTGTCGGTGCTGTCGGTGCCGTCCACGATCCGGCTGTGCGGCCCTTCCTCGCGGCGGCGACCCGCCGGGCCCGGCGGGCGGGCCGGCTGCGGACCGCCGCACTCGCGGTGTTCGCGGCGCTCACCCTGACCGTTTCGGGCCTGGCGGCCTACGCGTTCGATCAGCGTTCAGGGGCACGGGCGGCGGAGAACAACGCGGTGGCGGCGGATCTGCTCGCCGAGTCGCAGGCGCTGCGCGACACGGATGGTTCGTTCGCGGCCCGGCTCGTGGTGGCGTCCTATCGCCTGCATCCCACGCCGCAGGCGTACACGGCGCTGCTGGGCCTGGAGAACAGCCCGCTGTCGGCCGTGCTCACCACCGACGGTGCGATGGCCACCGTCGCCTACAGCCCCGACGGACGGTTGCTGGCCGGAGCCGGTGCCGACGGTTCGCTGCGCATCTGGCAGGACAGCGTGCTCAAGGCGTCGGTGCCGGGCTCCGGCGGTGCCGTGTCCCGCCTCGAGTTCAGCAGGGACGGGCACACACTGGCCGTCGTGGGGAAAGACCATGTCGTGCGATTGTGGAGCATCGCAGATCCCGTGCATCCCACGCCGCGGTTTCGCCGGAGCCTGGACGGCGTCGATTCCCGCACGCTGGCCTTCAGTCCGGACGGCACGACGCTCGCCACCGGCGGCGGCGACGGTGCCGTCCGGTTGTGGAACGTCGCAGACCCCGCGCGTCCGGCGCCGATCGGCATCGCATCGGGCGCCCATTCCGGCGCGGTGGCGACGCTGGCGTTCAGCCGCGACGGGAAGTCGCTGGCCAGCGGCGGCGGCGACGGTGCCGCCCGGCTGTGGAACGTCGCAGGCCCCGCGCGTCTGTCGCCCCTCGGGAGCCCGCTCGTCGCCGATCCGGACAAGGGCACCGTCGAAGCCGTCGCCTTCAGCAGCGACGGCAGGACGCTCGCCACGGGGAACTACGACCACACGGTGCGGTTCTGGGATGTTTCGGACCCGGCAGCCGGGAAGGTGCTCGGCGCCGCCCTGGTGGGCCCGACCAACGGTCCGACGAACGGGGTGCCGACCGGCCACTCCGACGTCGTCCTCGCTCTCGCCTACAGCCCGGACGGGGAGGTGCTGGCCAGCGCCTCCGCCGACCACACGGTCCGGCTGTGGGACGTGGCCGACCCGGCGCACCCGATCCTGATCGGCCAGCCGCTGACCGGGCACACCGGCGACGTGCGTGCCCTGAGCTTCAGTCCGGACGGCCACACGCTGGCCAGTGCCTCGGCCGACCACACCATCCGGCTGTGGACGCTGCCCGCCGCCCGCCTGGCCGCCGAGGCCAGCTACGCCAACACCGTGGCGTTCAGCCCCGACGGACGGTTGCTGGCCGCGGGAGGCGGGGACCGGACGATCCGGCTGTGGAACGTCGCAGACTCCAGACATCCGATACCGCTGGGGCCGCCGCTGACGATCGCCGGCGGCAAGGTCTCCTCACTCGCGTTCAGCCCGGACGGCGGCACGCTCGCCAGCGGCAGCGGCGACTGCCCGTTCGGGGACCCCAGGCCGTGCGACAAGTTCGCGGCCGAGCTGTGGAACGTCACCGACCCGGCACGTCCGTCCCCCTGGGGACCGCCACTGCACGGGCACACGAAGACCGTGCACCAAGTCGCGTTCAGCCCGGACGGCCTGACGTTCCTCAGCGCCGGGGACTCGACCGTCCAGCTGTGGAACATCGCCGATCCCGCTCGTCCGGTGGCGCGGTCGGCACCGTTGACCGGCGACAGCCAGGCGGTCTTCGGGGGAGTGTTCAGTCCGGACGGGCACACCGTCGCCGCCGGCGGATCCGACGGCGTGATCCGACTGTGGGACGTCGCCGACCCCGACCATCCCCGG
>Ga0207694_10003694_pt1 | contig 12120 bp, 9 predicted proteins | sample KBSC34metaG_FD_184353 | JGI IMG/M metagenome (GOLD analysis project Ga0207694, IMG submission 184353) | Corn rhizosphere microbial communities from Kellogg Biological Station, Michigan, USA - KBS C3-4 metaG (SPAdes) (version 2) | ecosystem: Host-associated > Plants > Roots > Rhizosphere > Soil...
ACCGGGTCGCACGGCAGCGTCATTCCAATGCCTGCCACTATCATTTCGGCAGCAAGGACGGGCTGATCCAGGCGATCCTGGAAAAGCATGTGCCGGCGATATCGGCCAACCGCAACGCGATGTTCGACGCGATGGAGGTGGCCGGCGCCGGCAGCCTGGCCGAGATCGTCCGCGCGTTCGTGCGGCCTGTCGCGGCCAAGCTGTTCGACCCGAACGGCGGCAAGGAATTCATCCGCTTCAATGCCCAACTCGTGGCCCGCCATACGCTGGCGTCGCGGGGGCATCCTTTGCCCTACTCCATGCCCGCATTCGATCGGCTGACCCGCAAGCTGAAGGCCGCTTTGTGCAGCCTGCCGGAGGGGCTGATCGAGGGCCGGCTGATGATGGCGGCGATCATGCTGTTCCACGGGCTGGCCGACTATTCGCGGCTGCGCGATGCGGCGCCCGGCCCGGACGACCGCGGCGATACCGAACGCTTCATCGGCGACCTGGAAACGATGATCGAAGGGGCCTTGACCGCGCCGTTCGCTGCGGGAATGGTCGGGCCAAGCCAATAAGGACCGAAGGGGAAGTTTCCGACATGTCGACGGACATCGTTATCGACGACCTGCGCAACCCGGTGCTCAGCGAGACGCAGAAGGCAGGGCAGGCCTGGGGCGACGCCAACCCGGTGATCTTCAGCGAAGAGGCCGTGCTGGATCACGCCCGCAAGACCACCGGCCTGACCGATTTCGGCCCCGAGGATTTCCGCGAGCGCCTACGCATGCTCGCCGACGAATGGAACGCCGACCGGGGTGTCAGCAACATCCATCGCCATACGCTGCTGGGCTACGTCAACCGCTATGCCGTCAACCGGCTGCTGATCCAGGACATGCTGAAGAAGCATCCCGAGATCCATGACGAGAAGATCGAGAAGCCGATCATCGTCGCCGGCCTGCCGCGTTCCGGCACCACCCACATGGTCAATATCCTGGCCGCGGACGAGCGGCTGCGCTCGCTCCCTCTATGGGAATCCTATGAGCCGCTGCCGATGCCGGGCGAGCCGATGCTGCCGGACGGCACCGACCCGCGCTACAAGCGCTGCGGCGATGCCTGGGAGCAGCTGCGGGCCTCGGTCCCGCTGCTGGCCGCCATGCATCCGATGGAGCCCGACCATATCCACGAAGAGCTGGAGCTGATGGGGCCGGACTTCGCCTCCTACAATTTCGAATGGATCTCGAAGGTCCCGAAATGGCGGGACCATTATTACGCCACCGACCAGACGCCGCATTACGAGTACATGAAGACGGCGCTGAAGATGCTGCAATGGATCCGCGGGCCGAAGCGCTGGGTGCTCAAATGCCCGCAGCATCTGGAGCAGCTGCCGGTGCTGCGGAAGGTCTTCCCCGACGCCACCGTCGTGATCACCCACCGCGATCCGGTGGCGGTTATCCAATCGGCGATCACGATGATGGGCTATACCCAGCGCTTCTACCGCAACCAGGTCGAGCCGGAGAACCTGTTCGCCTATTGGTCGGACCGGGTGGAGCACCTGCTGCGCGCCTGCGTGGCCGACCGGGCGGTGTGGCCTGAGGCGCAGAGCTTCGACAGCTATTTCCACCAGTTCATGAAGGACGATATGGGCCAGATCGAGAAGATCGAGGCTAAGGCCGGCCTGCCCTTCACCCCGGCCGTGCGCGCCCAGATCGACGCCTTCCTCAAAGCCCATCCGCGCGGCAAGGAAGGCCGCGTGGTCTACAACCTGAAGCGCGACTTCGGCGTCACCGCCGACGAGGTCCGCGCCCGCTTCAAATTCTATTTCGACGCCTTCCCGCAGGTGAAGGCCGAGGTCGACTAAAGGGAGACACGACAATGGGAAGCCTGGACGGAAAGCGCGTCATCATCACCGGCGCGGCCGGCGGCATCGGCAGCGGCGCAGTGGAGGCCTTCGTCGCCGAGGGGGCGCGGGTGGCCTGCACCTACAATTCATCGAAACCCAGCCTGCCCGCCGGCGTGGTGGCCAGCGAGCGCTGCGACATCACCAGCAAGGCCTCGGTCGACAGCGTGTTCGATGCCTTCGCCGCACAGCTCGGCGGGCTGGACGTGCTGATCCAGGCGGCCGGGCTGCATGGCGGCTGCCCGGCCGACCAGATCACCGAGGACTATTGGGACAATATGTTCGCGCTGAACGGCAAGGCGACCCTGCTGACCAACCAGGCCGCCTTCCGACATATGCAAGGGCATGGCGGATCGATCGTCAATATGGGGTCCTGCGAGGGCGTGCGCGGCTTTGCCGGCAATGCGACCTATGCCGCCACCCGCGGCGCGGTGATGGCCTTCACCCGCAGCGTCGCGCTGGAATGGGGCCGCCACAAGGTGCGGGTCAACGCGCTGGCGCCCGTCGCCTTCACCGCCCCGGCCCAGCGCATGCGCTCGGCGCTGGACGACTCCGCCAACGCGATGATGGACGCCTATCTGGCCCAGGCCATCCCGCTGGGCGGCAAGATGGGCGACGCGCTGAAGGATATCGCCCCGGCCCTGGTCTTCCTGGCCTCTGACGCCTCCCATTTCATCACCGGCCAGACGCTGGCGGTGGACGGGGGCTTCATGATGCTGGGGTCTTGAGGTTCGGCAGTGAGAGCGCGCAGCGTCGCCCTGGCCGTACCGTTCGTCATCGGGTTGCTCTTCGCGGTCGCGACCATCGTCACTCTCACGCGGACGGCTCTGTTCGTCGCCGGTGCCGTGCGGACCGAAGCGACCTATGTCGGCAGCGTCTCGCGCGCCGGCGGCAGAAGTGGCGGCACCTTCCTCTATCCCCAATTCCGCTTCATCACCGAGGGCGGCCAGGCCGTTACGATCACGTCGCGCAACGGCTCGACCGATCAGCCCTATGCCGACGGCGCAACGGTTTCGGTTCTGTACGATCCCGCCCAGCCCGAGCAGGCCAGGCCGGACTCGATCATGATCTGGATCGTGCCGCTGTGCCTGGCGCCCTTCGCGCTCCTGTTCGGCCTGATCCCGGCCGCGGTGCTGATCCTCAGCCGCCGGCGGGCCGATCGGGGCTGATCTTGCCCAGCCCTTCGTGCACCGCGCGGATCAGGTCGCTCTTGGCCGGCGGAATATCCGCCTCGGCGGCCGAGAAGCCGACGATGACTTCCAGCTGCCGGTCGGTGCTGGAGCGGTCGAAATAGATTGTCGTGGCCGGGTCCTTCAGGATGCGGGGCTGCGCGGCGACGGCAGCCTGAACGGCGGAGTAGACGGCCTCGAGATCGGCGGTTTCGGGGATGCGTATATGCACCTCGGCCGTCTTCGGCACGACCGGATAGGCGCTGAGGTTCTTCAGCGGCTGTCCCCAGACGCCGCCGTTGGGCACGATGATCTGGATGTTGTTGTCGCCGGCGAGCTCGGTCCAGAACAGGGTCAGGGTGCGCACGACGCCCTGTTGCCCGCCCACCGCGACCGTATCGCCGATCTTGAACGGGCGGAAGATCAGCAGCATCACGCCGGCCGCCAGGTGGGACAGGGTCCCCTGCAGCGCCAGGCCCACCGCCAGGCCGGCGGCGCCCAGCACGGCGACGATGCTGGTCGTCTGGATGCCGAACTGCGACAGCACCGCCAGCACCGTCACGGTCAGCACGGCATAGCGCGCCAGGCTGCCGAAGAAGGCGCGCAGCATGACATCGAAATGCGGCGTGCGGGCCAGCATGCGGCTGACCAGAGCGTCGGCCCGGCGCGCCAGCCAGATACCGATCAGCAGGATGGCGATGGCGCCGAGCACGCCCAGAGCATGACTGACGATCAGCGGCAGCAAGGCGCGCATATCGCCAACGAGATGGTCGGTCCAGTGAAACATGCATTCGACCTGATTCAGCGTGGGGCGGCCGCTTCAGGCCGCGCGTAATGCTGTTAGTTACGGATAGAGGCGCAAGTTTGTTTCACGATTTTTCGCCGTGAAACTGTGTAGGGTGGATTCCACCCGACAAACTACTTTTCGTCGCTCTTGCGCACGATCACGCCGCCGAAATCGTTGCGCATGAAGATATTCTTCGGCTCGCGGCGGGCGAATTTCCACCCCTGCTCGGTGCGGGTGAACTCGTCGCGATACTGGCCGACCGCCATGGGCGTCTCCAGCACCGCCGGGTCCCGCCCCTCGCCGTCATAATAGAAGGTGTAATAGGCGCGGCCCTTGGCGTGATTCTCATCCACCACATCGATCAGGATGTTGGTGGTGATGTGCATCGCCTGCGGCTTGGTCGACTTGCTGTCGAGATAGCCCTGGAATTCCTTGTGCCCTTTGAGGACGCCCGCCATGGGGTGGACCCAGGTCGCATCCGGCGCGAACAGGTTCACGACCGCGTCATGCTCGAACGCATCGATATGGACATGGAAAGCCGTCACCAGCCGGGCGCAGGCCTGCTCGATGGCCAGGCGATCACGTTCGTTCATCTGTTCCTCCCAAATTTGATCAGGCTTCGTTAGTGCCCAAAGGCACTTGTGTAAACCGGGTTGCGTCTTTGACCTCGCCCCTCGGTGGAGAGGTCGGCGCGAAGCGCCGGGTGAAGGGGCTCTGGACGCAAATGCGATGTTCCCGATAGAGCGAGATGGCGGCGACAGCCCCCTCACCCGGATCGCTGAAGCGATCCGACCTCTCCCCCGAGGGGCGAGGTTAAATCCCCCTAGATGTGAATCGACCGTCCGGCGACGCCCAGCGCGGCTTCCTTGATCGCCTCTTCCAGGGTCGGGTGGGCGTGGCAGGTGCGGGCGATGTCTTCGGCTGAGGCGCCGAATTCCATCATGCCGACGACCTCGGCGATCAGCGTGCCGGCTTCCGGGCCGATGATATGGGCGCCCAGCACCGTGTCGGTCTTGGCGTCGGCCAGGATCTTCACGAAGCCGTCGGTCATGTTCATCGCGCGGGCGCGGCCGTTGGCCGTGAAGGGGAATTTGCCCACTTTATATTCGACGCCTTCGGCCTTCAGCTGCTCTTCGGTCTTGCCGACCTGGGCGGCCTCCGGCCACGTATAGACCACGCCGGGAACCAGGTTGTAATCGACGTGGCCCGTCTGCCCGGCGATGATCTCGGCGACGACCACGCCCTCGTCTTCCGCCTTGTGCGCCAGCATCGGGCCGGCGATGGCGTCGCCGATGGCATAGACGCCGGGCACGTTGGTGGCGAAATGCGCATCCGTCGCGATGCGGCCGCGATCGTCCAGCTTTACCCCGGCCTTGTCGAGGTCGAGCCCGGCCGTATAGGGGCGGCGGCCGACGCAGACCAGCAGCACATCCGCCTCCAGCGCCTCGGCGTCCCCGCCCTTGGCCGGTTCCAGGGTCAGCTTGACGCCCTTGGCCGAGGGCTTGGCGCTGGTGACCTTGGTCGCCAGTTTGAACTTCATGCCCTGCTTCTGCAGGATGCGCTGCATCTGCTTCGACACCTCGCCGTCCATGCCCGGCAGGATGCGGTCGAGGAATTCGACGACGGTGACGTCGGCGCCCAGGCGCTGCCACACCGTGCCCATCTCAAGCCCGATATAGCCGCCGCCGATGACGACCATGCTCTTCGGCACGGCGCCGAGCTTCAGCGCGCCGGTCGAGGAGACGATCCGCTTCTCGTCCACCTCGATCCCGGGCAGCGGCATGACCTCCGACCCGGTGGCGATGACGATATGCTTGGCGGTGATCGTCTGCGGCTCGCCCTCACCCGCGACGTTCAGCGTGTTCGGACCGGTAAAGGACGCAGTGCCCTTGATCCAGTCGATCTTGTTCTTCTTGAACAGGAAGGCGACGCCGTCGACATTGGCCTTCACCGTCTTGTCCTTGTGGCCCATCATGCCGGCCAGATCGAGACTGACATCGCCGACCTTGACGCCGAATGCGCCAAGATGGTCCCGCGCCTCCTCGAACTTCTCGGACGCAGCCAGCAGCGCCTTGGACGGGATGCAGCCGACATTGAGGCAGGTGCCACCAAGCGTCGGGCTCTTCTCGATGCAGGCGGTCTTGAAGCCGAGCTGCGCCGCGCGGATGGCGCAGACATAGCCGCCCGGCCCCGACCCGATGACGACGAAATCGTAGGTGCTTTCAGCCATTTACGAAGTCCTTAAAGGTCCAGCAGCAGACGCTTCGGGTCCTCGATCGCGTCCTTGATCCGCACCAGGAACGACACGGCCTCGCGGCCGTCGATGATGCGGTGGTCGTAGGAGACGGCGAGATACATCATCGGCCGGATCTCGACCTTGCCGTCGATCGCGACCGGGCGGTCCTGGATCTTGTGCATGCCCAGGATCGCCGATTGCGGCGGGTTCAGGATCGGGGTCGACATCAGCGAACCGAAGGTTCCGCCATTGGTGATGGTGAAGGTGCCACCCTGCAGCTCTTCGATCGCCAGCTTGCCCTCGCGAGCCCGCAGGCCCAAATCGCCAATAGTCTTTTCGATATCGGCAAAGCCCTGCGCATCCGCATCGCGGATCACCGGCACGATGAGGCCGGTCGGCGTCGAGACCGCCACGCCGATATCGTAATAGTTCTTGTAGACGATATCGGTGCCGTCGATCTCGGCATTGACCGAGGGGAATTCCTTCAGCGCGGCGATGGCCGCCTTCACGAAGAAGGACATGAAGCCGAGCTTCACGCCGTGCCGCTTCTCGAACGTGTCCTTATAGGCGGCGCGCATCGCCATCACCTGGCTCATATCCACCTCGTTGAAGGTGGTGAGCATGGCGGCTGTGTTCTGGGCCTCCTTCAGGCGTTCGGCGATACGCTGGCGCAGCCGGGTCATCTTCACCCGCTCCTCACGCGCCGCCTCGGGGCGTGGGCCGGAGGGCTGGGCCGGCCGGGGCGCCGGTGCAGGAGCGGCAACCGGCGCGGCGGCCTTGGGCGCCTCGACCGCGGCCAGCACGTCGCCCTTGGTGATCCGCCCATCCTTGCCGGTGGCGGGAATGCCTGCAGGATCGAGCTTGTTATCCTCGACCAGCTTGCGGGCCGCGGGGCCGGACTTGGCGAGCGCGTCGGCGGCATTGCCGGCGGGCGCGGCCGGCGTCGGCGCGGCCGGGGCAGCGGGTGCGGAGGCAGGCGGCGCGGCGGGGGCCGCCGCCGGCTTGGCCGCCGGTACGCCGCCTTCGGCGATGGTGCCGAGCAACGCGCCGACACCTACGGTCGCGCCTTCGGCGACCGCCTGGTCGCCCATGACGCCGGCCACGGCGGCGTTGACCTCGAGCGTGACCTTGTCGGTTTCCAGCTCGACCAGCGCCTCGTCCATGGCGACCGCCTCGCCTGGCTTTTTTAGCCAGCGGGAAACCGTGGCCTCCGTCACCGATTCACCCAGCGTGGGCACCTTGATGTCAGCCATTTCTTCTTCCTTGGGATACGGACGGATCAGACGAGGGCTTGTTCGACCAGAGCCGCCTGTTCCTGGTTATGACGCCTGAGCAGGCCGGTCGCGGTCGCGGCCATCTCGTGCCGGCCGACATAGCGCGGACGGCCGGCCTTGTGCTTGAGCGAAACGAGCGTCTTTTCGATGCGGCGATCGACGAAGGTCCAGGCGCCCATATTCTCGGGCTCCTCCTGGCACCAGACCACCTCTGCATTCGGGTACTTCGCCAGCTCATCAGCCAGCGGCTCATCCGGGAAGGGATAGAGCTGCTCAAGCCGGATCAGGGCAACGTCATCGATCTTGCGTGCCTCGCGGTCGGCCAGCAGGTCGTAATAGACCTTGCCGGTGCACAGCACGACGCGGCGGACCTTGTTGCCGGCGACCAGCTTCTGGGCCTCAGGCAGGACGCGGTGGAACGAGCTGCCCGGCCCGAAATCCTTCAGCGGCGAGACCGCCGCCTTGTGACGCAGCAGCGACTTCGGCGTCATCACGATCAGAGGCTTGCGGAAATTGCGGCCGACCTGGCGGCGCAGCGCATGGAAATAGTTGGCCGGCGTGGTGCAGTTGACCACCTGCCAGTTGTCCTCGGCCGAAAGCTGCAGATAGCGCTCCAGCCGGGCGGAGGAATGCTCGGGCCCCTGGCCCTCATAGCCGTGCGGCAGCAGCATCACCAGGCCCGACATGCGCAGCCACTTGGCCTCGCCCGAGGCGATGAACTGGTCGATGATGACCTGGGCGCCGTTGGCGAAGTCGCCGAACTGCGCCTCCCACAGCACCAGCGCATGCGGCTCCGCCAGGGTGTAGCCGTATTCGAAGCCGAGCACCGCCGCCTCGGATAGCGGGCTGTCATGCACCTCGAAGCTGGCCTGATTGTTGGAGATCGAGGTCAGCGGGATGTGCTTGGCTTCGGTTTCCTGGTCGTTCAGCACGGCGTGGCGCTGGCTGAAGGTGCCGCGGCCCGAATCCTGGCCGGACAGACGCACCGGCACCCCTTCCAGCAGCAAGGTACCGAAGGCCAGCGCTTCGCCGGTCGCCCAATCGATGCCCTCGCCGGACGTCAGCGCCTGTTCCTTGGCCTTCAGCTGGCGGGCGATCTTGGGGTTGAGGACAAAATCCTGTGGCACGCGCACCAGCGCCTTGCCGACTGTGCGGAGTTGCTCGTCGGTCGCGGCGGTGTCGCCACGCACATAATCGTGGCAGGCGGCATCCAGCCCGGCCCAGGCGCCTTCCAGCCAGTCCGCCTTGTTCGGCTTATAGCTCTTCGACGCCTCGAACTCGCTTTCCAGGAAGGCCTGGAAGTCACGATCCTGCTGAGCCGATTCCTCGGCCGTCATCACGCCTTCGGCGGCCAGCTGCTCGGCATAGAGCGTGCGGACCGACTTGTGATCGGCGATCGCCTTGTACATCAGCGGCTGGGTAAAGGCCGGCTCGTCGCCCTCATTATGGCCGAAGCGGCGATAACAGAACATGTCGACGACCACGTCCTTCTTGAAGCGCTGGCGGAATTCCGCCGCCACGCGGCAGACATGGACCGTCGCCTCGGCATCGTCGCCGTTGACGTGGAAGATCGGCGCCTGCACCGCCTTGGCCACGTCGGTCGGGTACGGGCCGGAGCGCGAGAAGCGCGGCGCGGTGGTAAAGCCGATCTGGTTGTTGATGACGAAATGGATCGTGCCGCCGGTGCGATAGCCCATCAGTTCCGACAGCATCAGCGTCTCGGCCACCAGCCCCTGGCCGGCCATCGCCGCGTCGCCGTGGATCAGCAGCGGGATAACCTGGCTGCCGCCGGGGATGTCGTCGCGCTGCGCCTGCTTGGCCCGCACCTTGCCCTCGACCACCGGATTCACGGCTTCGAGGTGGGACGGGTTGGCGGTCAGCGACAGATGGACGGAATTGCCGTTGAAATCGCGGTCGGCCGACGTGCCCAGGTGGTACTTCACATCGCCCGAGCCCTGCACGTCCTCCGGGCCCGCGGGGTTGCCCTGGAATTCCGAGAACAGTGCCTTGTAGGGCTTGCCCATGAAGTTGGTCAGCACGCTCAAGCGGCCGCGATGGGCCATGCCCAGCACATATTCCTTAACGCCCAGCTGGCCGCCGCGCTTGATGATCTGCTCCAGCGCCGGGATCATCGCCTCGCCGCCATCCAGGCCGAAGCGCTTGGTGCCGGTATATTTCAGCTGCAGGAAATGCTCGAACCCCTCGGCCGCCGTCAGGCTCTGCAGGATGAAGCGCTTGCCCTCCTGGGTGAATTCGGTGCGGTTGCCGATATTCTCGATGCGCTCCTGGATCCAGGCCTTCTGCTCCGGATCCTGGATATGCATGAACTCGACGCCGATATGGCCGCAATAGGTGGCCTTCAGCCGCTCGACGATCTGGCGCAAGGTCGGGTTGTTCAGGCCCAGCACCTGGTCGATGAAGATCGGCCGGTCCCAGTCGGCATCGGTGAAGCCGTAGTTCGAAGGATCGAGCTCGGGATTGAATTTCGGCTTTTCCAGGCCCAGCGGGTCCAGGGTCGCCAGCAGATGGCCACGGACGCGATAGGCCCGGATCAGCATCAGGGCGCGGATCGAATCGCGTACCGCGACCTTCAGCTCATCGAAGCCAAGGGAGGTGACTGCCGTCGAGACCGGAGCCGGCGCGGCCGGTCGGCCGTTGGCCTTCGTGGCCGTGCCATTGGTGTGGCCGTTCGCGACGTCAGCGTTCGGAGCCCAGCTCGGCCCTCTGAGTTCACTGAGCAGCGACCGCTCGTCATCCCCCAGCTCGGCAAAGAACGCATTCCAGCTGGGGTCGACCGAATTGCGGTCATGCAAAAACCGGGCATAAAGGTCGGCGACGTAACCGCCGTCCACGCCGGACAGTAAATCAGCAGAGGCCATAGTCTGACACCGGCCCAAGGACCGGTGCCCCTTACGTTGTTCAGGTTCCGATTGAAGTGAGCACTGACGTCACGTTAGGCAATGGCGTCAGCCCTTTATAGCTTGCACCATTGTGCTGCCGAGAGAAGCCGGCGAATCCGCAACCCAGATTCCCGCCTCACGCATCGCTTCCATCTTGGCGGGCGCGGTTCCACGGCCGCCGGAGATGATCGCACCGGCATGGCCCATGCGCCGTCCGGGCGGGGCGGTGACGCCCGCGATGAAGCCGACGGTCGGCTTCTTGACCTTGGAATGCTTGATCAGGTCGGCGCCTTCTTCCTCGGCGGTGCCGCCGATTTCGCCGATCATGATGATGCCCTGGGTCTCGTCGTCCGCCAGGAACATCTCCAGCGCGTCGACGAAGTTGGTGCCGTTAACCGGGTCGCCGCCGATGCCGATGCAGGTGGTCTGGCCCAGGCCCACGACCGTGGTCTGCGCAACCGCCTCATAGGTCAGCGTGCCGGAACGCGACACGATGCCGATCTTGCCGCGCAGATGGATATGGCCCGGCATGATGCCGATCTTGCACTCGCCCGGCGTGATGACGCCCGGGCAGTTCGGCCCGATGAGGCGGGTCTTGGAGTTCGCCAGCGCCCTCTTCACGCGGACCATATCCAGAACCGGAATGCCTTCGGTGATACAGACGACCAGCGGAATCTCAGCGTCGATCGCCTCCAGGATCGCGTCGGCCGCGAAAGGCGGCGGAACGTAGATGGCGGAGGCGGTGGCGCCGGTCTTGGCGACGGCCTCGGCGACGGTATCGTAAACCGGCAGGTCCAGATGCGTGGTGCCACCCTTACCCGGGGTCACGCCGCCGACCATCTTGGTGCCGTAGGCGAGCGCCTGCTCGGAATGGAAGGTGCCCTGCGCGCCGGTAAAGCCCTGGCAGATGACCTTGGTGTCTTTGTTAACGAGAACGGCCATTATGCAGCATCCTTAACCTGCTGGACGATCTTCTGCGCGGCATCTGCCAGATTGTCCGCGGCGACGATCTTGAGGCCGGATTCGGCCAGGATTTTCTTACCCAGTTCGACGTTCGTGCCCTCAAGGCGAACGACGAGCGGGACGTGGAGCGATACTTCCTTGGCCGCGGCGATCACGCCTTCGGCGATCACGTCGCAGCGCATGATGCCGCCGAAGATGTTGACCAGAACGCCTTCGACGTTCGGGTCGGACAGGATCAGCTTGAAGGCCGTGGTCACGCGCTCACGCGTCGCGCCGCCGCCGACATCGAGGAAGTTGGCCGGCTCGGCGCCGTACAGCTTGATGATGTCCATCGTCGCCATGGCAAGGCCGGCGCCGTTGACCATGCAGCCGATATTGCCGTCGAGCTTCACATAGTTCAGCTCATGCTTGCCGGCTTCCAGCTCGATCGGGTCTTCTTCCGCCTCGTCGCGCAGCGCGGCGACGTCGGGGTGGCGGTAGAGCGCGTTGTCGTCGAAGTTCATCTTGGCGTCGAGCGCGATGACGTCGCCGGCGCCGGTCACGACCAGCGGGTTGATCTCGACGATCGAGGCGTCGAGCTCGATGAACGACTTGTACATCGCCATCAGGAACTTGGTCGCGCTGCCGACCTGCTTGCCTTCCAGCCCCAGGCCGAAGGCGACCTGACGGGCGTGGAATGCCTGCATGCCGGTGGCCGGATCGATATCGATCATCTGGATCTTTTCCGGCGTGTGGGCGGCCACCTCTTCGATGTCCATGCCGCCCTCGGTCGAGGCCATGATCGTGACCCGCGACGTGGCGCGGTCGATCAGCATGCCGACATACAGCTCGCGCTTGATGTCGCAGCCTTCCTCGACATAGATGCGCTTCACCTCGCGGCCGGCCGGACCGGTCTGGTGGGTGACCAGCACCTTG
>Ga0207694_10003699_pt1 | contig 12111 bp, 6 predicted proteins | sample KBSC34metaG_FD_184353 | JGI IMG/M metagenome (GOLD analysis project Ga0207694, IMG submission 184353) | Corn rhizosphere microbial communities from Kellogg Biological Station, Michigan, USA - KBS C3-4 metaG (SPAdes) (version 2) | ecosystem: Host-associated > Plants > Roots > Rhizosphere > Soil...
ACCCCAACCTCATCAATCCCGGCGATATCGAGAGCGTCACGGTGTTGAAGGATGCGGCATCCGCTGCTATTTACGGCAGCCGCGGCGCTTATGGGGTAATACTGATCACCACCCGCAATGGAAGGAAAAACAGTGCCGCGCGTCTTAATTATTCCGGCGCGTATACTATTACACGTCCTACCAGGCTGCCCAAACATCTCAATTCGGTGGATTACATCAATATGCATCGCGAGGCGGACAGGAATGGCCAGATGAGCGGTGGATCTACCGCCTCCTTCCCGTTTACGGAAGAGGACTCTATCATGGCAGCCAAATACTTTGCCGACCCAAAAAACAATCCCAGCGGCTATCCCGATCCCGGAAATCCTTCCAAATACCGCTATGTGGGTAATACCGACTGGGTGAAAACGCTTTATCCCGGTTGGGCTCCCCAGCAGCAGCACAATCTTTCCGTTGCCGGCGGCTCGGATAAGACATCCTATATAGGCACGCTGGGCTATTTTGATCAGAAGGGCATGTTGAAGCCGGGGCATGAGGATTACCAGCGTGTCAACCCCGGCCTGAAGCTGACCACCGAAGCGACCCCCTGGCTAAGCTTCAACCTGCGGGCCAATCTGAACCATATCCGCAACAACAGGTCGAATGCTCCCACCAACAGCAATGCCAACAGCTATATACAGGGTGACGGCAGGCCGAATATGCCGGTGTTCAATCCCGGCGGCAGCGACTATTCCGGGCAGGGCAGCTGGACCAACCCTGTAGCCGTACTGGCGCAGAATGGACGGGACATCCTTACTGCCAATGATCTTTGGTTCACGGCCGGCGCAGTGGTTACGCCTGTAAAGCATGTCCGGATCAATGCGGACTATACCTATAACAATTACTCGGGATTTGAGCAGCAGGTGCAAAAGCAATTCCCTGAGTACGGAGTGGATCATGTATTCCTGGATTACTATCCCTGGACCTATCCTGACGCTTCGACCGAGATCAGCAATAACAACAATTACAGGGTGCTGAACCTGTATGCCAACTATGAGAATACATTCGCTGGGAGGCACTATTTCAAGGCCACGGTGGGGTATAACCAGGAGTACAGGCATTATAAGACCATCAATACACAGGCGAAGAACCTGATCGATCCGGGCACTCCCTTTATCGGATTGAATTCCGACCCCAAGCCCGCCGTATGGGGGAATGACTATGAGTGGGCGCTGGACGGGCTGCTTTACCGCCTGAACTATATCTTTTCCAACAAGTACCTGCTGGAGATCGACGGCCGGTATGACGGTACTTCCGCCTTCCCCAACGGGAAAAGGTTCGTGTGGTCGCCTTCGGCGTCTGCCGGATGGAGGATCTCCGAAGAGCATTTTTTCAATTCTTTAAAAGAGGCGGTCAGCGATCTGAAGCTAAGGGTGTCGTATGGAAAGCTGCCCAATCAGCAATTCGATCCTAACAGTCCATCTGATGGGTCCATCTATCCTTATGTGGGGCTGATGCCAAACGGTCAGTCCAATTATATCTTCGGCAGCCAGCAAAATACAGCCGTAAGCGCTCCCGGGCTGGTCAGCCCCAGCTTCACCTGGGAGACCGTTACCACCAAGGACGTGGGATTGGATTTCACCGTACTGAGACAGCGGCTGACAGGCAGCTTTGACTGGTTTGCGCGGGAAACCTCGAATATGCTGGTCAGCGGACAACCTTTACCGGGCGTGCTGGGAACCGCTCCGCCGAGCAAGAATGCGGCCAGCCTGATGACAAAAGGCTGGGAGCTGAGCCTTACCTGGAACGACAAGATCACTAAAGATCTTTCCTATTCTGTACAGATAGGGCTGTCCGACAATACGTCGAAGATTACGAAGTACGACCTGAACCCGACCAGGTCGCTTGGCAACTATTATGTAGGCCAGCAATTCAACGAGATCTGGGGCTTCGTCACGGATGGGTATTTCAAGACGAATGCGGAAGCCGCGGCTTATGATCAATCCCAGCTGTCAGGAGTTACACAGATGGCAGGGGATATAAAATATGCAGACCTGAACAAGGACAACAAGATCACGCGGGGCGACAATACTGTCTCCAATCCGGGAGATCAGAAGATCATCGGCAATGGAACGCCCCGCTACCAGTATGGCGTCAATCTGAAAGTGCAGTATAAGAACTTCGACCTTGCCGTATTTATCCAGGGAGTGGGTAAAAGGGACTATATGCCAACGGACAATGCTTTCTGGGGGTTCCAGTCCGAATGGAGCGTCCCCTTTGTATATATGAAAGACCACTGGTCACCTCAAAATCCAAACGCTTATTTCCCTCTCCTGCGGTTTGGCGGCGGCAGCAATTTCCAGAACCAAACCAAATACCTGCAGAGCGCTGCCTATGCCAGGATGAAGAATATAGCCGTCGGCTATACGATGCCGGCCGGCATCCTCGGCAGGATCAGGATAAAGAGCCTGCGGGTATATGCTTCGGGACAGAACCTTTTCGAGATCACGAAAATGTTCAAGGCATATGATCCCGAGATCATCGGGTTCGGCACCTATCCATTGAGCCGGGCCGTATCATTCGGCCTGCAGCTGGGTTTATAGAGCGTCATTAATGATTAAAAATTTCCAGTATGACAAACAAACATCTGACTATATACGCACTCATTCTTATGACAGGCATGTTCTCCGCCTGCAACAAGCGACTGAATCTTTATCCAGTGGATGCGCTCAGCGAGCCCACTTTTTTCAAGAATGCCAATGACCTGGCGCTGTACTGCAATACGTTCTACCAGGACCTGCCCGTTCAGAACTCTTTCTGGTCCGACAGGTATTCCGACAACGAGCTGGCTCTCGACCATGGGGATGGCCTGCTGGATGGCACCTATGTAGTGCCCGTATCCGGCGGAGGCTGGGATTGGGGCCAGATAAGGAATGTAAATTATTTCCTGCAGCGTTACCAGCGGGCTGCGGCCGATCAGGCTACCCTGAACAAATATGCTGCGGAGGCGCGCTTTTTCAGGGCTTATTATTACTGGCAGAAAGTCATCCGGTTTGGGGACGTTCCCTGGCTGAGCCGGGACCTCACCGATACTTCCGTCTCCCTGCTGTATGCACCCAAGACGCCGCACAAACAGGTGATGGACTCCGTGCTGGCGGACCTGAACTTTGCCGTCGGCAATCTCCCGGACCTGAATGCGGTGGACCCGGGACGTCTGCACAAATATGCCGCCCTGGCCCTGATGTCACGGATATGCCTGTGGGAAGGTACCTATCGCAGATATCATGGGATGGGCGATGATGTCCCGTATTTAAATGCGGCTGTCACGGCTTCCGAGGCGATCATGAGCTCCGGCAACTATGGTATCTGGTCCACCGGCAATCCCAATACCGACTACTACAACCTTTTTATACAAGAAGACCTTACTGGCAACAAGGAGGCCATCCTTCCTAAGCTATATATAAAGAATGTGTTAACGCAGAACCTTACCCGCCAGCTGGGCGAGAGCAGCACGGGATTTACCAAGGATTTTGCCCGCAGCTTTCTTTGCAAGGATGGTCTGCCCACTGCATTGAGTCCCCTGTACAAGGGTGACGACTCCCTGGATGCGGAAGCCGCCAACCGGGACCCCAGATTTTCACAATTGATCGCCACACGGGGGTTTGTGCTGACGAACAACGCGGACGGCACGAAGAATGCCTTTACGCTGCCGCAGATCGGAACGGCCACGGCGCCCACCGGCTACATGATCATCAAGTGCCTGTCTCCTGATCCTGCCCAGTGGAATGCGGATCAATCCACGCTGGACCTGTTCATATTCCGCTATGCCGAAGTGCTGCTGAATGAGGCGGAGGCCAAGGCCGAGCTGGGGGAGTGTACACAGGAGGTTTTGGACAACACCATCAACCTGATCCGGGACAGGGTAGGCATGCCGCATATGGTGATCACCTCTTTACAGAAAGATCCCAACTCAACCTTCCCGACCCTTCCTGTACTGCTGGATGAGATCCGGCGGGAGAGAAGGATCGAGCTGGCGGCGGACGGTTTCCGCTTCAACGACCTCCTGCGATGGAAGGCCGGGGATCTCGTCAATAACCCTGCAACGATATTGGGGATGAAGCTGCTGCCCTCCGTGCGCGCGGAATACCCGCCCAACCAGGTGGCGGGAGTAGTCGTGGATGCCAACAATTATATCCGCATATATACCAATATCGGTTCCCGCACCTGGGATGACAAGATGTATCTTTATCCGATCCCAACCCAGGAGCTGACCTTAAATCCCAATCTGAAACCTCAAAATCCAGGATGGTGAAACATACCTATTTGATATTTAGCTGCATTTACTTAATGCTGGCGCCCGGGGCGAATGCCCAGGATGCGCCAGCTCCATCCGGACCTGTGCCCAATGCCAGGCAGGTCGAATGGTATCACCGGGAGATCATCGCATTTTTCCATTTCGGCATGAATACTTTTACCGGCGTGAATGAAGGAGATGGAACGGCCAGGCCGGAACTTTTCAATCCCACTGCGCTGGATTGCAATCAGTGGACAAGTGTATTGAAGAAGGCCGGCATACCCTGCGCAATTTTGGTGGCCAAGCATGCCGACGGCTTTTGCAACTGGCCTTCTTATTTTACCAACTATTCCGTGAAGAACAGTCCGTGGAAAGGCGGGAAGGGGGATGTCGTAAAAGAGTTTACGGATGCCTGCAGGGCTTCCGGGATAAAGGCCGCGTTATACCTGGGGCCGCATGACAGGCATGATGCGCGGTACGGAACGCCTCTTTATAGCGACTATTATGCCGGCCAGCTGTCGGAGCTGCTGAGGAATTATGGCCCTATATGGGAGATATGGTGGGATGGGGCCGGCGCCGACAAGCTGACCACGCCGATGTATACGCGCTGGGCGGACACGGTCCGGAAGCTGCAGCCCGATTGTGTTATTTTCGGGACAAAGAACTCTTACCAGTTCGCCGACTGCCGCTGGGCAGGCAACGAGTCGGGTAGGGCAGGTGATCCCTGCTGGTCGACCATCGATCCTTTGTCTATCCGGGATGAATCGGAGCATATCAAAGAGCTGAACCACGGGGAGCTCGATGGATCTGCCTATGTGCCGGCTGAAGTGGATGTATCTATTCGTCCCAGCTGGTTTTATCATCCTGAGGAGGACAATAAGGTAAAGACTGTGGCTGAACTGTGGGATCTCTATTTCAATTCCGTGGGACATAACAGCGTATTGCTGTTGAATTTTCCTCCCGACAGGCGGGGATTGATCCCGGAGGTGGATGCGCGGCGGGCGGACAGTCTGCGGCAGCTGATCAGCAGCACTTTCAGGACCAACCTGGCTGCGGGCGCCATCATCCGGACAAAGCACCCACGCGGCGGGAAATATAAGCCTTCCAATATGGTGGATGATCTCGAGGACACTTATTATGCGGCGGCAGATGGAGCCGTTACGGATACGATGACCTTTGATCTGGGATCGCGCAAAACATTCGATGTACTGATGCTGCAGGAAGTCATCGGGCTGGGCCACCGTACCACAGGATGGTCTGTGGACTATTCGGCGGATGGGAAGACCTGGACCCCCATTCCCGAGGCCACTGGAAAACAAACCATCGGGTATAAATGGCTGATCAGATGCAAGCCTGTAACGGCCCGGCATATCCGGTTAAAGATCACTGCGGGCAAGGCATGCCCGGCCATTCATACATTCGGGATATACAAGCAGCCGACGACCTATTGATATTTATTCAGGAAAAATCAGTTTATTGGCCCAACAGCGCTTTCAGCTGGCGGAAGTCGATGTTCTCCCTTACCTGGCGGTCGATATTGCTTGCATCGGCACCGGCAGGATCGTAGCTCCAGCTGACGAGGAATAACAATGGCTTGTCGCTGCCGGTGTTGGTATAGTAGGCGGGGTTGATCCTCACCAGCATGTTCCTGTCAGCGTCCTGGTCTTCGAACCCATGGAAGCTTTCGGCATCCACGGAGACCATGGCGGGCTTATCGAGCTCCGCAGCCGCGCTGTGAGTAGAGAGGGAGTCCATCAGGCGGAGGGTCCTGTCGATGGATGCGGTAGCTTTTTCAATGCTCAAACGCAGATACTCTTCATCGGTGTGGTAATTTTGGGCGAAGAGCCGCAGCCTCACCTGGAGGTCGGCGCCGGAGTAGCTATTGTTGAGCTCCTCGAGGGCTGCTTTTTTCTCAGCGTCCTGGATAGATGCGGAGCGGATGGGGGATTTGAGCTTGATATCCGCGATGATGCTGTTCTTTTTACCCATGAGCTCTGCGCGGGCCTCCTGCAGGTATTCCCTACGGGTGATCGCAATATAAGGGAGCCGGTTGCTATCCGGAGTTATGAGCCAATAGATGGTCCGTGCATGATCCTCCTCTTCAAATTCGAAATAACGGGCATCGCCCTGAACACCGGAAGAAGGCCGGATGCCCGCGAGGTCCTTGCCGTTCACCGTCAGATAGCGCAGGAGAGGGCTGATATCGTTGGACATGATCGTGAGCCGGCCTCTGCTGTCTTCGGACCGGCATTGAATGCCAAACCGTCCGATGGAATATTCGCCGTGCCATACGGGGGTGAAGTCTGTTGCGGAAAAGCAGGAGTCGTGGAGGAAGGAGATCATGGCTTCCGTCTCATTCTGCATTTTGACGAGCTTGCTGTGGGGAACATGGCCATTGACCAGGTCCTGTTCTCTCACCCATTCTTTGGGGGACTTGTCCAGGAGAGGATTGGGGGAGCCGTCGTTGTTGAATGCGACGTTGTCGAGAGACATTTGCGCCTGGGCAAGACAGGGCAGTATAAAGAATAGGGGCAGGTAGAAAAGCTTCATAATTCGTGCGTTTTATAGGGACTGCGATTAAATACCGATCATGACTGCTTTTCAAAAGACATGGAGTATTCATCTATAATCGGTTGTGCCCGACGAACGAATGAATGGATTGGTTTTTGGGGAAGCTTGGATGTAGGGAAAGTCTAAAAGTCTGATTGTAAGGAGGCTTGGATGAAAGACGAAGAGAAGTAGTCTTTACACGAGGATATAGGGACAAAGATAATAGCCGGATGCTGTATTTGCAAGGGTTTTGTCAAAAATTATAACCTATTGATTATGCGTAAATTCTCCTTTATCTTGTGCTGTAATTATCGGCTGCTATGAGATGGACCTTACCAGCATTGCTCATTTTTGTCTTTCATCCGGTGCATTCGCAGGGCCTTGTCACGGCGGGATTTACCGCCGTGGATCATGTCTGTCTGGGCACACCTGTGACTATTCAGAATACTACCGTGGGCGGCTCCAACTATTATTGGAGCTTTTGCGCTGCCGACTTCAACTCGACGCCGGAGGCCGTCAATATCGGTAATCCCGGAGGGCTGCTGGTTTCACCCGTCTTTGGCTGCTATACGCAGGATGTCGATAAGAATTTCTATGGCCTGGTGACGAACTATACATACGGGCATCTGGTCCGGCTGAGCTTTGGCAACAGTCTGCTGAACAGCCCGACGGCGGAAGATCTCGGAACCTTTAGCGATGCGCTTCCTACGCAATGCGAAGGCCTGCAGGTGTTGCGTGTCAATGGGAACTGGACAGCGCTGATCGTAGGAGGCGGGGGCTTTGGGCCTAACTCCAGTCCGCGGATCGTAAAGGTGGATTTTGGCAGCTCGCTTGCCAATCCTTCGCCGGTGGCTACCAACTGGGGCCCGGTGGGCGGGCTTAATCTTCCGCACGACCTGTTTGTGACAAAGGAGGGGGCCAATTACTATGGGTTTTCCATCAATGTCAACGACAATACGATCACAAGGCTGAACTTCGGGCCGGATTTTACCAATCCGCCTACGGGGGTCAACCTGGGGAATATCGGGGGAATCAATTATCCAGCCGGTCTGACGTTTGTTAACTACCAGCAAAACTGGTATGCCCTTATTGCCAACAGGGTGACGAATTCGCTGACCCGTCTGAGCTTTGGGACATCGCTGCTGAATCCCCCCGTGGGAGTGAATATCGGCAATCCCGGAGGAACGCTGGCTTATCCCCGGGATGTTTCTTTGTTTACGACCTGTGACGGCGTTTATGGGTTTGTCGTCAATGAGACGAGCAATGACCTGGTGAAGCTGAATTTCGGAGGGGATGTTACGGCGCCTCCTGTAGCGACCAATCTGGGCAATACGGGCAATCTCAGCTTCCCTCATTCCATATCCGATTTTTTCCGGGTGGGAAATGATATCTACGCCTTTATTCCCAATGTCTACAACAATACGCTGACGCGTATCCGATTTGCCGGCTGCCAGGACATTCCGGGGACGGATATCAGGGACCCTGCTCCCATAACCTACCCGCGGCCGGGGCTTTATAATATCAATCTGCTGGTGGACCTGGGTCTGCCGACTCAAACTTCCTTTTGCAGGCAGGTGCGGATAGATACGCTGCCCCAGGGAGCTTTTCAGGGGGATACCGTCTGTTATGGCGTCAGCCCGGCCCTTCTTTTCCAGGCATCCGATGGGGCCGCCCCTTTCTCCATAGACTATGATGACGGCAGCGGCCTGTATACACAGGGCAATCTGGATGGTCATTCGGCGGTGCCGCTGCCTTATCCGCTGACGGCGCCCGGCGCTACGACTTTTAAGCTCCACAGGATCACGGATGCCAACGGCTGTTCGGCAGCGCCCGATGTTTCTTCAAAAGTGCTGATCGAGCCGCTGCCGCAGGGTGGTATATCAGGGAATACGGCGTGCAGCGCGGATTCCACGGTGATCCGGTTTACGGCGGGCGAAGGAATTGCGCCATTCCAGGTCCAGTTCACTGACGGAACAAACACTTATACAAAGACGTTAGATAGCTCGGCGTCTGTCAGACTGCCTCCTTTATCGGCCCAGGCGAGCTTCTCGTTACAGGCCATTACGGATTCTACGGGATGTGCGCGGACGTCGGGATTTACTTCTCCTGCGGTGGCGCTGCACCTGTATGCGTCTCCTGTCGTGCAGTTCTCTTCGCTGGCGGGAGTGTGTCTCGATAAGGATGTTTTCCCCATCGATGCGGCATCGGAAGTGTCGGGCGCATCGGGCGCCGGTGTGTACAGTGGGGACGGTATAGATGGCCAGGGTAATTTTCTGGCCGCCCGTGCGGGGGCAGGGACGCATATGCTGTCCTATACCTATACAACGAGTGATGGATGTACGGCTGTTGACAGCACTCCCATTGTCGTGTATCCGCTGCCTCCCTCGCAGCAGGCCATAACCATCGATGACTGTGGAGGAATACCTATCCGGCTGCCTGTGACTGGCTCATCTGCCTATACCTACGAGTGGAAGCCCGCCGCCGGATTGGATGATCCTACGCTGCCTGCTCCCATGGCCACGGTGGAGGGCGCCACCACTTTTATCGGCCGTGTGACGGACGGCAATGGCTGTTCCGTCTATGATACGGTGACGGTCGATGTCCCTATGAGCAGCACAAAGGCAATGGTCTTGCCGAACAGCTTTACCCCTAATGGAGATGGGCATAATGATTGCTTTGGCATACAGCGCTGGGGGCACATGGAGCTGCAGCAATTTTCCGTGTACAACAGATGGGGCGCCCGGGTGTTCAATACCAAGAATCCTGCTGAATGCTGGGATGGCACATACAAGGGGCAGATGCAACCTACGGGCGGATATGTCTATGTCATTCAGGCCAAAACAGTCTGTGGCTTTGTGACGCGCACCGGAACGGTGATGCTGATCCGTTAAGCCTCTCTACCCGCTATTGTGATATTTTTTATGCATGCAACACTTACGGCTTTGTCGTTGTCAACCTCCGGGAGTGAAAAAATGACCGGCGGCGGGGGCACGCTGGACAAAATGGTTAAATTGACATAAAATCACGATCGAGATGATACAGCTTGGTGTACTATTGACGAAATACCACCGCCTGTTGAGTATTGCGGCAATACTGGATGTTTTCGAGACTGTCAACAGCTTTTCTGTGGAGGAGGGTGGGGAGCCTTCATTTAAGATCCATGTATTGAATGCCGGTGAAGAGCATAAGGGATTTTATAGTGGATATCCGTTGGAGGAATTGAATGATCGGATCTGTTTTGAACTGATCCTGATACCGGCCTTTTGCACTAACGATATGAAGAAAGCTATCCGGGACAATGAGGCGTTCATAGGATGGCTCTGTGACATGCGTCACCGCGGAGCAGCCATTGCCAGCGTCTGTACGGGCGCCTTTTTACTGGCGGCTACGGGATTATTGAATGACAGGACGGCTACTACCCATGTGGATGCAACGGGGACTTTCGCCACCACATTCCCCTCGGTGAGATTGCAGGCAGATGCCGTGGTGACACAGGACCAGGATATCTATACCAGCGGCGGTTCCACCAACAGCTTCCACCTGCTGCTGCTGCTGATCGAAAATTATTGCGGGCGGGAGATGGCTATCCGGACGGCGAAGTATTTTGCCATCGACATGGACAGGGAACAGCAGGCCCATTTTGCCACGTTCAAGCCTGTGCCTTCGCGGCAGGATGAGCTGGTGTCCGAGCTGCAGGAGCGAATCCGCAGGGACTATGCGCAGGTGAGCACCATCGAGGAGCTGATCAATGACCTTCCTTCCAGCCGCCGTAACCTGGCGCGCCGGTTCAAGCATGCTACGGGGATCACCTTTATCGAATATTTACAACGGACGAGGATCGAGGCTGCCAAGCGGGTGCTGGAGCAGTCGTCGGGCGGGGTATTGGAATCCATGATCGCCTCGGGCTACAATGATGAAAAGACCTTCCGTCAGCTGTTCAAAAAGACGGTGGGTATGACGCCCAGCAGCTACCGCGACAAGTACCATGTGCGGCTGCAGCACTCCCGCGTATAGGGTCGTCAGCGTTTATTCCTGTATTGAAGCGGGGATTGTCCCATCAGCTTGGCAAACATCCTGGAGAAATAATAGGGGTCTTCGATACCCAGCTTGTCGGCTATCTCTTTTATCCGGAGCTCGGTATACAGCAGGTATTGGCAGGCCTTCTGGATCTTGAGATGGTTGAAGTATTCGATGGGAGCAAAGCCTGTCTTTTTCCGGAAAAGGGCCGAATAGTGCGAGGCGGAGAAGTTTACGGACCGGGCGATGTCCTCCAGGGTCAGCAGCTGCGAAATATTTTCCTGCATATAATTGATGGACAGCTCCACTGCATCGTCCGGCTGCTTGTTGCCGGAGAGATGGAACTTGTCGGCATAAATAAAGGAAGAGATATAATGATAGAGGCAGACATTGGCATAACAGATATTGTCGTTGCTGTAGCCTCTTTCGAGACAGGTATACATATCTTCGAAGAGCTCGATGCGGCGGGGCTGGAATTCCACGACGCCCTGGTGATCGTCGATCTTGCGGAGCAGCGTGCTCACGAGCTCGCCTGAGAGAGAGCCTTTGAAGTGAACCCAGTAAATAGTCCAGGAATGTTCTTCGCTGGCTGCATAGCTATGCTGCTCGCCCGCCGGGATGATAATGAACGATCCGGGGTTCAGCTGATATTTTTTCTTCATTATCTGAGCGCTGCCATTGCCTTCCACACAATAAATAAGTATATGCTGATCGCTGCCGTGTACTCTTTGACGGTAGTGGTGCTGGGCTTTCGGGTAGTATCCGATGTCGGTGATGTAGAGTTTTTCCACCAGCGGATTGTTGACGCATAGATCTGAAATTATCTTACGGGGAAGGACAATCGAAAGCTGACCGGCGAAGCCTTCTTTTTTTCGGAGTACGCGATGAAGTGACATGGCAAGTTGGGAGATGATAATAAAATTGTCCAGCAATTTAATAAAAAACTCCATCTTGTCACCCGCCTGTTCGGATTAAAATTGTACCCTCAAATAAATGATCAACGAAAAACTTGCCAGCGCATGAAACAAAAACTGCTGCTTATAATCCTTTTTGCCTGTACGTTAAACATAGCTGCCATAGCGCAGTCCGTGCAGGTTTCCGGGCGCGTCGTCACTTCGGCCAACGTGCCGCTGCCGGGTACGAATATTGCCGTCAAGGGTTCTTCCCAGGGCGCCATCAGTGATGACGATGGGAAATTTTCCCTGGCTGTGCCCGCGAATGCAACGCTCGTCATTTCACATGTAGGCTTCACTACCAGGACGGTGGCGGTG
>Ga0207694_10003704_pt1 | contig 12103 bp, 9 predicted proteins | sample KBSC34metaG_FD_184353 | JGI IMG/M metagenome (GOLD analysis project Ga0207694, IMG submission 184353) | Corn rhizosphere microbial communities from Kellogg Biological Station, Michigan, USA - KBS C3-4 metaG (SPAdes) (version 2) | ecosystem: Host-associated > Plants > Roots > Rhizosphere > Soil...
GGCGGCGCCGGAGCGGGTAGTGGCGGCGCGGGCGGCGGCAGCGGCGGCAGCGGTGGAGTGGCAGGTGGCGGCGGAGCGGGCGGCGCGGGGGCGGGCGGCGCTGGCGGCGGCTCGTCGTGCGCGGGCGCGACGAGCGGGGCGACCTGCGACTCTGAAGGCGCAACCTGCGGCGGGCCCTGCACCGACATCTGTCAGTTCTGCAACCTGCTCAGGTGCACCGGCGGTCACTGGCAAGCGATGGAAGCCTTCCCCGCGCCCTGTTTCACCTGCGGGGACGGCAAGTGCCAGACGATGAACCAGTACTGCCGGACCACCGAGGGCGGGCCAAGCGGGAGTACGCCTGGTCATTCGTGCATCGCCATTCCGACGGAGTGCCTGTCGACGCGCACCTGCGCCTGCTTCGCGCAGAACGCCGTGCCCGGAACCTGCACCATGGGCAGCAACGGCGAGCTGATGACGTTGGTGCAGGTCCCCTAGGCGGGGAGGGTGGCGGATGCTGGCGCCCGTTCCGTCGGGGCGCTGGCTCGGGCGTCGGCGGCGATGCCGCGGCGACGAGCGACCCACGCCGGAACGATGACGAAGACCACCCCGAGCAGCGCGGCCAGCTCGGAGCCCAGCAGGTCCCCGCCACGCGGACCGATGCTTCGGACCCGGCCGAAGATGTTGATCAGGATCTCCGTCCACAAGGTGGCGAGGCCCGGTCCCAGGAACGCCGTGTGGGCCCAGAATCGATGCGTCCGGATGGACCAGGTGCGCTTCCTGGCAGAGACGACGACCATGATCATCGGGGGCAGGAAGAACAGGGGCTGGGTCAAAAGAAAGCGGCGCATGGGCTCGTTGCCGTGGCTGACGAACGCGATCACGAACCCTGCCAGGATGCCCGCCACACCGATGGTGAACAGGATCCGCCCCACCCACGCGTGAATGCGCAGGGGATCGCCGGCCCGGATCCCGCCGGCGGCCGGGCGGGTGCCCGCCGCCCGAGCGACCAGCGCCTTCTGCAACATCGTTCCGACGACCCACACGACGGCCATGCCCAGGTGAACGAGCAGCAGCCAGGGATTGGGCTGGGCCTTGAGGGCGATGACGTTCCCCACGTGATTCTGGTGCAGCGCCAGGTCCGCGGCCGTTCCCACCGGGCGGTAGGCGTGATGGCGGACGAAGTTGATCCAGACGCGGACCAGATTGGCGAGCTGGAGCGCGAGCATCGGCCGCCACACCCAGCGATAGATCGGATCGGGCGCTTCATCACGAAGCGCGCCATCTAGATCGGCCCGGAGCGCCGGCCCCGGCGCGCGATCGGTCGACATGGCGAACACAGTAGCGCCGGTTGAAACACTCGTCTTCGCAAAACCCCGGGCGATCTCCAGCCGTCGGCGTTTTCAATCCTCGGGCAGGCGTGTACCATCGACGCCACGAAGAGCGCCGCTCCACGGCCATTGGCTTTTCGTCTGGTGTCGTCGTGGTGTCGTGTCTCTTCGCCACCTACTCGAAGGAGGTTGGACATGGAGATGGAAGCAGGGGCAACGAAGCGCGAGGGCCTGAGCATCGGCGAGCTGGTGCAGGTCGTGGACCAGCTGAACGCCGGGCAGCAGGCGGCAGCTCCCGAGCTGGACGTCGACAGGACCGCGTTCCACGCGTGGGTCCGCGAGGAGGACCGACGCGGCAGAGACTTCGCGCTCTGCTGGTGAGCCGAGGCGGCGAGGGGCCTCCACCCCCGATCAAAAGGGTGGAGTCCCTCCGCTGGCGGAAGATTCGACGGGACGAATGGACGGGAGACGAGCGATGCTGACATCCGAAGAAGCCCCGCAACGGCCGTATTTTCTCGCGCTCGATCGGGTTCTGGGCTCCGTCCCGCAGGCCGACCTTGCGCCCCTGGTCAGCGAGGACGCCCGCCGCCGGATCGCGAGGCTGGCAGGCGAGCTGGGAATCCCGGTGCAAACAGCCTGCTACGAGTGCCGGCTGGCCGCCAACGATGATCGGGTCGATCTGGCCGCCTGCCTTTTTCCCCCCGACTCACCCGCGCCCACCGACCTCGGTCAGAGCACTGCCTTCTCGGCGCTGCGGGGGACGTTCGCGAACAATGCCGACTGGACCCGCACCCTCGAGCTGCTCGAAGCGTGGTCCGCGCCGGGGTCCTCTCTGCGCGGCCGGATCCCGTTCATCTGGATTGCCTTCGACATCGATCGCGAGCTGTCGCGCTTGCCCAGTCCGTGCGTCGGGCTGTGCATCGATCCGGCGTTCTTCGCGCGCCGCCTCGACTCACCCCATCAGGTAGCCGAGGACATCTCCACGCTCGAGACGTTGGCGGACTCCTTCAACCGATTCTTTGCGGGCGCCGGGCTGACGGACACGACGAAGGCGTTGCTTCGCGCCTGCCTCGAAGAGCCCGGCCTCGAGGCGAAGCACCTGTCTTACATGCTCGGGCGCGCCTCGGCCCCGTTCAAGCTGGACGTTCGGCTGGACGTCGACCGCGTGGCCGACTACCTGCAGCGGATCGGATGGCCGGGACCCGCGCGAAAGGTGGCGGCCTCCTTGCGCGAGCTCGCGCCTTCGGCCGGAAAGATCCAGCTGAACCTGGTCCTGCAGCCGCAGCTCACCCAGCCCCTGGAGGTCGAGTTCTTCACGATGACCGCGGAGGCGCCGGCCGTCGAACGGAAGCTGTTCCTGGAGACGCTCGTCGCGAAGGGGCTGTGCAGTCCAGATAAAGCCGACGTGCTGTGGAGGTTGGTCGAGGAGCCCGTCGGTGATGCCGGCGGACAGGCGGTGGCCCGTGGCTGGTACGTCAAGGTCCGGTTCATCGACGATGTCCCCACTGAGGCGAAGGCGTACCTGGGCCTGATGCCGCGGCCGGGGCGGTCGTCGAGCGGAGGCGCACCATGACCGCGGCCTCCGGAGCCGATGGCGGGGCGGCCATCACCGCGGGGGACTTCGAGGCGCGGCTGATCGGATGGTTCCAGCACGACGCCCCGATGACCCAGCATCGGTTCCTTCGCCGCCTGCGCAGCGAACGCTCGAACCTGCAGCACCTCTGGACGCTCCTCGCCAACTTTCAGATCTCGATCTCGCGACACTTCGCGCGTCATCTGGCCGTGGTCGCGGGGCGGGTGGACGACGAGCGGGTTCGCTGCATCCTGGCGCAACAGCTTTACGACGAGATGGGCAAGGGCGCCTTCGAGGCGGCGCACATCAACTTGTTCGCCAAGATGATGGCGCAGCTGGAGCCCTGGCGCCCCAACCCGGGGGGCGATCGCCTGCTGGCGCCGGGAAGGCGAATCGTCCCCGCGCTGGCGGCCACCTACGGCGCGTCTGACGTCAACGAGGCGCTGGGCGCCATCGCGGTCGGCGAAGTGGTGGCCGAGCAGCTCGATCTGTTCCTCGCCGAGGAGTTCCAGCGGCAGGAGGAGATCGATCCCGCCGACCTGGAGTGGCTGACCCTTCACGCCGAGCTGGAGGTCGAGCACGCGAGCAGCTCGGTCACCCTGGCGCGTCTGATCCCGGCCTCCGGTCGCGCGGCCGCGCTGCGCGGCGCCCACAGCCTCTACGATCTCGGCAGCGCCTTCCTCGACGAGGTCCACGACCTCTGCTACGGCGGTTCGCCGGGATGAAGCGGGTCGACGTCGTCATGGGTCCCGGTGGAACGCAGGCGGGCAGGGTGCGCTGGTGAGCGGTGAGCGCGCCACCGTCGGACGCGCCGACAGCGTCTTTGCCGGCTCCGTTCCCAAGCTGTACGAGACGCTCATGGTGCCGATGATCTTCCAGCCCTACGCGGAGGAGCTGAAGGAGCGGGTCGCGGCCACCAACGCTCGCCGCATCCTCGAGCTCGCGGCGGGGACCGGCGTGGTGACGCGCGCGCTGGCGACCATCGAGAACGAAGCCCTCTCCATCGTGGCCACGGATCTCAACCAGGCGATGCTGGACCAGGCGATGGCGGTGGGGACCGCTCGCCCTGTCACGTGGCGGCAAGCGGACGCGATGGCGCTGCCCTTTGCCGGCGGTGAGTTCGACGCGGTGGTGTGCCAGTTCGGGGCGATGTTCTTTCCGGACAAGCCGAAGGCCTTCGCCGAAGCGCGGCGGGTGCTGAGGCCGGGCGGCGTCTTCATCTTCAACGTGTGGGACCGGATCGCCGAGAACGAGTTCGCGGACACGGTGACGACGGCGCTGGAGGGCGTTTTTCCCGGGGATCCGCCGCGGTTCATGGCGCGCACGCCTCACGGGTACCACGACCCCGAGCTGATCGCTCGAGATCTGACGGCCGGTGGCTTCGCCAGGCCGCCGCGGATCACCACGGTCGCGGCACGGAGCCGGGCCGCCTCGGCCCGCGAGGCGGCGATGGCGTTCTGTCAGGGCACGCCCACGCGCAACGAGATCGAGGCCCGTGACGCTTCCCGCCTGGGCGAAGCCACCGCAGCAGCCGCCGCCGCGATCGAGCGAAGGTTCGGGACGCAGGCGGTGGAGGGAAAGATCCAGGCGCTGGTCGTCGTCGTCGAGAGCTGAGAACCGCGCGGCGGCGATCCCGGAGGGATCGCGCCTGTCGGGGCGATCGCGTGCAGGCGAGCGAAGGCCGGTGATCAGCCTCGGCATTTGTGCAAATATGTAGTACCAATTTGCCGCTTCGCGCCAGCTCGGCCCTTTCCGAAGGAGATTGCCATGAGCCTCCGATCCCCGATCGTGAGAGGTCTTGCGAGCACCGCCCCGCTGCTGGTCGCCCTGGCCGGCTGCACCTCGAATTCGGCGACTGGACAGGGTTCGCTCGGCGGTGCGGGGGTGGGGGGGATGGCCGGGGCGAATGCGTCGGGTGGAAACGCCGGGCTGGCCGGTGCGGGCGGCGGTAGCGCGCACGGGGGTGCTGCCGGCACACCGGGAAGCGGTGGTGGGGCCGAGGGTGGTGGCCCGGGCGGAGGCAACCCGGCGCCAGGCACGGGAGGCGGCGGAGCGCCGGGCAACGCCGGCGGGGCACCGGGAATCGGCGGCGGACCGTCGGGGACCGGCGGGACGGGAGTCGGCGGCGGCCTCGCGGGTGCAGGCGGCGGCGCCGGCGGCGCGTCGAGTGGACAGGGCGGCTCCCCCGGCACGGCAGGAGCAGCGGGTGGCGCGGGCGGGCCGCCGGGCGGCGTCGACTGGGAACCGTGGCCTGCCGTCCCGGCGGTGGCGGCCGATGTCTGTCAGGTGGCGCTGTTCCACGGCGGCGACGCGCTGTCGCCACCGGTGCCGGCCGACATCGAGATCCGAGGATTCGATCCCGCGACCGGCATCATGAAGTCCCAGTTCGCACCGTTCGGTAACGACCCGGCCGCGCTGTCTTACACCGTCTTTACCCCCCTGGGCTCGACCGTCGGGGGCTGCGTCGTGTCCGTGTCCCCTTACGGCTGCACCGAGTGGGTCCGCGACACGCACGGCAACGTGACCGTCATCGACAGTCCCGAGTACGACGCTCGGAACTTCTCGCTGTCGCTGCTGGACGCGTCGCGGTTCGGCATACGCGCGCATGGCTTGGTGCAGCGGCGGTACACCGTCACCTACGACGCTGCCGGCACGCTGGCCTCGGCGCGTAACGCCAGATGCTGCGGCGACCCGGCCCTGACCTTCACCGAGGACGCCCAGCATCGTTGCAGCGATGTGCGATGGGAGATCGTCGACGATCACGGCGGCGCACCTCTGGGAACGATCGAGCTCGAACACTGGACGTGGGAAGGAAACAGGCTGATGTCCCGCGTGACCACCAGCGGCGCCGATCCAGGTCAGGTCTCGAGCGTGGTGACCTATACCTATGACGCGGACGGGACCCTGGCCTCCACCGTGGTGGACGGCTTCGCGAGCCTGGCGCAGGCCAGCGCGATGACGAAGGGCCCGGACGGGATCGTGGACTACCTGGTGCGGACGGTCGCGCTCGCCGACGGTAGCCGGTGGGTCGAGTCGTTCGACTTCCACTACTACCAACCGGACGCGAACGTGGTTCGCGCCGGCCAGTTGACCCCGGCGGGGCGGAAGCGCTGGAACTTCTCGCCCGGCTGCCGCGACGTGCACCCCGCGCGCCGCACCAGCACCAGCTGTCAGTTCGAGCCGCTCTCGAATCAGCTGGGAGTTCACTGGGAGGATCCGTACACCACGCCGATCCGGTGAACGGGGCTGGCTCCCCGCGGACCATCCACCGGGGTGATCGTCACCTGGCTCCCACTGAGCCTGCAGGCGCTGCACACACGGTGCTAACGTCTCCGCATGCCGTCGGCCGACGAAGTGCGCCGGAGACGAAGATGGGCGTGGCTGCTGCTGGCCGTCTTCTCCGCGGCTGGCGTGGTCGGAGCATGCGGCGGCGGGACCGGGTCGCCGGGGGCAGGCGGGTCGACTGCCGGGGGCGGTGGCGCGGGGGCGACAGCGGGGACTGGCGGCGGCGCCGTCCCGGCGTTGACGCTGCTGGTGGATCAGGATCAAAGCGCCAACAACACTGATTCGACGTTCGGGCCGTCGTATTCGGATGCCCTCTTCGGGGTCGATCTCACCGTCGATCACGTCTCGTACGAGACCGCGGTGGTCCCGCCGGCGGGGGGCTCACCGCCCCTCGCGTTTGCCCAGCTCGCGCGCTACACGGCCTTGCTCTGGTACACCGCCGACGCCACCGCCCAGCTGTTCTCGTCCAGCGAGGAGACCGCCGTCGAGCGGTGGCTCGGTCTTGGACACAAGACGCTGCTCATGTTCTCTGAGAACCTGCTCTCCGATATCGGTTCCGGCGGGACCTGGACGGCGCCTGGCGACAGCACGTTCCTGACCGAGTACCTGGGAGCCGCCGGATGGGCCGCGGATGCTGACGTCGATGTCGCCGGAAGCGGCGCGGTCTCCTTGAGCGGCAGGCTATACACGGTGGACGGCGCCCCGGGGACCCCGCTTGCCGGCATGCACTTCGAGGTCTATCGCAACACGCCCCTCGAAAGCACGGCGGACCTCGTGAACCCGGGGGCAGACAGTGTCGTCCTGGCGACGGTGGACGCGGATCCCGCCGGCACGGGAAGCAACGCCCCGACCCCGATCATCGTCGCTCATCTCGTCGGTACTTCGACGGTCGTCTACATTGGCCTGCCCGTCGAGAACATCGACGGAGCGCCGGGGAACACCAGCGACCAGCTGGTGCACGGACTGCTGCAGTTCGCCGGCCTGGCGAACTAGGGCCTGGTTCGGGGAGCTAGTCGGCCGGCAGGATCGACCACTGCTGCCAGGGGCTGCCCGACCAAGCCCACTGCTGGACGATGGTGCCGTCAGCCGTCGATCCGTTGCTCACGTCCAGCGACGCCCCCGGTTGCGAGCCAGGGCTGAACTTGAAGTAGCCGTCACCCGTGGGCGTGAACGACCACTGCTGGTTCGCGCCACCGTCCGGGGCGTACTGGATGAGCTGGGCACCGTTGCCTGTCCAACCGCCGTTGATGTCCAGCAGCTTGCCGCTGTTGACGTTCTGGAAGTTGTACTTCCCCGGCGAGACCTGGGTGATGCGCCACTTCTGGTTGGGGCCGCCGTGGAAGCCGAACTGAATCAGCTGGGCGTAGTTGCCCGTGCTGGCGCCGGACACGTCCAGGCACTTGCCGCTGTTGCGAGAGCAGACCTTGTAGTTCGTGCTCGGGTCGAAGTTGCGCCAGACCGTGACGATGTGGTTGTAGCCCGCGCACGCCTTGTAGCCATCCTTGTTGTTCGGGGCGTCGGCGGGCGTGCAGCTGTTGGCGCAGTATCCGCCCTGGGCCGCGAACGGGTTCACGTAGGGCGCGCCGGCCTGGTTCGCCCCCAGGCGGCCGGGGACGACGCCCTGATCGAAGTCCTTGCCGTTGCAGTAGTAGGCGGTGGGGGGATTGTGGAAGATGTTGCCGAAGAACGACCCCTCCTGATACGGGTACGACGTGCTCTGTCCCCAGCCCACCGCGGGGCTGTCACTGTCCAGCCACAGCGAGATGTGCTGGCCCGTCGTGTTGACGTGAGCAAGCACGCAAGCCGTGATCAGCTCCTGGCAGCTGCTGTCGCAGGTGCCGGTCTCCCACTGGCTGGCCATGCCGATCTCGCCCGTGAAGGAGTAGGAGTTTCCGTACTTGTCCTTCTTCGCGATGGTGCGATTCGCGGGGAGCGCACAGCGGACGATGTAGCCGAAGGTCTGGCGGCCCGCCGCTGTCGACATCAAATCGACGCCGTCGTCCAGGCCGTTGCGGGCCGACAGGCCGTTGAACGAGTTGAGGCCGTTGAGGGAGTTGAGGCCGTTGAGGGAGTTGAGGCCGTTGAGGGAGTTGAGGCCGTTGAGGGAGTTCAGGCCGTTGATCGAGTTGAGCCCGTTCAAGCTGGAGAGAGCCGGGGCCTCATCGGTGCCGACCGTATCGGCGCCGGACCCGGGGGTCTCGCAGCCCAAGGCGAACAGGGGAGCGATGGATACCGCGATCATGAACGGTCGCTGGAACGAAAGGCTTCGCATTTCTCTGTGTCCTCGGAAAAGAGGCACTGCAGAGAATGGGCCAATGGTTTTTGTAAATTAAGTTACAGTTCCCATGGTGATAGATGCGCTCCTGCCAGGCGCTGTTGCGGGTCGACGTTCATCTGTTGCTGTTCACGCAACGTCGCGTCATCGGGAGAGGTGCCGATACGCGTGGCCTCCACCCCCGGAAGGCCCGCCGTGCGATGGCCAGTCGCGGTTCATTTGACCACGATGGTGGCGGTCGTGAACGTGATGTTGCCGGTTCCCCCGTTGCCCACCTCGACCAAGATCTTGGCTTCCTCCATCTTGCCGAGCTGCAGCCCCATGTTGGCCCAGGCCGCGAAGTGCTGAGAGATGGAGATGTGGCCGCAGGATCGTGGCGTCTGCCGGACGCTGTAGAACTGATCGAACGTATCGAGGGTGCCGAAGACGGATGGTTGATTGACCTGCGTGTGCGTGAGCACGTCGTAGTCTCCTCCGTCGATGGTGATGGTGCCGACCTTGGTCCCGGGGACCGGCCGTGACCCGAACCAATCCTCGACGATGTAGTACTCGTGCAGCGGGTCTTCCGACCACCCGTAGATCCCGATGAAGTTGTACCCGATGCCGCTGCCGCTCTTCGTCTCGGCGAAGTCCGACGAGATCGTCCCCAGCTGCCCGTACGTCTTCGTGGCGTCCCAGGTCAGCCCGATGCGCGCCAGGAAGTCACCGGGGTTGTTCCAGGTCGCGCTGAACTTCGCGTCCACCCCGGCCACCGTCATCGAACCGGTGCCGACTCCGTTCGACCAGATCTGGTACGAGTATCCGTTGCCGGCGCTCCCCACGCTGTTCGACGAGTAGGTGGTGCCGCCGCTCCAGGGCGTCCCGGCCGGGCAGGTGGCCGGCGTTCCGCCGGAGCCGCTCGTTCCGCCGGAGCCGCTGGAGCCGCCGGTCATGCCGGAGCTGCCGCCGGAGCGGGCGCCGCCCGAGCCTCCCTGGCCCGTCCCCCCGGAGCCGGTGGTGCCCCCGGTGCCGGTCACGCCACCCGAGGCGGCGCCGCCGGTGGCGGTCACGCCGCCTGAGCCCTTGCCGCCGCTGCCGGTCATGCCACCCGAGCCGGCGCCGCCCGTGCTGGTCACCCCGCCTGAGCCCATGCCACCACTGCCGGTCATGCCGCCCGAGCCGGCACCGCCGGTGGCGGTCACGCCGCCTGAGCCCTTGCCGCCGCTGCCGGTCATGCCGCCCGAGCTGGCGCCGCCCGTGCTGGTCACGCTCCCCGAGCCCGCGCCCCCCGAGCCTCCGTCCTGACGACTGCCGCCCGAACCGGCCGCCGTTCCGTCGCGGCCTCCGGTTCCGGTGGAGCCGCCAGTCCCCTCACCAGGCCTGGAGCTCATCGGGTCCGAGCACCCGTTCGTTCCGGAGATCACGCACAGCAGCACGGCTGCCAGAAAAGAACCTCGGTGACCGCGGGGGGAGCGCATGTGTTCCCCGACCCATACCCGGCAGGCCAGGCGGCTGTCTTCGCATCCTGTGCGCGCCCCAGATCCCCGGCGCGCGGCGATTCAAAGGGCGCTCAGAAAGCCGGGAGGCCGACCTTGGTGTTCTTGATGTCCGTGTAGGCCGCTTCGATGCCGGCCATCGAGGTGACCGAGGACGCGTTGCTGGCCGGATTGTCGGTGATGCTGTTCGTGCCCGTGTGGTTCTGCGCCACGTTCGTGGGCGCGTTGACCATGGCGTTGTGGGCCACCGTGTAACCGCTGGTCTGTTCGTCGAGATAGAGGCCGTTGTCCGCGTAGTCTGACCACACGCTCGACTGATAGTCGTGGATGTAGTTGTACTCCATCTGCGAAGCCGGCTGCTGGTTGGAGAGGGTGTAGATCGCCGCCCCGTCCGCCAGGATCTGGGTCACGTGATGGATGTTGTTGTAGTTGATGTGATTGTTGCTCATCGCGTTCACCGTGCTGGTCCAGCCGTAGCCGACGGAGATGCCGGTGTAGTTGGTGTACGCGATCTCGTTGTGCTCGATGTCGAGCTGATTGGGATAGCCGGCGGCGATGCCCGTGCCGCCCTGGAACTCGGTTGTCACGTTGTAGATGTAGTTGTCCTTGATGGTGTCGTTCGTGCAGATCTCGGCCTTGTCGCTCGGGTTGTAGGGGACGTGGTACTCCGTCGTCTCGCTGGCGACGAACTTTCCGATCGAGATCCCGTTGCCGGCGACATCGGTGATCACGTTGCCGATGATCATGTCGTCGTGCGTCCCCGAGACGAGATCCAGGGCGGTGGCGCCCATCTGCGTGAAGACGTTCCGTTCGAAGTGGACGTGATTGGCGTTGGTCACGCTGACGCCAGCCGGGGGATGCCCGATGGTCTGCTTGTTGTCGGTGGTCGCCGTCAGGTTGTACTGGCCGGCCTGCGCGTCGAGGAACCCGGACTGGCTGGGGCGCATGTACGTCGAATGGGCGAAGACGATGCCCTGGAACCAGAGGTAGCCGGCCTGGCTCGTCGTGCTGGTGCCGGCGATGGACATCACCGTCTCCACCATGGGCGCGACCACCGTCGCCTTGGTCATGTCCTCCCCGGTCCGCGGCTTGTAGGACAGCGTGCCGGTGCCCTCGTCCAGGTACCACTCGCCGGGCTGGTCCAGGAGCTCGAGCGCGTTCTCGAAGTAGTAGCAGTGCTTGGTGAAGCCGGTGAACTGGCCTCCCAGATGGGGAAACGGCCGCGGGAAGAGGATGGTGCTCTCCGGGCTCTGGATCTTGATGGTGGCCGTGCTGCCCGACGTCGTGAACGAGGCGAGGCGGACCGTGCTGTCCCCCCATCCGGTCATGATGTGCATCTCGACCTTCGTCAGGTTGTTCCAGTTCGAGATCTCCGAGCTGGCGATCTGGATGTTTTGCGCGGTGTCGTCGGCGCCGGTCAGCCGGTTGAACGCGAAGGCGCCGTTCGTGCCCAGGTTGGGGGCGCGGGCGCGGATCGCCTTCACGCCGTTGACGTACAGCTGCCTGAACGGCGTGGTCACGCCGCTCGCCGTGTAGATGCCGCTCCCCGAGCTGGAGGCCGTCCACCCGGTGATGGGCTGCCCGCCCGTGATGATCGGTTGCTCGCCCGGATAGGCGAGGTACTTGACGTAGAAACCGTTCTGTCCCGAGTCGGCGTTGGAGAACGCCAGCGTCTTCGTCTGCGGATAGGTGCCTGCCCGCAGGTACACCGTGATGTCGGCCGACATGCCGGCGGTCATGCTTCGCACCAGATCTCGCGCCTTCGCCACCGTTCGCAGCGGCTGCGCCAGCGTGCCCGGATTCGAGTCGTCGCCGTCGGGCGCCACGTAGAGCGCCCCGGTCACGCCAACGGCGCCACCAGCTCCGCCCGAGCCGTGGCTCCCCCCGGTGGCGGTCGCCCCGCCCGCGCTGGACCCGCCGCTGCCGATGCTGCCCCCGGAGGATGTCGTGGTGCCGCCGCTTCCCCGCCCCCCGGCGCCGCCGGTCGCGGACGTGCCGCCGGTCGCCGAGGTGCCGCCGCTCGCGTGGGCGCCGCCCGTGGCCGACGTGCCCCCCGTCGCAGCCGGCCCGCCCCCCGTACCAGGCGCTCCGCCCGAACCGGTCGCGCCACCGCTGCTGGCCCGTCCCCCGGAGCCGACGGCGCCGCCGCTACTGGTGTGTCCGCCCGAGCTCGTGGTACCTCCGG